>JABLTH010057548.1_pt1 | contig 41367 bp, 37 predicted proteins | sample 7875711 | NCBI WGS metagenome assembly JABLTH01 (sample SAMN14941262, study PRJNA633318) | bioreactor metagenome | isolation source: bioreactor | place: China | collected 2019-03-05 | reverse complement strand
TGATACTGCGCCACACAGACGTGGAAAAGTAGGTCGCCGCGACGTTAATCTCACTCAAAGCCCCCGATACATCGGGGGCTTTGTCGTATCTGTGCTCAAGCTCCGCGCGCCCAACCGTTATCCTGGGGAGATCCCGGAGCTATGACCATGGCCAAGCATGTCTACACCTTCGGCGCGGACCGGAACGAGGGCGGCGCGCACCTCCGCAACCTCCTGGGCGGGAAGGGGTGCAACCTCGCGGAGATGGCGGGCCTGGGCATTCCCGTGCCCCCAGGATTCACGCTTACCACCGAGGTCTGCACGGACTACTACCGCCAGGGCCGGGCCCTCTCGGAGGAGGTCCGCGCCCAGGCCCTGGAGGCCCTCGCCTGGCTCGAGAAGGCGCGCGGCCTGACCTTCGGCGCGGAGTCCGGCCAGCCCCTCCTGCTCTCCGTGCGGAGCGGGGCGCGGGTCTCCATGCCCGGAATGATGGACACCGTCCTGAACCTCGGCCTGAACGACCGCACCGTGGCCGCCCTGGCCGAGGCGAGCGGCAACCCGCGATTCGCCTGGGACAGCTACCGGCGCTTCATCACCATGTACACCGACGTCGTCCTGGGCGTGCACAGCTCCAATTTCGAGGCCGAGCTGGAACGCCTGAAGGAGCGCAACGGCAGGCACCTGGACACTGAGGTGACGGCCGAGGAGTGGAAGGAACTCGTCGGCATCTACCTGGACCTGGTGCGCGAGGAGACCGGGAGGCCCTTCCCCCAGGATCCGCTCGAGCAGCTCTGGGGCGCCATCCACGCGGTCTTCGAGAGCTGGAACACGCCCCGGGCCGTGACCTACCGGAAGCTCCACCGCTTCAGCGACGACTGGGGCACCGCCGTCAACGTCCAGAGCATGGTCTTCGGCAACATGGGGGACGACTGCGGCACCGGCGTGGCGTTCACGCGGGATCCCGCCACCGGGGAGAAGCGCTTCTACGGGGAGTACCTCATCAACGCCCAGGGCGAGGACGTCGTGGCCGGCATCCGCACGCCCCAGCCCATCACCCGGGAGCAGGCCGATGGATCGGGTCTGGTCTCGCTGGAGGAGGCGATGCCCGAGATGCACCGCCAGCTCCTGGACACCGCGGACCGCCTGGAGCGCCACTTCAAGGAGATGCAGGACATCGAGTTCACCATCGAGCGCGGGCGGCTCTTCATGCTTCAGACCCGCACCGGGAAGCGCACGGCCCTGGCGGGCATCCGCATCGCGCTGGACCTGGTGGAGGAGGGGCTGATCGACGAGGCCACCGCGTTGAAGCGGCTGGATCCGGGCTCCCTGAGCCAGCTCCTGGCGCCGGTCTTCGACGACCGGGAGAAGGAGGCCCTGAAGAAGGAAGGGCGCCTCCTCACGAAGGGCCTGAACGCCGGTCCTGGCGCGGCCGCGGGCCGCATCGCCCTGACCGCGGAGGACGCCGAAGCCATGGCGAAGTCCGGTCCCGTGCTGCTGGTGCGCGTGGAGACCTCCCCGGAGGACATCGCGGGGATGGTGGCGGCTCAGGGCATCCTCACCGCCCGGGGCGGCATGACCAGCCACGCGGCCGTGGTGGCCCGGGGCATGGGCAAGCCCTGCGTGTGCGGCGCCTCCGCGCTTCAGATCGACGCCGCGGCGGGCACGGTCTCGGTGAACGGGAAGCTCCTGAAGGCCGGCGAGGACTGGATCTCCATCGACGGATCCACCGGCGAGGTCTATGCCGGGCGCCTGAGCCCGCACCCGCCGGAGGTGAACCAGGTGCTGGTGGAGCAGCGCCTGAAGCCCGAGGACAGCCCCCTCTACCAGCGCTTCGCGAAGATCATGGCCTGGAGCGCCAAGCACCGCCGCCTCAAGGTGCGAACAAACGCCGATACGCCCCAGGACTCCGCGGTGGCGCGGGCCTTCGGCGCCGAGGGCATCGGCCTCTGCCGCACCGAGCACATGTTCTTCGAGGGCGAGCGCATCCTCGCGGTCCGGGAGATGATCCTCGCCAGCGACCTCGAGGGCCGGAAGGCCGCCCTCGCCAAGCTGCTGCCCATCCAGCGCGCGGATTTCGAGGGGATCTTCAAGGCCATGGACGGCCTGCCCGTGAACATCCGCCTCCTCGATCCGCCCCTGCACGAATTCCTGCCCCAGGACGCCGAGGGCCAGGCGGAGATGGCCAAGGTCATGGGTGTCCCCGTGGAGACCGTCCACCGGCGCGTGGAGCAGCTCCATGAATTCAACCCCATGCTCGGGCACCGCGGCTGCCGCCTGGGCATCACGTTCCCCGAGATCTACCGCATGCAGGTGCGCGCCATCGCGGAGGCCGCGATCAACGCGGGAGCTGCGGGCGTGACGGCCGTGCCAGAGATCATGATCCCCCTCATCGGAACCGTGAAGGAGCTGAGCTACCTCAACGCCGAACTCCTGGACGAGATCGCCCAGGTGAACCGCGAGCGGGGCAGCGCCTTCGCGGCCCCTATGGGAACGATGATCGAGATCCCGAGGGCCGCCCTCACGGCGGACAAGATCGCCGCCGAGGCCGAGTTCTTCAGCTTCGGGACGAATGACCTGACCCAGATGGGCTTCGGCTTCTCGCGGGACGACGCGGGCACCTTCCTGCCCGACTACGTGGCCAAGAAGATCCTCGACGACGACCCGTTCCAGAGCCTCGACCAGGAGGGCATCGGCGAGTTGGTGCGCCTGGCCACCGAGAAGGGCCGCGCCGCTCGGCCGGGCCTCAAGGTGGGCGTCTGCGGCGAGCACGGCGGCGACCCCCGCAGCGTGGTGTTCTTCCACCAGGTGGGCCTCGACTACGTGAGCTGCAGCCCCTATCGCGTGCCCATCGCCATGCTGGCGGCGGCCCAGGGGGCCCTGGCCTGAACCGCCCCCGGAGGGAGGGGATCCGAAGTATCCTGGAAAGGCCGCGCCCCGCGCGGCCTTTTTTTCGAGCGAGCGCATGGCCAAGACGGTGAAGAAGTCCGAGGGCGACCAGCCCGAGATCATCTACTCGATGATGCGGGTCTCCAAGATCTACAACAACAAGCCCGTCATCAAGGACATCAGCCTCTCCTACTACTACGGCGCCAAGATCGGCGTGCTGGGGCTCAACGGCTCGGGCAAGTCCACGGTGCTGCGGATCATGGCGGGCGTGGACCGGGACTTCAACGGCGAGGCCGTGCTCTCGAAGGGCTACACCACGGGCCTCCTGGAGCAGGAGCCCGTGCTCGACGAATCCAAGACCGTGCGCGAGGTGGTGGAGGAAGGCGCCGCGGAGAAGGTCGCGTGGCTCAAGGAGTACAACGAGATCGCCGAGAAGTTCTCAGATCCCGACGCTGACATGGACGCGCTGCTGGCGCGCCAGGGCGAGCTCCAGGACAAGATCGACGCCGCGGACTGCTGGGACCTGGACGCCCAGCTGGAGCAGGCCATGGACGCCCTCCGCTGCCCCGATCCCGACACGAGGATCGCCGTGCTCTCGGGGGGCGAGCGGCGGCGCGTGGCCCTGTGCCGGCTGCTCATCCAGAAGCCCGACATCCTGCTGCTCGACGAACCCACCAACCACCTTGACGCCGAGACCGTGGCCTGGCTGGAGAAGCACCTGAACGAGTACCCGGGCACCGTCATCGCCATCACCCACGACCGATTCTTCCTGGACAACGTGGCGGGCTGGATCCTGGAGCTGGACCGCGGCGAGGGCATCCCCTGGAAGGGCAACTACTCCTCGTGGCTGGAGCAGAAGCAGGCCCGCCTCGCCCAGGAGGAGAAGTCGGACAAGAAGCGCCAGAAGACCCTCGAGCGCGAGCTGGAATGGATCCGCATGTCCCCGAAGGGCCAGCACGCCAAGAGCAAGGCCCGCATCGCCAACTACGAACGCCTGGCCGGGGAGGAGGGCCGGGAGAAGGAGCAGGAGCTGGAGATCTACATCCCCTCCGGGCCGCGCCTGGGCGACGTGGTGATCGAGACGGACGGGATCTCCAAGGCCTACGACGACAGGGTGCTGTTCGACGGCCTCAGCTTCGCCATCCCCAGGGGCGGCATCCTCGGCGTCATCGGACCCAACGGCGCCGGCAAGACCACGCTGATCCGATTGCTCACCGGGCAGGAGAAGCCCGACGGCGGCGCGCTCAAGGTGGGCGAGACCGTCCGGATGGCGGTGGTGGACCAGCTCCGCGCCGGCCTCAACCCCGACAAGACCGTCTTCGAGGCCGTCTCGGGGGGCTACGAGCAGATCGAGCTCGGCGGCAAGCAGGTCAACGCCCGGGCCTGGCTCAGCCGCTTCGGGTTCACGGGAGACGCCCAGCAGAAGAAGGTGAAGGAGCTGAGCGGAGGCCAGCAGAACCGCCTCAACCTCGCCCTCACCCTGAAGAGCGAGTGCAACCTCCTCTTCTTCGACGAGCCCACCAACGACCTGGACGTGAACACCATGCGCGCCCTTGAGGAGGCCATCGAGGGCTTCGCCGGCAGCGCCGTGGTGGTGAGCCACGACCGCTGGTTCCTGGACCGCATCGCGACCCACATCCTCGCCTTCGAGGGGGACAGCCGGGTGGAGTTCTTCGACGGCAACTACAGCCAGTACGCACAGTACCGGCAGGAGGTCCTGGGCCTCAAGCCCTTCGAGCCCCACCGCATCAAGTACCGGAAGCTGACCCGCTGAAGCCCCGGGGCGCTCCGCCGCTTCCCGCGCCATGCGCAGGCTTCAGAGCAGCTGGACGTCCTTCGCCGAGGCGGTGACCACGAAGCAGCGCTCGTTGTTGGAGTCGCCGTCCGCGGGGATCAGGAAGAAGCCCGGCCGGTTCTGCTGGTATCCCTGCGTGGTTCCCGCGAGGGTCTCGCCGTCCTTGAAATGCACCATGACCTTGCGACCCGGGGCGAGCTTGCCATGTTCGAAGTCGTTGATCTTCCGGTGGTCCGGGTGGCCCTCCAGGGTCTTCACGAAGAAGAGGGCCTTCAGGTCGGACACCGCGACTTCCAGAGGCTTCGATCCGGGAGCCTGGCCTTCCAGGGCGAGGTGGAAGCGGTCCTTCGCAGGGAGGAAGTCGTTGGTCTGTCCCTTGAGGATCCGGCCGTCGTTGAATCGCGCGACCACGTGGGTCATCGTTCCCTCCGGGTCTCGTTGTGCATGGATGGCCCGGATGTTAACAGAGGTTGGATAGGCATGGCTGGGCGGCGGCGCTACGTTGGAGGCTGGCAGGGGGTGACGACGCCATGAGACTGCTGCTGGGAGCCTTCCCGCCGGAACTGGGGCCCTTCCTCGGGGCGCCGCGACCCGGCTGGGCAGTGGCCAGCACGGGTGTCGGGGCCCTGCTGGCGGCAGCTTCCACCGCCCGGCTCATCGAGGAACTCAGGCCCGAGCGCGTGCTCTTCGTGGGAACCTGCGGGCGCTACGACGGCCGGCTCGCCCTGGGGGAGCACCTGTCGGCCGGCGAGGCCGTGGCCTCCAGCCTCGCCGAGTGCCGGGGGGAGTCCTACCGGCCCGTGATCGAGCGGACGCGGTGGCCCGCGACCTGGGAGCTGCCCCTGCCGGCCCACACCGTCGTGGTCCCCCCCGCCATCACCCGCACGGCGGAGGGCGCCGCCCTCCTCGGTCGGCTCGGATCCGCGGAGCACCTGGAGCTCACCGGCGTCTTCGCCGCCTGCCATGCGGCGGAGGTCCCGGTGGGCGCGGCCCTGGCGGTGGTGAACGACGTCGGGCCCGAAGCCCAGGCCCAGTGGCGGGCCCGGCATGCCCAGGGAAGCCTCGACCTGCTCCAGCGGCTCAGGGAGCTCGGGGTCCTGCCCGCCTGAGGGCCTCCGTCCGCCCGTTCCCCTCCTCCACCCGCCAGCCTCCGGGGATCGCCAGGACCTGCAGGCCCAGGGAGGGCCCGACAACCCGCGGGAGGGGCAGGCCCAGTTGCCCGAAGGCCTCCAGGGTCTCGGCATGGGGATGGCCGAACCGGTTCCGCCGCCCCGCGGTCACCAGGGCCAGGTCCGGGCGGAGGGCGGCGAGCCAGACCGGATCGCAGCTGGAGCGGCTCCCGTGGTGCCCAACCTTGAGGAGCCTGGGCCCCCGCCAGGGGCCAGGGTCGCCCAGGGACACGAGGTCCCGCTCCTGGATGCCCAGGGCATCCCCCATCAGCCAGAGCTGGTGGTCCCGCCAGTCGATCCGGAGCACCAGGGAGACCATGTTGGCGTCCTGCAGCGCAGCGAGGTCCAGGGGCCCCGGGGGCCACCGCACGGAGATGGCCGCGTCGCCGCGGGTCCAGCGGTCCCCCCGGCGGAAGGTGCGGACGGGGGCCGAAGCGGTCTGGTAGGGCGTCCAGGCCTCCCCCCTCCGCAGGGCGGGAAGCGCGACATCCTCGAGGGGCCAGAGGCGCGCCAGGGTGGACCAGCCCCCGGCATGGTCGCCGTGGGGGTGGGTCACCACCAGGTGCAGGGGCTCCTTCACGCCGCGGCGGCTGAGGGCCTTGACGATGCGCCGCGCGGCCCAGGGGCTTCCACCCGTATCGATCAGCGTTGCCTCGCCCCCTGGAATGCGCAGCAGGAGGGCGTCTCCCTGGCCGATGTCGAAGGCCTCCAGGGAGAGGGTCCGGGGCGCCTCCCCCACGCCGCCGCCGGCCACCAGGACCAGGGAGGCCGCGAGGGCGGACACCAGGAGGCCGCGGGTCCGGCGCAGGGTTGCGTGGGCATGGGCCAGGGCGGGCCAGGCGACGGCCAGGAGGAGCCAGGGCGCCGGCTGGGCGGTGCCCAGGGGCCGGATGCCCGCGAAGGCCTGCAGCAGCCCCGTCCCGGTCCACTCGAGCAGCGAGCCCAGGGCCCCCGTGAGCCCGGGCAGGGGGACGAGGGTGAGCAGCAGGCATAGGGGCGTGAGCAGGGAGACCAGGGGGACCACCACGAGATTCGCCAGGACTCCCCAGACGGGCACACCGCCGAAGAGGAGGGCCACCCAGGGCAGGGTGCTGAGCCACGGGGCGACGAGGCTCGCGGCCGGGGCGGCCATCCGGCCCAGCAGCGGGGACAGCAGCCCGGCCAGGGGCTCTGCGCCCCAGAGCAGCCCCAGGAGGGCCCACCATGCCAGGAGGAAGCCGGGATCGCAGCCCGCGGCGGGATGGCCCAGCAGCCAGACCAGGAGGGCGCCGTGGAGGGTGGCCACCGGCGGCAGGCGCCAGCCTTCTGTGCGGCCCAGGATCCAGGCCAGTCCCATGAGGAGTCCCCGCCACACCGGCGCGGAGAAGCCGACCGCCAGGGCGTAGGCCACGGCGCCCATGGCCGCGGCGAGCGCGGCCAGCCGGGGCCTCCGCCGGAACACCCTCCGGGCCATCAGCTCCAGGGCCGCGATGACCAGGGTGACCTGGAGGCCCGACACCACGAGGATGTGGAGGGTGCCGCTCTCCGCGAAGGGGGTCAGGGACTCCTCGTCCACCACCGGCAGCCCCAGGGCCAGGGCGCCCCAGAGGTCCCGGGCGCGGCCGGGCGGGAGGGGCAGGGCGTCGAAGCGGGCCCGCACCCAGGCCTTCCACGCGAGGGCCGCGGAGGGCCGGGGCGGGCCGAGCGCCTCCAGCTCGAGGGAGGAGGCCAGCCGGACCCGACGGGGCGTCTCCTCGCTCCGGGCCCGCCAGAGGGGACGCTCCGGCAGGAAGCCCGGGGCGGGATCCACCGGGCGCAGGTCCGCCAGCACACGCACAGGGGTGCCAGGAGGCGGCGCTGACTCCCCGTCCGCGGGGAGGGCGACCGGGAGATCGACGCCCGCCAGCCCCGCCGGGGCCGTAAGCCGGAGGCGGCCCTCCCGCCGGGTGCCTGACAGGGTCCAGGGTTCCGAGACGACGCCTTCCACCCGGGTGGGACCCGCGGGCAGGCTCCGCTCCCACCGCGTCCGCGCCGCCAGGCTGCCGATCACCGCCCAGGCGAGGCCCAGGGCCAGGGGCACCGCCGCCGCCCGTGTGCGCAGCAGCGGCGCGGACAGGAGGACGAGGGCCCAGCCCGCGGCCTGGGCGGCCCTGGGAAGGCTCCCCTCCCAGGCCTCGGGAAGGCACCAGGGCACGGCGCAGGCGGCCAGGAGCGCCCAGGGCAGCGCCCAGAGGGAGGGGCTCCCGATGCGCCGCCAAAGGCCTTCCCGGCTGAGCATCCCCCCTTGTACCAGAGCTTCCGGAAGACCTCGCCTTGACAAGTCCCCCGGCTGGGTGGAGCCTCGGCAGCGCCCACCCGCGGAAGCCCCATGCACTCAAATCCCCGTTCGCGACCGGTCCTGGCCTGGACCTCCTGCCTCCTGGCCGCATCCACCCCCCTGGCCGCCTGGTCCCCCAGGGTCCACGAGGCCCAGTCCAGGCTGGCCCTGCGCATGGTTCCCGTGCGGCTGCTGGAGGTCCTGAAGCCCCACCAGGCTGCCCTCCTGGAGAGCGCCCGGGGCCAGGCCAACGACCAGCCCCCCACCGTGGAGGAGGTCGAGGCGCAGTTCGTGCGCATCGTCGCCCTGAGCGAGTCCAAGGCGCCCCTGGACCGGGTGGCCCGGGAACTGGGCTCCTTCGCCCACCAGGTACAGCTCCTGTCCGATCCCTCCGCCACCCTCGGCGTCACCCGCCTGCGGGAATTCTTCGAGGCCTACACCGATGGCCGGTTCAAGGAGCTCGTGCTCACCCGGGAACCCTTCTGGGCCGCGAAGGCGCCCCTCGACCCCCGTCCGCCCTTGCTCCAGCTCGCGCAGGTGAAATTCGAGCGCCACGCCCGCCTGGCCGAGCACTTCGACGCGGAATCCGGCCGCTCCATTGGCCAGTGGGATGAATTGAGCGTGCCCTATGCCCAGATGCAGCTGGCTTTTTCCACGGGCGTGCACGCCACGGCCAACCTGTGGACGCTCCTCTGGCGGGCCGTGGGCGACCTGTGGCTGGATCCGAGGGCGCGGGACCAGCGGAACCTCGCGCCCGCGCCGCCGGTCCAATCCTCCCAGCGTCCAGGCCCCTAGGTTTTTCAACCCTCAGGGACTATCTTTGTGATCTCGCATCGCGACTTAACTTCGGGGAGCGCCCTCCATGGCCAACTACACGCGGCTCGGTTCCTACCTCCTGGCCGGTGAACTCACCGCTGATCCCATCGGCCGGATCCACCGCGGCATCGTGACCGTCGGCGGCAACTTCGACCGCCACGTCCTGGTCCGCACCTTCTTCGAGGAGATCCTGGGGGCCGGCTTCGCCGCCAAGCTCGGCGACGCCTCGAAGATCCTTCCCCAGCTCGGGGGCTCCAAGGCCTTCGGCATGAACTACCGCATCGAGACCGGCAACCCGCCCCACGTGGTCTGCGACTACGTGCCGGGCCGGAGCCTCGCGCAGCTCCTCGACAAGGCCAAGCACGAGCAGATCCCCTTCGGCGTGGACCACGCCCTCTCCGTGCTCCAGGGCATCGCCCAGGGCATCATCCAGCTCCACGGCAAGGGGCTGAGCCACGGCCTCCTCTCCACCCACAGCGTGTGGGTGAGCTTCGAGGGCGCCGCCCAGATCCTCGACGCCCCCTTCAGCGGCATCATCCACGGCCTCCTCCCGAAGATGCCCGTCACCCAGACCTCCCTCCAGGCCTACGTGAAGGACGGCCTGAGCCCGCTCCAGCAGGACTTCCACAGCCTCGGCGCCATCCTCTACGAGCTGCTCACCCTGGACCGCCTGCCCACCATGGGCGACCCCGCGCCCTTCGTGCAGCGCGCGACCCTCAAGGCGGCCCAGGAGGACACGCCGGTCCCCGCGGAGATCCAGAACCTGATGATGCGCTTGCTGGGCCTCGCCCAGCCCTTCGACAGCGTGAACGCCTTCAACGCCGAGCTGGAGCGGGTCCTCTACGACGGCGACTACAGCCCGACGACCTTCAACATGGCGTTCTTCATGCACACCCTCTTCCGGGAGGAGAACGACCGCGACGGTTCGGCCGTGAAGACCGAGCAGGCGGACAACTACACCGCCTACGCCATGGTCGCCTCCGGCGAGGGCCGCGGCGGCGAGGCCCATGCCGTGGACTTCGCCCAGGAGGAGGTCAAATCGAAGAACAAGATCCTGGTCTTCGGCGGCGCGGCGGCCGCAGTCCTGATTGCCATCCTCGCCTTCTTCGCCTTCAAGCCCAAGGGCGAGAGCGAGGAGGTCCGGAAGATGCGCGAGACCCTCGCCGAGCTGCAGCGCCAGAAGGCTGAGGAGGATGCCAAGAAGGCCGTCCTCTCCACGGCGGCCGAGGCCGCCAAGGCCAAGCAGGAGGAGCTGAAGCGCCAGGCGGCCGAGATGAAGGACGCCACGGAGAAGGCCAAGCTCCTCGAGCAGCTCGAAAAGGAAAAGCAGAAGCAGGCCGAGATCGAGAAGCAGCAGCGCGACCTGGAGGAGGCCCGCCGGAAGCGCGAGCAGGCCCTGAAGGAGCAGCAGGAGAAGCTCGCGAAGGTCGCCCCGGCACCGGCGCCGGCGCCCGCTCCCAAGACCGAGCCCCCGAAGCCCACCGCGCCCGCGCCCACGCCCGCCGCGGCCACGCCGGCCCCCACGCCAGCCGAAGCGCCCCGGCCCACGCCTCCGCCGGCCGCCCCCACGCCCGCGCCGGCCCCCGCCACCACCGCCGCGCCCGTGGTCGTCGAGGAGACGCCTGTCCGCTTCATCCAGCAGGCGCCCCCGGTCTTCCCCCTCCGCGCCCAGCAGGCGAAGTGGGAAGCCTCCAAGCCCCACGTGGTTCGGCTGAGGGTCTTCGTGGACGCCTCGGGCAAACCCCAGAAGGTGAATGTGGTCCAGAGCGTGCCCGGCCCCTGGGGCTTCGACGAGGCCGCCACCGACTCCGCCATGCGGAGCACCTATTCCCCCGCCACCCGGGACGGCAAGCCCGTGGCCGGCTGGATGGAATACGGCGTCACCTTCCAGGCCCAGTTCGGCGGTCGCCGCTGACGGCCTCCGGGTCCTGCGCATCCGGCCCCCGGGAACGGGGGCCGGTTCCGTTCAGGAGGCCCCCTGCCGGGCCGCGCCGTTCGCCAGCCGGTCCACCCGCTCGTTTTCCGGGTGCCCGGCATGGCCCCGGACCCAGCGGCACTCCACCCGGTGCCGCTGGAGCTCCCCGTCCAGGGCCTGCCAGAGGTCGGCGTTCAGCACCGGGTGGCCGTCGGCCTTCCGCCACCCCTTCCGCTTCCAGCCCGGCAGCCATTCTGCCAGCCCCTTCACCACGTACTGGCTGTCGCACCAGAGCCGCACGGCGCAGGGCCGCGCCAGGGCCCGCAGGCCCTCCAGGGCGGCGGTGAGTTCCATGCGGTTGTTCGTGGTATCAGCCTCGAATCCCGAGGCCTCCTTCTCCGCGGGGCCTTTCGAGGTCTTCACCCTCAGCAGGTAGGCCCAGCCGCCGGGCCCGGGGTTGCCCAGGCAGGCGCCGTCGCAGTACAGGTCCACCTCGGTTCTCGCAGCCATGGCTTCCACGGTAGCGTGGGACATGGCTCCAGACTCCCTTCCGCCCGCCGTCCGCGTCCAGGAGGCGCCCCTGGATGCGGCCGCCCTCCGGGCCGCCGCCACGGATCCGGCGGCCGGGGCCGTCGTGGTCTTCGAGGGCACCGCCCGGGACCACCATGAGGGCCAGGCGGTGGCGGACCTGGCCTACGAGGCCTACGCGCCCATGGCGGAAGTTGAGCTGGCCCGGCTGCGGGCGGAGGCCCTGGAGAAGTTCGGGCTCTGCCGTTGCCTCATCCATCACCGGACCGGGGTGGTCCCCCTCACGGAGGCCGCGGTGGTCATCGTCACCGCCTCGGCCCACCGGAAGGAGGCCTTCGAGGCGGCAAGCTGGCTCATGGACCAGATCAAGGTCTCGGTGCCCATCTGGAAGCGCGAGCGGTACCGGGAGGGCGGCGAGGCCTGGGTGGAGGGGCAGGCCCGGCGCAGCTAGGCGCGGGGCGCCCTGGATCGCCAAGATATCCCTGGATTCCCGGGGCCTCCGGCCTCATGCTGGAGAACTTGCGCGAGGAGCGAACCATGGCTCACGAAGGCCACGAGCACGGACCGGACTGCAACCACGAGCATGACGATTCCTTCGAGATCGAGGTCGTGGAACTCGAGGACGAGAACGGCGAGAAGGAGGAGTTCGCCATCCTCGAGGAGGTGGACTTCGAAGGCCGCCACTTCTGTGTGCTGGCGCCCCTCCAGGAGGTCCAGGCCCAGAGCGAGGGCAAGCTCAGCGAGGAGGAGGGCCTATCCCTGGAGATCTTCGAGGTGAAGGACGACATGTTCACGCCCCTCGAGGACGAGGAGCTGGCCGAGCGCCTGATGACCCACCTCGACGAGATGGCCGCCAAGCTGGCCGAGGAAGAGGACAAGGACTGAGCCGCTAGAATCGAACCTGAGCGAGGCCCCCGCTCGGGGGCCTCGCGCTTTTCGGAGCCGGACCTTGGCACATCTCTGGGTGGACGCGTTTTCGGGCCTGTCGGGGGACCTGTGGGTCGGCGGCTTCCTGGCCCTGGGCGTGCCGGAGGCGGACCTGCGCGCCGTCCTGCGCGGCCTGCCCTTCGAGGACCTGGACCTGCGGGTGGACACGGTGATGCGTTGCGGCGTCCAGGGCCTCAAGGCCAGCGTGCTCATCGGCGGCCGCGTGGACGCCGGCGGGCCGCACCTGGAGCTGCCGCCGGGGGCCAAGCGCGCCCTGCGCCGCCACCTGAAGACGAAACCGGGCGCCCACGTCCACGGGCTGCGCTGGGTGGAGGTGGATGCGCTGCTCCAGCGGCACCTCGACCCCCGCACCGCCGAGGTGGCCCGGGGCGCCTTCGAGAAGCTCGCCCAGGCCGAGGCGCGGGTCCACGGGATGCCCCTCGCGGAGGTGCACTTCCACGAGGTGGGCGTGAAGGACAGCATCGCCGACGTGGCCCTGGCCGCCGCGGGCTGGGTCCGCCTCGGCGAACCGATGGTCCACGTGGGGCCCATCGCCCTGGGCATCGGCCGCACGCCCATGGCCCATGGCAACTACCCGATCCCGGGCCCGGCGGCCCTGCTCCTCCTGGACGGCTTCGAGCTGGTGCCCGGCGCCGCGCCGGAGGGCAAGGAGCTCACCACGCCCACCGGCGCCGCCCTGGCGGCCCAGTTCGCCGGCTCAAGGCGCGCGCCGCGGCGTTTCATCCCCGCGAAGAGCGCCTTTGCCGCCGGGGGCTGGGACTTCCCGGACAGCCCCAATGTCTGCCGCTTCATCCTGGGGGAGGTCCCGGGCGGGGCCGCGGGATTGCTGCAGCTCGAGACCAACCTGGATGACGCCACGCCCCAGCAGGTGGCCCACGCCCAGGCGCGGCTGATGGAGGCGGGCGCCCTGGACGCGTGGGTCACGCCGGCCACCTTCAAGAAGGGCCGCAGCGGGTGGGTGCTGGGGATGATCCTGGAGCCCGCGAAGCTCGAGGCCCTTGCCGGGATCCTCGTGGCCGAACTGCCCACCCTCGGGCTGCGGATGTGGCCCCTCGAGCGGCTGGAGGCCGATCGCCGTTTCGTGGATTCGGAGGTTGGAGGCCACCCGGTGCCGGTGAAGGAAGGCCGCTGGCCCGAGGCGACGGTGCGGCAGCCGGAATTCGAGGACGCGAAGCGCGCCGCGAAGGCCCTGGGCAGGCCCCTGCGGGAGATCCAGCGCGCCGCGAAGCGGGGGAAGGGCTGATGCTGCCCGGATCCCTCCGCTTCGACGGGCGCGTCCTCTTCCTCTGCGAGGATCCGGACAAGATGGCACGGCAGCTCCTGGGCGAGGACCTCGGGCTGGAGGACGCGCTGCCCCTGCGGGCGCAGATCAGCACCGACGAGATCACGCCCGCCTTCATCTGCTACCACTTCGACGCCAGGCTCGGGGACTTCCCCTACCTCGGCCTGAAGTGCGGCGACGCCTTCCCCTGCAAGGAGGGCCTGGTGAAGGCCGGGGGCTTCGCCGTCTCCGTGTCGGGGGCCCGGCGGGGCAAGGGCAGCTCCCGGGAAGCCTCGCCCTACGCGGAATGGTGCGCGGGCATCCGCCTCGTCATCGCCGAGAGCTTCGAACGCATCTACCGCCAGAACTGCCAGAACCTGGGCCTGCTCACCAGCACCGATGTCGGGCTGGTGGGCCGCGTCCGCCGGGGCGAGGCGATCCCCCTGGCCGAGTTCACCGAGGGGCTGGATCCCATCACGGCGGAGATCGTGCGGCGGGGCGGCCTCTTCGCCTTCAATGCGGCGCGCCTCGCGGGGGAGGTGGCCGTTCCCGTGCCCGGCCACGGGCCGCGGCCCATGACCTTGGCGGAAAAGATCCTCGCCCGCCATGCCGTGGCGGACGCGGCCGCGGGGCGGGTGGGCCTGCCCGCCGTCCGCCCCGGCGACGGGCTCTTCGTGAAGGCCGACTGGCGTTTCTCCCACGAGTACGTGACGCCCATGGCGGCGAGCTTCCTCGAAGCCGCCCTGGGGGACGTGCCCCTGAAGGACCCCGCGTCCATCCTCGCCTTCCGGGACCACCTCACCTTCCTGCACCACAGCATGGCCGCGGAGCACCGCGCGAAGGGGCTGCTGGACGTGGCCCGGCGGCTCAAGGAGGTCCAGGAGGCCTTCTGCGCCAGGCATGGCATCCGCCTCCACGGGGAGCTGCCCGGCGGGGAGGGCAGCGAAGGCATCTGCCACAGCCTCATGGCCGAACGCTACGCCCTGCCGGGCCAGGTGGTGGTGGGCACCGACAGCCACACGCCCCATGCCGGCGCCCTGGGCTGCCTGGCCTTCGGGGTCGGCACCACGGACATCGCCAACGCCTGGATCAGCGGGGACGTGCGGGTCACCGTGCCCCCCACGGTGCGCATCATCCTCGAGGGCTCGCTGCGCCCGGGCGTCTCGGCCAAAGACGTGGTGCTGCACCTCCTGGCCCAGCCCTTCATCCGGGAAGGGAAGGCCATCGGCCACGTGATCGAGTACCAGGGAACGGCGGTCGAGGCCATGGACACGGACGAGCGGGCGACGCTGACCAACATGGCCGCCGAGATCGGCGGCTTCACGGGGATCGTGGCGCCGGACGCCGAGACCGCCCGCTTCGTGAAGGCGCGCCGGGGCGTGGAGGTGGCCCTCGAACCCTGGATGCGCTCCGACGGGGACGCCGTCTTCGCCCACACGATCCGCGTGGACTGCTCCGCCCTCGGGCCCATGCTGGCGCGCCCGGGCGATCCCGGGAACGGCGTGGCCCTGGACGACCTCGCCGAGGAGGTCCGCATCGACATCGCCTACCTGGGGAGCTGCACCGGCGGGAAGCGCGAGGACCTCCGGCGGGCCTACGAGGCGGTGCGCGAGGCTGCGGCGGGGGGCCGCCGTGTTCCGGACCACGTGCGGTTCTACGTCCAGTGCGGCAGCGAGGACGTGCGGCAGCACGCCAGGGCCCAGGGCTGGATCGCGGCCTTCGAGGCCGTGGGCGCCATCGTGCTCGGCAGCTCCTGCGGCGCCTGCATCAACGCCGGCCCCGGCGTGAGCGCCTCGAAGGAGCAGGTCACCATCTCCGCCATCAACCGCAACTTCCCCGGCCGCAGCGGCCCCGGGCAGGTGTGGCTGGCGAGCCCGGCGACGGTGGCGGCCAGCGCCCTGGCGGGGCGGATCCGCGGGGCCGGGTCCCCTACTCCAGCCAGCGCATGAACCTGAAGGCCAGCCGGGACAGCCGTCCTTCGTAGGGCGGCTTCGTGAAGCCGATGGGGTCGTACCACCCGGCCTCCAGCACGGCGCGCCCGTGGCTGAAGGCGCGGAAGCCGTGCTCGCCGTGGTAGGCGCCGAAGCCGCTGGGGCCGCGCCCTCCGAAGGGCAGGGCCGGGTTGCCCAGGTGCAGGACCGTGTGGTCGATGACCGTGCCGCCGGCGCGGGTCTCCCGCAGCCAGGCCTCGGCCTCGGCGCCGTCCCGGGTGAAGAAGTAGCTGGCCAGGGGCTGGTCCAGGCCCCGCAGGATGGACAGGGCCTCGGCGCGGTCCCTGTAGGCGAGGACCGGCAGGATGGGCCCGAAGATCTCCTCCTTCAGGAGCGGGCTGCCGGCAGGCACGCCCCGCACGGCCGTGGGGGCCATGCGCAGCCCCGGCTCATCCAGCTGCCCGCCGAAGGCGACCTCCCCGCCCCCGCCGGACAGGAGGGCCTTCTGGCGCTCGAAGGCGGCCCGGTCGATGAGCTTGGCGTAGGCCGGGCTGGCCAGGGGCTCGGGGCCGAACATCGCCCGGACCTCGGCCTCCAGGCGCTCCAGGAAGGACCGCTCCAGGCGCTCCGGCACCAGGACGTAGTCCGGGGCCACGCAGGTCTGGCCCGCATTGATCCACTTCCCCCAGGCGATGCGCGCCGCGGCCCGCGCCAGGTCGGCGCCCTCGGTGACGAGGGCGGGGCTCTTGCCCCCGAGCTCGAGGGTCACTCCCGCCAGGTGCTTCGCCGCGGCCGCCATCACCAGATGGCCCACCCGGGTGGAGCCTGTGAAGAAGAAGTGGTCGAAGGGCAGTTCCAGCAGGGCCTGGGCCACCTCGGGGCCGCCGGTGGCCACGGCGACCTCCTCGGGCGGGAAGGTGCCGCGGATCAGCTTCACCAGGGCGGCCTCGGTGGCAGGGGCCTTCTCCGAGGGCTTGAGGACCACGGTGTTGCCCGCCGCGAGGGCGGCGATGAGGGGCACGAGGGTGAGGAAGACCGGGTAGTTCCAGGGGGCCAGGACGAGCACCCGGCCCCTGGGCTCGAAGCGCACCCGGCTCCGCGTGCCCAGGAGCAGGAGGGGCGTGCCCACGGGCCGGGGCTTCATCCAGCGGCCCACCCGGCGGATCGCGAGGTTCAGCTCCGCCCAGGTCACGTGCAGCTCGGTGAGGTGGGCCTCGGCGGCGCACTTCCCCAGATCCTCCGCGAGGGCCGCCAGCAGGTCCGGCCGCGCAGCCTCCATGCCGGCCTTCAGGCGGCGGAGGCGCTCCCGCCGCGCCCCGGCGTCCTCGGCCGCAAGGGCCCAGCGCCGCGCGCCCTGGGCGTCGAAGGCCGTCCGGATCTCCCCGGGCAGGGCGGCGAGGGGGCCTTCAGGGCGTGTCATGGGTTCCAGGATAGGGCCGCGGAGGGGCCGCCGGATCCCGGAATCCGCCGGGCCGGCATGGCGGGAAGGCGCCCCCTCTGACACAGTAGAGGCACTCCATCCCAGGACGCGCCGCCATGATGATCCCCCAGCTGCTGCTCCGGAAGCTCTACACCTACGGGTCCCTGCGCAACACGCCGGAGGGGCTGGAGTTCAGCCTGAAGAACCGGCTCAACGACGTGACCCTCACCCGGGTGGTGAAGGTGCGGCTGGACGCCATGGACATCCCGGCCTCGGACCTGCAGATCGACGTGGGGGACGGGAAGTGGCTCCCCGCCACCACCATCACCGAGGCCCGCCCCGAGACCTTCCCCCTGAAGGCGGTGGCCTTCCTGCGGGCCCCCGGGAAGCAGGCGGGCGAGGGCCTGCACAAGCTGGAGATCACCCTGGAGGTGAAGGGCATGGGCCAGCTCACCATCAAGGTGGAGGACAACCCGGCCAAGTCCGCCCCCCCGGCGGTGACGGTGCCCCTGGACAAGGAGGACAACTACTCCGCGGAGATCGTGGCGGCGCGCCAGAAGTTCATCGAGGAGTACAGCAAGGTGCAGCTCAAGCACCTCAACAAGTACTCCTTCGACCCGGCGGTGACGAAGGGCAACATCGAGAACTTCACGGGCGTGGCCCAGGTGCCCCTGGGCTTCGCGGGGCCCCTGCGGGTGAACGGCGAGCACGCCAACGGCGAGTTCATCATCCCCCTCGCCACGGCGGAGGGCACCCTGGTGGCCTCCTACAACCGCGGCATGAAGGTGCTGAACCTGAGCGGGGGCGTGACCACCACCGTCCAGGGCGACCACATGCAGCGGGCGCCGGTCTTCATCTTCGACAGCGCGCGGGAGGCGCGGGAGTTCCGCAAGTGGGTGCACGCCCACATCGACGACCTGCGCCGGGAGGCCGAGGCCACCACGCGGAGCGGCAAGCTGGACTACTTCGACAGCTTCCTGGCCAGCAAGTTCTGCTACCTGCGCTTCAACTTCACCACCGGCGACGCCGCGGGCCAGAACATGGTGGGCCGCGCGACCTACGCCGCCTGCAGCTGGATCCTGGAGCACAACAAGACCATCCGGCGCTTCTTCCTGGAATCCAACATGGCCACGGACAAGAAGGCCTCCCAGGTGAACGTCATGCGCACCCGGGGCAAGCGCGTCACCGCCGAGTGCACCATCAAGCGCGACGTCCTCATGAGCGTCATGCGGGTGGAGCCCGAGAGCCTGGCCTACCACTGGGGCGTCTCCAACGTGGGCTCGATCCTGTCGGGCGCGAACAACAACGGCGCCCACAGCCCCAACGGCATCACCGCGATGTTCATCGCCACGGGCCAGGACGTGGCCAACGTGTCCGAGGGCACCTCGGCCATCCTCTACACCGAGCTGACGCCGGAGAAGGACCTCTACATCAGCATCACCATCCCGAGCCTCATCGTGGCGACCCACGGCGGCGGCACGGGCCTGCCCACCCAGCGGGAATGCCTGGAGATCCTGGGCTGCTTCGGCGCCGGCAAGGTGAAGAAGCTGGCGGAGATCGTCGCCGGGGTGGTGCTCGCGGGCGAGCTGAGCCTGGGCGCCGCCATCTCGAGCCTGGAGTGGGTGTCCTCCCATGAGGAATATGGCCGCAACCGCTGAAGGGGCGCCCACGCCCGCGGCGGAGGCCGCGGCGCAGGATCCCGAGGCCCTGCTCCGGGAGAAGGGCTTCGAGATCCTGAAGGTGGGCCGCTCGGAAGGGCTGGTCCGGCGCTTCTTCACGACCGGGCGCCACTTCACGGGCCTCCTCTTCGGCGGCCTGCTGGCCCTGCGCCGCCAGCGCAACGAGGACGGCACGCCCGGTGGCATGAAGCGCTTCGGGCTCTGGCTGGCGACGCTTCCCGCCCGGATCATGGTGGCCCGGGACCTGCGCAACGAGCCCTTCCCCGTGCAGCTCCGCCGGCGCCTGGAGCGCCTCGGCCCCACCTACATCAAGCTGGGCCAGATCCTCAGCCTGCGGGAGGACCTGCTCCCCAAGGCGGTCACGAACGAGCTCAAGCACCTCCTGAACCGGCTTCCCGTGGTGCCTCTGCCGGTCTTGGCCAAGATCATCGAGGGGGACCTGAAGAAGCCCGTGGACGAGCTGTTCCTGTCCATCGATCCGGTTCCCCTGGGCTCGGCCTCCATCGGCCAGACCCACCGGGCCACCACGAAGGACGGGGACCGGGTGATCCTCAAGGTGGTCAAGCCGGGCATCCGCAAGACGCTGGAGCGGGACGCCAAGCTGCTGCGCATGTTCGGCAGCCTCGCCCAGCTCTTCATCCCCCGCTACCAGCCCCGCCAGGTGATCCACGAGTTCGTGGCCTACACCCTGCGGGAGGTGGACCTGCGCCTGGAGGCGGACAACGCCGAGACTTTCGCGGCGAACTTCACCGACGTGCCCGACGTGGTCTTCCCGAAGATCTACCGGGCCTTCAGCGGACGGAACGTGCTCTGCATGGAGTTCTTCGACGGCATCGCCCCCGACAAGCCCGAGGCCCAGGACCTGCCGGAGGAGCAGCGCCGCCACCTCACGGACCTGGGCGCGATGTCCATCATCCGCATGCTCTACCGGGACGGCTTCTTCCACGCCGACCTGCACCCCGGCAATCTCATCATCCTGCCCGGCCCCAAGGTGGGCTTCATCGACCTCGGCATGGTGGGCCGGCTGGACGAGGACCTGCGCCGGGCCCTGCTCTACTACTACTTCGCCCTGGTGATGGGGGACGGCGAGAACGCCGCCCGCTACCTCACCGCCATCGCCCGGCCCGGGGACGGGGCCAATCCCGCCGCCTTCCGCCGCGACGCGACGGAGATCGCCAACCGCTGGAAGCGCGCAGCCAACTTCGACGAGTTCAGCCTGGGCCAGCTCATCCTGGAGTCACTGTCCAAGGGCGCCGAGCACGGCATGTACTTCCCCGTGGAGATGGTGCTCATGGTGAAGGCCCTGGTGACCTTCGAGGGCGTGGGCAACGTGCTGCTGCCGGGCTTCGACGTGGCCGAGGTCAGCAAGAAGCACATCCGCACCCTCTTCATCCACCAGTTCAGCCCCATGCGCTTCTTCACCGAGGGCATGCGGGGTGTGCCCGACCTGGTGGACGCCATGGCCAAGATGCCCCTGCTGGTGACCGACGGCCTGAAGGTGCTGGAGCGCCTGTCGCGGCAGCCCACCGAAAACCCGTTATCGGGCCTCCGGGGCACCCTCATCGCAGGCTCCTGCCTCGTGGCGGCGGCGGTCTCCATGGGCTTCAAGGCGCCCTGGCCCGTGTGGTCGGCGCTCTTCCTCATCGCCTTCCTCCTTGCCGTGAGGAAGAAATGAGCGCCCGGGTCCGGATCAGCCCCGGCGACGCCATCTGGCTGCAGGAGACGCCCGAGAACCTGATGGTGATCAACGCGGTCCTCATCCTGGACCGCATGGACCTCGAGACGTTCCGGGAGACCTTCCGCCAGCGGCTGCTGGAGGGCGAGCCGGCCCAGCGCCTCACGCGGCTGCGTTCGCGCATCGTCGGGAAGGGGGCCGCGGCCCACTGGGAGGTGGATCCGGCCTTCTCGGTGGAGCGGCAGATCTTCGCCTCCGAGGGCGAGGAGCCCGCCACCATGGAAGCCCTCCAGGCCTTCGTGGGGCAGGAGGCCTCGAAGCCGCTGCCCGCGGACCGGCCCCCCTGGCAGTTCCAGATGGTGGAGCACTTCGAGGGGGACGCGAGCGCCCTCGTGGTGCGCATCCACCACAGCATCGCCGACGGCATGGCCCTGGTGTCCCTCATGTTCACCCTCATGGATCCCCTGGGGCCGGACCCCGGGGGCCGCAGCCTGCACCTGCGCCCCAGCGGCGGCAGCAAGGTGGGGGCCGGGTTCGGCGCGGCGCTGAGGATCGGCCTGGGGGCGCCGGGGGTGCTGCTGAGCCGGCTGCTGTGGCGCGCGGACCGCCACGCCCTCCATGGGCCGAAGCTGTCGGGCCGCAAGCAGGTGGCCTGGACGGCGCCGCTGGACCTGCACGTCATCAAGGCCGCCAAGGACCGGCTGGGTGCCACCGTGAACGACGTGCTGATGGCTTCCGTCTCCGGGGCCCTCACCCGGCATCTGGCCCCCAGCCTCGGGAACGCGCTGAAGGACCTGCGGGTCTCCATGCCCGTGAACGTGCGGCCCCTCCACGAGCCCCTGGTCCTGGACAACCGTTTCGCGGCGGTGCCCCTCCGGATCCCGGCGGGCCTCATGAGCCTGGAGCGCCGGATCGAGCTGGTGAAGGTCACCATGGACGGCCTGAAGCGCTCCGCGGCGCCGGTGGTGGTCTTCGGCCTCCAGAAGGCGCTGCTGGCCTTCCTCCCCGAGGCGGCCAGCCGCGGCCTCATCGACTTCCTGGCCAACAAGTGCACCGCCGTTGTCACCAACGTGCCGGGCCCCCAGCAGGACATCAGCCTCTCGGGGCGGAAGGTGCGCGGCATGCTCTTCTGGGTGCCCCAGCGCGCCGACATCGGCCTCGGCATCTCCATCCTCAGCTTCGCGGGCAAGGTGCAGGTGGGCGTCATGGCGGACGCGAGCCTGATGGAGGATCCCCATGACCTGGTGCATGCCTTCGAGGCGGAGTTCGACGCGCTGAAGGGCCTGGCCTGACCCGGTCGCAAGCCGCCGGGCTTATAGATCAGACTGGGTCGCACGATTCCCGTTTGGAGGTTTCCCATGCCCAGCCCGCGCCTGCTGCCGGTCTTCCTCGTCCTGCCCGCCCTGGCCCAGCCCGCCCCGGCGCCCCCGGAGGCCGAAGCCGCCCGCAAGGCTGCCCAGGCCTTCTATGACTGGTACGCGCCCATGGCCATGAAGAACGCCAAGGAGCCGGCCTTCGAGCGCGCCCTCCGGGAGCGGAAGGCCGCCCTCGCCGAGGAGCTCGCCAAGGCCCTGGCCGCGGACGCCGCGGCGCAGAAGGCGGTGCCCGACGACATCGTCGGCCTCGACTGGGATCCCTTCTTGAACGCGCAGGATTCCTATCCGCGCTATGTGGCTGGAGCCGTGAAGCCCGACGGGAAGGGCTTTCTCGTGGCGATGCATGGCGTGCAGGGCGGGAACAAGGGGGCCGAGACCCTCTTCGTCGTGGAGATGGTTCCGAAGGACGGGAAGTTCGTGATCGGGAATGTCCGGGGGCCGAAGGGCGGGGATCTGATGACGTCGTTGAAGCAGCTGGCGGAGGAGCGGAAGAAGACGGGGAAGCGTTAGCTGAGGAGAGGCTGGGCTGATCGGATCTGGCGTCCCGGCCGGTTGGGCCCTGGACGCGCTTCGCTTGTCTGGCATCGCGATCGGGCAGGATCCGCAAAGGGCGCGGATCCTGCCCGATCGCGGTGCGGTTTGAAGGTCAAGGTCAAGGTCTAGTTCAAGGTCGACACCAACGGTTTCGCACAACCTGGGTTTGAAGTTGACGTTCAAAGAGTGCTCGCGTCCACCGCGGCGGCTTCATGCCGCGGCGGACACGAGCACCGGCAAGCGATAGCGCGCCAGGTCGGGGAACGGCCCCTTCGAGCCGTCTCGATCCTCGACGAGGCACGGCCCTGGTTTTGAAGGATCACCCTCATGCCGCGGCGGACACGAGCACCGGCAAGCGATAGCGCGCCAGGTCGGGGAACGGCCCCATCGAACCGCCTCGATCCAAGACGGGGCGCGGCCCTGGACTTGAAGGAGCACCCCTCACGCCGCGGCGGACACGGCCACCGGCAAGCGATAGCGCCCCAGGCCGGGGCACGACCCTTTCGTGTCACCAGGCCCAAGGGCGCGGAACGGCCCTACCGCCCCGGGATCACATGCCACAGCACCGCCGCCACATGGCAGGCGCTGCCGGCCATGACCCACAGGTGCCACACCGCGTGGTGGAACCTCAGCGACCGCCACCCGTAGAACGCCGCGCCCACCGTGTAGCAGGCGCCCCCGGCGAAGAGCCACGCCAGTCCGCCGGGGCTGAGCGAACGCCACAGTGGCGCGATGGCGATGACGATGAGCCAGCCCATGGCGAGGTACACCACCAGGCTCAGGGCGGAGAGGCCCCGCGGCATCCGCCGGATGGGCTCGTGGGCGGCGTGGAGGTGGTCCACGGGGGGCGGCGGGGGCAGGGGCAGCCAGAGGCCGTAGGCGACGGCCTTCAGGGTCACCCCCAGCACCGCCAGCCCCCAGATCACCCCGAAGAGGCTCCAGCCCCAGGCACCGGGCAGCACGGCGAGGCAGAAGGGCGTGTAGGTCCCGGCGATGAGCAGGTAGATGGCCGCGTGGTCCAGGATCTTGAAGACCTTCTTCGCCCGGGGCCCCCTCATCGCGTGGTACAGCGTGGACATGAGGTAGAGCAGGACCAGGGTGGCGCCGAAGAGGCTGGCGCCCACCACGTGGCGCGCCGTGCCCCGGAGGGCGGCGAAGGTCACCATCAGGGCCAGGGCCGCAATGGCCAGGGCCGTGCCGACCCCGTGGGTGAGGGCGTTGGCGCGCTCCTCGGCGCGGCCCTGGGGCGTCATGGCCGCACGCCGGGGCTCAACTGGCCGCCCGGCGCTTCGGGGGCGCGAGGTCCCGCTCCAGGTCCGCCAGGGCCTGGCCGAGACGGTCGGCGACGGGGGCCCCGGGGGCCGGCAGCGCGTCGATGCTGTCCCAGACGCTCCGGGACTCGTCGTTGATCACGTCCATGCGCAGGGAGAGGCCATGCCGCGCCAGCTTCGCGCCGATCTGGGCCTCCCGCTTGCGGAGGGTGGCCCGGGTCGCCCGGTAGCCGATCTCGCAGACCTCCCGCCGGGCCGCGAAGCTGAAGATGTTGCTGAAGAAGAGGCGCGACTCCTCCTTGGGGGGCTCGAAGAACGCGATGTCGGCGTCCGGGAAGGTGGTCCGGTAGCGGGCCATGCCCACCTTCATGCGGGAGTAGATGAGGGTCCGCAAAGTCTGGGAGAGCACCGAGGGCAGCCCGCCGCGCTGGATGGCGCCGGGGCCCGCCTTCTCCAGCACCTCGCCGTGGAGGGCGTCCACGGGCACGAGGGGGTTGACGCAGATCAGGAGCTCGGCGCCGTGCTCCAGGCCCACGGAGGCGTGCAGTGTCTTCAGGAGCACGCCGTCCACGCACATGCGCCCCTCGATCTCCACCGGCAGGTACATGCCCGGCAAGGCGGTGCTGGCCTGCACGGCCTTCGAGATCGGCACGTGGTCGAGCCCCTTGTCCCCGAAGACCACCGCCGTGCCGTTCTCCAGGTCCGTGGACACCACCAGGAGCTTGTGGCGCAGCTTCCGGAAGTCGTCGGTGCGGCCCCCGCGGGAGAAGGACTTGTGGAGGTAGCGGGCCAGCGCGGCGTTGTCGAAGAGGCCCAGGGGCAGGGCCCGCCCCAGGCGCGCGAGGGAATGGAAGAGGGTCTGCTCCTCAGGGGACTTCCCCACCTGGAACAGCGCGTCCGCCAGGAGGCCGGGCAGCTTCGCGCTGCTCTTGAGCCAGTGGGCATAGGCGGGCATGAACAGCACCGAGGGGTCGAAGGGCGGCCCCCCGTCCTCCTCCGTGGCGAGGCCCCGCACCAGGTCCGTGGGGGTGCGCCCGTTCACCAGGTGCGCGGCCATGAAGGCCCCGGCACTCACCCCCACGTACACGTGGAGGTCGTTGAGGTCGAGGCCCTCGACGCATTCCTCCAGGGCCTTCAGGGCGCCCACCTCGTAGAGCCCGCCCAGGGGCCCCCCGGCGGCCAGGGCGAGGCCGATGCGCGGCCGATGCCGGGCCTTCCGGGGGGCGGGGCGGGACGGGCTTGCCTGGCCCATGGCGGGCCTCAGGCCTGGGCCGCGGGCTTGGCCTTGGCGGCCTTCTTCGGCGCGGGCTTGGAGGCCTCGCCCTTGGCCTTGGCCACGGCCTTGGTGAGCTCCTCGACGCGCTTGGTGAGGGTCAGGATCTCGGCCCGGGTCGGGACGCCCAGCTTCTGCATGGCGGTGGCGAGGCCGGCCTCCAGGGGGGCGGCCAGGTTCTTCACCGCGCCCTTGGCCTCGTCCTTCATCTCCATGGCGCGCTCGCCCAGCTCCGTGAGCTTGGCCTTGTTCTGCTTCTCGACGGAGGCGCCCTTCTTCACGAGCTGCTGGAAGACCTTGCCGCCCTCCTCGCCGGCCACGGAGAAGGCCCCGAGGCCCGCCAGCCAGATTTCGCGCGCCGATTCCTTGACCTTCGCCGCGCCGTCGTTCTTGGTGTTCTTCTTGGTCGCCATGGTTTCCTCCTGGCATCCGGCCACGGGCCGGGAGTGTGTGTCAGCGGCGGACGGGGCGCCGCGCCCCCTTGGTGTTCCGGCCCTTGCTGCCTGCGCCGTTCGCGGCGCCCTGCTTCCTCTTCGTCTGCTCAAGGTCGGCGAGGGCGGCTTCCAGCTCCGCCAGCTTCGCCTTCAGCGCGTCCATGTCCTGCTGCAGGGGCCCCGACAGGGAGACCCGGTCGAGGGAGGTCTGCACGAGGCGCTCCACGCCGGCCTGGACCTGCCCAACCCGCTCGTTGAAGGCCTGGTGGCCCTTCCGGATGACGTCGTGCAGGAAGCCGGTGGGCAGGATGGAGTGCCCGCGCTTGTGGTCCTCGTAGAGGGTCTGGGCCAGCACCTGGGCGGTGACGTCCTCGCCGGTGGCGCTGTCCAGGACCTGGATCTCCTGGCCCTGCCCGATCCACTCGGAGATCTCCTCGAGGGAGACGTAGCGGCTCTCTTCGGTGTCGTAGAGCTTCCGGCTGCCGCCTCCATACCGCTTGACCACCCGGATCATCGGGATCCCTCCAGGGACCAATTTGCCGCAATGCGGAAAACTCGCAAGGGGAAATTCCGCATTGCGGCAAACTACCCCGGGTCAGCCCCCGGCCCGGGCCAGGAGGAGGGCGCCCAGGTCCGCCAGGTCCGGGAGGCCCGAGGGCGGGGCGCCCAGCAGGGGCAGGTCCGCCACGGGCGGCCCCGAGGCCAGCCGGGCCCGCAGCTGGGCCAGCCCACGGGCGTCCCGGGCGCCCAGGTGGCGCAGGAGGGCGATGCCGGCCCCCTCGGGCCCGGTTGGCTTCGGCACCTCGGGATGGACCTGGTTGACCACCACGGGGCCGAGGGGGTGGCCGGCCTCCTTGAGGCGGCGGAGGAAGAACATGGCGTCGGGGATCCGCTCCTCCCCGGCGCCGGCCACCAGCACGAAGAGGGTCTCCGGGGAGCGGAGCAGGGTCCGCACCGCCTCCGCCCGCTCCCGGAAGCCGTCGAAGAGGGGGGCGAAGTCCCGGATGAACTCCACGAGGTCCATGAGGAAGCCCCGCCCGATGAGGCGGTCGGCATAGGCCTCCACGCTGCGGGCGGCCATCTTCATCAGGAACGTGCGGTCCTGCTTCTCCCACCACGGCTTCGCGGCGGCCTTCACGGGCCGGGCGTCCAGGAAGCGGATGATGCGGTCGGGGGCCTCCAGGAAGTCCAGGGCCTGCCGCGTCGGGGGCGTGTCCAGGACGATGCGTCCGTAGCCTCCCGCCTCCTGCACCTCGAAGAGGCGCTCCATGGCCATGTACTCGAGGATGCCGGCCAGGCTGCCCGCGAGGCGGGCGTAGAAGCGGTTGGCGTAGATGCGGTCCCGGACCGCCGGGTCGGGCGCGTGGCGGGCGACGATGCGGTCGAAGGTGCTCTGGGCGTCCAGGAGGGCGGCCTCCAGGCGCCCCGGCCCGGCGCCGGCCACGGGCACCGGGGCGTCCCGGGCCGCCCGCGCCGCCGCGGGGCCCAGGCCCAGGGCGTCCTTGAGGCGCAGGGAGGGGTCGAAGGTCATCACCAGGGTGTCGGTGCCGGAGGCCGCGGACTGCAGGGCCAGGGCCGCTGCCAGGGTGGTCTTGCCCACGCCCCCCGAGCCCACCAGCACGATCAGGCGGCGGTCGAAGGGGGCGAGGGCGGCGCGCGCGCTCATCGGGCCGCCTCCAGGAAGCTGGGGGCCAGGTCCTCCAGGAGGTCCGGCGAGCGGTCCAGGGCCAGCAGGGGCAGGTCCACCCGCGGCCCCTTCCAGGCGGCCTTCAGGCGCCGCAGCTCCGCGTCGTTGACCTTCCGCCGCTGCCGCCAGAGGGCCAGGGCGCCTTCCGGCCCCTTGGCCGAGGCGGGGCAGCCCGGATAGAGCGCGTTCACCACCACGCCCTCGGGGCCCCGGCCGAAGCGCGCCTCCATCTGGCCGATCAGCTCCAGGGTCTCCTGCACGGGCATCTCCTCGGCGAGGGCCACCGCCACCATCGCGCTCAGCCGGGGATCCCCCACGAAGGCGGCGATGTCGCCGATGACGGATCCCAGCTGGCCGTCCCGGATGCTCTCCGCGAGGAGCCCCGGCGCCGCCATGAGGCCCACGCCGTGGCCGGTGGCGGGGGCGTCCAGGAGGACGAGGTCCACCTCGGGCTTGCCGCCATGGACCGCGAGGCCCCAGGCGTGGCCCAGGAGGGCCGTCTCCTTCAGGCCCGGCGCCCCCTCCACGAAGTGCTGGTAGAGCGGGTGCTCCAGGATGCGGGTGGCCAGGATCCCCAGGGGCACCTTGGACCGCACCAGTTCCGCCATGACGGCCTGGGCCTGGACGTTCTGGATCCACAGCCGGGGGCCCGCCGGCACCACCTGGCCCCCGGAGGGCTCCACGCCGAGCGCCTGGTGCAGGCTCTCCCGGGGATCCGTCTCCATCAGCAGGACCCGCCGCCCGATTCTGGACAGCAGGAGGCCCAGCAGGGCGGTGACGGTGGTCTTCCCGACGCCGCCCTTCCCGGTCACCACCACCAGCTTCCGGGCCGCGAGGCGCTCCAGCAGCGGCGGGACGGGGGTCGGCATGGGGCGGGATCTCCGGTCCCAAGGGTACAGCCCGCCGCGGGCCAGGGCCCGGGACTACCCGAAGTAGAGGCGGGCCCGGCGGCCGCCGGGCGCTAGGATGCCCAGGTGAAGGCACGCCAGGACATCTACGACTACGTCATCGTCGGCTCGGGCTTCGGGGGCAGCGTCAGCGCCCTGCGGCTCGCCCAGAAGGGCTACTCCGTGGCGGTGCTGGAGCGGGGCCGCCGCTTCCGGGACCAGGACTTCGCCAAGAGCACCTGGAACCTCCGGCGCTACCTCTGGGCGCCGAGGCTGGGCCTGCGGGGCATCCTGCAGATCAGCCCCTTCAAGGACGTCTTCGTGCTCCACGGCGCGGGGGTGGGGGGCGGCAGCCTCGGCTATGCCAATGTCCTCATGCAGCCCCTGGACGAGGCCTTCGACACGCCGGCCTGGAAGTTCCCCGTGCCCTGGGGCGAGGTGCTGAAGCCCCACTACCTGGAAGCCAGGCGCATGCTCGGCGTGGCGCAGAACCCCAAGCTCACCCCGGCGGACCACGTGCTGAAGGGCATCGCCGAGGAACTCGGACGGGGGGACAGCTTCCGCCCCGTGGAGACGGGCACCTTCTTCGGCGAGCCCGGACAGGAGGGCCAGGAGGTCCCGGACCCCTACTTCGGCGGCGAGGGCCCCGCGCGGAAGGCCTGCATCCACTGCGGGGGCTGCATGGTGGGCTGCCGCCACAACGCGAAGAACACGCTGCCGAAGAACTACCTCCACTTCGCAGAGAAGCTGGGCGTCGAGGTGGTCCCCGACACGGTGGTGCGGGACATCCGGCCCCTCCAGGGCGAGCCCGGCGGCGCCCGCTACGAGGTGAAGGTCGCGGGCCCGGGCTGGTTCAGCCTGCCGAGGCAGCCCCTGCGGGCGAGGAACGTCATCGTGGCCGCCGGGGCCCTGGGCACCCTGCGCCTCCTCTTCCGCTGCCGGGACGTGACGAAGAGCCTGCCCGACCTCTCCCCGCGCCTGGGGGAGCGCGTGCGGACCAACAGCGAAGCGCTCGTGGGCAGCGTGGCCCGCAAGCACGACGTGGACTACTCCCGGGGCATCGCCATCACGTCCATCATCCAGGCCGACCCCATCACCACTGTGGAACCCTGCCGCTATCCGGCGGGCTCCTCGCTGATGCGGCTGTTGACCGGCCCGCTGATCACCTCGGGGGGCTTCCTCAGCCGGGTCCTGAAGTCGGCCTGGGACATCGTCAGCCGCCCCGGGGACTTCCTGCGCACCCACGTGCGCGCCGGGTGGGCGGAGGCCGCCACCATCCTGCTGGTGATGCAGTGGGAGGACAACCGCCTGCGGCTGCGGCCGGGCCGGAGCCGCTTCACCTTCGGACGGCGGGACCTGGTCTCGGAGCCCGACGGCGCGGCCGCCCTGCCGCCGCCCAAGGTGGAGACCGCCCACGCCGTGCTCCGGAAGTTCGCCGAGGCCACCAACGGCATCCCCATGGGCACCATCAACGAGGGCCTCTTCAACATCCCGATGACCGCCCACATCCTCGGCGGCGTGCCCTTCGGCAAGGACGCCAGCGAGGGCGTCATCGGCGCCGACTGCCAGATCCACGGCCACCCCGGCCTCTACGTGGTGGACGGATCCATCCTGCCGGCCAACCCCGGCGTGAACCCCAGCCTCACCATCACCGCCATGGCGGAGTACGCCATGAGCCAGGTGCCGGCGAAGGCGTCCTAGGCCGGACGGGGCGGGCTTCGTGGACAATGGGGCATGACCGCCCCGACCACCCTCGCCGCCCTCATGGCCGCCCTGCGCCACCCCGCCGCGGGATGCCCCTGGGACCTGGAGCAGGACCACCAGAGCCTGGCGAAGTACCTCCGGGAGGAGGCCGCCGAGGTGCTGGACGCCCTGGCGGCCCACGTGCCCGGGGACGAGGCCTCGGAGCGCCATCTGCGGGAGGAGCTCGGCGACCTCTGGCTGCAGGTGGTCTTCCACGCCCGCATGGCGGCGGACCGCGGCGCCTGGGATCTCCACGACGTGGAGCGGGCGGTGGTGGAAAAGCTGGTGCGCCGCCATCCCCACGTCTTCGGCGACGTGGACGTGAACGGCTCCGAGGACGTGCTCACCAACTGGGACGCCATCAAGAAGGAGGAGCGGGGCGGCGCCGAGCGGCGCCTCCTGGAGGGCATGGCCGCCAGCCTCTCGCCCCTCGAGGAAGCCATGGAGATCGGCAAGAAGTGCGCGAAGGTGGGCTTCGAGTGGCCTGACCTGGACGGCGTGCTCGACAAGGTGAAGGAGGAGGTCGGCGAACTGCAGGCCGAGACGGATCCCCAGCGGGTGGAGGAGGAGTTCGGCGACGTGCTCTTCTCCCTCGTGCAGTGGGCCCGCAAGAAGGGCGTGGACCCCGACCGCGCCCTGCGCCGGCAGATGACGCGCTTCCGGGAGCGGTTTGCGCACGTGGAGGACGAGGCGAAGGCGAACGGCGGCTGGGAGGCGCGGAGCCTGGAGCAGATGGAGGCCGCGTGGCAGGCGGCGAAGCGGAAATGATGTTCGCTGCACCACCTCCCGCCGGCCAACCGGAAGTGCCCTGGCTCTTGCGGGATCCCCGGCTCTTCACGCTTTTCTTCGCCGCGATCTGGATCGACATGAACCTGTTCATCTCCTGGTCCCAGGGGTTCTTCAGGCTCTATGCGGTCTTCCCGCCGACACCTGAAGATCCCATCGAGGCGAGATTCTTCTGGGTGCAATTCTCCCGTGCCATGTCCCACGGCCCGGTGTCCGTGAAGCTGGGGCGCACCTGCGTCCACATTCGTGAGGTCTTTCCTTTCCGTCCCCTCTTCTGGAAGGGACCGGCCTCCATTCCCTACGAGGCCTTGAGGATCGATAAATCTTCGAGCCGGGGCTTCTGGTCTTTCCTCTCCCAGGCCAGGTTCGAAATCATGGATCTGGGGATCGTCTTCTCCCTCAGCGGGAAGGCCGGGCGCCAACTCGAAGGAAGGCTCGAGGCCCGGGAGGTGGTGTCGGGCGGTGCCAGCCTCCAGCACTCCATCCAACCCCACTGACTGTCTTCAGGATCTCCGTGCCGCTTCCCTTCTTCATCGTCACCCTCACCCACGCCACCTGGGACCAGGCCCTGGCCTGCGCCCGGGCGCTTCCGGAGGACGCGATGCCGGAGCTGCGCCTGGACCTCTTCCGCGATCGTGATCCGGCCGCGCTCGTGCGGGACCTCGGCGGTCGCTGCCTCGTCACGGCACGGCGGGTTTCAGAGCTCGGGAAGTGGCAGGATGCGGACGGGGTGGCGCGTCTCGAAGCGTTGCGCACGGCGGTGGAGGCCGGCGCGGCGTGGGTGGACCTGGAATGGGAACTCGAGGTGCCCGACTGGCTGGCCGCACGCCGGGGCACGACGGGTCTCCTGCGTTCGGTGCATGTGGCGCCCGGCGTCTTCGATGGCCCCGGGCGCCTCGCGTCGCGCCCGGACGGCGACGCCTTCAAGTGGGTGGGCCACGCGGCGTCGCTGCGGGACCTTTCCCACGCGAAGGCCTTCTGCGAGGCGGCGGCGGCGGATGGACTCGTCGCCTCGGGCTTCCTCATGGGCCCCAAGGGCGTCGCCAGCCGCGCGCTGCAGCGGGCCTGGGGCGGCGCCTTCACCTACGCCGCACCCGGCGACGGGCCTCCCGCGGCGCCGGGACAGCTCACCCTCGCGACCCTGAAATCCTGGGGCGTCCACCGCGCGGGGCCGCGCACGAAGGTCTTCGCGGTCGCCGGCGAGCCCGTCCTCCACTCCCGCTCGCCGGCCTACCACGCCCGCCGTTTCGCGGAGGCAGGGGCCGACGCGTTGTACGTCCCCCTCGAGGCCTGCGATCCGGAGGAGGTCGTCGAAGCCGGGCGCCTCCTGGACTTGCGGGGCCTGAGCATCACCGCGCCCCTGAAGGAGAGTCTTCCCCCGCGCTTCGGCCTCGCCGGCCCGCTGAACACCCTGTGGCGGGAGGGCGGCGCCTGGCGGGGCGCCAACACCGACGCGGAAGCCCTCGACGCCGCGATGGGAGGGCTTCCCCAGGGACCCGTGCTCGTGCTCGGCGACGGTGGCGTCGCCGCCACGAGCCGGACGGTGGCGGAAGGGCAGGGCCGGGAGGTCCGCGCAGCCTCCCGCCGGGCGCCGCGCTCCCCCGCCGAGGTCGCGGCCCTCGCGCCGGTGGGCGTCCTCCAGGCCACGAGCCTCGGGATGCGGCCTGGGGATCCGTGCCCCTTCCCGGAGCTGCTGGAGGCCGCGCGGCCCACCCTCGCCTGGGCCGTGGAGTGGATCTACAAGGAGGAAACCGCCTTCGCGGCCTGGGCACGGAAATCCGGCCTCCAGCTCGTGGAGGGCGCGGCCCTCTTCGACGCCCAGGCCGAGGCCCAGAGCCGGCGCTTCCTGCGCGCCGCCGCCGAAGGCTGATAGCCTCCAGCCATGCGCCTGCTCCTGGTGGAGGACAAGGACAGCTTCCGGCGCCTGCTGGTGCAGGCCCTGGCGGACTCCCCCTGGACCGTGGCGGCCTTCGCGGATCCGGCGGAGGCCCTGCGTTCCCTGGCCACCACGTCCCACGACGTGATGGTCACGGACCTGCGGCTCCCCTCCATGAGCGGGCTCGAGCTGATCCGCCAGGCCAAGCGCCTCCAGCCCGCCCTGCGAGTGGTGCTCATGAGCGCCTTCGGCGAGCCGAAGGACATCGTGGAGGCCATGCGCCTGGGGGCGGACGACTTCCTACCCAAGCCCTTCGACCTCGACGTCTTCCTGGCCCTCCTGGACCGCCTCCGGGCCCTCGTGGGGGCCCCGCCGCCGGATCCCGCGGAGCCCTGGGTGGCCCGCAGCCCCGCCATGCGCGGACTCCAGGCCAGCCTGGAGTCCGCGGCCGACCTGCCCGCCCCGGCGCTCTTCCTGGGGAAGCCCTCCACCGGGCGCTCCCGCTCCGCCCGTCGCCTGCACACCCTGCGCACGCCCAAGGGGCCCTTCGTCCGCCTCTCTGCCCTCGAGCTCGGGCCGGAGGGTCCGGAGGCCCGGCTGCTCCGCCTGGTGGAGGGCGGAAGCCTCCTGGTGACGGGCCTGGAGGCCCTCGGAGGGGATGCCGCCGCGGCCCTGGCGGAAGCCATGGAGGCCACCGAGGGCCGGGACCTGCGCTGGATGGGCACCGCCTCTTCCGAGCAGGAGCTGCCTGCCGTGCTCGCCCCCCGCTTCGGCGCGCTGGTGTTCCGGTGCCCCGCCCTGGAGGAGCGCCCCGAGGATCTCCCCATCCTCTTCGCCGCCCTGCTGCAGGCCGCCGCCCGCCGGGAGGGCCGCCCCGAGCCCAGGCTCGACCGCGGCGTGGAGCGGGAGCTGGCCGCCCGGGCCTGGCCGGGGCAGCTCCGGGACCTGCAGGCCTGCGCCCTCGGCGCCCTCGCCCTCGCGGAGGGCGCCCTGGTGCGGCGCCTGCCCCCGCCCTCGGACGGGACGCCGCCCCTCCAGCTTCCCTGGCCCGAGCCCGGGGAGCTGGAGGAGATGGTGCGGGCGGTGGGGCGCGCCGCCATGCGGCCGCTGCTGGAGCGGGCCCTGGCCTCCCACGGCGGGGACCTGTCCCGGGCCGCGGCGGACCTCGGCCTCACCGTGCGCATGCTGGCCTCGCGCTTGCGGGAGCACGGCATTTCCCTGGAGAATCGTGAGACATGACGGCGCCCTCGAACCTCGCCCTGAGCAGCCCCGAGCGCGCGGCCTACCTCCGCGCCCAGGTCCGCCTGGGCCTCGACGCGCTCCAGCGGGTGGTGGTGGGCAAGGACCTCCAGGTCCGCCGGGCCCTCGCGACCCTCTTGTCCGGCGGCCACCTGCTGCTGGAGGACCTGCCGGGCGTGGGCAAGACCACCCTGGCGCGGGGCCTCTCCCGCCTCCTGGGCGGAAGCTTCCAGCGGGTGCAGGGCACCAACGACTTGCTGCCTTCGGACCTGCTGGGGGTGCACCTCTGGGATGCCGACGCCAAGACCTTCCGATTCCAGCCCGGCCCGGTCTTCGCGAACGTGCTGCTCCTCGACGAGCTCAACCGCATCGGCCCCAAGACCCAGAGCGCGCTGCTGGAGGTCATGGTGGAGGGCCAGGTCAGCCTCGAGCGCGAGACCCACGTCCTTCCGGACCCCTTCTTCGTGGTGGCCACCCAGAACCCCCTGGACCACGCGGGCACCTTCCCGCTCCCCGAGAGCCAGCTGGACCGATTCGCCTGCGTGCTCCACATGGGCTACCCCGACCGGGACGCCGAGCGCCTGGTCCTCACCGGCCGCGCCGGGGCGCGGGTGCTGGACAGCCTGGAGCCGGTCATGGACCTCACCGCCTGGCGCCTCGCCCGGGCCGACGTCCACGCGGTCCGGATCTCGGATCCGGTCCTGGACTACATCGCCCGGCTCGTGGCCCGGGTGCGGGAGGACGGCGGCTTCTGCTCCACCCGCGCCGCCCAGCACTGGATCGCCCTCGCCAAGGCCGAAGCCTGGCTGGAGGGCCGCGACTTCATCACGCCCGACGACCTCCAGGGCTGCTTCGCCGACGCCATGGCCCACCGCGGGACCCTCGACGACCGCCGCCTCAGCCGGAGCGACCGGAGGGACCACCTGACGCGGGCCCTGGCGGACGTCCCGGTGGGCTGGAAGCCCTGAGGCCCCCGTGGAGGGCGCGGGTCTGGGGGAACTGCTGCGCCGGGCCAGGGCGGCCAAGGGCCTGAGCATGGAGATGCTGGCCCGGGAGCTGAACCTCTCCCCCCAGGTGCTCCTCAAGCTCGAGTCCGAGGCCTGGGAGAGCCTCCCGTCGGGCCAGGCGCGGCCCCTGGTGCGCCAGGTGGCCCGCCGCCTGGACGTGGATGTGGACGCCTACCGGGAGGCCTTCGACCGCCTCCCCGGCGCGCCGGAGTCCGACGCGCCGGATCCCAGGGACGAGCGCATCGAGCAGATCGTGATGGGCGTCCTCACCGTGGGCTGCGCCGGCCTCCTGGCCTGGCTGGTGATCCCGGGCCGGGACCTTCGCAAGGGGGCGCTGCCCGCCATGGCCGCGGATGCCGCGCCCGCCCCGGCGCAGGCGCGGGTGGACAGTCCGGAGCGGCAGGCCTACCCGGTGCTGGGGGAGGTCATGCCCGAGGCCCCCCGCACCGAGGAGGGGACCCTGGTGAGCATCCGCGTGCTCGACGCGTGCCGGGCCCACATCGCCGGGGAGGGGCTGGACCGCAGCCGGGACCTGCGGGTCTCGGAGCCCTGGCTCCTCCGCATCAAGGGGCCCTTCACCCTCACCCTCGACAACGCCGGCGTCGCCACCGTGGAGGTGGGCGGGCGGCGCATCCGCCACGGCCAGAGCGTGGGGGAGCCCTGGACCGGGCGCTTCGGCGCGGACGGCCAGTGGCTCCGCACCACCCCGCCGATCCCGGAGGCCGCCACGGGGCCGGAGACGGAGCCGCCCCCAGAGAAGGAATAGCCCGCGGCCCGCAGGGGCTAGAATGCCCCCATGACCCGGGCCTCTGGCCCTCGGGGCCTCGCCCCCGCCATGGGCTGCGCCCATGCGGTCCAATTCTTCCTCCGCTCTGCTACGGTCGAATCGTGCATCCCCTCGTCGAACGCTACCTCCAGAACCAGCTTCCGGAGCCGATGGTCGCCGCCCTCCTGGGCGGAGGCCTGCCGGTGCCCCCCTTGGACCTCATCCAGGCCCAGACCCACGCCTGGTTCAGCGACTCGGCCCAGAAGGACAAGGCCCTCGACGGCTTCCTGTCCATCCCGGAATCCGTGCTGGCGGGCGTCCTCGAGCACGAGATCGAGCCTCCGGCCCCCCTGGGCATGGTGCTGCGCTTCCGCACCGAGCACGACCTCCTCGAGCGCGCCCTGCTCCATCCGAACCTCACGGCGGAAGTGCTGGAGCCCTGCATCTCCTCGCTGCCCGGGGACCTGATCGAGATCCCCCTGAACAACCAGGTCCTCTGGATCCAGCGGCCGCGCATCCTCGACGAGATCGAGCAGCACCCAGGAGCCACCTACAACGTCAAGCGCAGGGTCAACGAGTTCCGCTTCGACGTGCTGAAGATCGGCAACGAGGAGGTCATCAAGGAGCGCCTGGAGATCCTGGACGAGGTGGAGAGCGGCAAGCTCGACGCGGCCTGGGCCGACCTCCCGATGCCCGAGGTGCGGGAGGACGACGAGTCCGAGGAGCTGCTCCGGGAACGGTTCGCCAAGCCCCTCAAGGACTTCGACGGGCAGGACATCAGCCTCACCCTCACCCAGCGGGTCATGCGCCTGCGCACGAACCAGAAGATCATGCTGGCCCAGAAGGGCGGCAAGGAGGAGCGGACCCTCCTCATCCGCGAGTCGAACCGCCTCATCCAGGTGGCCGTGATCCGCAACGCCCGCATCACCGACGGCGAGGTGGCCTACATCGCCCAGATGCGCAACATCAACGAGGAGGTCCTTCGCATCATCTCCCTCAACCGGGAGTGGATGAAGAAGTACGCCGTCGTGAAGAACCTGGTGCTCAACCCCCGCACGCCTCTTCCCCTGGCCATGCAGTTCTACCGCAGGCTCAACGAAGCCGACCTCAAGCTCATGCAGCGGGACAAGAACATCGCCGAGGTGCTCCGCCGCGAGGCCAAGAAGTGGCTGGAGATCATGGGGCAGAAGAAGTAGGGAAGGGCCAATGGCGCCCCATCCTTTCCCCTGAAACGCCCAAAGCCCCCTGCCGGGGGCTTTGGACTGGAGCGGGCGATCGGGATCGAACCGACGACGTTCAGCTTGGGAAGCTGACATTCTGCCACTGAATTACGCCCGCAGAATGAAGCCTCATCCTACTTCGCGGGACCGGGGCTGGCAAGGGCGGCGAGACGTTCCAGCAGGAAGGCCACCAGGGGCCCGGCCCCGACGACCTCCTGCTCGGCGACCCAGAGGGGCATCGTGAGCAGGGCGGCGGCGCCGGCGTCCAGCTTGACGGCGTCCTTCTCGGTGCATACCAGGGCCCGGGCGTCCGCCCGCGCGGCCTGGAGCTGGGCGAGCATCAGGCGGCGCGGCGTGAGCCGGGCATGGTCCGGGAAGGCCAGGGTTTCCACCCAGGGCAGGCCCGCGACCAGCAGATCCGCGAAGAAGGCCTCGGGGTGGCCCAGGCCGCAGAAGGCCAGGAAAGGGTCGAAGCCCGGGCCGGGCAGGGGGATCCGGGCCTCCCCGTTCCAGAGCCTCAGGCCGCCGATGCGGAAGTCCACGTAGAAGACGGGTCCCCCGGACCCGTGGCGGGCCCACCAGGCCTCCACTTCGTCCTTCGGCGCCCGGCTGCCGCGGGTCACCACCAGGGCGTGGGCCCGGCGCGCCCCCTCCATGGGTTCGCGGAGATCGCCCCGGGGCAGCATGCGGCCGTTCCCCCAGCGCCGGACGCCGTCCAGGACCAGGAGGTCCACGTCCCGGTGCAGGCCGCGGTGCTGGAAGCCGTCGTCCAGCAGCAGCGCCGCCGGCCGGGGCTCGAGGGACAGGGCCCGCCGGGCGCCCACCGCCCGCCGGCGGGCCACCACCACGCGCCCGGGGCCGAGGCGGCGAGCCAAGAGCAGGGGCTCGTCCCCCACTTCGCGGGCGGCCGAATCCGGCCGGACCTCCATCGGGTCCACCCGCCGGCGCCCGCCGTAGCCCCGGCTCACCACGGCGTTCCGCCAGCCCGCGGCCTGGAGCTGCTCGGCGAGGTGGAGGACCAGGGGCGTCTTGCCGGTCCCGCCCGTGGTGAGGTTCCCCACGGACACCACCGGGACCCCCGCCCGTTCCGCCCGCTCGGGGTGCCGGTCGAAGGCGCAGTTGCGGGCCCTCACCACCGCCGCGTAGAGGGGCCCCAGGGGCGCGGCGAGGGTGCGGAGGAACGTCATCCCAAGAAGCTAGCAGCCCTTGCGCCGCGGCCAGCGGTTCTCTGGCCGGGGCGATAGGGCTGCTTGTGCCGGTAGCCACGCGGACGGCCTAGCAGCCCTTGCGCCGCGGCCAGCGGTTCTCTGGCCGTGGCGGTAGGAGGGTTCCCGCCTCCACGAAGGCGGAGCCTGAGTGGGAGCGCGCGGGCGCTATGCTCGAGGCATGTCCGAAGGCATCCTCCTCCCCGTCCTCGAACGCGGCACCCTCCTCCCCGAGCCCGCGCGCCTCGCCCGCCTGGACGAGGCCCTGCCCCAGATCCGCGCGGCGGTGGAGGGGGAGACCGACGAGGTGGCCCTCCAGTCCACCCTCGCCTGCCTGCTCTGGCAGACCTTGGCGCAGGCGAACTGGTGCGGGTTCTACCGCCGGGTGGGGGAGCGCATGCTGGCGGTGGGGCCCTACCAGGGCGGCATGGGCTGCCTGCGCATCCCCTTCGAGCGGGGCGTCTGCGGCGCCTGCGCGCGCACGGAGTCCCGCCAGCTCGTGCCGGACGTCCACGCCTTCCCGGGGCACATCGCCTGCGACGACGCCACCCGCAGCGAACTCGTGCTGCCGGTCTGGAACCGGAGCGGCCGGCTCATCGCCGTCCTGGACCTGGACTGCCCCCATGGGGAGGGCTTCTGCGCCGGGGAGGCCGACCGCCTTCAGGGCCTGCTGGACGGGATATTCAGGGCCCAGGACTGAGGCGGGCCGGGGATTTCCGGTTGCCGATTCCCCGGAGCGCCGGGCTCCGGTATCGTAGGAGCACCCCAGGTCCCCCATGGCTGATTCCTCCTTCATTGACCAGAGCAAGCTTCGCTTCAAGGAAGGGGAGATCGTCTACCGCAAGGGCGAGATGGCCCAGCAGATGTACGTCATCCTCTCCGGCAAGGTGCGGATCTACGTCGGGGACGAGCCCAAGGGCGACTGGACCGAGGAGCTGATCAAGGGCGACTTCTTCGGGGAGGGCAGCCTCCTGGAGGCCATCGCCCGGCCCGCCACCGCCGTGGCCCTGGAGGACAGCGAGCTCATCGCCATCAACCGGGGCACCTTCCTGCGGATGATCCGGCAGAACCCCGAAGTCTCCGTGAAGATGATGCAGCGCCTCGCCCAGCGGAACCGCGAGCTCGGGCTGAAAGTGGAGCGCGGGGAGGCCGCCGCGCCCGCCACCCCCAAGGCCAAGGCCGAGGCGGCGCCGGTGCAGCCCACCCTGGTCTCCGTCATCTCCGGCAAGAAGTTCCCCATCCAGGCCCACGGCGCCCTGGTGGGCCGCTTCGACCCCAACACCGGCATCCACCCCGACATCGACCTCACCGAGGAAGACCCCAACCTCAGCGTGTCCCGGCGCCACGCCCGGATCCTGTGCGAGCACGGCCGCTACTTCATCATCGAGGAGCAGGGCGTCGCCAACGGGACCTACATCAAGGGCGAGCGGCTCGCGCCCGGGGACGCCAGGGAGCTCCACAACGGGGACCGGGTCGGCTTCGGGATGGTGGTTCTCTTCTTCGAGAAGGGCTGACCCGCCCCTTCCACGCATTCCCCGCTAGGATGGGCCCATGGCCTCCTTCGAAGACGCGCGGAAAGCGGCAGAGCTGCTCCGGCTCCGCCATGAGACCGGCCGCGCCCCCCTCGCCGGGTTCATCGTCCTCCTCTTCGCGTCCGCCGCCTCCTACGCCTACCGCCAGGCGGACGCCCGCTGGTGGACCCCCGCGCTCGTGCTGGCGCTGGCCCTCGGCCCCTGGCTGCTGGACAAGGTCCTGCCGCCCCGGCACGCGGGCTTCCTCCGCCTGAGCCTCGCCGCCTATCCCCTGAACATCCTGCTGCTGGCCTTCATCGCCTACCGGGAGTTCTGGCGCGTGGACATCCCCGCCCTGGAGGAGGTCCCCCAGCTGGACCGGGCCCTGGACTGGATCGCGCCCCTGGTCCCCTTCGTCTACGCCTACCTCCAGTTCCCCGGCTGGCTGGCCCGCATCCGGCTGCTGCCGAAGCTGAAGGCCCTGGCCACGCTCCCTCCGGATCCCCTCGTGGTCAAGGAGGTGGAGGACCTCGCGGGGAAGGCCGTCCAGGACCAGCCCAGCGGCTTCGCCAACCCCGCGTGCTTCCGCACCGTGCCGGCGACCCCGTCCAACTGGAAGCTCTTCCTCAAGCCCGACCTGCGCCGCCACGGGGTCTGGAAGGTGGCCTTCCTGCCCACCTACGCGGTGGTCTGCTTCGAGGACGGGGGCGGCCTGGAGGCGGTGAAGCGGGGCGGCTTCAGGATGGTGGCCGAGGACCCGAAGGAGGGGGAAGCCACCGTGTCCTGCCTGGTGCGGTGGAACGACAACCTCTGCGAAGGCCGCGTGGACCCCGACAGCCTGAAACGCATCCAGGGCTGGAACCAGGTCCAGGTGTAGGCCCGTGGAATCCCAGCGCGTCGAGGTGTGGCGGGACGAGTCCGGGGAGGAGCGGGAGCTGGTCCTGCTGGGCTTCGACGGCATCGGCGGCGCCTGCGTCGTGCGCGCGCGCAATCCCCTCGACGCCGTGGACGGCGACGTCCGGGAAGGCTACGCCGTGCTGGCCCGCTTCGGCGACCCCGAGGATGCCCGGGCCTGGCTCGCGGACGAAGGCTTCGGACCGACGGCATGAAATCGGGGGCCTGACGGCCCCCGATTCCTCAGGATTCAGTTGCTTCAGTGCGTGCCAAGCCCCATGGCCTTGGCGGCCTTGGTGAGCTCGGGGACCACCTCGAAGAGGTCGCCCACGATGCCGTAGCTCGCGAGCTTGAAGATGGGCGCCTCGGGGTCCTTGTTGATGGCCACGATCACCTTGGAGCTGCTCATGCCGGCGATGTGCTGGATGGCGCCGCTGATGCCGCAGGCGATGTAGAGGGTGGGGCTCACCACCTTGCCGGTCTGGCCCACCTGGATGCCGTGGGAGAGGCCCCAGCCCGCGTCCACCGCGGCGCGGGAGGCGCCCACGACGCCGCCGAGGGCGTCGGCCAGCTCCTCGAGGATCTTGAAGTTCTCGCCGCTCTTCATGCCGCGGCCGCCGGCCACGATGACGTCGGCCTCGGTGAGGTCGGGCCTGCCGCTGCCCTTGGCCAGGATCTCCTTCACCACGGCCTTGAAGTCCGCCGCGGGGGCCGGCAGGGCCTCCACCGCGCCGGCGCCGGCCTTCTCGGCGGCCGGGAAGACGTTGGGCCGGGTGGTGGCCACCTGCACGGGGGTGGAGAAGGTGGTCGTGGCGACGGCCTTGCCGGCGTAGACCGGGCGCACGGCCTGGAGCTTGCCGTCCACCATGCCGAGCCCCGTCACGTCGCCCGCGTACCCGGCGCCCAGGCGGGCGGCGGCGCGGGGCAGGGCGTCCTTGCCGGTGGCGGTGGCGGCGCCCAGGAGCACTGTGGCGCCCTTGGCCTTCACGGCGTCGGCGATCGCCGCGGCGAAGGCGTCGCTGCTGTAGGAGGCCAGGGCCGGAGCCTCGGCGGTGAGGATGGCGTCGGCGCCGTACCGGGCGGCCTCGGCGGCCCCGGCGGCGGAGGCGCCCACGAAGAGGGCGCCCAGGGACTTGCCCGAGGCGTCGGCCAGGCGGCGGCCCTCGGAGAGGGCTTCGGCGGAGGGCTTGCGGAGCTTGCCGTCCTTGAGTTCGCAGAAGACGAGGATCATGGGAGACCTTTCAATCATTCGGAAGCGTGGGGGCCAGGGACCGGGGGAAGGGCTACAGGACCTTCGCCTCGTCCTTCAGGGCGGCGAGCAGGGCGGCGGCCTGGGCGGCGGGTTCGCCCTCCAGCTTTC
>JABLTH010085600.1_pt1 | contig 41563 bp, 38 predicted proteins | sample 7875711 | NCBI WGS metagenome assembly JABLTH01 (sample SAMN14941262, study PRJNA633318) | bioreactor metagenome | isolation source: bioreactor | place: China | collected 2019-03-05 | reverse complement strand
GATAAATAATTACAACGCCATGGCTCGTCCCGAGAAAATTAGATTAGGTGAAATTCTGGTCAGACAGAATTTCATGACCCAAGCTGAACTGGATCAGGCGCTGGAAGAGCAGCGCAAGACAGGCCGCCGCCTTGGACGGGTGATTGCTGAAAAAGGCTATGCCAACGAGCGGCAAATTGCTGAAGCCGTTGCACATCAGCTCAATATCCCTTTCCTGGATCTTGGCCAGTATGAGCTGGATCCCAAGCAGGTTCAAAAACTCCCTGAAGTGCAGGCACGTCGTTTCCGTGCCATTTTGCTCGAAGAGCGTCCAGACAGCATTCTGGTGGCGATGGTTGACCCTTCGGATGTCTATGCCTATGACGAATTGGTCAGGCTGCTCAGGCGTGATATTGATATCGTCGTGGTGCAAGAGAGTCTGCTCATGCAGACCATTGATCGTTCCTATCGCCAGACTGAGCAGATTTCTTCACTGGCGCTTGAGTTGCAAGAGGACCTGGCAGACAGCAATGCCGATCTCTCAAGCATGATGGGCGTAGACCTGGGCGTAGACGATGCGCCTGTGGTCAAGCTGTTACAGACGATTTTTGAGGACGCGGTGCAAGTGCGAGCGTCTGACGTGCACATTGAGCCGCAAGACAACAAGCTGCTGATCCGCTTTCGGATTGATGGTGTCATGCACTTTCAAACCCAGGCAGATATCAAAATTGCCACTGCGTTGGTCATGCGTCTCAAGATCATGGCTGGCTTGGATATTTCTGAAAAGCGCCTGCCACAAGATGGTCGTTTTGGCTTCTCGGTCAAAGGTAAGGCGGTCGATATGCGTATTTCGACCATGCCAACGCAGTATGGGGAAACGGTGGTCATGCGTCTGCTGATTCAAAATACTGCGCACTTTCAGCTGGACAAATTGGGCATGCCGCCTGCTTTACTCGCACGCTTTAGAAAAATGATTAACCGCCCCAGTGGCATGGTGTTGGTCACCGGGCCTACCGGGAGTGGTAAAACGACGACTTTGTACTCAGCATTGAGTGAGCTTAATACCCCCGAAACCAAAGTCATTACGGTGGAAGACCCGGTGGAGTACCGTTTACCCGGCATTATTCAGACGCAGGTCAATGAAAAAATCGAGCTGGATTTCCCCAAGTTGCTACGTGCCATTTTGCGTCAGGATCCAGATATTGTGCTGGTGGGCGAGATGCGAGATGAGGAAACTGCCCAAACGGGTCTGCGCGCTTCCATGACTGGACACCTGGTACTCTCCACGTTGCATACCAACGATGCCTCAACTGCTCCGGTACGTTTGATTGACATGGGCGTGCCGCGTTTCATGGTGGCCATGTCCTTGCTTGGTGTCATGGCGCAACGTCTGGTAAGGCTGATTTGCCCGCACTGTGCTGATGAGCATGCGCCTACCGAGAGTGAAACGGTGTGGCTCAATCAGGTGTTGCCGGATGCGACCTTACCGACCAGTTTCCGCCATGGCAAAGGCTGTCAGCATTGCAACCGTACCGGTTATCTGGGGCGGGTGGGCTTGTATGAGTTTCTTGAAATGACCGATGAGCTGGCAATGGCCGCCAACATGCCGGATACCAATATCTTTATCAAAAAAGCGCGTGAACGTCTCAAAGGTAAAACCCTGCGCGACCAATCGCTGCAATTGGCGATTGAAGGTAAAACCACGCTGGAAGAAATCATGCGTGTCGATAACCAGTTTGAAGAATAACGCCTATGCCATTATTTGAATACAAAGGGCGCACCGAAGATGGCATGGTGGTGACTGGGGTACAAGAAGCCGCCGATGCCGATGCCTTGGGCACCGCGTTAATTGGTACCCGAATTACGCCGGTAGAGATTAAGCCCAAGAAAACGGGTGCTGTTGCGATTAACCTGTTTGAAGAGAAAATTACCAGTCTTGAAGTAATGATCTTCAGTCGGCAAATGTATACCTTGCTCAAGGCTGGGATTCCGATTATGCGCGCCCTCTCAGGAATTCAAAGCTCGGTGGGCAACTCTAAGCTGGCGCAAGTCATTGGCCAATTGCGCGTGGGCCTGGATTCTGGCCGAGAATTGTCGGTTGCCATGACTGAACACCCAAAGGTGTTCGATAATTTTTACATAAGTATGATTCGAGTGGGTGAGACAACGGGTAATCTGGACAATATTTTTCTGCGCTTGGCCGAACATATAGAGTTTGACCGCTTTATGCGTGGGCAAATCAAATCAGCTTTGCAATACCCCATGTTTGTAATTACCGCCATGGCCATTGCCATTGTGGTGATTAACGTCATGGTGATTCCGCAGTTTGAAAAAGTGTTTGCCACCATGCATGCCGATTTGCCATTGATTACAAAAATGCTGATCGCTTTTTCAAACTTCATGCGCAACTACTGGTTTGTACTGATCGGCATGATAGCCGCGGCAGGTTGGTCTTTTAAAGCTTATGTTAAAACGGCAAGTGGTCGGTCTAATTGGGACCGTATCAAAATGCGTATCCCGATTGCTGGAAAAATTATTTTTAAAGGTACCATGGCGCGTTTTGCGCGTAGCTTTGCGCTGTCTACTCGGAGTGGATTGCCCATTCTCTCCGCGTTGCGGCTAGTGTCACAAACGGTTGAAAATGACTATATTTCGGCCAAAATCTTAAGCATGTCTGCAGGCATCGAGCGAGGTGAGACCATTCTCAGAACTGCGACGCAAACCGGGGTCTTTAACTCACTGGTTTTGCAAATGATTGCGGTAGGTGAAGAGTCCGGTTCCTTGGACACCTTAATGCAGGAGGTTGCTGATATGTATCAGTCCGATGTGGAGTATGACGTTAAAACTTTGGGTGCCCAGATTGAGCCTATTTTGATTGTATTTCTAGGGGTGCTAGTGTTAATACTTGCGTTGGGGGTGTTTTTACCAATATGGGATATGAGTTCAGTGATGCTTAAAGGGAGTTAAACTCATTCTCTGGCATGATTAAAAACTGGACCAGAGTCAATGGACCAAAATTGTCTGGCATAGTATTTGCTAATGAGAGTTTAACGCAGTGTTAACCTGCCACTGTGATAAGAACGGCAGGGCATTTTGATTAGGAGTTTGAGTAATGAAAAAACAAGCTGGTTTTACATTAGTTGAGTTGGTGGTTGTGATTGCTGTACTCGGTATTTTGGCTGCGACAGCCTTGCCGAGATTTATCAATGTGCAAGCAAATGCGCAAAAAGCGGCTGCACAAGGATTGGCTGGTGCGGTGTCATCAGCAGCAAGCTTGGCCAAGGCGGCATGGATAGCAGGTGGTGCTTCGGGCACAACTGTAAAAATGGATAATACTAATGTCACGGTAAATGCTGCAGGTTCAACTGGTGAAGGATGGCCTGCTGCCACTAGTGGTGGCATTGATGCGGCGATTCAAGATAGAGCAGGTTTTACATTCGCAGCTGGTAGTAATAATGCAACCTACACTAAAGGGAGTTGTGTTATTACCTACGATCCTACTACTGGTTTGGCAACTGTAGGTAATGCCTGTTAGCTAAGCGCTGGTAATGAAGGGCTTTACCCTCGTTGAGCTTGTGGTTGTGATTATGCTAATGGGGATATTAGCGGCGGTAGCTGCTCCTAGATTTGCTAACGGCGATATCTTCGAAACCCGCGGTGACGCGGGTTTACTTTCATCTACATTACGCTATGCGCAAAAAACGGCAATTGCCCAGCGTCGGAATGTGTATGTGATTCTCAATAATGCGGTGCCAGATACGGTTAGCTTATGTTTCGATACCGCGTGCAATCAGGCAGTGATTAATCCTGAGACGACTGCTGCATATGTATTTACCAGCAGCAAGAATGTGGATATCACCTCAGACAACGTAAGCGTTGGCTTTGACGCACTCGGGCGGGTGGTGCCTAATTCTACGGTTAACTATAAAGCGACCAACAAGAAAAATAATGCGCAATCTGTGACCGTGACTGTTGAGGCGGACACCGGATACATACACTGATCAGTCCACCAGTTACAGGCTGGATAATAACAATGCATCACAACAAACATCACTCTTACAGACAACCAGGCAAATTGTGCGTGCGCTTGCATGCAGGTTTTTCATTGGTGGAGATGGTGGTGTTTATGGTCATTGTGACCACCGCCATCGCTGGTGTTATCGGTGCGCTCTCATTTATGGGACGTCACTCTGCAGATCCGCTGGCGCGCAAGCAAGCAATCGCCATTGCTGAGTCGCTGATGCAAGAAGTCCAGCAAATGCCTTTTACTTATTGTGATCCCGATGACCCGAATGCTTCTACGGCGACAAGTTATGGCGATTGTACCAATCCACAAAATGCGACCTTAAATGGCCCTACACCCTCTACGGAGAGCCGTTACAGTGCCACCGATCCATTTGATAATGTGGCCGATTATGGAGGATTTTCCATGCCTGGTGGTGGATGTGCCGGCATTTGCCGCATTGGCAATGCGACTGCCTTACCGGGCTTAAACCCTTACGCGGCATCCGTTGCAATTACTCAGGCGGGCGGGAGTGGCGCTTTTGCAGCGCTGCCAGCAGATGCGGTGTTACAGATTGTGATTACGGTGACAGGCCCCGCAGACACTACCATCCGGCTGACTGGATACAGGGTTCGTTATGCGCCGAGAATTTAACCAACCCAAATCTGCTATTTCAGGCTTCACCTTGGTGGAGTTGGTCATCGTCATTGTGGTGATGGCAATTCTCGGCGGTATTTCCGTCACCTTTATCAAAAATTCCATTTTGGCTTATGTGAATTCCGAGGCTTATTATGAGCTCGCCGATCGCGCCGATATCTCATTGCGCCGCATGTCACGCGATATCCGCAATGCCTTGCCCAATAGTGTCTGGGTGGCTGCTGATAGTTCCTATGTAGAATTTGTGCCGATCAAAGCTGGCGGCCGCTACCAGCAGGATACCCTGGATTTTGTCATTGCAAATGATAGCTTTAACGTACTCGGCGACCCTGTGCCTTCTGTAGATTCTGGCGACCAGTTAGTGATTTATAACCTTGGTATTCAAGGAGCAGATGTGTATGCGGGGGATACGATTCGTTCCTTAACCAGCACTGGCACTAATCTCAGCACGCTCTCATTTAGCGGTTCAGCCTTTCCATTACCCTCCCCGGGTAGCCGTTTTTATGTGGTGAACGGGGCCGTATTTTATGTCTGTGATTTAGCCAACCGCCGTCTGTTGATGTATTCAAACTACGCAATTCCATCTGCCCATCCGTCAAACTTTGCCGGACTCACCCCTAGTATCGTTGCGCAAGATGTCACGGGCTGCAGTTTTACTTATACAGAAGGCGTCATGCAGCATAGCGGCGTGGTAACAGCACAGCTAGAGCTCAGTAAAAATGGTGGCGTTGTGCGCCTGGTTAACCTGATTAATGTGGTGAATTCGCCATGAAAAATACGCTTCATCGCATAAAAGGATTTATGTTGCCTGTGGCAATCTTCTTAATGGTGATACTGGCGTCGCTCGTGGGTTATTCCATGCGGCTGTCATTGTTGGCCAGTCAAGGCACGATACAGGATGTGCAAGGTGCACAAGCTTACCTGGCTGCCAAGGCTGGCGTGGAGTGGGCGGCTTATCAGGTGATTGCGCCAGGGACGACATCAATGCAATCCTGCCCAACACCTCCTAATCCGTTTACGATTAATGGCTTTAACATTGCATTGACATGTAATCAAACAAACCCGATGCCGCAAGACCGGGCAGGGACACAGAATATCGGCATGTATACCATTACCGCTACCGCTTCAAAAGGGACAGCTGGTGCGCTTGATTATATTGAGCGCAAAGTCACAGTGAGCTTGAGTCGTTGCCTGATGGGTACAGAAGAGTGTAGTTAGAGGAAAATGACCGTGTTTAGATGGAAGCATGCAACAGTGATATGGCTTTTGTGTCTGGTCAGCTTGTTTTCTGCTGAAGCGACAAAAGCGGCAACGGTTACTTTAAACGCCAACGGCGGTTCTGACTCTTCAAATGGATTGAAAATATTCATCAATGATAACTCACAAATTCAAGTGCAAAGGCTTAATAGTAGCGGCCAGCTTTATCAACCTGACCGAACACCAGCCAATAACAGGTTAGATAACGGGATTTATATTCGTGGCAATAATACTATTTATGGCCCTGATCACTTTGCCTACAACGCACCAGGAAACTATACAACGCAAGCAATGACAGCGGTGACGCCGGCCAACGCATCCGCTGGAAATGCGCAGACAACTCGTTCGCAGTTCACTGTTCCTGCGAACAATATCGGCGGCGGGCCTCAAATCACTATTGATTGGAGTTACACCTATCCTTATGACTTTGTCACAGCCAAAGTGAGCATTTATATCCCCCCTTTATATCCAGTCAGCTCAACAAACCCGGTAAGGTATTATCATGCAGTTGATACCTATTTGGGCGGCTCTGACTGTGGCTGTGGTGTCCGTTACGTGGATACAAACGGTAAACAAGTCGCTGGGACTTATCCTTATGCCGGTAGTTGCTCATCTGGGAGCGGAAATACGAATGTGCAGTGCCCTTCTAGTACAAGTTTGCCTGCAAACCTGGATGTCGTTGAAAGTTTTAGAGAGCGTGATGGAACGTTTAGTCGTTATTGCGTAGGCAACTGGCAAACTTTCTGGTCAAGTAGTAATTCCAGTGCATGTGCGATTGGTAAATCAGACCAATTATCGAATACCGTCAATACAACCTTGACTGATACCGGCGCTGCGATCGAGTACGATTTTACTTTACCTGGAACATACACATTCAGCTATGACTTTGTGGTTGGGTCAACCCTGGTGCCTGATTATGATCATCTGGAAATCCGCCACCCTGGCAGTTCCTCTTTATGCCCGGTCGATATTCAGGTCATGGCTTGTTTGGTTTCTACCATGCCTTGTCCGGATGATCAGCTCATCAATTCAGGAAGCCTTACTGGTACGCTGACCATCTCTCCCAGCTCTCCAACCGTCACAGTGACACCGGACGCCCAGTTTGAGGTCGGGAATGCCCGCACCATTGACACCCTTACCTTACAAGGTAGCGCTGCAGCTACTTATACCTTGGGAGCAAGCGGTCTCACCAAAGGCCCGATGAATGGTATCAAGTGCTGGAACACCGCAAATAACTCGCAAAGTTGTAGCTTTACAATGACAAATACGCCATGCGTGAGTACCTATGAGTGTATGGAAAGCGGGATGACTTATAATAATTTGAAGAGCAATTCATCGGCACGTAATCCGATTTACACAAAAATCCTAGCACAGTCTTTTGATCTGGATGTGGTTGCGCTGCTCTCAAGTGGTGCCCAGTCGAGTGGCTATAATTCTTCAGGCTTAAAAGTTGATTTGGTGACAGATAGCAATGGCTCATGCAGTACAAATATTGTCGTCACTAAAGATGTTAGTTTTGCAGCCTCAGATGGTGGACGTAAAAAGGTGACTTTCAGTGCAACAGATGTCCCCAAAGCTTATCCTAACTTGCGATGTCAGGTACGCGACCCAGGTCAGAACAAATCGGGGTGTTCGTCTGATAATTTTGCCATTCGGCCACAATCCTTGGCTGTGACCAATACCAATACAGCAAGCTCAAGCTCACCAAGCAGTACAGTGAGCCCTGTGTTCAAGGCGGGGGCTGATAATTTCAGTCTGACTGTTTCTAGTGGCGAACAGGGCTATAACGGCACCCCAAAAATATCCAATGCCTTGCTGGCTGCTCACCCAGGCGCACCCGTCGTGGGGCAGGTGGCCGGGTCATTTGCTGCAGCCAGTTCTGGGGCCAGCACCGGAACCAACTTTACTTACTCCGAAGTTGGGCATTTTAAAATTTCACCGCAAGGTTTGTACGACGATACTTTCACTGCGGTTGATCAATCCAAAGGCGATTGTGATAACAGTGGGAGTCCGTTTGATAATGGCGGCGCAGGGACGCCGCCAAAATACGGCTGCCGTTTCGGCAATACCACAGACACAAATTATTTTGGTCGTTTTATCCCCAACAGTTTTCGGGTGGATGCTTCTAGTCCGGTGACGCTGGCGTGTGGCAACTTTGTGTATTATGGTCAAGATACCACTGCAAGCAGTGCAGCACCTGGATTTATTACACCCTTCAGCATTACGGCCTTGAACGCTGCTGGCAACACCACACAAAACTACACAGGTAATTATGCACGGCTGGATTTGACAAATTATAGTTTGTACCGATTTAGCGCTTCGCCGTCCAATGGTGCAACCCTAAGTGCGAGTGCTGCAAACCCAGCGATTAGCAAAACAACAGACAACACAGCGCCGATTTGGGGAAATGGGACTACCAGTGTTCGTGTCAGACATAAATTATCCCGACCGTCTTCTGCCATCAATCAGCAAAGTGTGGTGATCTCGGCACAGCCGCAAGACAGTGACAATGTGACTTCTACACAAACTGCATTGACGAGTGGTGGGATCGCTTTCCGTTATGGACGTCTGGCAGTCATCCCGGCTCATGGTTCTGAGCTGTTGGCTTTGCCAGTGCCGATTGAAGCGCAATATTATAAAGATGGCTTTTATGTGCGTAGTCAGGGTGATGCATGTACCACCATTGATAGCAAAAGCATCGTTATGAAAAACTATAAGGGTAACCTGGCGGCATGCGAGACCTTTATGAATGGTACTTATACTGCGAATAACGGCTTGGTGAAAGCCATTCTGTCAGCGCCCAAAGTGGGGTCTGATGGGCGGCCCAATGTCGGGAGTGTTGATCTTGAAATAAATCTGGACAACGCTGTTCCTGGGGAGGTCACTTGTCAAAGCAATGCCGGTACGGTCAGTGCTATTGGTGGCGGCAAATCAGATTGGTTTGGTACCTCGGACCCGGTGGGGCGCGCCTCCTTTGGCATCTACAAAGCGCCCATCATCTACATGCGTGAAAGCTTCCAATAAAGACAAAACCACCTAAATCAGGTGGTTTTGTCGTCTTATTCCTGCATTTGATCTCCCGTTTCAGGCACTAAAGTTGCTCGCATATATGAGGTGTGGCCGGATAGCGTGATTGTCTGGTGCCACGATGGCGCCTGGCCAGTTAAGTCATTTTGCGCATAAGAAGATGATTTGATGTGCGGCTTTTTTGTGTATACTAATTTGCGATTGTGCTTGAAGTAAGTATTATTATTCTTTGATTTTAAATGATAAAGTGACTCTGAAAGACTGGCGACTCTCTATGCAATGGTTTAAAAGACAAAAAAACAAGCAGCAGGTAGGGGTGAGTTTTACCGACATGCATGTGAGTACTGTTGCCTTGACGCCGCCTGCAGAAGGGACCAAGCCGGTGGTTTCGTTTGCGGCGGTTGAGCAAATACCGCTGGATGCTACTTCCACATTACGTCACTTTGTGACCAAAAATGACCTCAAGTCTTTACCCTGCAATCTGGTACTCAATGTCGACCAGTACAACATTGTGCAAATTGACAAGCCCAATTTGCCAGAGGATGAAGTAAAACCGGCGTTACGCTGGAAACTCAAGGGATTGCTTGATTATGCGGTAGAACAAGCGGTGGTTGATGGGATTGATCTGCCTTCTGATCCCTCTGTGGCAAATCGCCAAGCGCTGATGCTGGCGATTTGCGCCAAAAAAGCTACGGTAACCGGGGCGGGTAATCATTTGGTTGATGCCGGATTTAACCTGCGTTCGATTGATGTGCACGCGCTGGCACAACGCAATATTGCCCATTTGCTTTAACACGAAGATCGCGCGCTGGTGATGGTGAGCATCCTGCCACGCGGCTGCCTGATCACGTTTACGGCAAAAGGTGAGCTTTACCATACACGTCTGATTGAGCTGGATCGCGACTTTTTGAACGATAGGGACGAAATCTTCAGAATCAATTTTGATAAATTGGTGCTTGAGCTGCAACGCTCGCTGGACAGCTTTGACCGTCAGTTTCCTTTCCTGAGCTTGAACCGTATGGTGGTGGCGCCGGTCGTGCATCGCGATTATCTGGTGAGCGGCCTGAGTTCCAGCCTCTATGTGCCGGTCAACGTTTTTAACCTGGAAGATGTTGTTGAGCTGCCTGCCAACCAGGATTTTTCCAGCCTTGAAAAACAGGCCATGTTGATGCCTGCCCTGGGTGCTGCTTTGCGTCAGGAGGCGGCCGTATGAGTCAGCAGATTAACCTGTATGAAGGCGGTGGTGTCAAAGCCAGAGAGTGGTTTAGCCTGCCGATGGTGGCGGCCGTCTATGTGCTGGCTGCAGTGGTGATGTATTACTTTTATACCGGGCTCGCTGCCGAAAACGAGCAATTGCAAGTGCAGCGTAACCAAGCCCTTGCGCAGTATGAAACCATGCAGAAAAAAGTGGAAGCCTTTTCGAAAAAGGCGATGCCTATCGATAACACCAAGCTTGAGGCTGAGTTAAAAGCATTAAAAGCGCAACTGGAGATGCAGACCCAAATTCTGGCTATTTTCCAGCAGTCCCTTTCAGAACAATCGGCACACCTGATCGACTACATGCGTGCATTTACCGGGCAACAGCAACCTGGCGTCTGGTTAACCGGTTTTAAAGTTGAGCTTGCCGTCCAACATTTGACGCTTGCCGGGCAAGCGTTGCAGTCAGAGGATATTCCAGCCTATCTGGATTTGCTCTCTCACCAGTCTGTATTTGCCGGGACTGAGTTCTCAGGTATTCAGTTCAAACAACTGGAGTTGCAACAGCCGCAGTCGCGTTCAGGCGGAAATGCTGGAGCCTCTGCAGTGAGTCCATCGCTTGCGCCAGCGCCAGAGGTTGCCACAGCCTCGCCTGCAGGCAAAGACGGGGGTGCTCCGCCAGTGACGCCGGCCTCAGCCGCGCCTGTTAATCCACAAGGCGGGAATGGCCCTTCGAATCAGGTGAACACTGCATTGCCTGTACTCAAAGTGTATACCTTTGAAGTCAAAGGGCGTGATACGCAAGCCACAAACAAATTGGTGAATGGCATGAGTTGGGACGAATTTGTGCGCCAGACGGTGCCACCTCAGCCCGGCAACCAGAGCGGGAGGCAGTAAGTCATGCGATCTGAAAAACTACAGGCAATCAGCGACAAATGGCAAGCGTTCTCCATGCGCGAGCGCTGGATGTTGTTTGGCACCGGCTTGTTTGCCGTGGTGGGCCTGATGGATACCTTTTTGCTGGAGCCACAGCGGGTGCAACTGGCTAATACCCAGCAAGAAATCCTCAAGATACAAAACGATACCACCACCCTGACCGAGCAACTGACCAAGATTGCTGCCCAGGCGGCGCCACAGCCAGCTACGCAGGCGTTTCAGCAGGAGATTGCAGAAACCAGACAAAAAATGGCTAGCCAGGCAGATGAGTTACTTAAAGTTTCTGCCTTTATGGTCCCACCGCAAGCCATGGTGGAGATGCTGAAAAAACTGTTGCAAAAGCATACCGATGTGCAAGTGATTGAAATGCAATCCTTGCCGGTGGTGGATTTTATTGAAACGCGAAGAAAGTTATTGCAGGCGCAAGCCGCGCCAGGAACTGAAGCGTCATCAACCTCGGAAGAGGCTTGGAAAAACATGCCACATGTTTACCAGCACGCCGTAAAAGTCCATTTAAAAGGGCAGTATTTTGCGTTGATGGCGTATAGCAAGTCCCTGAAAGCGATCGGCCGTCAGCTGGCATGGGACAATGCCGAGCTTAAAGGCGGTTACCCAGAAAGCGAATTGATTTTTCAAGTGTATACCCTGAGTGGGGAAAACGCCTGGTTGGGGATATAGCATGCGCATCTTCATGATTTGGATGGTATTGGTCAGCGTGGCACATAGCCAGGCCGCCGAGCAAATGATAGATCCTACGAAGCCGCCAGCTGCCGTATTGCCTTATCTGCCAGAGGCGCAAACGGAGACTGCGCAGGCTTGGCAAGTCACGGCCATTCAGGACAACGGCAAGCATGGGTTTGCTGTGGTCAATGGCGAGCTCGTCAACTTGGGTGAGCGTTATCAAGGCTTTAAACTGGTTTCGGTCAAGCACCAGCAAGCGGTGTTTATCAATCAAAACGGTGAGAAAAAACTGTTGGGTTTGGGGTTGACCAGTGTTGTGATGCAGGCACCGCCGCCTGCACAGGTAAAAAAAGCCAAACAGGCAAAAACGGTTAAAAAATAAAGTGAAAATGCCTGCGATTGGCTGAAGTGGCCGCCAGGTGAATATCAATAGAGAGACTGCTATGAAAACTTTTGTGAATACCTTGGGTGTGATGATGATAGGCGCCGGGTTGGCTGGATGCACCAGTAACCCGTTCACGCCGACCAATCCATCAATTCAGCCAAAAATACAAAACGAATTGGCGACCTCTGCGGCCAAGGCGCAAGCACAAGTGGTGCCGCCGCCTAAAGAAGTGACGGATGAGTTGTTTGAGCCACTTAAAATTGAGCCACCCAAAGCGCTGGCCGAACGTGTCGAGCCGCGTTTTGACCTCGTGGTTAACAAAGCCCCGGCTAGCCAGGTATTGATGGGTATCGTCTCTGGCAGCCCTTATAGCATTGCCTTGAGCCCAGAGCTGAAAGGCGAGATTACGATTAACCTGCGCGATGTCACGCTGTTTGAAGCGCTCAATGCCTTGCGTGACTTGTATGGTTATGAGTACAAAATGAACGGCAAACAGATTTTTGTCGAGCCACAAACCCTGCAAACCCGGGTTTTCCAGGTTAATTACATTACAGGCGCTCGCAGAGGGTCTTCTGCCACCCGTGTCACGTCCGGGACGGCCAGCGGTTCTGGTGCGGGCGGTGCCGCAGGCGTGGCCGGGCAGGCCGCCGCCATGAACGGCGCCATGGGCGTTGGCTCTGGCTCAACCGGGACAGGCACAGGCAACCAGGCGGCCTCGGGCGCCTCCAACCTGCAAGTGTATGCTTCAGATGTGAGTATGCGTACCAATAATGACTTTTGGGACGAGATTGCAGGCTCATTGAGTAGCTTGATTGGCGAAGAAAACGGGCGCAAGGTAGTCATTAACGCGCAGTCTGGCCTGATCATGGTCAAAGCCATGCCCAAGGAAATCCGCCAGGTGGAGAAATTTCTGAGTCTGATGCAGGTGACCGTAGATCGTCAGGTGATTCTGGAAGCCAAGATTATCAAGGTGCAACTGAATAGAAACTCGCAACAAGGGATTAACTGGGCGGCGGTCAGAAATATTCGCGGCCGCGATTACACCTTTGGTAACGTCAACGGCAATACCACCCTGGGAGAAACCGGTGCCCTGACCAACGGCACGCTGACCAGCACCGTACCTGGCGCTTTGAGTAACAGTGATCCGGTGTCGATAGGCGGCTCAATGTTTGCGTTAGCGGTTCAAGGCAAAAACTTTTCTGCGCTGCTTAACTTTCTCGAAACACAGGGCAATGTAGAAGTCCTGTCCAGTCCGCGTATTGCCACCATCAACAATCAGAAAGCGGTACTCAAGGTGGGGAATGATGCGTTCTACGTGACCAATGTGCGTACCAATGTTACCACTACCACGGGTGGCGCCGTAGTGACGCCAGATATTCAGCTGCAACCGTATTTTTCTGGTATTTCACTGGATGTGACACCGCAAATTGACAAGGACGACAACATTATTCTGCACGTCCATCCGTTTATCAGTGAAGTCACCCAGGTCAACCGTACTGTGAGTTTGTCCAGTGCCAACGGTGGCACCTACACGATTCCAACGGCCTCCTCCAACATCAATGAAACCGATAGCATCGTGCGTACCCGCGATGGCAGTGTGATTGCGATCGGCGGGCTGATGTCAGAGTCCGTGGATAATACACGGACAAAAGTACCTGGTTTGGGCGATGTCAAATTTTTGGGTAACCTGTTCCGCCAGAAAGACCAAAGCTCCACCAAAACAGAACTGGTTATTCTGCTCAAATCCACCGTGGTCCGCAGTGGCGATAACTGGGCGCAAGATATGCTCGACAGCCAGGACCGGGTAGAAAAACTCAAGTCAGACAACGCATTTTAGGAGCGGGCATGTACCTGCAGCATTTTGGCTTAAAAGAGTTTCCATTTTCGATCACGCCGGATACGAGCTTTTATTACGCCACGCGCACGTTGTAAGAAGCGCTGAATACGCTATTGATTGCGATTGAGTCGGGTGAAGGCTTTGTCAAAATCACAGGTGAAGTCGGCACCGGTAAAACATTGCTCTGCCGGCGCCTGCTCAAAGCCTTGGAACCCGGTTGCCAGATTGCTTACCTCCCCAACCCCTATCTAGATCCGCACGCCTTACTGATGACGCTGGCCACCGAGTTTGGCGTCGCCTTCAAGCCTGAGTTTACCCACCATGACATGATAGATGCGCTGCATCGCACATTGCTGACCTTTGCTGAAAAAGGTACGCATGTGGTGGTCTGTCTGGATGAAGTGCAAGCCATGCCGCTGGAAACGCTGGAAGCCTTGCGCTTGCTGAGTAACCTCGAAACCGAAAAGCGCAAGTTGTTACAAGTGGTCATTTTTGGCCAGCCTGAGCTGGAAGAACGTCTCAACCATTCGTCTATTCGCCAACTGCGGCAGCGCATTGGCTTTGAATATCACCTCAAAGGCCTGCAATGGGAAGAATTAGCGTTTTATTTGAATCATCGCATGCATGTGGCAGGGTATCAGGGCGGCATGGTGTTTAGTCCGGCTAGCATGCGATTGCTATACCGGTATGCCAACGGCATTCCGCGCTTGTTGAATATTCTGGCGCATAAAGCATTATTGTCTGCGTTTGGCCGTGGCCAGCACAGGGTTACAACCGAGGATGTGAAAGCGGCGATTCTTGATACACAAGCCAGTGTCAAAGCACAGCATCGTTGGCTGGAGCATGGGTTTAAATGGTGGTTGACGTTGCATGCCACCCTGGCCGGGTTTGGTCGTTAGCAGGCGACGGAGGAATCAAATGAGCTTGATTAATCAGGTGTTACAAAACGTAGAGGCCCGTCAGGGCAACACCACTGATGGTTGGGCCGGGCAGGTCAAGCCAGTGTTGTCTGCACAGCCAGCTCCAGCTGGCCGTTGGCTGAATCGTCTTATAGGCGGCGGGCTGCTGCTTGCGACAGCCGGATGGGTGTGGATGAATGCGCCCATGTTGATGGCGTATTTTTATCCGCAGCATGTGACTGCGATACCCCAGGCCGCGCCGCAGGCTCAAGGCCAAAAAACACGCGTACAGACTGTTTTAGCCCCGGCAGCCGCAGAGGCAGGCATGGCGGCGACTTGGGCGCCGCCGCAGTTGACCAGGTCATTGTTCAGTGCCTGGCAGTCCGAACCTGCCTCTGCAAAGCCCAGCGCGCACCCTGTCGTTGCTCAAGTGAAGCCCGTGGCTAATGCTGCTGCACCACAAGTTGAGGGTGAGTACAGCATGAAGTCCGCGGATACGGCGGCAATCACGGTTGCCACCATCGCGCCTACACTGGAGACGCACGCGGACCAGAACCAGGGCAAAAGTGATGAAAAGTCAGCCGAAAAAGGCATGGTCAATAAACATGTCAGACCGGAGCAGGAAGTGAATGTCTTGATCCAGCGTGCTGTCGATCATGAGCAAAAAGGTCGTTTGAACGAGGCGTTGGCAATGCTCAGGCAAGCGCTGACGATTTATCCGCAGTCTGAAGATGCACGCCAGCTGTTGGCCGCCTATTTATTTGAGTCCCGGCAAGAGGCCGAGGCTGTCTCGGTTCTGCAGGCAGGCATCAAGCAGTTTCCGGCTCAAGTGGGCTTGCCCAAATCACTCGCCAGATGGCAGTTGGCACATGGTCAGGCAGAGGCGGTGTTACAAACATTAAAACCGGTGGCCAGTGCGCTGGCGCAAGATGCCGAATCGCAATGGATGCTGGCCATGGCTTATCAGCAAACCGGCCAGCATGCCGCCGCCTTGCCACATTTTGAACGCGCGACGCTGCTGCGGCCGGGGCATGCACAATGGATGGTGGCGTATGCCATTTCATTACAAGCCGTGGGCCAGAATGCGCAAGCCTTGCAGCAATTGCAACAAGCTCAAAGCCTGCCGTTAAGCGAGCGCTTGCTCGAGTTTGTTACGCAGCGCATCCGTCAACTGGGTGGCAGCGTACAAGCCAATGCCGAATAATTGTGCTAGCTAGTCATGTTTGAGGGTGCGTGCCAGCACGAGCGCCGTCACCTGTGCAGCCCCCGCCTGTTTAAAGACTTTTGCCAGCGCATGCATGCTGGCCCCTGTCGTCATCACATCATCCACGATCATCACATGCTGATCTTGCCATCGCTGCGAGGTCGCAAAGGCACCGCGTAGATTTCGGGTTCTTGTTTTCATGTCCATCCCTGCTTGCGCTGGCGTGTCTATCAATCGCTCACAGCCGTCTATCCTTAACGGAATTTGCCACTGCTTTTGCAAGTGCCTGGCTAATTCAAGCGCATGATTAAACCCACGCTGTTTGATGCGGTTCAGGTGCATGGGCATCGCCACCAGGACGGCTGGCTGCTGGCTCGCGGGTAACACTGGCAGGCGGGATAGCCAAGCCTGTGTCAATAGCGTCCCCCATGGCAATTGCTGGTGGTATTTAAATTGATGCAAGAGTCGATCTAGCGGATAGGCATAGCGAAAAACGGTCAGCGTCTGGTCAAAGGCGGGGGCATGCTGTAAACAGATGCCGCACAACTCACCTCGTGCATTTGGCAAGGCACATTGTGGGCAACGCGGCGATTCGTACCAGGGCAGGCTGGCCTGGCAGGCTACACAAAGACCGTTTGAAGGGGAGATTGGCTCTTCAGTCGCTGAAGGTTGGCGAGCGCCTGGGGCTTGATGGCACAGCGGGCAGGGCAGCGTCTTTGCCAGCCACTGCGACAACCAGTGAGTGGAGTTGATTTGTTTAAATTTTAAGCTGTTGTAAAATTTTTTCACGTATGATTTTAAACAACATATAATTCGGCCGGATTATTCATCTATTTTTTAATGCGTGGGACTTATGGAACAACACACCTCTGCTACTGCTTGTGGCACCGAAATGCAAACCTCCGTCATTAATCTGGATGGCTTGAAGCCTGCGGCTTCCTGTCATCCAACGGTTGAGCGCTGGCGCGTTGCAGATATCATGGCACTGTTTGAATTGCCGTTCAATGATTTGCTGCACAGAGCGCACACTGTGCATAGGGAGCATTTTGATCCAAACGCCGTGCAGGTCAGCACACTGCTGTCGATTAAAACGGGCGGCTGTTCCGAAGACTGCGGCTATTGCCCGCAAGCTGCGCGTTATCATACCGAGGTTGAAAACGAGCCCTTGATGCAGTTGGACGAGGTGCTGGCCGCAGCCAAAGCAGCCAAAGAAAGCGGTGCCAGCCGTTTCTGTATGGGAGCTGCCTGGCGCGGACCCAAACAGCGCGACCTGGAGCCTGTGCTCAAAATGATCTCTGAAGTGAAGGCGATGGGGCTGCAAACCTGTGCCACGCTGGGCATGCTTAAGGATGGGCAAGCCGAGCAACTGAAAGAGGCTGGGCTGGATTATTACAACCATAACCTGGATACCGCGCCCGAGTTCTATGGCGATGTGATTACCACGCGGACGTATCAGGACCGCCTGGACACCCTGGACCGCGTGCGCAGCATGAATATCAATGTGTGCAGCGGCGGCATCATTGGCATGGGTGAAACCCGTGCGCAGCGCGCGGGCCTGATTGCGCAGTTGGCCAATATGGAGCAACCGCCGGAAAGTGTGCCCATTAACTTGTTAACCCAAGTGGAAGGCACGCCCTTGCATGGCACCGACCCATTGGATCCACTGGAGTTTGTGCGCACGATTGCCATCGCTCGCATCACCATGCCGACCAGCTTTGTTCGCTTGTCAGCGGGCCGCCAGAGCATGGGCGAAGCCGTGCAGACCTTGTGCTTCCATGCCGGGGCCAACAGTATTTTTTACGGTGAAAAATTACTGACGACTGGTAACCCTGAGGTTGAGTCTGACAATGCCCTGTTTGCCAAATTAGGCTTGAAGAAAATCTAAATGAGCGATCTGCTGGAGTCTTTACGGGCCGATCTGGAAAAACGGCAAACATTGGGCTTGATGCGGCAGCGCCGCTTGCTGGATTCACCACAGGCTGAGCATATCACCGCCAATGGCCAGCCGTTTTTGTCGTTTTGCAGCAATGATTATCTGGGCCTGGCCAACGATGCTGCGTTGGTGGCCGCCTTGCAACAGGCCGCTGCTGAAGCGGGCGTGGGCAGCGGTGCTTCCAATCTGATTACCGGCCATCACCGCTATCATGATCAGTTGGAGCAGGCGCTGGCGGCTTTTGTCGGGCAACCGGCGGCCTTGCTGTTTTCCACCGGCTACATGGCGAATATTGGCGTCGTCAGTGCCTTGATGGGGCGTGAAGATGCCGTGTTCTCGGACAAGCTGAATCACGCCTGTCTGAATGATGGCGCATTTTTGTCGCGTGCCACACATCATCGCTTTCCGCACAATGACGTGGCCGCCTTGGAAAAATTATTGCAAGCCAGCACGGCCCGTCACAAGCTGGTTACCGCTGATGCGGTGTTCAGTATGGATGGCGATATTGCGCCGCTGGCTGAGTATCTTGCGCTATGCGAACGCTATGATGCCTATTTGTATGTGGATGATGCGCACGGTTTTGGTGTGCTCGGTCCGCAAGGGCGTGGCTCGCTCAAGCACTTGGGGCTGCAGTCGCCACGCCTGATCATGATGGGCACACTAGGCAAAGCTGCGGGTGTGGCGGGTGCTTTTGTAGCTGGCCAACAAATCGTGATTGATTACCTGATTCAGCACGCCAACAGTTATATCTATACCACGCCTGCGCCACCACCGCTGTCCGCCGCCTTGCTGGCTTCAGTGAAAGAGATAGAGCAGGGCGATGCGCGCAGAAAGCAATTGTTTGACATGATTGCGCTGCTCAAGAGTGAGCTCTCACTCACCCGTTGGCACTTGCTGCCGTCAGAAACCGCTATCCAGCCACTGGTGGTCGGCGATAACCATGAGGCGCTGGCATTGAGCCAGTATTTGCAGGCGCGTGGCATTCTGGTGCCGGCAATCCGGCCCCCAACCGTGCCGGTCAATACTTCCCGCCTGCGGATTTCCCTGTCGGCAGCCCATCGTGAGTCCGACGTCAGGGCGCTGATTCAAGCCTTGCACGATGCTGAACGCGAGTTAGCTATCGGGGCGGTGGCATGAGTTGTTTTATCGAAATCATGGGGCAAGGCAAACCGCTGGTAATGCTCCATGGTTGGGGCATGAACAGTGCGGTATGGGAACGGGTTACCAAGCGGCTGTCCACCCATTTTCGACTGTTTCTGGTGGATTTGCCCGGCATGGGCCAGAGCCGTCCGGTTTATCCTTATCACTTGCATAGCCTGGCCGAAGCGGTCGCTGAGGAAATCCCCGGCGTGTCCACCATTTTAGGCTGGTCGCTGGGCGGCCTGGTTGCGCAGCAAATTGCCCTCAATCAACCGGACCGGGTAGAGAAGCTGATTCTGGTGGGGACCAACCCCTGTTTTGTGAGCAAGCCAGACTGGCCACATGGCATTGCAGCCCGCCATTTTGAGCAGTTCAACGAGCGGTTTGCGCAAGACTTTAATGCCACCTTGCTCAATTTCTTGACCCTGCAATGCATGCATGCCAAAGATGCGCGCAGCACGGTACGCCAATTGCGTATTGCGTTTGGCGCCAAACCCACGCCTACCCAAGATAGCCTGAATCAGGCCTTGGATATCTTGATGCAGACGGATCTGCGCGAAGAGGTCGGGCGCTTGTTCCAGCCCGCGCTGATCATTCACGGGGATAGAGACACGCTGGCGCCGGTCTCGGCAGCGCACTGGCTGGCCATGCATTTGCAGCGTGCACACTTGCGCGTGATCGCCGGGGCGGCACATGCGCCCTTTTTGTCACATGCGGAAGCGTTTTGCGAAGCGGTGGAAGCCTTTATGGCGGATGAGCCCGCTGTGCGCGCCGGGGAGCATTAAATGCAGGATGTTTATCAGATCGACAAGACGCGCATGCGCCAGTCGTTTCACCGTGCGGCCAAACAGTATGATGCCGCCGCCATTTTGCAGCGCCAGGTACGTGAGGAAATGTTGAGCCGTCTGGACGTGGTCAAGCTGGCGCCTGCGGTGATTCTGGATGCAGGTTGCGGCACCGGTCATGGCTTGCATGCCTTGCTCAAACATTTTAAGCAGGCAAGAGGGGTGGCGCTGGATATTGCCGAAGGCATGCTGGCCCGCACGAAAACGCTGTTTCCCTGGTATCACTTCTGGCAGGCCAAACCACAAATGGTGTGTGCAGACATTGAAGCCATGCCGTTGGCGACCGCCAGTGTTGATATGGTGTGGTCCAACCTGGCCGTGCAGTGGTGTAACGACATGGACACTGTATTGCAAGAATTCAGGCGTGTGCTGAAACCCAACGGGCTGCTCATGTTTGCCACCTTGGGACCGGATACGCTGAAAGAACTGCGGGCAGCCTCTGGTCAAGGACACACCCATGTCAGCCGTTTTATTGACATGCATGATATCGGCGATGCACTGACACGGGCTGGCTTTAGCGCGCCGGTGCTGGATGTGATGCATTACACCCTGACCTACGATACGGTGGAGTCTGTGATGCGCGATCTCAAAGCGATTGGCGCACATAATGCGACTGCAGGGCGCGCCAAGGGCTTGAGTGGCAAGGGTTTTTTGCAGCAATTGCGCCAGGGCTATGAGGCTTTTCGCCATCAGGGTAAATTGCCCGCCACCTATGAAGTGGTGTTTGTACATGCCTGGACCGGGAGCCAGCCCTACACGGCACCCGGGACCAGTCCGGTGCAATTCATGTCGCGCAAACCCGCCACGCAGGGAACATGATGCAGCCGTTGCCCTCACGTTTCTTTGTCACTGGCACCGATACCGGTGTCGGTAAAACCACAGTCACCGTTCGTTTAATGCAGCAGTTGATTGCGCAAGGCAAGACGGTGATCGGCATGAAGCCAATAGCTTCCGGTTGCGAGTGGCTGGATGGCCGCTGGCAAAATGAAGACGTGCGTTTACTGACTGCCGCCTCCAACGTGACAGCACCTGCTGAACTGATTAATCCCTACCGCTTTACACCGGCCATTGCGCCCCATATCGCCGCTGCGCAAGCCGGCGTGGAGATTCAGCTTGAGGTCATTCAAGCCGCCTATGCACAACTGACCACGCTGGCCGATGTGGTGATTGTGGAAGGCGCAGGGGGCTTGCTGGTGCCTTTAAACCAGACGCAGAGCATGGCCGATTTGATTCTGGCCCTGCAATTGCCTGCGCTGATGGTGGTCGGCATGCGCCTGGGCTGTATCAATCATGCGCTACTGACGGCAGAGGGGCTCAAGTCGCGGCAGATAGCGTGTTGTGGCTGGGTCGCGAACAGGATTGATCCGCAGATGTCTATGCCAGAAGAAAACCTGCAAACCTTAATCGACAGCTTGCAACAGCCGCCCTTGTTGCAGGTGCCTTTTCAGGAGTCCCTCGCCTAGATGCACGCTTCACCCACCCCTCGCATTGAGCTGCGCGCACCTGTGCCGCCGATGACGCGCACCTTGATTGCGCTCAATGTGCTGGTGTTCGTGCTCATGCTGCTTGGTGGCGCCGGGTTTTGGCACTCGCCAAATACAGTACAGCTGACCTGGGGCGCCAATTTTGCCCCAGCCACGGCCGATGGTCAGTGGTGGCGCTTGGGCAGCGCCATGTTTTTACACTTTGGCGCCGTGCATCTGGGCATGAATATGCTGGCCTTGTGGGATGGCGGCAAGCTGGTCGAACGCATGTTCGGCTCTGCACGCTTTCTCTTGATTTACCTGGTCAGCGGCATAGGCGGTAATCTTTTGTCGCTGGTGGTTCAGGGCAATCAGGCGGTGTCAGGCGGCGCCTCCGGGGCGATTTTTGGCATCTATGGCGCGTTGCTGGTCTATCTCTGGGTTGCCAGACACCAGATGCAGCAAGTTGAATTTCGCTGGTTGTTCTGGGGAGGCATGCTCTTTTCAGCGTTGACCATAAGCATGGGCTATGTGATCCCCGGCATTGATAACTCTGCGCATATTGGCGGGTTTTTGACCGGCGGCGTGCTGGGCTTGCTCATGTTGCCCGCTTTTTTACGTGGCTCGCCCGCTATCACTATATCGCAAGCCTTGGCAGGGCTGGCCTGGGCGCTGGTCGTGCTGGGTTTGCTGACGCATTTGCCGGCACCCAAATATCGCTGGCGGCAAGAGGTGGCGATTCAAAAGCAATTGCAAAAGCTGAATCAGGTTGACCAGCAGGCTCAGCACAAATGGCAGCAGATCATGCTTGAAGGGCGTGAGGGCAGTGTCAGTTTTGATGAAATGGCAGCACAGATTGACGCACAGGTCGCCACGCCTTATGAAGAAAGCTTTGAAAAACTGTCCCGCTTGTCTGAGGACCCCAAGCTGCCTTCTGCGGCCTTACTTGAGCAGGCCAAAGCCTATGCCTTGAAACGCAGTGAAGCCAGCAAAGCGGCGGCGGACCAGCTGCGGCATCTGCCGTTTAAGGCCGCCGGGCGACCCGCTGCGCCTTAATCGGTTAAAGTGGGCGGCGGGTTGAAGCAGCCTCAATGATACGGGCTTCAGGCGCTGAGACCTGTTTGGCGGCCAGTTGGGCGACGTATGCGCGGGCCTGTTGGCCCCAGCGTTGTTGCGGCAAGCTGGTGAGCATGGTCTGCAAAGTGCGGTTCATCACGGCCTGATCAAACGGTTCAGGCAATACTTCTCCTGCCCCGGCGGCGGCAACATAGCTCGCATAGCCGCACACACTGGTCACCAATTGCGGCAAACCGGCCGTCATCGCTTCAATGATGACGATGCCGGCCAGCTCTGAGCGCGCGGCGTGTATGAGTACATCGCAGCCTAGCATGAGCGCCGGGATATCCGGGCGGCCCCCAGCTTCAATACAACGGTCGGCGACACCACGCTCGGCGGCATAGGCCTGCATATTGCTGCTGGATTCAAACTCTCCGACGGCGATTAGCCAGCAACGTTGCTTGAGTGTCTCTGGCAGGCTGCTTAAGGCGTTGATTGCACGGTCCACGCCTTTGCGCAAAAAAGCCGAGCCGACGGTGAGCAAGACGATGGCGTCTTCTGGTAACGCAAAAGCCTGGCGCACGTAGGCGCGTTGATCCCGGGCGGGTAAGTCAGCAAATCGCTGCAGCGGGATATTGGGCGGGATCAGGTGAAAGCGCGCCTGGTCGGTGCCATACCAACGCTGAAAAATCGCCTGGTCATGCTGGTTAAGCAGCAAAATCTGTGTGCCTGCCTGGTGCCCAAACACGGCTTGTTCCATGGCAGAAAAAAAACGGTAACGGCCAGACAGTTTTTTATACCAGGGTTCGCGTGACATGCGTTCGGCATAGCAGGGATCGGCGGCGAAATAGACATCCAGCCTCGGCATGCGGTTAAAGCCGACAATACGGTCAAACTGGCCTTGCGCAATCCCTTGCTGCATCTGGCGGATCAGCGAGGTGTGTCGGTGATGATTGAGCCAACCTCGGGCCTTGAGCAAGCGGATGTGTATGCCTGATGGTTGTTCGCCACGCCATTCGCCGGTAAAAATGGTGACTTCGTGTCCCAATGCCACACAGTCGCGGGCAATACGCAGCATGTCACGCTGCACACCGCCGTAGGGAAAGTATTTGAATATGAGAAACGCAAACTTCATGCGCTGGCATTGTATGCGAAAATAGCGGCCATGAAACGCATATTGATCGTCAAAACCACCTCTATGGGGGATGTTATCCACGCTTTGCCGGTGGTGGAAGATCTCTTGCAGCATCATCCCGATGCGCAGATTGACTGGCTGGTAGAAGAAAGTTTTGCCGATATTCCAAGATTGCACCCGCAGGTAAAGCAGGTGTTTACCGTCGCGGTGCGCCGCTGGCGCAAGCAGTGGTGGCGTTGGCAGACCTGGCGTGAAATTTCGGCAGTCAAACAGGCTGTCGCGGCTCAACCTTATGATGCCGTGCTGGATTTGCAAGGCCTGCTCAAAAGTGCGGTGATGGCCACCTGGGCGCGTGGTCCGCGCCATGGCTATGATCGGCATTCCATTCGTGAGCCCCTGGCCAGCCGCTTTTATCAGCACACCTATGCGATTCCCTACCGGCAGCATGCTGTGATTCGGATGCGCACCCTGGCGGCCAGCGCACTTCATTATGCGATGCCATTGGAAAAGCCCAATTACGGACTGTCTGCGCAATGTCCAGATGCCAATAGCATGGCATTTCTCGCTCTCCATGCTACCAGCCGCGATAGCAAACTATGGCCAGAAACTCATTGGGTTGCCTTGGGGCAGTATTATGCGCGGCAAGGGTTGCAAATGTGGCTGCCTTGGGGCAATGACATGGAGCATCAACGTGCATTACGCATTGCAGGGCAAGTGCCAGATGCGCTGGTACTGCCCCAAATGGATCTGCAAACACTCGCTCGTCGCATGGTTCATGTGCGGTTCGCTGTTGGTGTTGATACCGGGCTTTCTCACCTGGCCGCGGCATTAAATGTGCCTGTTGTGGCCCTGTATACGGATACTGAGCCAGCTTACACGGGAGTGGCTGCAGGGCGAGTTTCACCTGCGATGAATCTCGGTGGGGCTGGGTTAATGCCGTTAGTGAACGATGTGATAGCCATGCTGGCTCCAATTGCGTGATTTGTGCCGGACGCATTATCAACACCGATGGCCGGGCTATCAACAGCCGCTGGTGACTAAGCTGAGGGACATCAATGGTGGCTGGCCATCTGGGCTCAATTGATAAATCACTTTGCAATTTTGTGGGTCTGTTGCACCATCTTTGGTATATACAGTCTGGAAAGAACCGCCTTGATGCTGTGTGTAACTGAAGCCCGTGATATCCATTAAATCTCTAAGACTACCGACACCATCGTCTACAAAAAAACGACCCCATCCCGTCGGATATCCATAATGAAAATAAATCGTCTTGCCTTCTATCACCGTGGTCGGAAATTGCCCACCATCTGCGTTCATATTGCATTCAGGATCCAAAAAACACATGCTTCTACCCATTGTAGCCGCCTGTATAATTGTGCCCTTAAAAGCATATAAGGTCGAAATTCGGGCACTGCTTGCAACATTCGCAAAGCGTGGAAGCGCAGATGCAGCAAGAATACCCAAAATGGCAATGGTGCAAACAAGCTCGACCAGAGTAAATCCTCGATGTTTAAATATCGATGACATGGTGGCAGCATCTCATATCAAATACACGTTTGATTCTATCTGGGAAGCCGCCAAACAATCAGCCAAGAAGATGCAAGATATATTGCTACTTCTTGGCTTGAGTCTGATCTCGATTTTTCTTTTGGGCAAGGATGACGTTTCAAGCACATCAACACAAGATAGCGCCCTAAATTTTATCTGATGGCCCTTGAAATCTCTGCGACTGCTCCCCATTTGCAAAAAATACCGTAATAAATCTTAGGGGAGCAATATGCAAGAAGAAAATAACGCATCAGCGGCTGAGCCAATCCACAGTCAGCCTGATGGCCAAACCACACCAGATCTCACGAACGATACTCAAGATGCCCGCATTGCCGAACTCGAAGCAGCGCTGGAAGAAGCCAAGGCACAGGTGCTGTATGTGAAAGCCGAAGGCGAGAATATTCGTCGCCGTGCTGCTGACGATATTGATAAGGCGCGTAAATTTGCGCTTGAAAAATTCAGTGGTGAGTTGCTGGCAGTGAAGGACAGCCTGGATGCTGCGCTAGCGGTGGAGAATGCCGATGTGGATAGCTACAAAAATGGCGTAGAACTGACCGCAAAACAATTATTGAGCGTATTTGAGAAGTTCAATATTGCTGAAATCAACCCGGTGGGTGAGAAGTTTGACCCGAACAAGCATCAAGCCATCAGCATGGTGCCAGCAGAGGGTGAGCCCAACACGGTATTGAGCGTATTACAAAAGGGTTACAGTCTGAATGACCGCGTGTTGCGTCCGGCGCTGGTGACCGTGATTCAGGCAAAATAATCCATATTGTGAACAGGGACTTGAAATCTGTAGAGATGTCCCAATGTTCAGTGCATCAGAGATTGAGATTAACCAAATTTAAAGGATAAGGATAACGACTATGGCAAAGATTATCGGGATTGACTTGGGGACCACCAACTCCTGCGTGGCTGTGATGGAAGGCGGGAAACCCCGTGTGATTGAAAACGCTGAGGGTGCGCGTACCACACCTTCTATCATCGCTTATCAGGAAGATGGCGAGATTCTGGTCGGTGCACCTGCTAAACGTCAGGCCGTGACCAACCCGAAAAACACCCTGTTTGCGGTGAAGCGTCTGATTGGCCGTCGCTTTGACGAAAAAGAAGTGCAAAAAGACATCGACCTCATGCCTTACACCATTGCCAAAGCCGACAATGGTGACGCCTGGGTCGAAGTACGCGGCAAAAAACAGGCGCCGCCACAAATCTCCGCAGAAGTGCTGCGCAAGATGAAGAAAACTGCTGAAGACTATTTGGGCGAAGAAGTGACCGAGGCCGTGATTACCGTGCCTGCTTACTTTAACGACAGTCAGCGTCAGGCCACCAAAGATGCAGGCCGTATTGCCGGTCTGGAAGTGAAACGGATTATCAACGAGCCAACCGCTGCCGCATTGGCATTTGGTTTGGATAAACAGGAAGGTGACCGCAAGATCGCGGTGTATGACCTGGGTGGTGGTACGTTCGATATTTCGATTATCGAAATTACTGAGATTGATGGCGAGCACCAGTTTGAAGTGTTGTCCACCAACGGTGACACGTTCCTCGGTGGTGAAGACTTTGATAACCGCATCATCGACTTCTTGGCCGATGAGTTCAAAAAAGAAAACGGTCTGGACCTGCGCAACGACTTGCTGGCTAAACAGCGTCTGAAAGAGGCAGCTGAAAAAGCCAAGATCGAGTTGTCCGGCGCACAACAGACAGAAGTCAACCTGCCGTACATCACGGCAGATGCAACGGGTCCTAAGCACTTGGTGGTGAAAATCACCCGCGCCAAACTGGAATCCCTGGTGGAAGACCTGATAGAGCGCACCATGGCGCCTTGCAAAATGGCATTGAAAGACGCAGGCGTGTCGCCTTCTGACATCTCTGACGTGATTTTGGTTGGTGGTCAGAGCCGTATGCCTAAAGTGCAAGAAAAAGTGAAAGAGATTTTTGGCAAGGAGCCACGTAAAGACGTGAACCCGGATGAAGCCGTGGCGGTAGGTGCTGCGATTCAGGGCGGCGTATTGAAAGGCGATGTCAAAGACGTATTGCTGCTGGATGTGACCCCATTGTCACTGGGTATTGAAACCCTGGGCAGCGTGATGACCAAGCTGATCAAGAAAAACACCACGATTCCGACTAAGGCATCACAAGTGTTCTCGACTGCTGAAGACAACCAGAATGCCGTGACCATTCACGTGCTGCAAGGTGAGCGTGAAATGGCCTCAGGTAACAAGAGCTTGGGTCAGTTCAACTTGAGCGATATTCCACCCGCACCGCGTGGCATGCCACAGATTGAAGTGACTTTTGATATCGATGCCAACGGTATTCTGCATGTGTCTGCGAAAGACAAGGCGACTGGCAAAGAAAACAAAATCACCATCAAGGCAAACTCCGGCTTGTCTGAAGAAGAAATTCAGCGCATGGAAGAAGATGCGGCCAAATATGCAGACGAAGACAAGAAACTGCGTGAACTGGTCGATGCCCGTAACCAGGCTGACAGTGTATTGCACAGCGTGAAAAAATCGCTGGGTGAGCATGGCGACAAGATGGAGGCCGATGAAAAAGCCAAGATTGAAGACGCCATCAAAGCGCTGGAAGACGTGGCTAAAGGCGATGACAAGGCAGACATTGAAGCCAAAACCAATGCATTAATGGAAGCTTCGCAAAAACTGGGCGAGAAGGTATACGCTGAGCAACAGGCTCAAGCCAATACTGAGAGCGCACAGCCCCAAGGTGAAAAAACCGTGGAAGGCGATGTGGTCGATGCAGAGTTCGAAGAAGTGAAAAAGGACTAATTCGACACGGCAGGCGAATAGTCGTTAGTCCTCTTGCAGGCTAACGACTTTCGCATTTCTAGACGCTGTTAACTGGACATGAAAAAGGCAAGCAATGGCAGCTGCAAAAAAAGACTATTATGAAGTACTCGGTGTGAACCGGGACGCCAGCGATGAGGAAATTAAAAAAGCCTTTAAAAAGCTGGCGATGAAGTTTCACCCGGACCGTAACCCGGATAACCCTAAAGCCGAAGAGAGCTTTAAGGAAGCAAAAGAAGCCTATGAAGTGCTCAGCGATGAGCAAAAACGCGCCGCTTACGACCAATATGGTCACGCCGGGGTAGACCCGAGCATGGGCGGCGGCGCTGGCTTTGGCGGCTTCGGTGGTGGTGGATTCAGTGATGCTTTTGGCGATATTTTCGGCGATATTTTCGGCGGTGGACGCAATCAGCGTTCCAACGTCTACCGTGGCGCAGATTTGCGGTATAACCTCGAAATTTCGCTTGAAGAGGCGGCGCGCGGCACCGAAACCAAAATCCGTATTCCGGTGCAAGCCACCTGTGAAACCTGTCATGGCTCTGGCGCACGGCCTGGTACCTCTCCGGTCACTTGTACCACTTGTAACGGACATGGTCAGGTGCGCATGCAGCAGGGCTTTTTCTCTGTGCAGCAGACATGTCCCAAGTGTCACGGCACCGGCAAGATGGTGAAAGACCCTTGCCCCACTTGCCATGGCAATGGACGCGTCAAACAGAACAAGACACTGAACGTGAAAATTCCGGCCGGTGTGGATGAAGGCGACCGTATTCGTTTAAGCGGTGAAGGGGAGGCTGGCGTCAACGGGGGGCCAACTGGTGATTTGTACGTGGTGGTCCACCTCAAGGAACATCCGATCTTCCAGCGCGATGGTGCAAACCTGCATTGCGAGATGCCGATCAGCTTCAGTACCGCTGCGCTGGGCGGCGAAATCGAAGTGCCGACTCTGGATGGCGCTGCCAAAATGAAGATTCCAGCAGAAACACAGACCGGCAGCGTGTTCCGTTTGCGTGGCAAGGGCATCAAGCCTTTGCGCTCTAGCGAGCATGGCGATCTCATGGTGCATGTGGTGGTTGAAACACCGGTGCGCCTGACCGAGAAGCAAAAAGAGTTGTTGCGCGAGTTTGAGAACAGCACCCAGGCGGATGCGGGCAAACATAGCCCTAAGAACAAAAGTTGGGTCGATAAAGCACGCGATTTTTTTAGCTAATTCCCGTGTCTGATCAAAGCCGTTAGTCTGGCGAGTCGCCTTCTGCTAGACTAACGGCTATTCCCTTTTTGACTGTTTTTTTAAAACAGTTTTTCAAGCGATTCTTGCAAGTTGTTGTTTTTATTAAAGTTACAATTTAATAACAATTGAATTTTGTCTTTTACAATTCAGTTACAGCTTGGTCAAATAACTGCAATAACTCCTCCCTATACTGAACACATCTTTAAACGAAACACAAAATGTTTTGTTTGATGGCTAGGTTTAGTTGATTTTCAACGACTAGCATTGATTTCCTCCTGATCCAAACCCCCTTTTAACCCGCTTTTGCGGGTTTCTTTTTTTGTACTGTTTGCTTTGTGCGCCCGGCTTTGTTGCTTGCACAGGCGGTGCGGGGTGGTCTCTACTGGCAACATCGTTTATGATAGTGCGCATCTAGGTCTGAAATATCCAGGTCTGAAATGATTTCCTCAAGCGCGACTTTGCATTCATACCCTCATGTTAAAAATTGCCATTCTTAATCAGAAAGCCGGAGTTGGGGCGACGACGACTGCGCTAAATCTGGCCGCCGCCTACCAGCGCAAACAACGTCCAGCGTTGTTGCTGGATATGGATCCGCAGGCAAGATTGACCGAGATCTATAAGCACACAGGGTTGAATGTTCAGTCCAGCCTGCTCGATTTTTATGAGCGTGGCACCGCTGTCGCCAACCTGGTTCAACCGCTACGTAATGGTTTGCAAGTGATTACGGCCAATCATGCGTTGAGCAAGCTCGATTCGCAATTTGGCCGTGGACCGGCGACCCTGAGTAAGTTGAATGCGGGCTTGGACACCCTGGCACAACAGCAGCCGGCGTTAACGGTGGTGATGGATTGCTGCCCGTACATGGGGGTGATTTCATTAAGTGCCGTGTTTGCCAGTGACTTGGTCGTGGTCCCTGTGACCACGGATTATTTATCGATTCATTCTGCGGTCAGGATGGACAAGGCGCTCAATGCCTTGCAGCCCGTGCTCAAGCGCAAGATCGCGCGCCGCTACCTGCTCACGCGTGCCGAGTCACGCAAGAGCATGACCACTGAGGTGGAGCAGGAAATGCGCCGCCTGTTTGGTCAGGAGCTGCTCATGACCAAAATTGGTGAGCATGCTGCCTTGAGCGAAAGTCTGCGCATGGGCCAGCATGTGTTTGAGTATGACGCACAAAGTGCCGCCGCCCATGACTATCTGGCGCTTTACTTCGAGCTGCAGGATGTGTTCAGGCAATTGAACCGGCAACCGCTGGCGACGCTTGCCTGAGCGCCACTAAGCTTCACGGCGGCTGCTTAACCACTGCCGCCGCCAGAAAACTAGCAGCATGGCCAAGGCAATGCCCAGCATCATCAACATCGCCCACCAAAAGCCGTTTGGCTCCTTGAGCCATGGCATTTCATTGAAGTTCATGCCAAAAATCCCCGCAATCAGTGTCGCTGGCATAAACAGCATGGCGACCACGGTCAATGCCCGTACTTCCAGGTTGACGCGCTGACTCAGGCTGGTCATGTAAATATCCATGAGTCCACTCAAGGTGTCACGGATCGCTTCCAGCGACTCGGTGAAATGCACGGTGTGATCATACAGGTCGCGCAGGTAAGGTACAGTTTGCGGACTAAAGAATCCGTGTTCATTGCGGATCAAGCTATTGAGCACTTCTCGCAAGGGCCATACTGCCCGTCTGAGCTGGATGGACACATGTTTGAGGCGGTGGATATTCTGCAGGTCTTCCGGCGTGGGCTGGTTAAGCAAATGGGCTTCGAGTTGTTCGGCATCCTCATTGATGGCCTCCAGCACCTGAAAGTAACGTTCCATCAAGCTATCTAGCAGGGTATAGCACAAGTAGTCCGGGCCACTTTGACGCAGCAAGGCCTGGCCCTGCCGCAAGCGCTCGCGCACGGGCTCAAAACTGCCAGAGGGCCTTTCCTGAAAAGTCAGCAGCCACTCACGACCCAAGGCCATGCTGATTTGCTCGGAGCTCACACTCATGCTTTCAGCATCATAGTAAAACAGGCGCGTTTCCAGAAACAGGTAGTCGGGGTAGGTATCCAGTTTGGGACGCTGTTCAGTGTTTAAAATATCGTCCAGTACCAACGGATGCAGCTTGAAACGACGGGCGACCGCTTGTAGTAGGGGAATATCCAGTACGCCGTGCACATTAATCCAGGCCACATGCCCGCCAGGCGCTTGCCAATCAGTGATCTCCTGCATGGTCAGTTGCTGCGCGACTAGCGCTTGCGCGTTGTAGCAAATTTTATGAATGCAGGCGGCGGTTGACTCTGTTTGCGTGTTCGTGTCGATGCCGGTTTGCGGCTTGCCTAACAGGCGATGTTTGCGGTGCGGGTGCTTGCGTTTAGCCATCATGGTCCCAGATCAATAAGCCGTTTCAGCATAAGCGTTCAAGGCCCGGAAATCAACCCGTGGGCGGGGTCGCAGGCAGTCTATGATAAAATAAACAAAATTATTCAGTGAGAGTTCACATGTCTGGCAATACCATCGGCACCCTGTTTACCCTGACCTCATTCGGCGAATCGCATGGTCCGGCCATTGGCGGGATTGTGGATGGCTGTCCACCAGGGCTGGAATTGAGTGCGGCCGATTTGCAAGTCGATCTTGATCGCCGCAAACCAGGGACTTCACGCCACGTCACACAACGGGCTGAAGCCGATGAGGTTGAGATTTTGTCTGGCGTGTTTGAAGGCAAAACGACGGGCACACCGATTGGCCTGCTGATTCGCAATACCGATCAGCGCTCGCAGGATTACAGCAAAATCATGGACACTTTCCGTCCTGGCCATGCGGATTATACCTATGCCCAGAAATACGGCATTCGCGATTACCGTGGCGGTGGCCGTTCCAGTGCGCGTGAAACAGCGGTGCGTGTAGCCGCCGGCGCCATTGCCAAAAAATGGCTCAAGCAACAATACGGCGTAGAAATCCGCGGCTATTTGAGCCAACTCGGTGAAATCAAGGTGCCGTTTGTGGGCTGGGAAGCGCTGGCACACGAGGGCAATGCTTTCTTTGCCCCCAATGTCGAGATGTTGCCGCAACTTGAAGCTTATATGGACCAGATCCGTAGCGAGCGCGATTCTGTCGGTGCTCAGATTACTGTGGTGGCCGAACGCGTGCCGGTTGGTCTGGGCGAACCGATTTTCGACCGTCTGGATGCCGATATTGCGCATGCGATGATGGGCATTAACGCCGTCAAAGGTGTGGAAATCGGTGCCGGGTTTGATTCGATTGCCCAGCGCGGCAGCGAGCATTGTGATGAGTTGACGCCAGAAGGATTTGCCACCAACCATGCCGGGGGGATTTTGGGCGGTATTTCCAGCGGTCAGGACATTGTGGTCAATGTGGCGTTCAAGCCCACGTCCAGTATCCCGCAAGCGCGTCGTTCAATTAATCAGGCTGGCGAGGCGATCATGATGCAAACCACGGGCCGCCATGACCCTTGTGTCGGCATCCGGGCCACGCCTATCGTTGAGGCGATGCTGGCATTGGTGCTGATGGATCATGCCCTGCGTCATCGCGGCCAGAATGCGGACGTGCATTCAAACACGCCTCGTCTGTAATTTCACCCGCCCATGGCCTGCGCCTGGGCGGTGACCTTTAAAGCGCACACCTGTCATGAGCCACGCCTTACACTTTAATCTGTCGCGCTTTTATTTCATCTACTACTTTTTCGTCGGTGCGTTCGTTCCCTACTGGGGGCTTTATCTGACGGCGGAATCCTTCAGCCCTGCCGATATCGGCATCCTCATGTCGCTGTTTCAGTTGAGCCGGATTGTCGCGCCCAATCTGTGGGGCTGGTTGGCTGACCATACCCGGCAACGTGTACGCTGGATACGCCTGACCGCGTTTCTCGGCTTGCTGGGCTTTGTCGCCATCTTTTGGGCCCATGATTTCAAGACCATGTTTATTGTCATGGTCGCCTTAAGTTTATTTACCAGCTCCACCTTGCCACTGTCGGAGTCGCTGGTACTGGCGCATTTGGCCAGCACCAACGGCCATTACAGCAAAATCCGTTTGTGGGGCTCCTGGGGCTTTATTGTGGCCTCAGTCTTACTCGGTTACCTGACGGACTGGTTTGGCATAGGCAGCCTGCTCTGGTTTATTCTGCTGGTGCAATGCAGCTTGTTTGGCCTGACCTGGTTATTACCTGAGGCGCATGTTCCACCGCATGCGCAGGATGATTTTTCAGTGTGGCAAATTCTGAAGCAGCCTGCCGTGATGTCGCTGCTGATTGGCTGCGCCATGATGGTGACCGCGCATGGGCTCATGTATAACTTTTATTCGATTTATCTGGCCGAGCATGGCTATAGCAAAGGCATGATCGGCTGGTTATGGTCGCTAGGCGTGATTTGCGAAATTGGCATTTTCATGAAAATGCCCTGGATCATGGCACGCTTTAAACTCAAAACCATTTTGCTGGTGAGCCTGCTGATTGGCGTGGTGCGCTTTACCATGATGGGTCTGGTGCCAGATCAACTGTGGTTGTTATTACTGGCACAAACCCTGCATGCGTTTACTTTTGGCAGTTTTCATGCGGCCTCGGTCGAGGTGGTGACGCAATATTTTAATGGCCGTCACCAGGCCAAAGGCCAGGCCATATATAACAGTGTGGCGTACGGGGTAGGTGGCGCGCTGGGTGGCTTACTCGGCGGTTTTGCGTTGCAGTATTTAGGCGGCCAATTGACCTTTACGCTAGCGGCGCTGTTTCCGCTCCTGGGGGCGATCATCGTGGCGGTCGGCCTGCATCTGAATCAACCTTATGCGCGCAATGGCATGTTTAGTCATTAGCGAAGGAGGGCGCATCAGCAGGTATAAAAAACGGCCTGATAGGCCGTTTTTATTTGCATGCGTTGGTTATGAAAGATTGGTTATGAAAGACGTTTGTCTTTCTCAATTAATGCATAAGCCGAGTGATTGTGGATAGACTCGAAATTTTAGTTTTGGCCGCTTCGCTTAACATCGAAATCGATGTTAGCCTACACTGAAACTTTGTCAAAACAGATTACTGAACGCGTTGGTCTCTCTCGATCAAGGCATATGCACTATGGTTGTGAATACTCTCAAAGTTTTCAGATTCAACGACGTATTTGATGATGCGTTTTTCATCATTGAGTTGTGCTGCGACGTCACGCACCATATCCTCGACAAATTTTGGATTGTCATAGGCACGCTCGGTAACGAATTTTTCATCTGGACGCTTGAGCAGGCCATACAACTGGCAAGAGGCTTGTTCTTCAACCAGAGTCACCAAGTCTTCCAGCCACATAAACTCGCTCAATAATGCAGTCACAGTCACATGTGAGCGCTGATTATGTGCGCCGTAGTCTGAAATTTTCTTGCTGCATGGGCACAGGCTGGTCACTGGTACCATAACCTTGACGGTAATCTCGAACTGGCCGTTTTTGATTTCACCGATAAACGTTACTTCATAATCAAGCAGGCTTTTCACACCAGATACTGGCGCCGCGTTGTTGATGAAGTAAGGGAAACGCATTTCCACATAGCCTGATTCAGCCTCCAGGCGCTCAACCATTTGGCGCAAGATGGTTTCAAATGAATCAATCGAGATGGCACGCTCGTTCATGTTCAATATCTCGACAAAGCGAGACATATGCGTGCCTTTAAAATTGTGCGGCAAGTGCACAAACATATCAAACATCGCTACGGTATGTTGTTCGCCGCCCGTTTTGTCTTTGACAATCACAGGGTGACGGATAGATTTGATGCCGACTTTGTTGATGTCCAGACGACGCACGTCAGGCGTATTTTGTACGTCTTCAATCGTTGTGGGGATCACGGGTTGATTCATTAGGGTTCCATAGCGGGGATGCCCGCCTGTTAGTTAATAGTTGAGTTTACTACTCGGAAATTAATTTCTCAATAGCCAAGCGTATACCGGTCTCGTCTAGACCACAATCCGCAAGCATAGTTTCATGTTTGCCGTGATCAATAAAACGGTCAGGAAGTCCCAGACAGCGGATGGCTTTCACCACGCCATGCGACTGCAAGCACTCCATGACGGCAGCGCCAGCTCCACCCTGTACAGCGTTTTCTTCCACCGTGACCAGGTAGTCGTGGGTTTGCGCCATGTGCAACACCATCGCTTCATCCAGCGGCTTGATAAAGCGCATATTCACCACGCTGGCATTCAAAGCTTCTGCAGCTTGTAATGCAGGCTGCAGCATGCTGCCAAACGCCAGAATTGCCACTTTTACGCCCTGTCTGACTTGGCTGGCTTTGCCAATTGCTAGCGTCGCTAACGTGGGCGACACGGTGGCACCGATGCCACTGCCGCGCGGATAACGGACAGCCGCAGTCCCAGGGTAGTGGTAGCCGGTAGACAACATCAGCCGGCACTCGTTTTCATCGCTGGGTGCCATGATGACGATCTCCGGGATGCAGCGCAAAAAGCTTAAATCAAAGCTGCCCGCATGGGTGGGGCCATCGGCACCGACCAGCCCGGCACGGTCAATCGCCAGTAACACATCCAGTTTTTGCAGCGCAATATCGTGGATCAATTGGTCGTAAGCGCGCTGTAAAAAGGTCGAGTAGATCGCCACTACGGGCTTAAGGCCATCGCACGCCATGCCAGCAGCAAAGGTCAATGCGTGTTGTTCAGCAATGCCGACATCAAAATAGCGTGCCGGATACGTCTCTGCAAAACGATTGAGTCCGGAACCGTCACACATGGCAGGCGTGATGCCTATCAGTTTGTCATCTGCCGCGGCCATGTCTACCAGCCAATCACCAAACACTTGCGTATAGGTCGGACGGTCGCTGTGGCTCAGGCTGTGACCATTTTCCGGGTCAAACTTGCTCACACCGTGGTATTTGTTTGGGTTATCTTCGGCCGGGCTGTAGCCTTTGCCCTTTTGCGTCACCACATGCAAAAACTGCGGCCCTTGCAATTGACGGATATTGCCCAGCGTATCCACCAGTGTGTCTATGTCGTGGCCATCAATCGGGCCGATGTAATTAAACCCGAACTCTTCAAACAGGGTGCCGGGCGTGACCATGCCTTTGGCGTGCTCTTCTGCGCGTTTGGCAAACTCTTTGACGGGCGGCATGATATCCAGCACTTTTTTGCCGCTGCGGCGCACGCTGTCATACAGTTTGCCCGACATCAGGCGAGCAAGGTAATTGTTGAGCGCCCCCACATTGTTGGAAATGCTCATGTCGTTGTCATTGAGGATCACCAGGATATTGGTATCCATGTCGCCCGCATTGTTGAGCGCCTCAAACGCCATGCCTGCGGTCATGGCACCATCACCGATAATGGCAACACTGCGGCGATCGAGTCCTTGCGCTTTGGCCGCTACTGCCATGCCTAGCGCTGCAGAAATCGAGGTGCTGGAGTGGCCGGTGCCAAAGGTGTCGTATTCACTCTCGTCGCGCTTGGGAAAACCGGCAATCCCGCCCGCCTTGCGCAGGCTAGCCATGGCTTCGCGTCTACCGGTCAGGATTTTGTGCGGATAGGTTTGATGGCCGACGTCCCAGACCAGACGGTCATCCGGCGTGTTGTAAATGTAATGCAGCGCAATGGTCAGCTCGACGACACCAAGGTTGGAGGCCAAATGCCCCCCTGTTTGCGAGACGCTTTGAATCAGAAATGCTCGCAGTTCTGCGGCCAGCACTTTGAGTTGTGTGCGCTCGAGTGCGCGTAACTCAGTGGGGGATTGAATACGGGACAACAGTGAAGTCATGATTAAAAAGGACGCTCACAAATAAATTTGGCAATCCCGCGCAGCGGATCCGCCTGGGCACCATAGCCTGCCAATAATTGCAGGGCTTCAGCATAAAGTGCTTCTACCAGCGTTTTTGCCTCCTCCAGCCCCAGCAGGCTGACGTAGGTGGACTTGTCTTGCAGCGCATCCTTGCCAGCCGTTTTGCCCAGAGTTTGCGTATCTGCCGTTGTATCGAGAATGTCATCGACGACCTGAAATGCCAGCCCCATCTTTTGGCTGTATTGTTCAAGACACTGAATTAATGCGGGTGCGGTTTCTGGCGCCGCATAAGCGCCAAGCAGTGTCGCTGCCCGGATCAGCGCGCCAGTTTTATATTGATGCATGGTCTCTAACTCAGCGCGCGTCAGCCGTTTGCCCGTACTCTGCAAATCGATGCTTTGGCCGCCACACATGCCACGGGAGCCAGTCGCTTTTGCCAATACCTGCACTTGCTTGAGCGCTTGTGGTGCTTGCGTCTCAGCAATGCATTCAAACGCCAGACTTTGCAGCGCATCACCCACCAAGAGTGCCGTGGCATCGTCATACTGCTTGTGGCAGCTGGGTTTGCCACGACGCAAATCGTCGTCATCCATGCATGGCATATCGTCATGCACCAATGAAAAGGCGTGAATCAACTCGACAGCTGCCGCACTGGCATCAGCCGTTATTCTGGAGGTGCCTGCCAGTTCTGCTGCGGCATAACTCAATAAGGCGCGGACCCGTTTACCCCCACCCAGCACCGAATAACGCATGGCCTGGTGCAGGCGCTCAGGCAATACTTGGTCACTTGGCAAGAGGCGAGCCAGCACCTGCTCCACATGTTGTTGATGTGCGCGTGCCCAGTGATCAAAGACAAAAGCAGAAGTAGTCATGAATAAACAGGAAAGTGGCTGGCGGGTTAATTCGCTTCGAAGGGCATCAGTTGCTGTTGTTGGTTAAGCAGCATCACGGTTTGTTCTGCTTGCTCTAAAGAGGTCTGGCAAGCTTGTAACAATTGCACGCCCTCAGTGTAGGCTGCCAGCGAGGCCTCCAGCGGCAATTCGCCTGACTCCATGCGCTTGACGATGGTTTCTAGCGCCGCCAGACGTTCGGCAAAACTGGGTTGATCACTCACCGCAGACGGTGTTTTTTTGGGAGCACTCATGAAAATAGGCCTATGAAAACGCTGGCTATTTTAACAAAACTCCCCCTGCTTGCGGGATTATTCTCAAGATAGGGTTATTGCGCTGGCGGCAGCACCTTGAGCAAAAATTGGCGGATATCGTTGATCTCTTCGTCGCACACACTATGCGGCATATCGTATTCATGCCATTCCACCGCATAGCCTGCGGCCTCCAGTGTTTGCCGCGACGCTTGCGAAGTTGCCAGTGTGATTACACTATCAAAGCGCCCATGCGCCATCCAGATCGGGCACTGCTGGTTGGCTGGGTGTTTTTCTTGAGAGAGCTGGCTCTTTAAGGGTAAATAAGTGGAAAGCGCCAGTACGCCTGCCAACGTTTGCGGAAAACGCGTTGCCGTATGCAAAGCCATCGCGCCGCCTTGCGAGAACCCTGCGAGTAAAATGCGGTGCGACGGGATGCCCTGCGCAATTTCGGCTTCTATCATCGCATTTAATGTCGCTCGCATGCTGTTAATCCCGGCTTCATCTTGCGGGCTATCCGGCTGTAGCCCAAAAATGTCATACCAGGCACGCATCTCATAGCCGTTATTCAGAGTAACTGGACGATAGGGGGCATGAGGTAAGATAAATTTTATGTGGGACAGGTTGAGCATCTGTACCACAGGCTCAAAGTCATGGCCGTCGGCACCTAGGCCATGAAGCCAGATAATGGATGCCTGAGAAGCGTTATACTGGCTGATGATATTTTCGAGCATGTCGTTAGTGATCTAATATAAAAACGAATCTTAGAAAAAAACAAGGGTGCAAGTTGGATGTGAAAAAACCCTGTAATTTGAACAGGGTTTTTTCATTAATACCTTAATGTTACTTAACTAGCTGCAAGAGCCTGCTTTTGCTAAATCACATGTATAAGTTTTATTTGCACTACCGTTTACGGGTGTGAATGTTAGTGTATCGTTGACTGTTGCTGGCGCGTTGACCGCTGCGCAAGCGCCTGCGGGGTAGTTAGCTACTGCAACATTAGGTTTAAGAGTTAAGGACGTATAAGCACGTTTAGAGTATGCTGAGGCTTCTGCTAAACATGCGCCATCATGTGCCTCGTTTACATAATCGGTATAAGCGGGAATCGCCACAGAAGCCAAAATACCAATAATCGCTACCACGATCATCAATTCAATCAGGGTAAAACCTTGTTGTGCGTGTTTTTTCATCATGTTTTCCTTCAAGTCAAGTTTAAAGTCAGTTACTTCTTTGTTTAAGTCACTGCTTTTTCAACAGTGTTGGCTAACCCTAAAGCAACAGGCGTGCCAATCCGCTTTTGTAGTTTGTAACTGATTGAAAAATATGAATTAAAGGGGTTTTATGCTTTATTTCTTCGAATTGAATTTAAAAAGTGAGGGTTTGGTTGCGATTAGTTAAGCTGACAGAAAGTGACAGGCTTTGCCCATCTTTGACAGAATAGGTGATGGTTTTGGGCAGGTGGTTTGACTAAATGCAAAAAAGGGATTGTGTGGTACACAATCCCTTTACTTGGTGCCAGTCGCTTGCTTTTGGCCGTGACTGATTTGCAAAAACAGTGTTGTTTACAACGTAAGACTTACCAGAATTTCCACCAGGGTTTACTGTTGCCTTGCGATTTTTTTCCAGAACCCTGGCTAATTACTTTCCCGATTCGGCAACCTTTTTCAGGCTTTCGAGACCTGGGTCAAAAAAGTCGTCGAGCGCCTTGGTCGCGGCATCGTCGTTTTGCTCAGGTTTAGGAATATTGGATGAGTCGGCACGGGTGTAGCTGCCTTTCACTGAAACGACGGTGTCATTGCCGTTGGCAGTCACTGTGATCATTGGGTAAAAGTTAGCAAACTGTAATGTACTTTTTTCATACACATATTCGTATTTAACGCGCATGCCAGCGTCATCAATGAAACGCAGTTTTTCGTACATGACGCCGCCGTTTTTCAGTTTAACTGTACGATAGGTGGCGTCGTCACCATTTTCATCTTTTTTCTGTTCTACGGTGGTAGACACAACGCCTGCGTGCCAGGCTTGTTCATTACCAAAGTCTTTGACCAATGCCCATACTTTTGCAGCTGGCGCTTTGATGGTGACGCTTTTTTCAAAGCGTAAGGCTGCTGCACCGTGTGCACCAGCGGTGAGTGGGATCAACGGCAATAAAGAAACTGCAATCATGCCTAGAAATTTTTTCATTACATATCTCCTGAAATTTACAGACTTTTAAAACGCTTTTAAAACTAAAGCTCGGCGTGGATCGGTAAGCGGTCAAAGTGTTTTAAAAAACAATCCGAGACTTTACCCAAAAATAAACTTCTTTGCGACTAATTCATTGATCATCCTGTGAAAAAATCAAAAAATAGATTGCTTTGGCTCTGCATAGCCCTTTTCTTGCTATTTCGCTTCGAGAATAAATTGCCCGAAAGAGCGGCATAACTTGGGACTGCTGATCGTTTGCGTCACGGTATTGGTGAGTGCATCAATGATGGAGACATTGTCAGTACCCCAGTTGACGACCAGTACCTGATTGCTGGCTTTGTCGTATTCAATGCCTTCTGGATATTCGCCCACGGCGATGGTTTTGATGGTGTTGCCGTTGGTCAAATCAATTACCGATACGCTTTCGGCGTGATTGTTGCTCACGTAAGCACGACGGCCATCTGGACTGATCGCCACGCCATAAGGGTGTTGCCCGGTTTTGACGGTGCTGGCCTGATAGGTCTCTACATTCAGCAAGGTCAGCGTGTTGCTGACCACATTGACGACAAACACGGTTTTACCATCCGGGCTCAAGCTTAGTGCAAAGGGATGCAGGCCAACGGGCACTTGTGCAATGGTTTTCAAGGTTTTGGTATCGACCACGGTGACATCGTTACTGTCGCGGTTGGCGATAAACAGTTTTCTGTTATCCGCACTGACCAGTAAGCCGGAAGGGGTTTTGCCCGCTTTGAAGGTTTGCTGTTTTTCAGGATGCGCAGTATCCACTGCAATCACTTGCTCACCGCCCCAATCGGCCACGTACAAGGTTTTCTCGTCGCGGCTTAAAGCAATGCCAACGGCTTGGGCATTAACCGGGATTTCTTGCACCGTTTGTTGGGTGGCGCTATTGATCACTGACACGGTTTGGCTATTAGCGTTGCTGATATACACGCGCTGCTTTTTAGGTGCGATAGCCACCCCGACCGGGGCTTTTCCCACCGCAATGGTACGCGTGACTTGCTTGCTGGCGATGTCCAGAACGGATACGCTGTCACTGCCTTGATTGGTGATGTAAGCAAGGTTGCCCGCTAACGCGAAAACGGGGACAACAAGCAAGAGGGGGGCAAAAAACTTCATACTTGCCAACGGGAGACGGATCGAGAGCCCGGTCATAAATCTGGTTGAAAATCGCTTGAGCATGGGCAAACAACGCATGGTCTTGTCTCTGGTTGACAGTGTTTTCGTGGGGCGCATGATGGATTTTAAATAAATTGGCGAGTCTGCT
>JABLTH010016990.1_pt1 | contig 41600 bp, 43 predicted proteins | sample 7875711 | NCBI WGS metagenome assembly JABLTH01 (sample SAMN14941262, study PRJNA633318) | bioreactor metagenome | isolation source: bioreactor | place: China | collected 2019-03-05 | reverse complement strand
TCACGTCAAAGTGCACAAGATCCGCGCCGGCCGCCTCGATCGCGCGCACTTCCTCGCCCAGGCGTGCGAAATCGGCGGAGAGGATGGAGGGTGCCAGGCGGATGGCGGGGGTGGCTGGGGCTGTGGTCATGGGGGGTGTTTCCGCAGGAATGGTGATGGGTATTCAGCCCGCGTCGCGGGCGCTGTTGGCGGCTTCGTGCCACTGCTTCAATTGCGCCAGGGCGACCTGACTCAAATCGGACACGACCCGAAGCGCGCCCGAAAAATCGTGGTGAGCGGTGTAGCGGTTGAGTGTGATCACCGTGGCCAGACCTGCGGCCGAGGCGGAGCGCAGGCCGTTGTTCGAGTCCTCGAATGCCAGGCAACGCGCCGCCGGGAGCTTGAGCGCCTCCAGCATCTGGAGATACACCTGTGGATGAGGCTTCTTGATCGGCGCCGTGGAAGCGTCGCCAATGGCGGTGAAGTTCAGGCGCCAGTCCGGCCCGATGGCGCGGCGCAGCAGGGCCGCGATGTTGACGGGCGAGGTGGTGGTGGCAATGGCCAACTGCAGGCCCTGGGCCATCGCCTCATCCATGAGCCGCAACACGCCGGGACGCAGGCTCACGGCGCCGCTGTTGACGGCCTCCTCGTAGGCCGCGGTCTTGAGTTCGTGCAGACGATTCACCGTGTCCCGAAGAGCTCCCGAGCCCAGTTCACGCATGTCCGGATGGCTTGACTTCCAGAAGTGCAGGATGCGCTCCTTGCCGCCAGAAATGTTGAGCAGATCGGTGTAGAGCTCTTCGTCCCAGTGCCAGTCGAGACCAAACTCCTTGAAGGCGTGATTGAACGCGGTCCGGTGCGCGGTCTCGGTGTCCGCCAGGGTCCCGTCCACATCAAATATCAGCGCACTCAGCATGCCGGACCTCCCAAGTCAGGGCTCGCACACCTGGCAGGTATATCAGCCAGTACAAATTTACTTTAGCCCCGATTAACCATAAACTCAAATTACATTTACTGAAGAACTCATCAGGTTTTATTAATGGTTTGGAGCCCTCATGCGTAACTACACACTCAAGCAGATACTGACCTTCATCGAGGTCGCCCGCGACAAGTCGGTTTCCAAGGCGGCGGCCCGCCTGTTTGTCACGCAGCCCGCGGTGTCCATGCAGTTGCGCCAGCTGGAGGATGCCTGCGGATTGCCACTGGTGGAGCCGTGCGGGCGCAGCATCCAGTTGACCCAGGCGGGCGAGGAGTTCCTGACCCATGCCATCCGCGCCGTGGCGGAGTTCAAGAACCTGGAAGCCAGCATGGCCGAGCACGTGGGTCTGAGGAAGGGCCGCATCGAACTGGCCATCGTCAGCACGGCCAAATACTTCGTGCCCATGCTGCTCGTGCGTTTCGCCCGTCAGTTGCCGGGCATCGAGGTCAAGCTGCACATCGACAACCGGGAGAACATTCTGGGCATGCTGGCACGCAACGAGATCGACCTGGTCGTCATGGGGCGCGCGCCCACGGACCTGGACTGCGAGGCCACGCCCTTCGCGACCAACCCCATGGGCATTGTGTGCGCGCCCGACCATCCGCTGTCACGGCGCAAACGTGGCGCCTTCGAGTTGCTGCGCGACCAGGGCTTTGTGGTGCGCGAGCAGGGCTCGGGCACGCGTGCCGCCATGGAGCGGCTGTTTGCCCAGCACAACGTGCCACTCACGGTGGTGATGGAGATGCCCAGCAACGAAACCATCAAGCAGGCGGTGATGGCCGGGATGGGCCTGAGCTTTCTGTCACTGCGCACGGTGCGCCACGAACTCGCGGCCGGACATCTGGCGCTGGTGGATATCAGCGGCATGCCCATTGTGGGTCACTGGTACGTGACCCACCTGCGCCAGCGAAGACTCTCCCCCGCGGCCAAGGCATTCAAGGAATTCCTGATCGAGCAGGGTGGTGCTCTGATCGATTCCTGGGCGTAGGACTTTGCCCGGCCGCGATTCATCACATTTTTCTGATGACTCAAGAAAAATATTTGACTATCACTGATGAACAACGCTGCCTATAGTTGCGCCATCCCACCAACCCGGAGACCCACATGGACCAATCCAAGCGCTACGCAGACCTGAGCCTGAAAGAAGCCGACCTCATCGCCGCGGGCCAGCACATCCTGGTCGCCTACAAGATGAAGCCCAAGACCGGCGTGGGCTATCTGGAGGCCGCCGCCCATTTCGCCGCCGAGTCCTCCACCGGCACGAACGTCGAGGTCTCCACCACTGACGACTTCACCAAGGGGGTGGACGCGCTGGTCTACCACATCGACGAAGCCACGGAAGACATGCGCATCGCCTACCCGCTGGACCTGTTCGACCGCAACGTCACCGATGGCCGGTTCATGCTGGTGTCCTTCCTGACGCTGACCATAGGCAACAACCAGGGCATGGGCGACATCGCGCACGCCAAGATGATCGACTTCCATGTACCCGAGCGCGTGATCCAGATGTTCGACGGCCCGGCCAAGGACATCAGCGACCTGTGGCGCATTCTGGGCCGCCCCGTCAAGGACGGCGGCTACATCTCGGGCACCATCATCAAGCCCAAGCTGGGCCTGCGCCCCGAACCGTTTGCCCAGGCGGCCTACCAGTTCTGGCTGGGAGGCGACTTCATCAAGAACGACGAACCCCAGGGCAACCAGGTGTTCGCACCAATCAAGAAGACCATCCCCCTGGTGTACGACGCCATGAAGCGCGCCCAGGACGAGACTGGCCAAGCCAAGCTGTTCTCCATGAACATCACCGCCGACGACCACTACGAAATGTGCGCCCGCGCCGACTTCGCGCTGGAGACCTTCGGCCCGGACGCGGACAAGCTGGCGTTTCTGGTGGACGGCTATGTGGGTGGTCCGGGCATGATCACCACGGCGCGACGCCAGTACCCCAATCAGTACCTGCACTATCACCGTGCCGGGCACGGCGCCGTGACCTCGCCCAGTTCCAAGCGTGGCTACACCGCCTTCGTGCTGGCCAAGATGAGCCGTCTGCAAGGCGCCTCCGGCATCCACGTGGGCACCATGGGCTACGGCAAGATGGAAGGCGAAGGGGACGACAAGGTCATCGCCTACATGATCGAGCGCGACGAATGCCAGGGTCCGGTGTATTTCCAGAAGTGGTACGGCATGAAACCCACCACGCCCATCATCTCCGGCGGCATGAACGCGCTGCGCCTGCCCGGCTTCTTCGCCAACCTGGGACACGGCAACGTGATCAACACCGCGGGTGGCGGCTCCTACGGCCATATCGACAGTCCGGCCGCGGGCGCAATCTCGCTGCGCCAGTCCTACGAGTGCTGGAAGTCTGGCGCCGACCCGATCGAGTACGCCAAGGAACACCGCGAATTCGCCCGTGCCTTCGAGAGCTTCCCCGGCGACGCGGACAAGCTGTTCCCGGGGTGGCGTGAAAAGCTGGGCGTGGGGCGCTGAGCACTGCGCCCGAGACCCCGGTGCGACGCACGCACACGGGGTGACCAGACAAACTCAACGCGGCATCAGGAACACCGACTTCTCGGACAGCTTGCCCAGACCGCTGGCGGATTCGATGCTGAAATGGATGGGCTGTGAACGTGGACCGGACTCATCGCCCGGGGCGCGCACGTTCACCACCACCCAGCGCGCCTGCGCTGCATCCACCATCACCTCGCGTTCCGAGGCTATGGCCAAGCCGGGAATGCCGCTCACGTCCAGGCGGAACTTCTGCGGGGATTCGGTGGCGTTCATGATCTGCAGACGGAACAGGTTTTCGACCTTGTCGTCCTCCACCTGCCGCGCCATGACGGCGCGATCGCGTACCACGTCCACCTTGAACGGGATGCGCAAGGCCAGGCTGACGAACATGGCCACCACCACGCCGGCCAGAATGCTGCTGTAGATCAGCACGCGGGGGCGGAAGATGTGGCCCACGATCTGGGAGCGCGTCCAGTGCTGCTTGACGGCATTCTGCGTGGAGTACCGGACCAGACCGCGGGCGTAACCCATCTTGTCCATCACCGTATCGCACACATCGGCACAAGCGCCGCAGCCGATGCACTCGTATTGCAACCCCTTGCGAATATCGATACCCGTGGGACAGACCTGCACGCACAGGTCGCAGTCCACGCAGGAGCCCAGTCCAAGCTGCGCCGGGTCGGCCTTGCGTGAGCGCGCACCGCGCGGCTCACCGCGTTCGGTGTCGTAGGTCACGATCAAGGTGTCGTGGTCGTACATGGCGCTCTGGAAGCGCGCATACGGGCACATGTACTTGCAAACCTGTTCACGCAAGTAGCCCGCATTGCCGTAGGTGGCAAAGCTGTAGAAGAACACCCAGAACATCTCCCACGCGGACAGCTGCCACACCAGCACCTGCGCGCCCAGTTGGCGGATCGGCGTGAAGAAGCCTACGAAGGTAAACCCGGTCCACAGCGCCACGCTCACCCAGAGAAACTGCTTGCCAGCCTTGCGTGCGAACTTCTCTGCCGACCAGGCCTGGCCATCGCGGCGCATGCGCGCCGAGCGGTCGCCTTCGAGCTTGCGCTCGATCCACAGGAAGATCTCCGTGTACACCGTCTGTGGACAGGCATAGCCACACCACAGGCGTCCGGCCACGGCCGTGAACAGGAACAGCGACAACGCCGAGATGACCAGCAATCCCGTGAGGTAGATGAAATCCTGCGGGTACAGCACCAGCCCGAAAATGTAGAAACGGCGCGCCGTCAGGTCGAACAGCACTGCCTGGCGTTGGCCCCACTCCAGCCAGGGCAAGCCGTAGAAGACGAGTTGGGTGAGAAACACAAAGCCCCAGCGCCAGTTCGCAAACACGCCGGACACGCTGCGCGGGTAGATCTTCTGGTGCGCGATGTACAGCGAAACTTCCGCATCGTCCCTCGACGAGGAGGCCGCGTTCGCGGTAGCTCCCGTGCTTTCGGCTGGACCTGGTGTTTGCGGCGCGGTCATTGCTTACTCCTTGAATGTCGTTTTGATGGCACTGCGTATTGGACCATGCCGTGGACCCCGGGGTCGGTGACAAATGACACACTCATGTCACTTCGTCTGAAGTGCCTTTCGTGCCTGGGCCAGACGTTCGTCCAGGTAGGCACCGTAATAGTCCGGCAGACCGGCCCCCACCAGCCGTGGCGCCAGTTCCTGTCCATCTTGCCCCAGAAACAGCAGGGTCGGAGCGATCCTGACCTGCCACTGCTGAACCAGACGTTCGTGCGTGCTGGACGCGCCCCTGACATCCTGCAGCGCCATGGCGCTGCGCATGTTCACCTGCACCACCGGCACCCCCTGTTCGGCACGCAGGGGACCGAGATAGCTGTTGCGCGCTTGCCGGCAAAACGGGCAAGCGTCCAGACTGATCATGATCACAAGGGGGTTGCCACCGTGCAGCGCACGGTTCAACTCATCGCGCAACGACTGCGGCACCGGCAGCACGACGTCGGCGGCGAACGCGGGCCGCGCAAACCCCAGCACCACACCAGCGCCCAACCATGCGCGGCGAGTCCATCGGGCGCGTGGACTCCGGGCCATCGACTGGGTGCTCACTGTGGTTCCCGCTCCATCAGCAAATAGGTGTTGTAGGCATTCATGCGGTTGGCCACCCTGAACAAAGGCAGATGCTCGAAACGGCTCCAGTCGGCCGCCTTGTAGGCATCGTCGAACGGTTCCATGTTACGAGCCGCCTGCCCCATGGTGGCGCGCAGGTGCTTGAGGTAGTCGCGGGTCAACTCCATGTCGGCGCGCGCCGCCGTGGACAGTGGACCGTGGCCAGGCACGATCACCGCCGCGTCGTAGGCCAGCAAGGTGTCCAGCGCTTGTATCCAGTGGCCGCTGTCGGCCTGTCCAACGAAGGGAATGCGGCTGCGAAACACCAGGTCGCCCGCATACAGCAGCTTCCTTTGCGGCAAGTACACCGCCAGGTCTTCAGGTGTGTGCGACGGCCCCACGGGCCGAAGCTGGAAGCGCACGCCCCCGATCATCAGTTCCTTTTCGCCGTCCAGCCACTCGTCGGCTTCCGTGAGTTGGGTCTTTTCGTCCACCCAGGGGGCGAGTTCCTGGCGGGAGGCCTGCAGTCGCAGGCGGGCCGTGTCCGATTCGAGATAAACACGCGCGGCGCGGTGCGCCACGATGCGCGCCCCTTGCGCCTTGAAGACCTGCAGGCCGTAGATGTGGTCCGCGTGATAGTGCGTGACGATCACGTGTGTCACCGGCAGGGGCGTGATCTTGTGGATCTGTTCGAGCAGGCGCTGCGCCAGCGCAGGTGAACCCAGTGCGTCGATCACGACCACGCCCTGCGTCGTGATCACGAAGCCCGCGTTGGAAATGAAGTTCTGGTTCGCAGGCGAACCCAATGCCGACAACCCCTCCACGTACCAGGCCCCCTGCGCCACCGGCTGCGGTTGCATGACGGGCGGCTCGGCGGCGTGGACGGCGGGCAACGGCAGCGCCATGCCCAGCGCCAACGCGATCGCCGCGAGAGAATGGTTGCGCAGGAACGTGGGAATCATGGCATCAATGCGTGGAAGGTGGAGTGGAACACCCGCCAAGCCTGGAAACCTTGAGCGGGATCAAATGCAGCCGAATTCACGGCGATTAATATAAGCTGATACTGAATTATTGGGGATGACGTTGGATCTGGCAAGCCTTCTCGAACGCCATGGCGAAAGCGTGGTCCTCGCCACGGGTGGTGCCCTCATCGGTCTGCTGTTCGGTTTCTTCGCCCAGCGCTCACGGTTTTGCCTGCGCGCGGCCGTCATCGAGTTCTGGCACCGTCAGTTCGGCGAGAAGCTCTCGGTCTGGCTGCTCGCATTTGCCAGCGCCGTGACCGCCGTGCAATTGCTCATCGTCGTCCATGCCCTGGACATCAGTACCGCCCGTCAAATGGTCACGCGCGGCAGTTTGTCCGGCGCCTTGGCTGGCGGGCTGCTGTTTGGCGCAGGGATGATCCTCACACGCGGTTGCGCCAGCCGGCTGCTGGTGCTTTCGGCCAACGGCAACTTGCGCGCATTGCTCTCGGGTCTGATCTTCGCTGTCACAGCACAGGCCAGCCTGTCGGGCGCGCTGGCACCGTTGCGCGATGCGATCGCCGGTGTCTGGACGGTGGAAGGCGGCGCCACGCGCGACCTGCTGGCGATCACCGGCGTGGGAGCCTGGGGTGGACTGGCGGCCGGTTTGATCTGGCTGGCCACCGCGGTGGGCTTTGCTGTCCGCAGCGGTTGGGGCTGGTGGAAATGGTTGGGTGGCGTGGGAACAGGACTGGCCGTGGCCGCGGGCTGGTGGTTCACCCACGCAGTCGCCACCAGTTCCTTTGCCGTGGTGCCCGTCCAGGGACTGACCTTCAGCGGCCCCTCGGCGGAATGGTTGATGCGCGTGCTGACCACGCCAGCGCCTCCCATGGGCTTTGACTTCGGCCTGCTGCCCGGAGTGTTTGCCGGCTCGTTCCTGGGCGCGTGGATCGGAGGCGATCTCAAGCTCGAGGGCTTCGGTGACGGCTACAGCATGCGCCGCTACATCGCTGGCGCGATCCTGATGGGCTTCGGCTCCATGCTCGCGGGTGGGTGTGCCGTGGGTGCCGGCATGACCGGCGGCGCCATCTTCGCCCTGACCGCCTGGTTGGCGCTGGCGGGCATGTGGCTGGGCGCCGGCATTACCGATCGTCTGGTGGACGGTGCCGCGGTTCGCAGCTCCTTGGAGGCGCAAGGCAGCGCTTCCACCGCCCGCGCGCCCTGAGGCCCACGCCGCCGCTGCGGGCGGCGTCGCGCGGCTACTTCCCGCTCAGGTATTCGGCCACGGCCGACATTTCCAGCGGCGCCATCTTGCTGGCAATGGAGTGCATGACGGCGTTGTCGTTGGTGCGCTCACGCTGGTTGAACAGCCTGAGCTGCGTCTCCAGGTACACGGCGTATTGCCCCGCCAGGCGCGGCAGGGTCGCGGTGCCCAGTGCGTCCTTGCCATGGCAGCTGGCGCACGCCGGCACACCGCTGTATTTGTTGCCGTGCAGGTAGATGTACTTGCCCATGCCCGCCAGGTCCTCCTCCTTGACCGGCTCGGCGGGCGCGGACTTCTTCTCGAAGTACTTGCCCAAGGCCACCATCTCGTCGGGCGCAAGGTTGGCGACCATGTTCGCCATGGCCGTGCTCTTGCGCTTGCCGGTCTTGAAGTTCTCCAACTGCTTGGCAATGTACTCGGAGTGCTGCCCCGCCAGGCGAGGAAAGATTTCGCTTGACGACTCGCCCTCGGCGCCATGGCACAGGAAGCACACCCCATTGACAATCTTCTTGGCGCGTGCTTCGTCCGCCTGAGCCAGCGCATTGCCCGTCAAGGCCAGCGCCAGCGTCATCCCCAAGACCTGGTAAGCCGCCTTCATGCCAGTGTGTCGGCCCAGATGTTGCGCGCCCAGCCCATGGCGATGCGCCCTTCCAGCTCGTTGGCCGCGCTGGACACACCGCCCGATCCCGGCACCGTGAGCATGGTCTTCTTCGTCGCATCGTAGCGGTGCACGCTGGACACGTGCACCACATCCTCGGCACTCACGAAGCTGTAGCAGGTATTGTTGTAGATGGGCATGTCGTTGGGTTGGCGCCCACTGAGCAGGGCCACCACGGCAGCGGCACAGACCTTGCCGTGCTGGTTGGCCATGTGCCCGGACTTGGGCATGAGCGGCGCCACCTGGATGGAGTCGCCCAGCACGTGGATGTTCTTCGCCACGGTGGACTCGTGCGTGAGAAAGTCCACTTCGCACCAGCGCTTGTTGGCCGTGGCCAGGCCGGTCTTGACGGCAATGGCGCCCGCGCGCATGGCTGGCAGCACGTTGAGCACGTCCGCCTTGAGATCGTCGTTGAATTCGAACTTGAGCGTGCGGCCCGCCACGTCCACATCCACCAGGTTGTGCTTGGGACGGTATTCCAGGATGCCCTTGTAGCGCTCGGCCCAAGCCTTCTTGAACAGCGGCCCCTTGGAGGTCACGTCGTCATTCGCGTCCAGGATCAGCACCTTGCTCTTGGGCTTGGCCTTGCTGAAGTAACTGGCCACCTGGCAGGCCCGCTCGTAGGGGCCGGGCGGGCAACGGTAGGGCGCCAGCGGGATGGCAATGGCGAACACACCGCCGTCGGGCATGGCCTCGAGCTGCCGGCGCAGCGCCAGCGTCTGCGGGCCGGCCTTCCAGGCATGCAGCACCGCGTCCTGCGCGCCAGGCTTGTTCATGCCCGGCAGACTGTCCCACATGAAATCCACGCCGGGCGACAGGATGAGCCGGTCATAGGGCAGGTCCGCGCCCGAGGCCAGCTTCACCACGCGCTTGTCGGCATCGATGGTGGTCACCGAGTCGCGCACCAGCTTCACGCCGTGGCGCTTGACCAGGTTGTCGTAGGGCGTGGTGATGTCGGCCATGGTCTTGCTGCCGCCCACGACCAGGTTGGATAGCGGGCACGACACAAACGCGGCATTGGGCTCGACCAGCGTGACGTCGATGCCGTAATCGGACCACAGGCGCACGTACTTGGCCGCCGTGGCGCCTCCGTAGCCGCCACCGACCACCACCACCTTGGCGCTGCTGCCGCCCACACTGGCGCAGCCCGACACGAGACCCAGGGCACCGAGCGCGGAACCCGCGCCGACCGCCTGCACAAATTGACGACGTTGCATCACGGACTCCTTATTTCTTCAGCGCCGCGAAATGCGTCGCCAACTGATCAATCTGCTCATCCGAGTAGCCTTTGGCCAACTGGTGCATCACCGTGGCGGGCTTCTTGCCGGTCTTGAAGTCCGTCATCTTCTTCATCAGGTCTTCCTTCTTCTGCCCGGCCAGCGTGTCCATGCCGTCCTGCGCCACGCCGTGCGTGCCGTGGCAATTGGCGCAAGCCGCAGCCCAGCTGCGCACCTGCAAGGCGTCAGCGCTGGCCCAGGCCGACAGGGAGGCCAGCACAAGACCGGCCGCGAGTTGATACCTAAGTTTCATGTTGCAGTCCTTCAAAAAAATCCAGCACGCCGCGTACGCCTTCACACGGCACCGTTGCGGCTCACGGGCGCAAATAGACGAAGTGCTCCTTGGCCTGGAGATTGGCGATCTCGGCCACCCCAGAAGGCACGACCTTGGCCTCCATCACCACCTTGTCCCGGGAAAGATTGCGCGAGTTCAGGGTGTTGTTGCACACCCGAAACTCCACTCCCCGGCCCGCCAGTTCACCAATGGCGCCGGCAAAGGGCTGCTGGGTCGTGGTCTGCGCGCCGTCCAGCAGGAAATCAATGCCCGCGCCGAACGCCACCACCACGATCTTGACAGTGGGGTCGGCATTCAGGTGATTGCGAATATTGCCCATCGCGCGGGTGGCCTGGGCCACGCCGTCCGAAAGCTGGTACACGACGTTGACCTGACCGAAGGCCAAGGCCGAGAACGTCAGCGCGACCAGCGCCAGCATAAAACGTTTCATTCGAATTCCCTTATATATGGGAGGGACTTTAAGGCGTGCAAAGCCCCTGCGCACCCGGACAAACCCTCATGCGCAAGGCTTGCTGCAGCCCCGCAGGCTCATGCCGCGCGCATGGGCCGCCCGCGGCCGGTCAACCGTCGGCGAAATCGCCCTCCGTGGCGATGTGAGTGCAGACGGCCCGGCAGATGGTGACCACGCGCTCGTTGATGATGCGATAGTAGATCTGCACCCCTTCACGACGCTTACCGAGCACGCCGGACTGGTACAGCGTATTGAGGTGCTGGGACATGTTCGGCTGCGTGGTGTCGATCTCAGCCAGCAACTCCCCCACATTCTTCTCCCCATGGCACAGGCTGCTGATGATCTTCAGACGCATCGGCGCCGACATGACACGAAACACCTCGGCCGCAGACTCGAACACATGATCCGAATCGGTCAAGGCTTGGGTTTGGACTTTGGTCTTGCGCGTACTGGTGCTCATGGTGCTCGCCCGGAGACGCCGGTGCGTGTCCGGGACTTGTTCAGTCCACGCGAATATACGCCGATTCTTAAGCACAGAAGAACCGGGTTGACCCTGATGGCAAGCCGGTATCGGCAATCTGGGCGTGCAACGCCCGGTAGATGCCCGCCTGCCGGCCCGACTGCCATCATCCTGAGCAGCCGTCACCAAAGCGTTTGAATACCCATCAAACGCTGACGACTTCAACATGGTCAAGAGTTACCCCCTTGCAGGTGCAATCAAACCGGTTGTGCCCCTATTCGATGGGTCCGCCGAGCGCCGAGGCCACGCATCGGCATTCCTCACGTCCACACAGAGTGATCTCTTGCGTTGCGCTGATGGTCTTGGCAATGGTCTCAACGAACCATTGCATCGGATAGGTGACGGCCACACACTGACCGATGGTCGTTCGTGTAGCGGCGGGTTCGACGTGTTTAGCCAGCTTGTCGAAGCCGTCGCTACATCCGTACTCGCGGACACGGCGGACCTGGCCGTCGCTATAGCGCACCCACCGGATGAAAGGTCTCCGACCCGCCATTTCCTCGGCAAGGTGGACGGCAGTGCAGACCTTGAGCCCGACGCCTAGGAGGAGGATGTGACCGCCACGCTCTGACAGCCACTTCAACGGGCGGTTGGGGTCGTTAGGGACATGATCCGCCATGTACTGCGCGGCAGAAGGTCCATTGGCCGCCCACGAGACCGAAGGGTGCTGGCTACGCATAGTCCCTTGGCGGCGGAGCAGGGCAAGTGCAATCTGTCCCATGTCTGGCGTGTCCATATCCGAAGCAGGCCCGAAATCGCTCGGGTCGAACGCTCGTTCGGGGTTCGACTGGGGTTTGCGGAGCGAGTAGTCCCAGGCGTTTTGCACAGGCTGATCGCCAGGCGGTGCGGTCGTCCTGCCAATGCTGCAGAAACTTGGCATGAGTACAGTCCCACAGGTCTCCAGCAACGCTCGGACGACCGTCTCCGCACCACCCTCTACGTGCCCGAAGGACCGGAGCGAGGAGTGTACGGCCACATCCTTGCCCATGAGATCAAGCGCGTCCAGCCCGGCTCTGATCAGACGGGAGTCGTTGTTCATGCATTGTCATCGCAATTCCACTTGCGGAGGTGTCCAAGTACGAAAGGGTTACGCCTCGACTTCTTGGCCGACCACCAGGAGGAGTGTTTCGCCGGTGGCGACGAGTTTCTCACTACCGCTGGCCTGGGCGAACAACTCGCACGTGGTGAAGACTTGGCTTTTGCCTGGTTTGACGACCCTGGCATTGGCGATGAATCGCTCGCCCACGGCCGGGCGAAGGCAGTTGACCGAGTAGTGCGACGCCAAGACCTTGCCCACCAAGGTAACTGCGGCGAAGCCGCACGCGGTGTCGATGAGCGCGCCGACCAAGCCCGCGTGGAGGAAGCCCGAATACTGACCGGCCTCCTGTCGCCAGGGCATCGCAATGGTCGCGCTGCCTGGGCCCGCTGCGATGACCTCGATCCCGCACCAGCGGTTGAAAGCCGCGGCAGCGTTGATGGCCCGCAGTTGAACCAGTGCGTCGGTTGATTGCTCCATGAGGCTACCCTGAAGTGAAGGATGAGCACCAATCTAGGAGCAACAGACGAAGAAGACTGTCAGCACTGCGACATGATGTCGCGCGTGCGACGACTCCGATAAACAACGAATGAAAGGGACTGCCCCGTCCCAATCGAGCCGCGCCCCGTCAGGGTTGCGGTCTACGGCAACCGAGTACCACGATGGAGAGGCGAATCCATTCATCAACTCACTTCATATGCGACGTTATGATTATCGTAACCTTTTGAATTGACCTCGCGCACAGGTCCAATGAAAACGCGGCGGCGGGGAGGCCCGTGGGCAGGCTCAACTGGAGACGCCCGCCAGGGTAACGACCACGATCACGGTGCCCAGCACCAGGTTCACGCTCACCCAGCGCCGGATGGCCGCCAGCACCTCGCCCCCCACCGGCCAGTCCGACGCCGCCACCGCGCGGCCCAGACGCGGGTACAGGAAGAAGCGGATGAAGCCGAAGATGCACAGCATGGACATGCCCAGTACGGTCATGACCATCCACTCCAGCGGCACGGTGAAATGCGCGCCCGATTGCAATGCCTGACGCGTCACCCGGCCGATCATCCAGGAGCCGGTCAGGAGCGTCAGGCCAGCGGCCCACAGCACCGCCCTGAAGAAGCGGCCCAGCACGTCGTGCATCAGGCCCACGCGCTGCGCCGGCGCCAGCGAGGCCACGGCCGGACGCAGGAAGAAGTGGGCAAACACCATGCCGCCCAGCCAGACGATGACCGCGAGCAGGTGCAGGATTTTCAGGGTGGCGTACATACGGACTCCTTGCGGGACAGACCGCCCGAGCGCGTGTTGCGCCGACGTTGCCTCAGCCGCTGGAAAGTGTAGCGCTGGCGATGGGCACGGTTTCGGGTACCAGCAGGCCGCCGTTGCGCAAGCCCTTGACCGTTGCCAGTGCCAGGATGGCGACGACCAGCGTGCTCAGGGCCAGCGCGATCATGCCCAGCGCCTGGAAGCCGGCCGACGCCCCTTCCCCCAGGCGCAGCGTCAGGGCGGAGAACGCGGCCAATGGGAAGGACAGCGCCCAGAATGCCATGGAGAATGGTTGTGCCAGGGCGCGCCTGAAGATCGTAGCCGACCACAGAAGGAAAAACAGCGCCACGCCCCAGGCCATCCACGCCAGCAACGGCACGGACCACTGCAGTGCACCAAGCCCAACCACGGCCGGTGGCGCCACGGTGATGAAGGTCGCGGGCAACATGCGCTGCGGCCACATGCCCTGCACGCCGATGCGCACGGCCAGCAACGCCAGGACCAGCGGCCAGAAGAACAGGCCGATGCCGAACTGCGCGGCCGACCACGCGGTGTAGCCCAGGGGCACTCCCGCCAGCGGCACGAGCACGTTGCCCACCACGGGGATGAACAGCGCCGGCGTGACGCCCACCCAAACCAGCCCCCCTTCCTGGTTGCCGTTGAGCCAGCGTCCCAGCACCCACACCGTGACGCCCAGTTGCCACAGCGCGCCCGCCCCCCACAACCCGATGACCCAGGCATTGGGGCCGGTCAGGGCCACGCCCAGGGTGCCCAACAGCAACAGGGAAATGGGCAAGGTCGCCACGAAGGGATGGCGCACCGGATGGCGGAAGTCCTCCAGCGCCGCCTGCGGGTAGCGTTGGCGGCGCAGCAGGGTGGCCCCGACCAGCAGCACGAACACGAGCGCGGCCAGCGCGGCCAGCACCAGCGCGACCGAACCGGCGACCTCGCCCAGGTGAGGCACGGCGCGGTGCCAGGCCAGTGCCAGGCCGCTCAGACCCATGACGCTGGCGAACCAGGGGGCGCCCAGAAATTTCAGAGGGGTGGGAGAAGAGGGTGTCATATTCATGGACGCTACTTGAGCCGCTGGCCGGTGACGTCCAGCACTTCGACGGTCACGGGAATGCCCTGCCCCACGCTTTGCGTGACGGTGCAATAGGTCTCGAACTGCCCGAGCACCCGGTCCAGGTGTTCGAGCGCCGACGCGGGCACGCCCAGCCTGAGCCGCGCGTGCATCTTCAGCACACGCAGACGTCCTTCAGCATTGCGTCCGACCTCGGCCTGCACGTCGCAACCGATCGGCTCGGGCTTTTGCTTGAACTTGCGCAACGCAAACAGCAGCGAGTCCGACAGGCAGTTGCCCACGGCTGCCGCCAGCAATTGCACGGGGGATGGTCCCAGCCCGGTGCCCAGCGGCGCGGGCTCGTCGCTGGTGATGTTGGACACCTCGCCGCCAAAGACGTTCTCGAACCGGTAGTCCTGCTGCTGGCGCAGCGTGACGTGGATGGTTTGCTCGCTCATATCAGCACCTCCTGAACATGGACCAACGATGATGCCAGCCGCCGCTCAGCAGCAGCCGTTCTTCGATTCGGGCACGCCCAGCTTCGTCAGGATGAGGCCCATCGGGCACCAGTTGCTGAACCCGAACTGGAACAGGTTGGCGCCCACAAAGGCGGTGAAGGCCAGCGCCCACTTGCTCACGAAGAGCGGGCTGCCCTCGACGCCCAGGGCGAGCGACAGGAGGATGAAGAATCCGGCAATGATGCGGATGTAGCGTTCGACGGTCATGGTGGTACTCCTTGAATAAAAAGCGGGGAAATCAGTGTGTCTATGCCTGTTCTTTCGGGCCGGGCGCAGGCGGTGGCACGTCGCACTCGTGGTGCGTGCAGTACATCGCGTAGTACAGCACCGGGATCACCACCAGCGTGAGCAGGGTGGACACCAGGATGCCGAAGATCAGCGAGATCGCCAGACCGTTGAAGATCGGGTCGTCCAGGATGAAGAAGGCGCCGATCATGGCGGCCAGCCCGGTGAGCGCGATGGGCTGGGTGCGCACTGCGGCCGACTGCACCACGGCATCCTTGAACGCCATGCCGTTGCGCACCTGCAGTTCGATGAAGTCCACCAGCAGGATGGAGTTGCGCACGATGATGCCCGCCAGCGCGATCATGCCGATCATGGACGTGGCCGTGAACTGCGATCCCAGCAAGGCGTGCCCCGGCATCACGCCGATGAGCGTGAGCGGAATCGGCGCCATGATGATGAGCGGCGTGCGGTAGCTGCGGAACTGCGCCACGACGAGCAGGTAGATCAGCACCAGGCCCACGGCGTAGGCGGCGCCCATGTCGCGGAAGGTCTCGTAGGTGATCTGCCATTCGCCGTCCCACTTGATGGCGTACTCGCGGTATGGGTCGGACGGCTGGCGAATCCAGTACTCACCCGTGGCTCCGGTGCCCGGCAGCGCCGCATCCTCCAGCTTGGGCCGGATGGCGAAGAGGCCGTACAGCGGCGAGTCCAGCTTGCCGGCCATGTCGCCGAACACATAGCTCACGTGCGCCAGGTCCTTGGTGAACAGGGGCTTGTCGATCACGCCGCGCTCCACGCGCACCAGTTCCGACAGCGGTACCAACTGGCCGTTGGCCGCCTTGAGCGGCATGGCCAACAAGGTGTCCAGGCCGATCTGGGACTCGTGCGGCAGTTGCAGACGCACCGGCACCGGGTACTTGGACTGGCCATCGTGCAGATAGGCTACGTCCGTGCCGGACAGCGCGGCCTGCACGGTCTGCGCCACCGCCGCCACCGGAATGCCCAGTGACTCGGCACGCTGGCGCCGCACGCGCAGGAAGGCGCGCGGAGCGTCCTCCTTGAGCGTGGTGTCCACACCCACGATGTCGGTCGTGGCGCCAAAGGCCTGGGCCACGCGCGCGGCCAGTTGCTGGCGGCCGGCCTCGTCCGGGCCGTAGACCTCGGCCACCAGGGGCGACATCACGGGCGGGCCGGGCGGCACTTCCACCACCTTGACGCGGGCATGGTGGCGCTGGCCGATGGCCTCCAGCGCCGGGCGCAGGCGCTGGGCGATGGCATGGCTCTTCTCGCTGCGGTGGTGCTTGTCCACCAGATTGACCTGCAGGTCGCCCTGCTCGGCATCGGCGCGCAGGTAGTACTGGCGCACCAGGCCGTTGAAGGTAATGGGCGCGGCCGTGCCGGCGTAGGCCTGCAGGTCCAGCACCTCGGGCTGCTGCGCCAGGAAACTGCCCATCTCGCTCAGGGCGGCGGCCGTGTTTTCCAGCGGCGTGCCGGAAGGCATCTCCACCACCACCGCGAACTCGCTCTTGTTGTCGAACGGCAGCATCTTGAGCACGACGCCGATGAACGAGGACGGCACCAGCGTCAACCCCACCGACAGCATCAGCGCCGCCAGGATGCCACCCAGCAGCAACCAGCGCTGGCGCGCACTGTGCAACAGCGGCATGAGCACGCGCGCAAACAGGCGCTGGAACATCGGCCCCAGACCAGAACCCTTGCCGTGGCCGTGGTCAGCGGCAGGGTCGCCACCGTGCGGCTTCATGAGCTTGAGCGCGAGCCAGGGCGTGACCGTGAAGGCGATGCCCAGGGACAGCGCCATGCCCAGGCTGGAGTTGATCGGGATGGGGCTCATGTACGGCCCCATCAGCCCTGATACAAAAGCCATGGGCAACAGGGCCGCGATCACCGTGAGCGTGGCCAGGATGGTGGGACCACCCACCTCATCCACAGCACGCGGAATGATGTCCTTGAGCGAAGCCCCGGGGTGGAGCTGCTGGTGGCGATGGATGTTCTCGACCACGACGATCGCGTCGTCCACCAGGATGCCGATGGAAAAGATGAGCGCGAACAGCGACACACGGTTGAGCGTGAAACCCCAGGCCCAGGACGCAAACAGCGTGGCCATGAGCGTCAGAATCACCGCCGAGCCCACGATCACGGCCTCGCGTCGGCCCAGTGCCAACCCCACGAGCAGGATCACCGAGCCCGTGGCAAACGCCAGTTTCTGGATCAGCTTGTTGGCTTTTTCCGCGGCCGTCTCGCCATAGTTGCGCGTGACCGAGGTTTCGATGGAAGACGGGATCACGGTGTTGCGCAGGGCCTGCACGCGTGCGGCCGCGGCGCGGGCCACGTCCACGGCGTTCTCGCCCGGCTTCTTGGTCACGCTCAGGGTGACGGCCGGGTACACTTGCCCCACGCCCGACTTGGCCAGCGCCTCCTTGTCGGCACTGGCGCTGGCGGACGCGGCGCCGGGCGTGAACCACACATAGCGTTGCGGCAACTGGGCGCCGGCTTCGATGCGTGCCACCTCCCGCAGGTACACGGGCTTGCCCTGGCTCACGCCCACCACCAGGTCGCCCACGTCCTGCTCGGAGCGCAGGAACTCGCCGGCCTCCACGCTGAGCATGCCCGGAGCAGCGCCTGCGGTGTCCAGCACCGCGCCCGAAGGCATGCCGAAGTTGGCCGCCGCCAGGATCTGCTTGAGGCTTTGCAGGTCCACGCCCCGCGCACGCAACCGGGTCGGGTCCAGCCACACGTGCACGGCCCGGCCCGGCCCGCCGATGGTCTGCACTTCGCGCGTGCCGGCCACGCGCTTGAGTTCGGTTTCCACCGAGCTGGCCACGCGCTCCAGGTCGTTGGCGGCCAGGGCATCGCGGCTCCACAGGGTCACGGCGAGCACGGGCACATCGTCAATACCCTTGGGACGCACGATGGGCGTGAGCGTGCCCACGTCGCGCGGCAGCCAGTTCTGGTTGGCATTGAGCACGTCGTACAGGCGCACCAGGGCCTCGGTGCGCGGCACCCCCACCTTGAACTGCACCGTGAGCACGGCCATGCCGGGACGCGACACGGAATACGTGTGCTCGATGCCGGCGATCTGGCTGAGCACCTGCTCCGCGGGGCGCGCCACCATGTTCTGCACGTCGGTGCTGCTGGCACCCGGAAACGGGATCAGCACGTTGGCCATGGTGACGTTGATCTGCGGCTCTTCCTCGCGCGGCGTCACCAGCACCGCGAACAGGCCCATGAGCAAGGCCACCAGTGCCAGCAAGGGCGTGATGGCGTTGGCCTGGAAGGAGGCCGCGATGCGGCCGGAAACGCCCATGCGGCTCGATCGTCTTTGCACCATGTCAGCGACCCGCAGGTTGAGTGGACGACACCGGCTGGGCACCCGCCAGCCCGGCTTTCACCGGGTCCAGCGCCACGCGCTCGCCGCCGATCAGGCCGGCGGCGATTTCCACGCCGGCCGCACCGTGGTCGGCGCCCAGGCGCACGGCCTTGAGCACGAAACCCTTGTCCGACGCCACGTACAGCGCCGTCAGTTCGCCGCGGCGCAGGATGGCCGAGGCGGGCACCACCATGCGCTGAGCCTGCCCGCCAACAAAGCGCACGCGCACCTGCTGCCCAGGCACCAGCGCGCTCACCGCATCCTGCGGCAGTTCCAGGCGCCACTCGATGGTCTGGGACACGGCGTCGGCCAGCGGCAAGGCACTGCGCCCGGTGGGCTTGACCCAGCGGCTGGCGCCCTGGGCGTCAACGATCTGCACTTCGATCGTGGCGGCGGCTCGGGCCACATCTGCGCGCGAGGCCGGCACCTGCACCACCGCCCGGATGGGCAGCGGTGCGTACAGGGTGAGCAAGGGTTTGCCGGGCACGGCCAGGTCGCCAGCTTCGGCCAGCGTCTGTTGCACCCAGCCTTCGAATGGCGCCGTGACCCGCGTGAAGCCCTGGGCCAGCGCCGATTGCGCCGCGCCGGCCCCTGCCTGATCGCGCCCCGCCTTGGCGGCCTTGAACTGGGATTCGGCCACGTCCAGCGCGGCTTGGCTGACAAAGCCCTTGCTCTGCAGCTCCCGGGTGCGCTGGTAATTGGCCTGGGCGTTGCGCAGCTCGGCGTCCGCCTGCGTCACCTGGGCCTGGCTGCGCGCCACACCGGTCTGCGTTTCGCGGTCGTCCACGGTGGCCAACAACTGCCCGGCCTTGACGCGGTCGCCCGCCTTCACCAGCAGCGTGGCGATGCGCCCGCTGGCCTGCGTGGACACCGTGGCCTGCTTCACCGGCTGGATCACGCCGTCCAACTCGAAGCCGCTGGACACGCTGCGCGGCTGGGCCTGCGCCACCGGCACCTGAGGCACCGTTTGCGCTGGCACAGGCAAGGCCAGCCCCATCGCCACGCAGGCAGCGGCAATGGCTCGGATGGACGGAAATTCGGTCATGTTCACCCCCTTTTTAGTTGGGGAGCAGGACGCGCATTTGCAACCCTTCCTGCCCCGGTCTCAACACATACTGAGCGGAGTATAACTCATACCCCTTGGGGTATGCTGGGAAGACCCTCCCAAATTCAAGGTTGTCCCGGATTCAGGAACTTCCCTTCATCAGGGCCACGGCAGCAGAAAACGTCACGAAAGCCAGGCTCGTCGATACCAGGATGATGCGTGCAATACGTCCATTGTCCGCCCCAAAGCGCTCGGCGAGCAAGGACACGTTGCTGGCACTGGGCAGGGCCGCCACCAGCACCATCACCATGAGCGCGAAGCGGTCCAGGGGCACGCCCAGGCGCACCGCGCTCACGCCCACCAGAAGCACGAGCAGCGGGTGCAGTAGCAACTTCATCAAAGCCACGGGCACGTAGTCGCGCAAGGGAATGGGCGCATGCCGGCCACGCGCCGCAATGATCTGCGAGCGGGCCAGCACCGCGCCGATGGTGAATAGCGCCACGGGCGAGGCCGAATCCGCCAGCAGGCCGATGGTCTTGTGCAGCGGCGCGGGCAGCTCCAGCCCGAGTCCGGAGGTCAGCGCGCCCAGCAGAATGGCCCACGGCAGGGGGTTGGCGACCACGCCGCGCATGGCGTTGCGCAGCGCCAGCCGCGCCGAGATGCCGGCGCCGTCGTCGTCCGACCCATTCGCGTCGTGCAGGCGCGACAGCGCGATGCACAGGGACGATGTCACCACCATGTCTACCAGGATGGTCACGATGGTGGGGCCGGCCGCGCGCGCGCCCAGCAGCGTCACCAGCAGCGGCACCCCCATGAAACCGGTGTTGGGAAACGCCGCCACCAGTGCGCCGAAGGACGCATCGTTCCAGCCGATGCGCCGGTTGCGGCTGACGGTCACGACAAACGCCACCATCACCAGGCCGCACAGCATGTAGGTGAAGAACACCGCGGGGTCCAGCAGTTGCGCCAGGGGCGTGCTCGCGCCAAAGCGGTAAAGCATGCACGGCAGGGCGAAGTACAGCACATAGCTGTTCAGCCCGGAAATGGCTTCCAGTGGCAACATGCCGCGCCGGGCGGCCACATAACCGGCCAACACCAGCGCGAAAAACGGAAAGGTTACGAGAAGGATTTGCAGCACGGAGGGCATTGTGCGTGACGAAGTTGACCCTTTCCTGTCGACGCTGACGGGCCCTGCTGCCCATAATGCCGCCATGATCACGCTCGACCTCGTCCTGGTGCCCCTCCTGCTGGCCGGCGTCGGCCTATGGGCCGTGACCGCCCGACGGAACGCGCGCATCTCTGTCGGACAAGCCTTGCTCATCGGGTCGGCCGCGCTGGCCACGGCGACCAGCGCCTTGGGCTGGGAGGCATGGCACTGGCTGTTCAAGCCGCTGACGATGCTCATCGCCATCCTGTTGGTCACACGCCATCGCGCCGGCCTGGCGCCGGGCAGGGAGTGGCTGCTGGCGGCGCTGGCGGCCTCGCTCGCAGGCGACGTGTTCCTGATGTTCGACGGTTTCTTCATCCCGGGGTTGGTGTCCTTCCTGACGGCGCACCTGGCCTACCTCGGACTGCTGCGCCGCGATGCGCCCTGGTTCGCCCACCGTGGCGCTCTGGCAGCGACCCTGTGCGTGGGGGCTGCGATGTACGCCTTCCTGTGGGCGGGTGGCCTGCCCGCACCGTTGCGGGCGCCCGTGGCGGTCTATGTGACTGTGATCGCGCTCATGGCCGCGCAGGCCTTGGGACGCGCCCGTGTGCAAGGCACCCCCGCCGCCCGCACGGTGGCCGTCGGTGCGATGTGCTTCATGCTGAGCGATGCCGTGCTGGCCACCAACCGGTTTGTACAGCCCCTGCCGCTGGCGCAACTCTGGGTACTGGCCACCTATTACGCCGCGCAGTGGCAAATCGTGGACGGCTGGATGCGCACAGGCGTCAGTGCGCCGCCGGCGCGACGTTGAACTTCCTGCGCAGGGTCACGACGTCGTCGCTATCGGGGTGCAGTGAGGCCAGCACGGTCAGCTGCTCGCTGGCACGCGAGCGCTCACCCGCGCGCCAGTAAGCGACAGCGAGGTAGCCGTGCACCTCTTCAAAGCCGCGTGTCAACTGCTGGGCTTCTTCCAGGGCACGAATGGAATCGCGGTACCGGCCGTCCTGCAGGTGTTTCAGGCCCAGGTCAATCCAGTAGTAGGGATCCCGGTCGCGTCGGGACCGCAACAGACGGGCCAGTTCCGTCGCCTCCTGCGAGCGCCCCTGGTCCAACAACAATTGGTACAGCGACAAGAGGGGAACCGTGTCCCGGTCACCCCCATCACCCAGCGCGACGGATTGGCGCAGCAGCAATTCCGCATCCACCATCAGACCGGCACGCCGATAGAGCGCGGCCAGATTGGCATAGCTGAATGGGTAGGAGGGATCCAGTTGAATGGCCGCCTTGAAATGGGCGTAGGCGAGCGCCAACCGGTTGTGTGCGAGGTGCTCAGCGGCAATGTTGTTGTAGTAGAGAGCCAGGATCGCATTGTCGGACAGCGCACGACCGTGGCGATTTGACCCGGCCTGGGGCTCGAAATCCACAATCGTGTCTTCGGCCTGTATGCCATTGGGGGTCCAGTTCACCGGGCCGCTTCGTCGAAAGAGCACGTTGACATGATGGTTCAGGAAATCCACACCGCCCCGCCGTCCGAACAGCACAGGGACCGGCACTTCCTGCATTTGCGCCGTCATGTCCATCTCGCGCGCCATGGCGTAGGCCAGCACCGTAAGCGAAAGGCAGTCCCCTCGCCGCAGCCGCCAAGTCTCGGCCGCTACGGTGGAATGACCTTCGACGTAGGGAAACGGCTTCATGTCCCTGCCGTACAGCAGTGTCATCAGGTGATCAAGCCGCCGAGTCGCACCCAGTCGCTGCACGGCCGGGTCCCTGAGCACGCGCAGCAACTCGGGATCCAGCCGAAACAGGTCTTCCTTGGTCACCGAGACCAGAGAGGCATCGTAGGCAAACGTCGCGTCGTGCCAGGGAAGCTGCGCGGGAGGCGGTACGTTGGGAACGCTGGAACAGCCCACCAGCCCCGCCAGACACACACCCATCCAGAACAGCTTGCCCATCATGCTCCCCCAAGGAATCGACTGCACGCGGCTCCATGGTAGCCCGCTGTGGCGCAAACTCAAGCCCCCCCGCTGTTCGCTACTCACTCTTCGAACAGACAGCCACGCTCGCGCTCGACCACCAGCGGCTCTCGAACCGGTACGCCCCCAGGGACGACTCTGAAAAGCTCAAAGTCACACGAAGTATTAGCTACAGCTCCCACTTGGATCATTCGCAGGATATAGGCGTGCCCGGCACGCGGCGTAAATGTCACATCGGTTTCGCATGCAACCGGGGGACCCTGCACCAGACGACTAGCCGATGCCCAGTAAAAGCGCACCCAGGTCTGTGTGTCGCCGTCCACGAAGACTCTTTTGCGGGCCTCGGGCGGTACCACAGTTCGTTCACCGCAGAATCCCGCCTGTCCCACGTTGACGTGAGCGCCGCCGAGAATGACAAGTTGGGATTGTCCTTCGGCCCATGCAGAAACCGCCAGAGCCGCCCCGGCCAGGTACCCGGCCACCGTACGAGTCTTCGTCCATTGGTTGTTCCTGCCGTCCACCGGTTCTCCTTCAAATTCGTGCCTTAAGTACATTCCAGTCAATATTACAACAACCGTCCCTCGAACGAACCCTTGCTGGAAGGCACGAAGTTATCATTGCCCCCACTTTGCGTTCCCACATGTCCCTTGCCCCTCCCCCCGGTCTCAATCTCGCCCAGCAGGAAGCCGTGAACTACATGCACGGCCCGTGCCTGGTGTTGGCCGGCGCCGGGTCAGGCAAGACACGGGTCATCACGCACAAGATCGCGCGGCTCATCCAGACCGGGATGGACCCCAAGCGCATTGCCGCCATCACCTTCACCAACAAGGCCGCAGCCGAAATGCGCGAGCGCGCCCAGGGGCTGATCGGCAAGGCCGCGCGTGAGGTGGTGATCTGCACCTTCCACGCGCTGGGCGTGCGCATGATGCGCCAGGACGGCGCGGCGCTGGGCCTCAAGCCGCAGTTTTCCATCCTCGATACGGACGACGTGACCAGCATCCTCAAGGACTGCGGCGGCACGGTGGACGCGGCCACGGCGCGCCAGTGGCAATGGACCATCAGCCTGTGGAAGAACTCGGGCCTGAACGCCGCGCAGGCGCTGGCCCAGGCCCAGGGAGACGACGAGCGGGTGATGGCACGCGTCATGGCCCTGTACGAGGAACGGCTCACGGCCTACCAGAGCGTGGACTTTGACGACCTCATCGGCCTGCCGCTCAAGCTCCTGCGCGAGCACGACGAGGTGCGCGCCAAGTGGCAATCGCAACTGGGCCACGTGCTCGTGGACGAATACCAGGACACCAACGCCACCCAGTACGAGGTGCTCAAGCTGCTGGTCGGCGAGCGCGGCCGCTTCACCGCCGTGGGCGACGACGACCAGTCCATCTACGGCTGGCGCGGCGCCACGCTGGACAACCTGAAGAAGCTGCCGGTGGACTACCCTCAACTCAAGGTCATCAAGCTGGAGCAGAACTACCGCTCCACCAGCGCCATCCTGCGCGCCGCGAACAACGTGATCGGCCCCAACCCCAAGCTGTTCCCCAAGAACCTGTGGAGCGACTTGGGCGAGGGCGAGCCGGTGCGCGTGGTGGACGCCGACACCGAGGAGCACGAGGCCGAGCGCGTGGTGGCGCGCATCCAGTCGCTGCGCGCCGGCAGTGACAGCGCGGCGCAGGGCGGCACGCAGCATCTGGAATACCGTGATTTCGCCGTGCTGTACCGCGCCAACCACCAGGCCAAGACGCTGGAGAAGGCGCTGCGCAAGGCCAACATCCCGTACAAGGTCTCCGGGGGCACGAGCTTTTTCGACCGCGCCGAAATCAAGGACCTGTGCGCCTGGTTCCGGCTGTGGGTGAACAACGACGACGACCCGGCCTTTCTGCGCGCCGTGACCACACCCAAGCGCGGGATCGGCCACCAGACCCTGGCCGCGCTGGGCGAATTTGCCAGCAAATACCGCCAAAGCCTGTTCGAGTCGCTGTTCAGTGCCAGCCTGGGCAGCGTGCTCAATGCCCGCGCCGTGGGCAGCCTGCACGAGTTCGGCCGCTTCGTGAACGACCTGGAATTCCGCGCCCGGCATACGCTGGGCGCCGAGGACGCCATGAGCTTCCTGAAGGGCTGGCTCAAGGACATCGATTACGAGAAGCACCTGTATGACGGCGAGGAGAGTGAAAAGCTCGCAGCCGCACGCTGGACCAATGTGCTGGACTTCTGCGACTGGATGACCAAGCGCTGCGGCGGGCAGATCGACGACGCGGCGGGCGTGAGCACGACCACCGAACGCAAGAGCCTGCTGGAAGTGGCGCAGACCGTCTCGCTGCTGTCCACCATCAGCGAACGCGAAGCCGACCAGAACGTCGTCACCCTGTCCACCCTGCACGCCGCCAAGGGCCTGGAGTGGCCGCACGTGATGCTGGTGGGCGTGACCGAAGGCATGCTGCCTTTCAGGCTGGAAGAAGAGACCGGCGGCACCGAAGCCGCCCAGGCCCTGGCCGCGCACAACCTGACGCTGCGCCTGCAAGAAGAACGCCGCCTGATGTACGTGGGCATCACACGCGCGCGGCGCACCCTGTCCGTGAGTTGGACCAAGCGGCGCAAGAAGGGGCGCGAGATGGTCGCGGCCCAGCCCAGCCGCTTTATCGCCGAGATGGCGCTGGACAAGGAAACCGTGCGCGAGGACCCGCGTGCCAGGCTCAAGGCGCTGCGCGCCGAATTCGCCAAGAAGGCCGAACAGTCGGCGCTTGCCGCCGCACAAGCGCAGGCTGCATCATGAAACAGATTTACGCTATTGTTTTTGCAGCACTTCAGGTCTTGTGCACAGCCTCCAGCGCGCAAAATGCCGTTACAACGACCGCGCCGCCGCCCTGCCCTGAGCCGTCCGAACTGCAAGCCGAGCACCTGTACGGCCTGTGGCGCGCCGAGTTCACCGACTCACAACACGCGCAGGTGTCATCCGCCACACTGCTGTTCGAGAAACACCCCGAATTCCCCGGTAGCGTCAACGGCGCCATCCGCCGCGATGGCGGCAAGGCCCTGGTCAGCGGCGATGCCGACGAAGGCGTGTTTACACTGGAAGAGTCCGAGGACGGACACAACATCAGCGCCACCTGGAACGGCACCATCGTGCCCCAAACCTGTGGCAGGGAGATTCGAGGCACATGGACCGACGTCGTGCATCCCGCCACGCGGGAATTCGTTTTGCGCAAAGTCCCTGGCGTGCACTGAGGCACACCGCCACCGTGGTGCTCGCCCTGGGTGGCGCCACCGTGCAGGCTCAAACCGCGGACGCTGCCTCATCAAACCCGCCAACACTGTCAGGCTGGCAGGCCTGTGCCGAGTTGAGTGCCGACGCTGCCCGCCTGGCCTGCTTTGACGGCTGGGCACGGCAACAGCGCGCAGCCACGCCCACGGTCGACCACGCTGCGCCTCCTGTGACGGCGCCGGCATCCGCAACGCCCACGGTACCGGCCGAGCCCGCCACGCCGCCGGTGGTCATCAACGTCTCCACCGCCCCCGTCACGGACTGCACCAGCCGTGCCTACTCCACACTGTCGCGGTTCTGGGAACTCGAATCCGGTACGGACTGCGACACCTTTGGCCTGCGCGGCTACCGCCCCATCAGCCTGTCGCTGATCGGCTCGAACAGCGTGAACCGGCAACCGGGCACCCCGTCGCCGGGCCACACCCCGGCCAGCGGCACCCCCTACCGCCAGACCGAAACCCGTATCGGCCTGTCCGTGCGCACCAAGATCGCACAGGGACTGCTCACGCGCAACGATCCCGTGCGGCGCGATTCGGTGTGGTTCGCCTACTCGCAGCAGTCGTACTGGCAGCTCTTCAGCGGCGCCATCTCGCGCCCGTTTCGCAACACCGACCACGAACCCGAGTTCATCTACGTGTACCCCGTGGACACCAAGCTGCCCGGCGCTTGGCGCTGGCGTTACGCCGGCACGGGCATCGTGCACCAGTCCAACGGGCAGAGCCTGCCCCTGTCGCGCAGCTGGAACCGCGTCTACCTCATGGCCGGATTGGAACTGGGCAACCGCTTCACGGTGCAGGCTCGCGCCTGGAAGCGCCTGCCCGAGCACGCCACGGACGACGACAACCCTGACATCAGCGACTACGTGGGGCGCGCCGAACTCACGGGCAGTTGGGACGTCAACCCGGTCAACACCCTGGGCGTCACCCTGCGCCATGCCATGCGCGCCACCGGACGCGGCTCGGTACGGCTGGAGTGGCTGCGCACGCTGGGCAGCCGGCCTGCGGCGACGCACGACAGCGGGCTGCGTTTGCATACCCAGTTGTTCAGCGGCTACGGCGACAGCCTGGTGGACTACAACCGCCGCCGCACGGTTTTGAGTATGGGACTGAGCCTGGTGGACTTCTGACAGGAGCTGGGTTCAACAGGCGTGCGCCTCGTGGAAACGAGGTTCACCCACGAAGCGCAGCGTCATCGACGTCGCCTGTGCACATAACCGCGTCCCATGGCTGAACGTCAGCTCCAGCGCCATCGCGCCAGCGAGGGCACAGGGCACGGGCAGCGGGCGTACCGGCACACCGTCGATGCGCAACTGCCCGTCGCTCACGTGGCCGAAGCATTCGTTGAGAGGTCCAGTCCAGGTGGCTCCCCCCAGCACCAGTTCCAGGTTCTGGACGTACCCGGCGTCGCCATCACGCCTGCCGGTCGGACTGGCACGCGACACCGCAGCCGCCGAAAACGGAATGTGCAGACCATCGTTCAGCACCTGCACGCGCCGGACTTCGGAATCGTGAAAGCTCAGGTTCACGCCTGCACCCGCTCCAGCGCCAGCAACTCATCCACGGTCTGGCGGCGGCGGATCAGGCGCGCCTGGTCACCGTCCACCAACACCTCGGCCGCATAGGGGCGCGAGTTGTAGTTGGAGGACATGGAGGCGCCATACGCCCCGGCGTCGTGGAAGACGATGACATCCCCCACGCGCGCCTCGGGCACCTCGCGCGTGAGCACCACGCCCCCCTCGCCCTGCGTGAACACGTCGCCGGATTCGCACAGCGGACCGGCCACCACCGTGGGCTGCAAGGAGCGCGGCGTGTCATCGGAGGGAAGCAGCTCGATGCCGTGGTAGCTGCCGTACATGGAGGGACGCATCAGTTCGTTGAAGCCCGCGTCCACCAGCACAAAGTGGTTGGCCCCCATGCGCTTGGTGGCGCGCACCTCGGCCAGCAGCACACCGGACTCGGCCACCAGATAGCGGCCGGGCTCGATTTCCAGATGCACGGCGTGACCCTGCGCCTGCGCAATCTGCCGGCGCGCGTCGTCCCACAGGCTGAAGTAGTGCGCGGTGTCGATGGCGGCGTCGCCCGAGCGGTAGGGAATGGACAGGCCGCCGCCAGCGGAGATGGCCTCGATGGGCATGTCCACGCGGCGCACCAGGTCCACCATGGCGGCGCACACGTTTTGCAGATGGGCATAGTCCACGCCGGAGCCGATGTGCATGTGCAGACCCACAAGCTGGAGGCCGTGGGCGCGAATGGCCTCCAGCGCGGCCCCCAGATCCCCATGCCAGATGCCGTGCTTGCTGTGCTCGCCACCGGTGTTGGTCTTGTTGCTGTGGCCGTGGCCAAAGCCGGGATTGATGCGCAGCCACACGCGGTGGCCCGGCGAGCGTGCGCCCAACTGGTGCAGCATGTCGATGGAGCCGGCGTTGACAGGTATGCGCAGCGCCACCACCTTGTCCAGCGTGGCGCGGTCCAGCAAGTCGGCGGTGAACACGATGCCGCCCTCGGCCCCCGGGGCATAGCCCGCGGCCAAGGCGCGCTCAATCTCGCCCAGCGACACGGCATCCACGCGCACGCCCTGCTCGCGCATCAGGCGCAGGATGTGGGTATTGGAGTTGGCCTTCTGGGCAAAGCGGATGGTGTCGAAAGCGCGCAACGCGGCAATGCGCGCGCGGATGGTGGCGGCGTCGTACACCCACAGCGGCGTGCCGTGACGTTGCGCCAGCGCGCGCAGGGTGGTGGGGGCAAAGGGGTTCATGAGTGCGATGGTGCCGTAAGCGGTTCATTCATGCAAATGCTTGTTTGTCTATACTGCATTCACTTTGGATATGTCTGAGTAAACGCCCCATGCCGCTCTCCCACCGCCAGATTGAAGTGTTTCGCGCCGTCATGAGCGCGGGCAACGTCACGCGCGCGGCGCAGGTGCTGCACACATCGCAGCCCACCGTGAGCCGCGAGCTGGCGCGGCTAGAACAGGTGCTGCAGATGAACCTGTTCGACCGCGTGCGGGGCCGCCTGCGCCCCACGGCACGCGCCCTGGCACTGCTGGAGGAAGTGCAGCGCTCCTACGTGGGGCTGGAGCGCATTGCCGCCGCGGCGCAGTCGCTCAAGACCTTTGCCCTGGGGCGCATCGCCATCGCCTGCCTGCCCGCGCTGGCCCACGGTCTGCTGCCGCAGGCCACGCAAGGCTTCGTGGCCCGACACCCACAGGTGGGCGTGTCCATCACGCCGCAGGAGTCGCCCCTGCTGGAGGAATGGCTGACCGAGCAACGCTTTGACCTGGGCCTGTGCGAACGACATCAGGCGCCGCCCGGCACCACCCTGTCGCCCCTGCTGCAAGCCGACGAGGTGTGCGTGCTGCCCGACGGCCACCCGCTGCTGGCGCGCCGCCTGCTGCGTCCACGTGACTTCGCGGACCTGCCGTTCGTGAGCTTCGCCCCCGCCGACCCCTATCGCCAGCAGGTGGATGCCCTCTTCGAACAGCAGGGCGTGAAGCGCCGCCTGGGCCTGGAGACCGCCAGCGCCGCCGCGGTATGCGCCCTGGTGCGCCAGGGCTTGGGTGTGGCCATCGTCAACCCCCTGACCGCGCTCGAGCTGGTGGGCACCGGCCTGCAGGTACGCCCCCTGTCCGTGTCCATCCCCTTTTCCGTCGCCCTGGTGCAGCCCCAGTTCCGCCCCGGCAATCCGCTGTGCGACGACTTCGCGTTGTGCCTGCATCAGGCGGCGAAGGCGTTGCAGACGCGGCTGCGCAAGCTGGCACGACCTGCTTCGTAGCGGTTCAGAACACGGCGCCGAACGAGCTGCTACGGCGTCCGCACGGTCGGTGGCGCCGGATGCAGCCGCGCCATGCAATGCGCATCCACGTAGCACCCGTGCCGCAGCGCGTAGGCGCGGTGCGTGCCCTCCAGCACGAAACCGTGGCGCTGGTACAGGCGCTGCGCGGCCTCGTTGTCGGTGTACACCGTGAGTTCCAGACGCAGCAGGTTGAGCCAGTTGTCGGCCAGGTCGATGGCCGCCTTCAGCAACGCTGTGCCCACACCCTTGCCCTGCGCGTCGTCACGCACGGCCATGCCGATGCCCGCGGCATGCGCACGGCGGGCGTTGGTGGCCGGATGCAGGCCCAGATTGCCCACCACCTCGCCATTCATCACGGCCACGAGGATACGGTCCTGCGGCGCCATGTTGTCCAGGCGCTTCTTCCACACCTCCGCCGACTGCACCGGAATCTGCAGTGTGCCGGCGGCGGCTTGGGGACTGGCGTAGATCAGGGCGCACGCGCCGTAGTCGGCGGGTTCGGCATGGCGGACGGTGATGTTCATGGTCGCAGATCATAGTTGCTGTCAACTTGCATCCAACGCCTTGCAGCGTGACCACACGATGGAATCGCCGGGGAACTCAAGCCATCCGTGCGACGCCCGCGACCGTCGAGCAGTCAAGTGTTACCAGATGTTGGAAAATTGGATAATCCATGCAAAGCCACAGGTCATTGTCGCAAACTGGACTGTTGGCACGGGTGGTGCTTGCAGCTGCCACGCGGTTGGGAATTTTCAACTTCTGGGGCCTCATGTGATGTCACTTCGAATGTATGCGGCGCTGTTTGCCGTCACGTTGGCGTTCAGCAGCGGAATGCCTGTGCATGCCCAGTCCGCACGTGCGCGGGCCACCGCCAACGTGGATCTGCCCACGCGGCTCAAGGAAGTGCTGGCGGACGCCAAGCTGTCGCAGGATTTACTCAAGACCGGCCAGAAGGTGGCCGCTGTGTGTGCCAATTGCCACGGCGATGGAGGCAACAGCCTCAAGCCGGAAATCCCCAATCTGGCGGGACAGAACCCCGCCTATCTGCTGGACCAGTTGCGGCTGTTCGCGGAGGGACAGCGTCGCAACGAATTCATGGAGGGCATGATCAAGGCGTTGACCAGTGACGAAAAGATCGGCGCTGTTCTGTTCTATTCCCGGCAGGCAGTGCTGGGACGAACTTCCGGAAGCAGCGCCGCACTGGTCGCCAGGGGCAAGGACCTCTACTTCAAGAACTGCTGGCGCTGTCATGCTGACAACGGTCGCGGCAATGAACAATTTGCGCGCATTGCCGGGCAACAGACGGTATACCTGACCACCACACTCAAGCGCTACCGGACCGGTACGGGGCCGCGCACCAACCCGCTCATGGCGGCCAACACCAAGCTGTTGAGTGATGCCGATATCGACGCTCTGGTGGCCTACGTGTCCAGCATGGAGTAGCCGGCCTTCAGCATCCCCTGCTTCTCGATGAACGCCACCACCTCGGACAATCCGTCCAGCGTCTTGAGATTGGTCATGACAAAGGGCTTGAGGCCACGCGGCGTGGTGCGCATGCGCACGGTGTCGGCGCGCATCACGTCCAGGTTGGCGCCCACGTGGGGGGCCAGATCGGTCTTGTTGATGACAAACAGGTCGCTCTTGGTGATGCCGGGGCCACCCTTGCGCGGTATTTTCTCGCCGGCCGCGACGTCGATGACGTAGATCGTGAGATCACTCAGTTCGGGGCTGAAGGTGGCCGCCAGGTTGTCGCCGCCGGACTCGATGAACACGATGTCGGCGTCGGGAAACTCGACCAGCATGCGGTCGATGGCTTCGAGGTTGATGGACGCATCTTCACGGATGGCGGTGTGCGGGCAGCCGCCAGTTTCCACGCCCAGGATGCGCTCGGGCGGCAACGCGCCGCTCACCGTCAGCAGGCGTTGATCTTCCTTGGTGTAGATGTCGTTGGTGATGGCCACCAGGTCGTACCGTTCGCGCATGGCCTTGCACAGCATCTCCAGCAAGGTGGTTTTGCCCGAGCCGACGGGGCCGCCGATGCCCACGCGCAGGGGAGGCAGCTTCTTGCTGCGGTGGGGGATGTGGTGCAGTGCGGTCATGGGAGGATGAAATGGTTGAGGAGCGATCAGGATCGGAACAGGCGTGAATACTGGGTTTCGTGTTGCGCGCTCAGGATGGCCAACATGGGGGTGAACGCCTGACGCTCGCTGTCCTGGGTAAGCAAGGCCTGCTCCACGGCCGCCGGGATTTCGCCGGACAGGCGCAGCAGGATGCGCTGCCCGGCGCTCTGCCCCAGCGGCACGGACTTGATCGCGGCCTGGGCCATGTTCTCGGCCCAGCCGAAGGCGTAGGTCAGCAGCACGTCGCGCACACTGGCGTGCGTGGCGGACGCGGCCAGCGCGAAGGCCACAGGGTAGGTCAGGCTGGGCTCGTCGCTCGACGCCGTCGCCCAGGGCAGCGCCTGGGTCTGCACCAGATCGGCGTGCACGGACTTCAACCACTCCAGCAGTGAGCGCCCCATTTGTTCGGCCTGCAGGCGCAGCTCGCTGCTTTCGCGTGTGAGCAGTACCCATTGGTTGAGCTCGCGCACGTGGTCCAGGTCCTGGCGGCGCCACGCGCCCACGGCCTTGGGCAATACGGCCAGGTCACACCGAGCCAGACTCAGGTGCAGCTGGTCCACGAGCCAGTCGGACGCTAGCGTTTCTGTAGCTGCACTTCCGCATTCCACGGCACTTTCCAGTCCTTCCGAATACGAAAACCCACCGATGGGCAAGGCGGGCGAGGCCAGCCACAGGAGTTGCAGCAGACTGGGAGCGGGCAGCGCTCCTGCCGTGCGGTCAGTGGCCCGGCGTGCGCGCATCAGTGATCGTGGCCGTGCTTGCAGCCCGGTCCATGCACATGCACCGGCACCGCGACGGGGATGACCGACCTGTGCGCGTGCCCCGCACCCTGCGCGTGTCCGCCCGCGGCGTACGCCCCCGCTTCGGGCTCGAACGCCTCCTGAGCTTCCTGCACGGTCAGGTGCAGGGCACGCAGCATGTCGGCCAGCACGTGGTCGGGCTCGATCTTCAAGTGGTCCGGCCGCAATTCGATGGGCACGTGCCGGTTGCCCAGATGGTAGGCGGCGCGCGTCAGGTCGAAGGCACTGCCATGCTCCGCGCAGACGGTGATGCGCAGCACTTTTTGCGACCCGGCAACGACGCGGATGAGCGAGCCGTCCTGCGCCACCAGCACGTCGCCACCCCGCAGCACCGTGCCGCGCGGCAGGAACACACCCAGGGTCCGCCCCTGCGAATCGGTGGCTTCAAATCGGCTCTTCTGGCGCACGTCCCAGTCGAGTTCGACCGTGGGCGCGCGCTTGAGCAGGGCGTTGGCAAGGCCGTGCCCCTGTGGAATCAGTTTGGAGATGTTCAGCATCAAAACAGGAAATAACGCTGTGCCATCGGCAAGGTGGTCGCTGGCTCGCAGGTCAACAGTTTGCCATCGGCACGCACCGCATAGGTTTGCGCGTCCACTTCCATGGTGGGGAGATAGTCGTTATGCACCATGTGCCGTTTGGTCACACCACGTATGCCCTTGACGGCCACCAGGGGTTTGGCCAGGCCAAAGCGCTCGCCAATGCCGGCGTTCAGGCCCGCTTGTGAGACAAAGGTGAGCGACGACCGCGTCACCGCCCCGCCATAGGCACCAAACATGGGCCGGTAGTGCACAGGCTGAGGGGTGGGAATGCTGGCGTTGGGGTCGCCCATGGCGGCCATGGCAATGAAGCCCCCCTTGAGAATGAGCGCGGGTTTGACGCCAAAGAACGCGGGCTTCCAGATCACCAGATCAGCCCATTTGCCCGGTTCAACGCTGCCCACTTCGTGCGCGATGCCGTGCGTGAGGGCGGGGTTGATGGTGTATTTGGCCAGATAGCGCTTGATGCGGTAGTTGTCGTTGCGCGCCTGGCCCTGCACACCCGCAGCCATGCTCCTCGAGGGTGAATCTGGAGACAGCCATCCGCGTTGCAGCTTCATCTTGTGTGCCGTCTGCCAGGTGCGCAGGATCACTTCGCCCACACGCCCCATGGCTTGCGAGTCGGAACTGAACATGCTGATGGCGCCCAGGTCATGCAGGATGTCCTCGGCGGCGATGGTCTCCTTGCGGATGCGGCTCTCGGCAAAGGCCAGGTCCTCGGCAATGGCCGGGTCCAGGTGATGGCACACCATGAGCATGTCCACGTGCTCGTCCAAGGTGTTGATGGTGTAGGGGCGCGTGGGGTTGGTGGAGCTGGGCAGCACGTTGGGCTCGCCCACGACCTTGAGGATGTCCGGCGCGTGGCCCCCGCCCGCGCCCTCGGTATGGAAGGTGTGGATGCTGCGCCCCTTGAACGCGGCCACGGTGTTCTCCACAAACCCCGATTCGTTGAGCGTGTCAGAGTGGATGGCCACCTGGATGTCCGCCTCTTCCGCCACGTTCAGGCAGTTGTCGATGGCCGCGGGCGTGGTGCCCCAGTCCTCGTGCAGTTTCAGGCCCAGCGCACCGGCGTTGACCTGCTCGCGCAGCGCGTCGGGCAGGCTGGCGTTGCCCTTGCCCATGAAACCCAGGTTCATGGGAAACGCGTCCGCTGCCTGCAGCATGCGCTCGATGTTCCAGGCACCCGGGGTGCAGGTGGTGGCAAAGGTGCCCGTGGCCGGGCCCGTGCCGCCGCCGAGCATGGTGGTCACGCCGCTGGTCAGCGCCTCTTCGATCAATTGAGGGCAGATGAAGTGGATGTGCGTATCGATGCCGCCCGCGGTGACGATGAGTCCTTCGCAGCTGATGATCTCCGTGCCCGGCCCAACGACGATGTCCACGCCCGGCTGCACGTCGGGATTGCCCGCCTTGCCGATGGCGTGAACGCGACCGTCCTTGAGGCCGATGTCGGCCTTGACGATGCCCCAATGGTCCAGGATGAGGGCGTTGGTGAGCACGGTGTCCACGGCACCGCGATCGCGCGTGCGTTGACTTTGCGCCATGCCGTCGCGGATGGTCTTGCCACCGCCGAACTTCACTTCCTCGCCGTAGCTACCGGCGCGCAAGGTGTAGTCGGCCTCCACTTCCGCGATCAGGTCGGTGTCGGCCAGGCGCACGCGGTCGCCCACAGTGGGGCCGAACATCTCGGCATAGGCACGTCGTCCCAGGGTTGCCATGATTCAGAGCCCTCCTTGCGTAAGACCCCGGAAACCGTACACCTGGCGCGCGCCGGCGTAGTCCACCAGTTCCACCGTGCGTTGCTGCCCCGGCTCGAAGCGCACGGCCAGCCCGGAGGCAATGTTCAGGCGCATGCCCCGCGCCGCGCCACGATCAAAGTGCAACGCACCATTGGTCTCGGCGAAGTGGTAGTGCGAGCCGACCTGTATGGGCCTGTCGCCCGTGTTGTGCACGACCAGTTTGAGCGTGCGACGCCCCGTGTTCAGAACGTGGTCGGCGCCGTCTGTCATGAGTTCACCTGGAATCATGGGGATTGCTCCAGCAAGGGTTCAGACAATGGGCTGGTGCACCGTGACCAGCTTGGTGCCATCGGGGAAGGTGGCTTCCACCTGGATGTCGGGAATCATCTCGGCAATGCCCTCCATCACGTCGGCGCGGGTGAGCCAACCCCGACCCTCGCTCATGAGCTGGGCCACGGTCTTACCATCGCGCGCGCCTTCCATCACAGCGGCACTGAGGTAGGCCACCGCCTCGGGATAGTTGAGCTTGAGCCCGCGTGCCTTGCGGCGCTCCGCCAGCAAGGCGGCGGTGAAAATCAACAGCTTGTCTTTTTCGCGGGGCGTAAGTTCCATGGTGGTGCGTGATGTGTGCTCTCTTGGTGCGTCGCACGAACAACGCAACTTTCGTGCCCATCCTTGGACGACCCAACGGCAATGAAGGGGCCCAAAAAAAGGGCATGAGTCACCGCCCCATGCCCTTCACTTGCGTGCGCCAACTGTGAACCACCCCGCGCCGGGAGGCAGCTCATCGACGCGCGGTCAGAAGTAGTAGTTCAAGCCCAGCGCGACGTGATTGCCGCTCACGCTGGTATTACCCACCTTGTACTTGTCACCCACAAACCGCAGGGCAATGCCCACTTGAGTTCCGTACAGGTACTCCCCCTCCAGTACAACACCAGCCTTGCCCTTGAGCGTCAGGCTGCCCAAATTGCTGGCGGCGCCGGAACTGGTCAGCTTGGCGTTGGTTGCGTAGCGCACACCGGCACCCAGGCGAAAGCTGTCACTGAGCTTCCACATGCCCAGCACTTCCAGCGGCCAGCGTGAAAACGTGACGTCCCCATTGGAAGCCGCCGTGGTGTGATAGTGATACCCCACGCTCGCGCGCAAGGCAGCGGCGGACCCGATGGGATAGTCAATCCCGCCTTTGATCTGCACACCACCGCCCGCCTTGATGCTCTGATCATGGCCATTCGTGTAGTGCACGGTGGCCAGGGTATCCCCACCACCGCCCGCATCCAAGCCCAGGAAGAAGCGCACGCCCTCGGAGGCGTTCGCGGCCTTCGGGGCCGCAGTCTGGGCGGAACATACGCCGGTGGCCAGGGCCAGAGCGACAAAGCTGCCAACAAATTTCATGATCATCCTTTTAAAAAATAGGTTCAGTCGTAATGGAATCCAGAGCGTGAGCTCATGCGGATTCTAGTATTGAATATTCCCGTGTCGCGTCAGACGCACCAAATTGAGGATTCATCCGCTGATCCGCGCACAAGATTGGGTTGCCCCTGGCTTTGCATCCATCGCCGTGAGCACAGCCCGCGGCGCCGTCCTCCAAGACGTCGACAGCAGCGGTGGGTACCGTTGGTCTCACTTGGCACGTTGCTTGCAGTGCGTGGTGCAGCCGTTTGATTTCAAACAGCCCACCCCCACTCAACCACTCTTTCTGGAGAATCATGATGAATCGTCGAGCACATCTCAAGGCCATTGCCGCCGCGGCGGCCGTAGCCACTGGCGCGCTGAGCTTTTCCACCCAGGCGTTCGCCGCGGACACCATCAAGGTCGGTGTGCTGCACAGCCTGTCAGGCACCATGGCCATTTCCGAAACGGTGCTGAAGGACACCGTGCTCATGGCCATCGACGAGATCAACGCCAAGGGTGGCGTATTGGGCAAGAAGCTCGAACCCGTCGTGGTGGACCCGGCCTCCAACTGGCCGTTGTTTGCCGAGAAGACCAAGCAACTGCTGACGCAGGACAAGGTGGCCGTGATCTTCGGCTGCTGGACCTCGGTTTCGCGCAAGTCCGTGCTGCCGGTGGTGGAGGAGCTCAACGGCCTGCTGTTCTACCCCGTGCAGTATGAAGGCGAAGAGCTGTCCAAGAACGTCTTCTACACCGGTGCCGCGCCGAACCAGCAGGCCATTCCCGCCGTGGATTACCTGATGAGCAGGGAAGGCGGCGGTGCGAAGCGCTGGGTACTGCTGGGCACCGACTACGTGTACCCCCGCACGACCAACAAGATCCTGCGCGCCTACCTCAAGAGCAAGGGCGTGAAGGAATCGGACATCGACGAAAAATACACCCCGTTTGGCCACAGCGACTACCAGACCATCGTGGCCGACATCAAGAAGTTCTCCGCCGGCGGCAAGACCGCCGTGGTCTCCACCATCAACGGCGACTCCAACGTGCCCTTCTACAAGGAGTTGGGCAATGCCGGCCTGAAGGCCAAGGACGTGCCCGTGGTGGCCTTCTCCGTGGGCGAAGAGGAACTGCGCGGCGTGGACACCAAACCGCTCGTGGGTCACCTGGCGGCGTGGAACTACTTCATGTCCATCAAGAACCCTGCCAACGACGAATTCACCAAGAAGTGGGCTGCGTACGCCAAGGCCAAGAAGCTGCCCGGTGCCGACAAGCCCCTGACCAATGACCCCATGGAAGCCACCTACATCGGCATCAACATGTGGAAGCAGGCTGTTGAAAAGGCCAAGAGCACCGATGTGGACAAGGTCATCGCCGCCATGGCAGGCCAGACCTTCAAGGCACCCAGCGGCATCGTGAGCAAGATGGACGAGAAGAACCACCACCTGCACAAGAGCGTGTTCATCGGCGAGGTCAAGGCCGACGGCCAGTTCAACGTTGTGTGGAAGACGCCAGGTCCGGTCAAGGCCAAGCCCTGGTCGCCGTACATCGAAGGCAATGCCTCCAAGCCCGACGAGCCGGTCAAGAAGTAAGCCGGAGCCGTCATGCAAAAACACCTGATTCAGGTTGCGCTATGCGCCCTGGCCCTTCTGAGCGGCAGCGTCCACGCGCTGACTGCGCAGGAGGCCAAGGCCATGGCGGTCGGCGATACCGATGCGCGCATCGCGGCCTTGAGTCAGGCGTCCGCTGCGGCGGACGAGCGCACCGCAGCCTTCATCCAGGCCCTGGCCGACGACGCCGTCAAACTGGCCGGCGATCAGGTGCTGGTAGTGCGCGAGAACAAGGCCGTTGATCCCGTCAGCGGCGCGATCGTGGCGCTGCCTGACACACTGGATGACATCATCAACAACAACCGCATGCGGGGCGAACTGGACACCGCGCTTGCGGCCCTCAAGCTCTTCGCGAAGGACGAGGCCACGCGCGCCGCCGCGATCAAGGCCCTGCAGGGAGAGCCCGACGAGGCTCGCCTGCCCCTCATTGAAAAGGCGCTGGCCGCGGAAACCGTGCCCACCCTGAAAGATCAACTGTCCCTGCTGCGCGCAGCCATGCTGCTGGGCAGCGCCGACAAGGCCAAGCGCCAGCAGGCGGCGCAGTTGCTGGCGCAAAGCCGCAACCCCGGCACCAAGACCTTGCTGCTGGAGCGGCTCAAGACCGAGGCCGACAGCGATGTGAAGATCGCCCTGCAAACGAGCCTGCATGCGGTGGAAGGCGCGCTGGCCTGGGGTGAACGTCTGGGTCAACTGTTCACCGGCGTCAGCCTGGGCAGCATCTTGCTGCTCGTGGCGTTGGGTCTGGCCATCACCTACGGCCTCATGGGCGTGATCAACATGGCGCACGGTGAGCTGATGATGATCGGCGCCTACGCCACCTATGTGGTGCAGGGCCTGTTTCAGAGGTTCCTGCCGGGCGCATTCGACTGGTATCTGCTGGCCGCGGTGCCCGTAGCCTTCCTCGCCTCCGCTCTCGTGGGCGCAGCGCTGGAACGCAGCGTGATCCGCTTCCTCTATGGCCGCCCTCTGGAAACGCTGCTGGCCACCTGGGGCATCAGCCTGATGCTGATGCAGGCCGTACGCTCCATCTTCGGCGCGCAAAACGTGGGCGTGGAAAACCCCAACTGGATGAGTGGCGGTGTGCAGGTGCTGGGCAATCTGCAATTGCCCTACAACCGGATAATCATCATCGCCTTTGCCGGCGCCGTGCTTGCGGGCATGGCGTGGCTCATTGGCCGTACGCGCCTGGGCTTGTTCGTGCGCGGCGTCACACAGAACCGTCCCATCGCCTCGTGCATGGGCGTGAACACGGCCCGCATTGACACCTATGCCTTCGCCCTGGGCTCGGGCATTGCGGGTCTGGCCGGGTGCGCCCTGAGTCAGGTAGGCAATGTGGGGCCGGACCTGGGCCAGGGTTACATCGTCGATTCATTCATGGTGGTGGTGCTCGGTGGCGTGGGTCAACTCGCGGGCACGGTGTACGCCGCGCTCGGCCTGGGCCTGCTCAACAAGCTGCTGGAAGGCTGGGCGGGCGCCGTGCTGGCCAAGATTGCCGTGCTCGTTTTCATCATCATCTTCATCCAGAAACGGCCGCAGGGCATCTTCGCCATGAAGGGGCGCGAGGCATGAACACCCCCGTTGCTGGCGCACCGCGCGTGACCACGACGCTGCCCACGCCCGGGCCGTTGCTCACTCGCGGCGGCTGGAGCGCCTTCCTCGTGGCGCTGCTCACCGTGTGCGCCGTGGCGCCAACCCTCAACCTGCTGGTGCCCACTGGCAGTGCATTGCACCTGAGCGACTATGCCGTCGCGCTGTGCGCCAAGATCATGTGCTATGCGATCTGCGCACTGGCGATGGACCTGATCTGGGGCTACACCGGCATTCTCTCGCTCGGGCACGGTCTGTTCTTTGCGCTGGGCGGCTACGCCATGGGCATGTACCTCATGCGCCAGATCGGGCTGGACGGCAACTACAAAAGCTTGTTGCCCGACTTCATGGTGTTCCTGGATTGGAAGACCCTGCCCTGGCACTGGACCTTTTCGGACAGTTTTATTGCCACGCTGCTGCTGATCGTGCTGGTGCCTGGTGTGGTGGCCTTGGTGTTTGGCTATTTTGCGTTCCGCTCGCGCATCAAGGGCGTGTACTTCTCCATCATCACGCAGGCCCTGACTTTCGCCGCCATGTTGCTGTTCTTTCGCAATGAAACCGGCTTTGGCGGCAACAACGGCTTCACCGATTTCAAGCGCATTCTGAACCTGCCCCTGGCCACGCCATTGATGCGCATGACGCTGTTCGTGCTCACGGGCCTGACCTTGCTGGGCTTCTACCTGTTCGCCCGCTGGCTCATGGCCAGCAAGTTCGGCCGCGTGCTGCAGGCCATTCGCGACGCGGAGACGCGCGTCATGTTCTGTGGCTACTCGCCCTTGGGTTACAAGCTCACCATCTGGACAATTTCTGCCGTCATGTGCGGCGTGGCGGGCGCCCTGTACGTGCCTCAGGTGGGCATCATCAACCCGAGCGAAATGAGCCCAGCCAACTCCATCGAGATCGCCATCTGGGCTGCCGTGGGAGGACGTGCCACGCTCATCGGGCCTGTGGTGGGGGCGTTCATCGTCAACGGTGCCAAGAGCTGGTTGACCGTGGTGTACCCCGAGTTCTGGCTGTACTTCCTGGGTGCGCTGTTCATCGGCGTCACGCTGTTCCTGCCGCAAGGTGTGGTGGGCCTGGTGAAGAAAGTGCGCGGAGGCAAGGCATGACGCCTGATTTGCAGGAGCAAGGCGCTCGGCGAGCCGAAGCCCATGCCGCCAAGATGGCGGCACTGGGCAAGACCGAGTCTGGCGGGCGCAACGCCGCCTTCGGCCGCGTCGCGACGCCGGGTGAAGTGGACGTGACACACGGCCGCATTCTGTACATGGAGGACGTGTGCGTCAGCTTTGACGGGTTCAAGGCCATCAACCAGTTGTCGCTGGACATTGCTCCGGGCGAGTTGCGCTGCATCATCGGTCCGAACGGCGCGGGCAAGACCACGATGATGGACATCATCACCGGCAAGACACGGCCGGACTCGGGCACCGTGTTTTTCGGCAGCACCATCGACCTGCTGCGTTACAACGAGCCCCAGATCGCGCAGTTAGGCATAGGCCGAAAGTTCCAGAAGCCCACGGTGTTCGAGCAACTCACGGTGTTCGAAAACCTGGAACTGGCACTCAAGGTCCACAAGGGCGTGCTGCCCTCCGTGCGCTTCAGGCTTGACTCTGCACACAGCGACCGTTTGGCTGAAGTGCTGCATACCATTCACCTGGCGGACAGCGTGACCCGCGGCGCGGGCAACCTGAGCCATGGGCAAAAGCAGTGGCTGGAAATCGGCATGCTGCTCATGCAGGACCCCAAGCTGCTCCTGCTGGATGAGCCCGTTGCGGGGATGACGGATGAAGAGACCGCGCGCACGGCGGAATTGTTTCTGTCCCTGAAAGGCAAACACTCGCTGATGGTGGTGGAGCACGACATGAGCTTCATTCGCACCATCTCGGACATCGTGACCGTGCTGTGCGACGGTGCCGTGCTGGCGCAGGGCACACTGGACCAGGTGCAAGCCGATGAACGCGTCATTGAGGTGTATCTTGGACGCTGATGCTGGTGGTCGGGTTGTGCGCCCGGCGGCGCTGCCGGCCGGGTCTCGCCCCGGCGGGCGAGGCACTTTTCTTTGCTTGCCCAAAGAAAAGTACCCAAAAGAAAGGGCAGCCGCAGTCAGGGCCGCTGCGCGGTCCCTTGCGCTGCTCGCATGGGCCGGGGTCGGGCGAAACTCGC
>JABLTH010136309.1_pt1 | contig 41680 bp, 40 predicted proteins | sample 7875711 | NCBI WGS metagenome assembly JABLTH01 (sample SAMN14941262, study PRJNA633318) | bioreactor metagenome | isolation source: bioreactor | place: China | collected 2019-03-05 | reverse complement strand
AGATGCATCGCACGCGCCGATACGCCATACGCGCCGTTGCCTTCCATCGTTCGGCACGGCAGCCTGTGCGGCACCGCCGTGCATCACGCCCCGTCCACCCGCCCATTCGAGGAACCCACGCCGTGAACGACACCCCCGATCGCCCCGACGACCTTCCCGCCGATCCCGACCGCCGCCGCGTGCTCGGCGGCCTTGCCGCGCTCGGTGCGGGTGTCGCGCTCAGCGGCTGCGAAACCACCGGCGCGCCGCGTTCCGCCGCCGACCTGCGCGTCGACGAAGCGTTGCGCCAGCGTGTGCGGCACATCGTCGTGATCTACGCGGAAAACCGCAGCTTCGCGAACCTGTACGGCGATTTCCCGGGCGTAAGCCATCCGCTGAGCGAGGTGCGGCCCGAGCACGCGCAGCAGCTCGATCGCGACGGCAAGACGCCGTTGCCCGTGCTGCCGAAGATCTGGGGCGGGCTCGTGCCGCAGGCGCAGGAGGTGGACGGCAAGCGCTACGCGATCGCCGAGCGCGACATCGACAAGCTGCCGAACGCGCCGTTCCGGATCACGGACGCGCAGGGCAAGCCGCTGCCGAACGGCGTGATCACGCGCGACCTGTGGCACCGCTTCTACCAGAACCAGATGCAGATCGCGGGCGGCCGCAACGACCAGTTCGCCGCGTGGGCCGATTCGGGCGGCCTCGTGATGGGCCATTACCGCAATTCGGCCGACACGCTGCGGCTGTGGAACCTCGCGCGGCAATACACGCTGTGCGACAACTTCTTCATGGCGGCCTTCGGCGGTTCGTGGATGAACCACATGTTCCTGATCTCCGCGCAGCCGCCGCTGTATCCGGACGCGCACAAGCATCCGCATGCGGCGAAACTGCTGTCGAAGGTCGAAGGCGACGATCCGGCCGGTACGCGCCTGAAGCTCGCCGACGATTCGCCCGCGTCCGCGCTCGACGGCCCGCCGAAGTTCGCGGGCGACGGCCCGCTGACGCCGGACGGCTATGGCGTGAACACGATGGCGCCGCCGTATCAGCCGAGCTACGTGCCGCCGCCGGACCCGGGCAATGCCGCGTACGCGGACCCGGCCGACCATCGCGTGATGCCGCCGCAGGGTTATGCGACGATCGGCGACCGCCTGTCGGAAAAGAACATCGACTGGGCGTGGTACAGCGGCGCGTGGCAGTACGCGCTCGAGCATCGCGACACGGGCACCGTGCCCGATTTCCAGTACCACCACCAGCCGTTCAACTATTTCGCGAACTACGCGCCCGGCACCGAGGCGCGCAGCAAGCACCTGCGCGACGCCGGGCTCGGCGACGAGCCGTCGACCAACCACTTCATCGCCGACATCGACGCGGGCCGACTGCCGGCCGTCACGTTCTACAAGCCGCAGGGCAACCTGAACATGCATGCGGGCTACGCGGACATCGAATCCGGCGACCGTCACATCGCGACGGTGATCGACCATATCCGGCGCGGGCCGCAATGGGACAACACCGTGATCGTGATGACGCACGACGAGAACGGCGGCTGGTGGGATCACGTCGCGCCGCCGGTGGGCGACCGCTGGGGCCCCGGTTCACGGATTCCGGCGCTCGTGATCTCGCCGTTCGCGAAGAAGGGTTTCGTCGATCACACGCTGTACGACACGAACTCGATCCTGCGCTTCATCAGCCGCGTGCACGGGCTCGCGCCGCTCGACGGCGTGGTCGCGCGCAACAAGGCGTTCGCCGCGCGCGGCGCGACGCCGCCGGGCGACCTCACGAACGCGCTCGACCTCGGCTGACGGCGGGTTGGCCTGGTTGGGGGCTGAGCGGCTGAGCGGCTGAGCCGCTGAACCGCTCAAGCACCTGGGCACTTGGGTACCCGAAACGACGACGCCCCGGGCAAGACGATTGCCCGGGGCGTCGTTCATTTCCACCCTGCCAACGCTACGCGGCGTTGCGCAGCGCGTCGCACCCCGCCTGCGCGGCGTGACGGCCAGCCTGCCGGCCGAAGAACGTCGCGTCGGCCAGCGACAACCCCGAGCTGTACCCGGCGCCCCAGCGCGGCAGCCCGCAGGTCGTGCGGCCGGCCGCATAGAGCCCCGCCACCGGCGCGCGTGCCGCGTCGACCACCTGCCCGGTCGGCAGCGTGTCGAGCCCGCCGAGCGTGAAGTGCGGATAGAACGCGTAGTCGATCCGGCAATCGAGCGCGACGAACGGCGGCTCGATCAGCGGCTGCAGCCATTTCCCGGCCTTGTGGAACAGCGGATCGGCGCCTTCGGCAGCATGGCGGTTGTAGACGTCGACAGTCGCCGTCAGCGTGCCCGCCGGCATCTGCAGGTCGCGTTCGACTTCCTCCCACGTTTCGCCGGCCGCCGCGATGCCGATCCGCGCAATCGCGGGCGGCTCGCGGTACGTCGCCTGGTCGACGAGCAGGTAGATGCGGTCGCCGGCCTGGTGGAACGCGTGATGGCCCGTGCGGCCGTGATAACCGTCCTCGTTGATGAAGCGCTGGCCGCGCGCGTTCACGAAGATTCCCCGGATCAGCGATTCGGGCGCGTAAAACGGCAGGCTGACGAAACCCTGGTCCATGTGGATCGCCGCGCCGCCCGCGCTCTGGCCGAGCAGGATGCCCGAGCCGTCGTCGCCGGGGCTGCCGATCGGTTCATCCGAGCGCAGGAACTGCGGCGCATGCCGGCGCACCATGTCGCGATTCATCGCGAAACCGCCCGCGCACAGGATCACCGCGCGACTCGCACGCACGCATGCCGTCTCGCCATACGCGCGCAGCACGACGCCGCGCACCGCGCCGTCGTCGTCGACGATCAATGCGAGCGCGCGCGTGTCGTAACGCGTCGCGACGCCGAGCGCCGCCACGCGTTCGGCCAGCACGCGCATCAGCATCTGCCCGCCGCCCCAGCCCGGCCATTGCGGCGTGTGCCCGCGCGGGCACGGCTTCGCGGCCTCGCTGAACGGCCAGGCTTCCTCGCTGCCCGACCAGATCAGGCAATCGTCGGTCTCCGGTTCGACGATCCGCTCGGCAATGAACGTGTTCTTGTACGTGAGGCCCTGCGCGACGAGCCAGTCGTGGTGCGCCAGGCTTTCGTTCGCGTAGAGCCGCACCTTCGCCTCGTCGGCGTCGCGCCCGCCGGCCAGCATCAGGTAGCGGTACAGATCCTCGGTGTCGTCGGTAAAGCCGGCCTGCCGCTGGGCGGGCGTGCCGCCGCTGCCGCCGAGGTAGATCTCGCCGCCCGACAGCGCGCTCGTGCCGCCGTAGCTCGACGCGCGCTCGACGATCAGCGTGTCGGCGCCGGCGCGCGCGGCTTCGATCGCCGCACAGGCGCCGGCCGCGCCGAAGCCGACGATCACGACATCGTGTTCGGCATCCCAGCGATGCACGTCGCGAATGTTCAGCGGGTGAGTCAGGGAATAGTCGGATGACATGAGGAATGGGTCAGCGTGTAGGAAACCTGAGGGAAGCGATGGAAAACGGCGGATGCGGCGTGGGCCGGACAGGCGGCCCGTTGCCGACGTTGCCGCCGCAATGCCTGAATGCCGGATCGGGCGTGCGACGGTGCGCGTGCACGACGCACGCGTCCCGTGCCCGGTTGAAGCCGCGACCCGCATCAAACGGGATCGGCCCGCGCGATGATTGCGACGTGGTCGTGGCGAAGAGCGTTGGTACGCCATCACGCCATCGCGCCGCCACGGCTGCCGGCCTGCGCTGTGCGCGGCCGCGCGGACGTCACATGCCGCGCAGCGCGGCGAAACCGAAGTGTGACGGATCGATCGGCACGCAGCCGGCCGGCAGCCCGTTCGCGTCGACCGAGCGGCATTGCAGGATGCCGGCCGCATACGGCGGCGACGGAACCTGATCGGCGCCGTATCGCGCCATCGCCATGGCAGCGAACGTGCCCATCGCCAGTACGCATAGCTTGCGAGTCGTCAGTCTCATGATCGTCGTCCCCTCCGGTTGTCCGCTGGTGCGGTTCGTGTCCGGCGTGCATCGCATGCGGCACCGGATGACTGCACGGTAGCCAGCGCCCGGCCGCCGGCCATCGTCCATTTTGACTAGGGGCAAACGCTGAGCGGCGGGCGCACGGCGTGTCGCATCGCAGCATCGCGCGCAACGGCTTCGCACACACGGAGGAGACGCGGCGCGTTGCGCGCCAGTCGCGGCCGGCCGCGCCAATCGTCAGACGCCTGTCGCACGCCGGTCGCTGCGCCGCACCAACCTGGCGCGATCTTGCGGCACGCGGCGCCCGGCCCCGGTGTTTTCCCCGACCCTCGCCCTGCTCCGTATGGATGATGAGCCGCCATCGGTCCGATGCGAACCTTCGCCTCGACGTCGCAATGCCGCCGCGTCCGCACTCGCGGCGCGGCCGACTCTTTCCGTTCTTCCACGGGAGCCCTGCATGACCGATTCGAATCCCCGCCACGCGCTGTACGAACTGGCGTGCCGCTACGCGCAAGCCGTCGACCGGCGCGACTGGCCGCGACTCACCGCCCTCTTCACGCCCGATGCGCAGCTCGCCGGCCCCGGCTTCCGCTTCGACGACCGCGACGCGATCGTGACGGGCATGCGCGTGATCGAGCGCTACGAAGCGACCCAGCATCACGTGCACAACCAGCTCGTGACGCTCGACGGCGGCGAGGCCGACGTCGAGACCTATGGCGTCGCCTGCCACGTCTACGTGCGCGACGGCGTGAAGCGCAAGCTCGACTGGGGGCTGCGCTATCGCGACCGCTGCGTGTTCGACGGCGGCACGTGGCGTTTCGCCGCGCGCACGCTGCACGTCGACTGGTCGCAAGACCTGCCGCTGGAGGGCTGAACGATGCGCACCGCTGCTCCCCTCGACGGCCGCACCGCACTCGTCACGGGCGGCGCCGGCGGCATCGGCGCGGCCTGCGCGCACGCGCTCGTCGCCGACGGCGCGGCCGTCGTGCTGATGGGCCGCCGCCGCGACGCGCTCGAACGCACGCAACGGCAACTGATCGACGCGGTGCCCGGCAGCCGCGTCGCGATCCACGCGGGCGACGCCTGCGACGAAGGCGACCTGCAGGCCGCGCTCGACTGCGCGTGGGCGCTCGACCGTCGCCTCGACATCGTCGTGCCGACGGTTGGCGGTGCGGGTTTCCGGCCGCTGCTGCTGCACGACGCCGACACCTTCCGCGCCGAAATCGACCTGAACCTGCACAGCGCGTTCGCCGCGATCCGTCACGCCGCGCCGCGGCTCGCCGACAGCGGCGGCGGCGCGATCGTCTGCATCTCGTCGACGGCCGCGCGGATCAATTTCCGCTGGCTGTCCGCGTACTGCACCGCGAAGGCTGCGCTCGAAGCGCTCGTGCGCGGCGCGGCCGAGGAACTGGCCGGCGCGAAGATCCGCGTGAACGCGGTGCGCCCGGGCCTCACGCGCTCCGAAGCAACGGCGCCGATGTTCGACAACCGCGCGCTCGTCGACAGCTTTCTCGAGCAGATCCCGCTCGGCACGCTCGGCGAACCGGAAGCGATCGCGCATGCGGTGCGCTATCTCGCGGGCCCCGGGTCGGGCTGGGTGACCGGCCAGAGTTTCGCGGTCGACGGCGGCCACGAACTGCGCACCAACCCGCGCGTCGACGACACGATCGCGCAGATCTACGGCACGGCCGCGCTCGACGCGATCAAGGCCGGCCGCGCACCGGGCGCCGCATGAGCGCCCGCCTTTTTTCAACGTCAAGGGAATACGACCGACCATGAATCGAGTCGCAAACAAGGTCGCGCTGGTCACCGGTGCGGCAAGCGGCGTCGGCCGCGCGGATGCGCTGCTGCTCGCCGCCGAAGGCGCGCGTGTCGTGCTGACCGACATCGACGAGGATGCAGGCCGCGCGCTCGCACGCGAGATCGGCGACGCCGCACTGTTCGTCCGCCACGACATCGCCGACGAGGACGGCTGGCGACAGGCGATCGCATCGACGCTCGACCGTTTCGGCCGCCTCGACGTGCTCGTCAACAACGCGGCGATCTGCCCGGTCGGCTCGATCGAGGACACGAGCCTCGACACGTGGCGCCGCGTGATGCGCACCAACGCCGACGGCTATTTCCTCGGCTGCAAATATGCGATCGGCGCGATGAAGGGCAACGACACGCCGGGCTCGATCGTGATGATGTCGTCGGTCGCCGCGCTCGGCGGGCTGCCGATGATGTGCGCATACACCGGGTCGAAAGGCGCGGTGACGGCGCTCGCGCGCAGCGTCGCCGTGCACTGCAAGCGCAGCGGTTACCGCATCCGCTGCAACTCGATCCATCCGGACGGGATCTGGACGCCGATGACGCAGGCGCTGATGCCCGATCTCGACCCGGCCGCGCTCGGCATCGGCAGCGATCCGATGGCACGCATGTGCGACCCGCGGGACGTCGCGAATCTCGTGCTGTTCCTCGCGTCCGACGAATCGCGTTTCGTGAACGGTGCGGAGCTGCGGATCGACAACGCGCAACTGGTGTCGTCGCTGTGACGCGACGCACTGCCCTCCCGTTCAAAGGAGTTCATCGATGATTTCATTCAACGGCAAGACCGTGCTGGTCACCGGCGGCGGCGCAGGCATCGGCCGTGCGTGTGCGGAAGCATTCGGCGCGGCCGGCGCGCGCGTCGCAGTAGCCGAGATCGACCCGGCCCGCGCACAGGACGTGCGCCAGGCGCTCGAGGCGGCGGGCGTCGACGCGCTCGTCGGCACCGTCGACGTCACGCGCCGCGACCAGGTCGATGCGTTCGCACGAACCGTCGACGCGCGCTTCGGCGGCCTCGACGTGCTCGTCAACAATGTGGGTGATTTCCTGCAGATCGCAAAACCGTTCGACGACTGCACCGACGACGACATCGCGCGGCTGTTCGACGCGAACCTGCGCCAGGTGTTCGTCGTCACGCGCGCGATGCTGCCGTTGCTGCGCAAGCGCGGCGCGGGCGGCAGCATTGTCGGCGTGTCGTCGATCGAAGGCTTTCGCGCCATTCCGAACTGCACCGTGTACGCGTCGTTCAAGGCCGCGCTGACCGGCTTCACGAAAAGCCTCGCGCTCGAACTCGGGCCGGCCGGCATTCGCGTGAACCAGATCGCCCCCGAAACCACCGAGACGCCGCAGGTGCCCATCAGCGCGATGGTCGCGGCCGAACATCGCGAGCACATCCCGCGCTGGATCCCGCTCGGGCGCTTCGGCACGGCCGGCGATATCGCGGGGGCCGCGCTGTTCCTCGCGAGCCCGCTCGCCGCGTGGGTCACCGGCACGACGCTGCACGTCGACGGCGGCGCGCTCGCGGCGGCCGGCTGGTATCGCGACCCGAACGGCTTCTGGACCAACATGCCCGTCGTCACGGGCAACGGCTTCAATTTCTGAGCGGCACCGCCCGCCTGTTCATTTCACGCGGCACGAAAGCGCCGCTACCGGAGACACCATGAAGATCCTGATCGTCGGCGGCACCGGCCTCATCGGCGGCCATGCCGCGCTGCACCTGCACGCGCAAGGCAACCGCGTCACGCTCGCCGCACGCAAGCCACCCGCCCCCGGCAGCGCACTCGCGCAGTTCGACGTACTGCTGCGCGACTACGTGGCCGGCAACTTCACGCGCGACGATCTCGCGCCGTTCGACGCGGTAGTGTTCGCGGCCGGCAACGATATCCGCCACCTGCCGCCCGGCACCGACGAAGCCGCGCACTGGGAGCGCGCGAACGTCGACGCGGTGCCGCGCTTTTTCGCGCTCGCGCGCGACGCGGGCGTGAAGCGCGCGGTGCTGGTCGGCAGCTTCTATCCGCAGGTCGCGCCGGCGCTCGTCGACACGGTGCCGTACGTGCGCTCGCGCCATCTCGCCGACGAACGTGTCCGCGCGCTCGCGACGCAGTCGTTCGCCGTCTGCAGCGTCAACGCGCCGTTCGTCGTCGGGTCGGTGCCGGGGCTGCGCAACGAGATGTTCGCTGCCTACACCGGCTATGCGCAAGGCCAGTTCGCGGGGCTGCCCGTGTTCGGGCCGGCCGGCGGCAGCAACTTCATCTCGACGCAATCGCTGTCGGAAGCGATCTTGGGCGCGCTGCAGCGCGGCGAAGCAGGCAAGGCCTACCTCGTCGGCGACGAGAACCTCAGCTTCGCCGACTACTTCGCGGCCTTCTTCCGCGCGGCGGGCAATCCGCGGGACGTCCCGTCGCTCGACCAGGAGCATCCGCTGTTGCCCGACATCGCGATCTACACGGGGCGCGGCAACGTCGTGTCGTACGAGCCCGATCCCGCCGACAGCGCGCTGCTGCGCTACCGGCGCGGCGATGTGCAGCGTGCGGTCGATGAAGTCGTTGCGCATTGCCGCGCGCAGTAGGCGAACGGCGCGTGCGCGGAACGGATGCAAAACCGTCCCGCCGCCGGCAATCATTGCCGGCGGCGGGACGTCAGGATAACAACTCGGATGCGAACGGTCAGGCGCCGATACGCTGCTCGATCTTCTTCATCGTGTCGGTCATTTCGGCCGGCAGGCGCAGCTTCAGCATGTCGAACAGCGCCGCATGCAGTTTCAGCTCCTCACGCCATTCGTCGGCGTTCATCGACGTCACCGCGTCGAACTGCTCGCGCGTGAAATCGAGGCCGTCCCAGTGCAGGTCCTCATACGCCGGCGACACGCCGAACGCATGCTCGCCGCCGCCGCCCGTGCCTTCGAGACGGTCGAGCATCCACTTCAGCACGCGCATGTTCTCGCCGAAGCCCGGCCACACGAACTTGCCGTTCGCATCCTTGCGGAACCAGTTCACGCAGTAGATCTTCGGCAGTTTCGCGCCAGCGCCTTCGAGCTGCTTGCCGAGCTTCAGCCAGTGCGCGAAATAATCGCTGACGTTGTAACCACAGAACGGCAGCATCGCAAACGGATCGCGGCGCACGATGCCCTGCTGGCCGACCGCCGCGGCGGTCGTCTCCGAGCCCATCGTCGCAGCCATGTACACGCCTTCGACCCAGTCGCGCGCCTCGGTCACCAGCGGCACGGTCGTCGAACGGCGGCCACCGAAGATGAATGCGTCGATCGGCACGCCGGCCGGGTTCTCCCAGTCGTCGTCGATCGACGGGCACTGCGCGGCCGGCGCCGTGAAGCGCGAATTCGGATGCGCCGCCTTGCGGCCCGTCTCCTTGCCGATCTCCGGCGTCCACGGGTTGCCCTGCCAGTCGGTCAGCTTCGCAGGCGGCGTGTCGGTCAGCCCTTCCCACCACACGTCGCCGTCTTCCGTCAGCGCGACGTTCGTGAAGATCACGTTTTTCGTGAGCGTCGAGATTGCGTTCGGGTTGGTCTTCACGCCCGTGCCCGGCGCGACACCGAAGAAGCCGGCTTCCGGGTTGATCGCATACAGTCGGCCGTCGCGGCCCGGCTTCAGCCACGCGATGTCGTCGCCGATCGTCGTGACCTTCCAGCCATCGAAGCCCTGCGGCGGAATCAGCATCGCGAAGTTCGTCTTGCCGCACGCGGACGGGAATGCGGCCGCGACGTGATACTTCTTGCCGGCCGGCGACGTCACGCCGAGGATCAGCATGTGTTCGGCGAGCCAGCCCTGGTCGCGCCCCATCGTCGATGCGATACGCAGCGCGAAACACTTCTTGCCGAGCAGCGCGTTGCCGCCGTAGCCCGAACCGAAACTCCAGATCTCGCGCGTCTCGGGAAAGTGCACGATGTACTTGACCGGGTTGCACGGCCACGGCACGTCCTGCTGGCCGGCTTCGAGCGGATGGCCGACGCTGTGCACGCACGGCACGAAATCGCCGTCCTCGCCCAGCACGTCATACACCTCGCGGCCCATGCGCGTCATGATCCGCATGTTCACGGCGACGTACGGGCTGTCGGACAGTTCGACGCCGACGTGCGCGATCGGCGAGCCGAGCGGGCCCATCGAGAACGGCACGACGTACAGCGTGCGGCCGCGCATCGAGCCGCGGAACAGGCCGTTGAGCGTCTCGCGCATTTCGGCGGGCGCGATCCAGTTGTTGGTCGGGCCGACGTCGTCGCGCGATGCCGCGCAGATGAACGTGCGATCCTCGACGCGCGCGACGTCGGACGGATCGGATTGCGCGAGATACGAGTTCGGGCGCTTCGCCGGGTTCAGCCGCTTGAGCGTGCCCTGGTCGACCATCGCCTGGCACAGCGCGTCGTTTTCTTCCTGCGAACCGTCACACCACACGACACGCTCGGGCTCCGTGAGCGCCGCGATGCGCGACACCCAGTCGATCAGCTTGCGATGTTTGACGAAAGCCGGCGGAGCGATCAGCGGGCCGTGTGTTGCTTCGGCCAGATTGTTTTGCGACATGAGGGTGTCTCCAGATTATTGGGCGAGGATGGGGGATGCGGGGCGAGCCCGCGAGATGGGGGATGCGATTGGAGCGCAGGGTGCGGCGGCGCGCAGGACGGGACACGCGAGCGGAGCGCGTGTCGATGCCGCGATGCGTGCGAGAGAAGGTGACGTCTCGTTAGAAGGTGCGAACGCGAGTTTCGCCATGCAAGCAACCTGCCGTACAACTCCATGGCGACCAGCATACCATCGCCGTTATTCGGCAAACGTTGCGTTGCAACAAGAAACAACTATGTCGGCGATCCGGCACGCCGATTGCCTGTGAATTATTTTTACAACGCCATTGCGCGCGTTTCGGCGGTGAAACGGCCAGGACGGCCGTCCAACAAGGGTTTCGCGGAAGCGGCAAATCCGGCCCGCCGCGCCCGCGTTTGGCCAGCGAGCGCGCGGGCCGTGCGAATTCACGTTTTCGCTAGTCAGGCAAACCCTGAATTAGGTTGCGTACACAAACATCCGACGAGAACGTGCGGCAGGCCCACCTGCTCAAAACGGCGCGCCCGGCAATCCGGGGTAATACGCGCCTGCCGCCATCCCGCCGTCGACGGCCAGTTCGGCGCCGTTGCAGTACGACGCTTCGTCGCTCGCGAGGAACAGCGTCGCGCGCGCGATTTCATCGGGCAGGCCGACGCGTTGCAGCGGTACGTTCGCATAGTGCTTGTTGATTTCCTCGAGCGGTGCGCCGGTCGGGTTCGACATCGCGGTGTTCACGCCGCCCGGATGGATCGAATTCACGCGCACGCCCTGATGGCCGAGTTCGAGCGCCGCGACCTTCGTCAGCCCGCGCACGCCCCACTTGCTCGACACGTACGCGGCCAGTGCGTTCACGCCGCGCAGCCCGTCCACCGACGAGATGTTGACGATCGACCCGCTTTTCTGCGCGATCATGCGCGGCGCGATCGTCCGGATCCCGACGAACGTGCCGACGAGGTTGATCGACACCGCACGCTCGAAATCGCGTTTCGACAGCTCGGTGATGCCGCCGAACGTCAGCACGGCCGCATTGTTGACCAGCACGTCGATACGGCCGAACTGCTCGACCGTCGCTTCGGTCACGCGCACCCAGCTCGCTTCGTCGGCGACGTCGAGCCGCATGAAGCGCGCCGCGTCGCCGAGCTCGCGCGCGAGCGCTTCGCCTTCCGCATCGAGCACGTCGCCGATCACGACGCGCGCGCCCTCCGCGACGAACAGCCGGCACGTCGCCGCGCCCATGCCACGCGCACCGCCCGTGACGATCGCTACCTTTCCTTCCAGTCGACCCATGTCGTCCTCTCTTCGATTCCGGTTTGCCGGCCGCCGCGCGCAGGCGTGCACGCGCGTGCCGGATCATGATCGGCACGCGGCCGGTGCCGCGCGCCTGTGCCGTCGGCCCGCGTCGTTAGCCCCAGTACGCCTGCCCGCCGTCGAGCGGCAGCGTCGCGCCCGTCAGGTACGCCGCGTCGCGGCTCGCCAGAAACACGATCGCGCGCCCGATGTCCTGCTCGCAGTCGCCTACGCGGCCGAGCGGAATCGTGCGGAAAAACGCGGCGGCTTCCTGCGGGTTCGCGTCGACCCAGCCTTTCAGGCCCGGCGACAACGCATGCGGTGCGACAGCGTTCACGCGGATCCCGTCCCCGCCCCACTCGCAGGCAGCCGCGCGCGTCAGCGCACGAATCGCCTCCTTGGTCGCCGCGTACGCGCCGTAGCCGGACGCATCCCAGCGCACCGCGGCCGACGAAGCGAAATTGACGATCACGCCGTCGCCCTTCAGATGCGGATGGCACGCGCGCATCATGCGCAGCGTCGCGATCGGCCCCGACTCGAGCCCCGCGAGGAAATCTGCATCGGTGACGTCGAGGAGGCGGCCGAGCGGCACGACCTGCGCGTTGTTGACGAGGATCTGCACGCCGCCGAAGTGCGCAACGACGCTGTCGACGCACGCCACGATCTGCGCGGCGTTCATCACGTCGCACACGAACGGCTCGGCCACGCCGCCACGCGCGCGAATCGCCTCGCAGGTCGCAAGCAGCTTGTCGCGGGTACGACCGACCACCGCGACGTGCGCGCCTTCCGCCGCGAGCGCCTGCGCGACGCCCTGGCCGACGCCCTGCCCCGCGCCCGTCACGAGCGCGACCTTGCCTTTCAGGATGCCCATGTGCGCTCCTCAGGCGACGATCGCCGGATGGGCCTGCACAGGCCCGCCGAGCAGTTCGCGGTACGACGGCGGCTGCTTGCCGTCGAGATCGGCGATGCCGTACCGCAACGCGGCTTCCGCGCCGACGAGCACCTGCCCCGACAAGGCCATGCGCTGCGGATCGCCATGGATCGCGTGAATCACGCGGCCCGTGAATTCCGGACTTTCCGCGACGAGCGAGAATTCCTTGTACAGATCCGGGTGTTCTTCCCACACGCGCGTCGTGCGCTCGGTGCGCAGCGGGCCCATCCAGATCGACACGGCCGCGACGTCGAACGGCTTCAGGTCGACGGCCATGTCCTTCGCGAACTTGTCGACACCGGATTTCTGCGCGCCGTAGGCCGCCCCATGCATGTAACAGCTCGCGCCGAACGACGACGTGAACGCGATCAGGCCGCTGCGACGCTTCACCATCAGCGCCGCCGCGTGCCAGCTCGCGACATAGGCCGAGCGCAGGCCGACATCGAGGATGTTGACGAGGTCGATCGACTTCTCCCAGAACGGGCCCGGCTGGATCAGTTGATCGTGCAGGTAGGTCGCGTTGTTGACGAGAATGTCGAGCCGCCCGCTTTCACGTTCGACGCGCTCGAACAGCGCCTTCACCTGCGCGTCGTCCGCGTGGTCGCACGCCACCGCGATCCCGCGGCCGCCGAGCGCATCGATCTCGCGTGCGGTCTCGTGGATCGTGCCGGGCAGCGGCGCATCGCCTTCGTTCTGCGAGCGGCCCGTGACGTAGACGGTCATGCCGGCCGCACCGAGCGCGCGCGCGATACCCTTGCCCGCGCCGCGCGATGCGCCCGTCACGACGGCGACCGGCGCATCGTGGTTCTGTGTCATGTTCGATGTCTCCTGTGGAATGTGCGTCATGTGCATGGCGCTGACGTGCGTCAGGCGGCCGGCGGCTGCACACCGGCGAACAGCACGCCCGGCGCATCGCCTTCGTAACGGACCGACAGCGTCGACGTGACGACGCAGCGCGTGCCCGCGATCTTCCATTCGCCGTCGACCTTCCGGTATTCGTCGTCGTAGTACGCGCCGAGCTGCGTGAGCGATCGCGCGTTCGTGTCGATCACCTGGTAGTGCAGGCCCCACGTGCCGCGCGCATGCACGTCGTCGAGCACGTCGATCTCGGGATTCACGCCGTGATGCATCTCGACGATGTGCGGATGGCAGCCGAGTTGCACGAATACGTCGACGAGCGCGTCGCGCGTGTCGAACGTGCCGATGCGGCCGTAGTCGATGCGCACTTGGCCGGGCACGAAGCAGTCGCGCATCCCTTGCGGATCCTTGCGGTCGCAGCACGTGAAGTAGCGCGCCTTCAGCCGGCGGATCGCGTCGGCATCCTCGAGCCGGCGCACACGCGCTTCCAGCGATTCGATGAGGGGCATCCTGTCTCCTTGTTCGGTGCCGGTGCGGTTCGATGGCCGCGTCGATGCCACGTTACCGCCGCGCGATGCGTCGGCCATCACCCGTTCGGATGAAACCGGCGATTCGTCCTCGCAGCGCGGCGCGCACGCGGACGGCGCGTTCGTCCGAACAGACGATGTGATGCAGGCGGCTTCGTTCCTACCATCGAACGACACCCCCACGAGACCCGGCGATGGACGACACGACCCGCACGCTCCATGAATACGAGCAGATCCGACAGTTGAAGTACCGGTATTTCCGCGCGGTCGACACGCACGACTGGGCGCTGCTCGCGGATTGCCTGACCGAAGGCTGCGAGGCCCGCCTGTACGGCGGCCGCTACGTGTACGACGGCCGCGACGCGTTCGTGTCGAGCCTGCGCGAGCTGATCGGCAAGCCGACCTTCCTGACGATGCATCACGGCCATCACCCCGAGCTCACGCTGGTCTCGGCCGATCATGCATGCGGCGTGTGGTTTCTCGAGGACCACGCGATCAATCTCGAGGACAACTACCTGCTGCACGGCACTGCGTTCTACGACGACCAGTACGTGAAACGCGATGGCGCGTGGCGCATTCATGCGACGCGCCACGAACGCCTGTTCGAAACCGTCACGTCGCCGATTCCGCCGTCGTTCACGCTGACCGCGAACCGGTTCGTGCCGGACGCACCCCCGTCGGCCGGATCGCCTGAAATCGCTTCCTGAACCCCGGCGGCAACGCCGCCGATCCCGTCATTACCCTCTGGAGCCGGAGCAATGGAGAAAGTCATTTACGTGTTGTGGCGCGACGCGCAGGCTGCGCCCGATCAGTGGAGCCGCACGGTGCGCGCGCCACTCGCCGACAAGCTGCTGTCGCTCGGTGCGCACGGCGTGCAGCTGAACGTCGCGGATGCGGACGTCGCGCCGGCCGCCGGCCTGAAGCAGACCAACACGCACCCGGGCATCGACGGGATCGTAGCGGTGTGGGTCGATAGCGCGAACGCGATGTTTCGGCAGCCGTTCGACGACGCGGTGCGTGCGGTCGTCCCGCACATGGCTGCGTATCTCGTTACGGAGTCGCAACCGATTCCGAATACGCGCTTTCCTGCACGGCCGGGCGAGCGCACCACGGGCTTCTCGCAGCTCGCGTTCCTGAAGCGGCCGCCGCGCCTCACGCACGAAGCATGGCTCGACGTGTGGCACGGACATCACACGCGCGTCGCGATCGATACGCAGGACAATTTCCTGTATGTGCAGAACGTCGTTGTGCGCGCGCTCACGCATGCGGCGCCCGGTTACGACGCGATCGTCGAGGAGTGCTTTCCCGCCGCGGCGATGACCGATCCGCATGCGTTTTTCGATGCGGTCGGCGATGACGATAAGTTCCAGCGCAATGTGGCCGAGATGATGGACAGCTGTGGACGCTTCATCGACTTCGACAAGATCGATGTGGTGCCGACTAGCCAGTATGTGGTGAAGGCAGTGCGGGGGTGAGTTCGGGAGGGCGCGGGGGGCGATCCATTTCGGTGAAATTCGGTGTGGTGTCCCTTTGCGGGCCGGCGGCATGCAATTGCGTGGCACCGGCCTACTTGGATCCCAAATGTCCAATGTCTATACCCGCGTTATGCGATCGCCCTGAAGCGTCAGAGATGGATACGGTTCCAATCGATACGATATCGATTACATGCCAGCCCCGTTATCCTGAACCGGGGATGATCGGCCAAGGCGCTTCGTCACCCGTGCGAATGCCCGCCGACAACGTTTCGCTTCGCGGCTTACCCTTGTTATCAGGTCATCCTGAGAACAATCGAGACGTGCGATCCAGACAGCACGCATATCGCATCGCCATTCCTCTAGACAAAGCCTGAATCGTATCCTATTCTCCCTCTCAACATCGGCATTTTTTGCTCGCTCCGGCCTTAACAATCAGTCAAATGTCGGACGACATTTCGTCCTGAAGAAAACCAAAAAAGAAGGGGGAAGTCAAAAATGGCGAAGAAACTTGCTGCCTGGCTCATTTTTGTTTCGAGCGTCCCCTTCGTTCTTTCGTCCTGCACTTCCGTTTATTCAGTCAAACGTCCGGACGACTCCTCACCGATTTACGGCATCCCCTATTCCCTTCCGCAGAAAATATATATCGTCTCGGCCAAGTACACGATCACTCAATGTGAATTACTGAAAAATGGGTCGCTCCATATCCAGGTAAATAAACAAATCACCATCACATCCGAGACACAGCCCGATCCCTCGGAGCGTTACTACATCCCCTATTCATCGCTCAGAAATTTCTTCAAAGATACGGATCTGACGGTAGAGAATTTCGACAATTCGACGCTGAAGTCGATAAATGCCACGATCGCGGACAAGACCGGCCCCACAATCACAGCTTTGGTTGGAACCGCACTACGGGTCGCATCGCTGGCTGGCGGTGTGACGCTGACCAACGCCGGGGCGCCCCCGACCACCCAGGACATGTGCAAGGCCGACGTGCTCAAGGCTTTGAACGCGCAAGCCAAATCGCAAGCTCAAGGCTCTGGAAAAACCAAGGGTGCCGCGAAACCCGCAACTGCCAGTGCCACCGATACTGCTTCCGCAACGCAGGCAGCCAGCGCGCAAGACAGCAATTCCCCCACGACCTTCAGCACGGTGTTCGTGTGGCGGCCTCAACTGAGCGATACGCCCGATCCTAAACATCCCGAAATTTCCGGGCACTTCTACCCCAGGCGGATCCTGGATAGATGGCTTACCCCACGGGGTTATAAGGCACTGAATAATAGAGACCAGAATGAGGACACGATCGAGATTCCGGCCGGACAGGATGACGTGATCGTCAAATCACTGCGGACCGAACTTCGCATCGACCCGGTCGTGGCGCAGAAAAAAGTGAACATCGATAGCGCGTCCACCCAAGGAATCATCCTTCGCGAGCCTGCCTACGGCCTCCTGCAAGCATGCGACGAGGCCTGCCCCAATCCCATGCCCGGTGGTTCCGAATCGTCCGGGTACAGCACCCACGGTGTATTTCACGTGAGCGAAGAAACGGTGCCTCAACTCGGCTCCTATGTGATCCTCCCGCTCCGAAACAGAATGTTCGAGACTCAAACCGCGACGATCGCACTGTCGTCGGATGGCGCCATCAACAAGCTTGGACTGAAGTCGAACGCGACCGTACCGGATGCTGCCAGCACCGCCAACACCGATCTCGATGCGCTCCAGAAGGCGCGTGATGCTCGCGCGAAAGCCCGCACGGATGCAGCCGCCGCCGAGGCGAACGCTGCGCAGGATGCGGCCAAGAAGGTCACCAATGACAACAAGGCCATCTCCGAGTGCCTGAGCGCGCAAAAGGCTGTCCGCGATGCAAACGGAACCGTCGTGGGGAAATGTCAATGATGGCGGAAAGCGCGTCGCGTCCCAGAAGATTGACAACAGCGGCAACGCTGCTCGCGGCCGTATCGCTGAACGCGCACGGTCAGGCCGCGGATGAGAATGCGCGGGTGACGCACGCCGTCATACCGCTTGTCGCAAGAGCACTCGGCAAACCTGATGCAACGGGCGCGGCACTGCCCGCATCTGCCGCACTGCCCGTTCCCGTGATGAATACGTTGACTGCGTTTCTTCGGACACGAGTCAACGTCGAACAGATCGCGAACGGCGCCATACCACGCGATGTCAAGCTCGACTTCGATGATGAAGTCAAAACCCGAGCCGCACTGCTGACGTTGGCGAACGCTGCGGGTAATTGCGGCACGCTCCTGGCCTCTTCACGATCGACGTTGGCCCTTGCAGCGGCAAGCGTCGAGGTAGATCCGGATCTCAGGCGTCGCATGACGCAGCAGTACAGCATTCCGGCGCTGGCCGCCCTTCACCTCGGGGGGCCGGAGATTCAGGTGATTTGCCCGAACACCGGCAAAGACCCGAAGTACGTCCCGCCACTTGTCGGCAAACACGATATACATCCAGCCAACAGCCACGTGGCAACGCCTTACGAGTTTTCGGGCTTCGATGACGTCGTGGCGATCAGCCTGGACGGAAAATACCAATGCTCGGGAACGTTGGCGACCCGCAACTGGATCATTACCGCAGCGCATTGCGTGACGGATGAGGCCAACAATCAGAAGCTTGCGCCCGATCGCCTCCGGTTCTACAAGTACGGCGAGACCGGGAAGGACGGGTTCTCCACGACGGCGCTGGACGGTTCGACGGTCTCTATCAAGGGACGAAAGGCGCGCGGCATCACACAGATCTTCGTCAGTCCACGTTGGGCCGCCACGCCGGCGAAAGCTACACCCGATGCGGTCGCGGACCAGGCGATTCTGGCGGTCGATTATGACGGAGCGCCGACTGAACACATCGTGTCGCTGACTCGAAAGTCACCCCCGGTCAACACACCGATTTCGATCGTAGGTTATGGATTCACCGGTTCGATCAACGATGTTCCCGGCGACAACCCTCAGTTGGGATGGAATTCCTTGTCGGAGTCGACACGGAATCCGGGCAGCGGCGGATGGATATATCTACAGCCAGCGGGCGTCGGCACCAATTGCATTGGAGATTCAGGAGGCGCAATATTCTCCGGGCATCTCAATGGCGCTCAGAACGAGACGCATGAACTCGTCGCCATCGTGAGCCGGATGGTCTATGCCGGTGCGTTCGACGGACCTGCGCAACAAGGTAGCGCCGCGAATTGCGTTGGTCAGGCAAGCATCAACTCTCTCATTACGGAGGAATCGAGACAGTTTCTATGCGACGCGGCACACAATGACATTCACGGATGTTGATGCCAGTATTTCGTCGGGAAATGTTCGGAGGCACTTGCTGATATTCGCGTTGCCGCCCGGCAGCGACGAGCGAACCGGATTCGACCACGACTATCCCCGACTCGCCGTCGCCGCATGCACGAACGCCGAAATTGCCGCCACCACGCCATCCGCCAGCGGCAGATCCGGGTTCGAATAAGCGGCGAGGTTTTCCTGCAGCGCCGACGTGCGCACCGTCTTGAGCGCATGATTGGCGTCGGCGATCAGCGCCATTTCGGCCCGCGGATTGGCCTGCTTCAGAAGTTCCGCGTCCTGTACGACGACCTGGATATCCCGCGCCCCCTGCACGATAAGCACGGGCTTCATGTAACCGGCCAGCAGCGCTGTCGGATCGAGGGTCAACTCGCTCATCAGAAAGCGCTGGACTTGCGGCCTGAACAACGGCATGAGTGCCGGGTCGATCCTGGCTGCGTCTACCCGTTCACCTGCCTCCAGGGATTCGAGGATCGACATGGCATTGGCAAGAATCGGCGCATTTGCCGGGTTCGATTGCAGTTGTTGCCTCAACACGGGCCCTAGCGGGCGCCCTGCCGTCGATACCAGGATCAGGCCGTCGATGTCGTCCATTTGCCGGGCAGCCGACAACGCCACCCATCCGCCCTCGCTATGCCCCAACAGCCACACGCGGGAAGCTCCCGTCCGCGCGCGAATGGCGGCGAGCCACGAACGGACGTCGGCCGCGTACTCGTCGATCGTGACGTCATCGGCATCCGGTATCGCCGACGCGCTGCCGTACAGGCCGCGCTTGTCGATTCGAACCGACGCGATTCCTTCATCGCGCAATCCTTCCGCGAGTAATCGGTACGTCGACGCCTGAACCCCGTTCGGCGCGTTACCGTTCCTGTCGGTCGGGCCCGAGCCCGGCACGATCACCACCACAGGGGCATCGCCGGAACCCGGGGACAACAGCGTGCCTTTCAACGGGCCGGCCGGGCCCGGCGCTTCGATTTCCGTCTGCATGGCTTGTAAAGGATCTCTCGAATGAAGGGCGCAAGCCATGGTGATGCTTGCGAACATCGCCGTCGGCCCTGCCCGCACATGAACCCTCGACGTCTTCCCGGGATAGCCACGACGTCCTGGCAACACGGCGATCAATTGCCAACGACGGAAGCAGCTCGTTCAAGCCGTCGTGCCTGACCGACGCCTGTCCGATGCAATTGACCGAGGCCGCCCCGTTCTTGCCCGTCAGTCACCCGTGAACCGGCGCGGCTGATACGTATTCCCGTTCCAGGTAAAACGCGCGGACTTGCCCGCCCCGGCCTTTCCCTTGGGGCGCACAAGGAGGTCGTAGTGCCCGTTCGTCATGTGAGGACTGAACGACAGCACGTAATGCGTCTCCGTCGTATTTTCCGCATCACAGGAATCCTGCTGGGCATCGCCCGGCTTCCCGCGTTTTCCGTCGTTCTTCTCCTCACATTCCGCCGCCCCGTCCTTGTCATAGGTCGACCAGTCGGTAAGCGCGGAGAAGACGGGCGTCACGCGACCATCGCGATAACGGTACAGGTTCAGTATCCCGGTCGAATCGCTATGTGCGGTCGACGTGTAGTTATTGCCAAAGAGCACGCCGAAGGCGGTTTCCTGCGCGCTGATGCGGTAGGGAATGACGTCCATGGCCAGGAATGGACTCCATAACATCGGTGACGTATCGACGCGCTCGCTCCGATCGCTCGCGAGCAGGCGGAACCCTTGCCCGTCGCGGGTCAGTACACCTGTCCACAACTCCGCGTCGACGGTCTCGGTCGGGCGCTGGACCAATGCGGCCACGACCCAAAGCGGCCCGGAAGCCGATGGACCATGCGCCCATGGTGACAGCGCGACACCCTTGACACTGTCCGCCGGGGCCGGGTCCGTGCCCATCAGGGTACGCAACGCCGCTTGTTGCTGCTCGTCGTCGGTCACGTTGCTCGACGCAAACGCGCAGTGCGCAACCAGCGCCAGGACGAGCGTCAGCACCGTCTGGATGGAAAAGCCGAGTCTCCTGCTTCGTCGGGCGCGTGAGTATCGCCGCCCAAAGGATGAAGCATCTCCGCGCGCTTCCTGCATGCCGATCAACATTGCCCGCTTCTCCTCGTAGATCCTGTTTCCAGCCAGTTGCAAGCAAATTTCGTCGCGTCGACGTCTCTGCGCCTGACTCGACGGGCTTCGACCATTCGAGCCGATGCCGGAGACGTCGAACCGCATCGCAGCGATCGGCGCGAGATCGCGCCGCGCGTCGACCAGCGTCGCCGTGCAGCGTTTTCCGCTTCTGAAGTTGCCCCGATCGACGCCGACGCCGCGCCGCCGCAGCGATTCAACTCATGGCGCCTTGGCCAAAGCCAGAACGGCCATCACCGCATCGTCCTCGATTCCCTTGATATCCGACGGGAACCGGTTTCTTTGCGGTATCAACACGATTAGCCCCTCGATCTGTGCGGTAACCAGCGCGGCTCGCCTCGCGAGCGCGGCGTGTGACAGCGCCGGGTTCACGGCCTCGATGAATCCGGCGATCACGCGCCGTTGAAACCCGTATCCCTCTTCGAGCATTTTCCGCGCAAACTCCTGAGTCTGTGCCAGTACCCAGAAGTTCACGAACAGGCTTTGCGTCCGGGGCTGCTTGCCGTCCTCGAGCAACAACCTGACCACTTTCTCCAGGCGGCCCTCGGCGGTCAGCGACGTGTCCGCGCTGACACTGTCGTACGTATTGGCGTAGGCCTCCATCGTCGCGGAAAGGATGGCCTCGAAGATGTCTTCGCGAGTGGGGAAGTAGTGTTGCAGGTTCGACAGCGCCAGGCCCGCCTTCGCCGCGACCTTCCGCATGGTCAACCCACCATAGCCTTCGACGACGAAGATCTCGATCGCGCTGGCCATGATTTTATTCACCGTGTTCTTGCCGCGTTCGGTCAACACGCGTTCGTTATCGAGAGCCGCCCTCTTCAAGAAATCCTCCTGCTGCCCCATGAGCGAATGCCCGGCCGCATACCAACCGCACCGCCCCCGCTCGATACACCGGGAGGAGATATTTAGGTTGATCGACCTGATTTTGTAAAGCATCGATACCCGACGCCGGATCGCGCCGATCGACTCGAATTTTCCGCCGGCTTCCCGGCGCCCACTCTGCGGCGGGGGCCGAAACGCCGAACCTGACGGCGATATTCTACGCAGGTTTGGGAATCCGGGCAGACGAGAGGGTATCCATCGGCAAGCGGGCCTGTTCCCTGCCCGATGTCCGTATACCAAGCGCAATCATTGCTCATCTTCCACTTGTCTAGCCTCTCCTGCAAAACAGCCCGCTGTGGCAACGAACGCGCTTCCTCACGTTGCTCGCGAAACTGCCGATCCACGCCTCCGGCCTCGCAGCGCTGAACCGGATGGCGGCAGCCGCGATCCGCCGCCCACCTCGCGCGTTCATCGCCGATGTTGCACAAATAGGTCATGTGACATATTATCGTCTGCACGCACCGGCGACGGCATACGTCGCAGATTGCCCGGCATCGCTTAAAACGGGCTTCGGAGAATCGCTTCCTCTCGGGAAGCCGCACGGACGTTTTCGCGTGCGGGACTGCTGGCGTGTTCAGCGATTGAGTACGTAACCTCTTTTGTCCCGGCCGTCGATGTCAGCCGGCCCTTGATTATCAGGATTACTGCATGATTTACAGAAGCGATCGACATGCCTGCATGGCCGGGAACCGATTTCCCCTGCCGGGCTCCGGCCATACACGAGCAGAAAATTTCGATGCCGACTGACGCCTTTATCGCCGGATTTCGTCACGAGATCCAGAACCGCGCGTTCGCCCTGCGTGCCATTGGAAGACTGGCGGTGCGCCTCGACGGCGATCCCCGCCAGCGTCTTTGGGCAGCCTATCTGAAGCTGGAAGCGTTCAATGCGCCGATTTACCGCGCTGTGGCGACCCGCTGGGGGATGGATGCTTCGCCCACGCTGGCGACTCGGCTGAAGGCATGGGTAGTGAGTTCAGTCCCGACGTGTCTGCTGAAGCCTTTCCTGAAGTACGTGTACGCGGAGACTATCGCCTACTGCGAAGCGTTGCGCCGCCTTCGAGACATCGGCCCCTCCGACGCGCGCGACTTTCTCGACTACATGGTCGATCAGGAGGAGTTCCAGATCGACATGATGAGGCACTCGTTGAATGGTGACGATGCCGTGCTGGCAAGCCACATCGATACGTTCATTCAGCAGCACAAGAGAATAGCTACGGATTCCGAAATCAATAGCCGGCGTCAGCAGGCGTGAGCCTCTGTCACCCGTGAAATCGGCCGCTTCGCCCTCGCAGTCATTCATCGGGCAGCGGCCGGATCTCCCCACATGCGAGCATCGCGATGGCAGTCGATCAAACACCCCTGCTTCAGGCCAGGTCATTCTGGCAGCAAGCCTACGGAGAATATTTGCCCAATCCAGCGCTGATCGGGGATCTCAAGGTCGATGTCGCCATCATCGGCGGCGGCTTCACCGGGCTGAACACCGCGTTTCAATTCAAGCGGGACAATCCCAACGCTCGAGTCGTCGTGCTGGAGGCCGCTATCGTGGGATTCGGTGCCAGCGGTCGCAACGCCGGGTTCAGCACGAAGATGTTCGGCCTGGAGCCGGAACTGGTCCTGCTGCGCTGGGGCAAGCAAAAGATGATCGATGCTCATCGCTACCTGCAGCTCGCCGTCGCGCATACCCGGCAGCTCATCGACGAACACGGTTTTCAGTCCGACTACTGCCATGGCGGCCTGGTTCGCGCGAGCTACACGAAACAGCAACTGGGCCGCATGCAGAAGACGTTCGAATTGTTCCAGAAGCTGGGCATCGACACGGACATGACGTGGCGCAGCGCGCACCAGTTCCGGCAGGACTTCCATTCGGAACGTTTCGCGGGCGGCATCTACGAGTCGGACACCGGATACCTCAACCCCTGCAAGCAGGTCCGGTCGCTGAAGGCGCTGGCGATGTCGAGCGGGGTCTCGGTCCACGAGCTGACACCCGTCACGAATCTGGAAAGAACACCGCGGTCGGTACGCATCGCGACGCCGCACGGCCGGATCGAGGCAGACAGGATCGTCGTTGCGACGAATGCCTATTCTCGCGACGTTCCCGGCCCGCCGAACCTGAAAGCGCGTCAATATCCGCTCTGGACATATCAGGTCGCCACCGAACCCTTGAGCGCGGTTCAATGGGACAGCATCGGCTGGAAGGAGCGGCAGTCCTTCGGGGACAACCGGCAGATGCTGCACTATTTCAGGCCCACGGCCGATGGCCGCATTCTCATGGGAGGCGGCGACGCGATCAGCTACCGGACGGACGCGATGGAAGAGGTTCCCGCGCCCGCCGCCTGGCGGCATTGCGAGGCACACCTGAAATGGATCTACCCGCAGCTGCGGAATACGCGCATCGACTATCGATGGGGCGGCCCGGTTTCCGTGACGATGGACATGGTTCCGGAGATCGGTTTCATCGACGACGAGCGCATCATCTACTCGGGTGGATGTTTCGGTCACGGCGTCGCCCTGACGCACCTCAACGGCCGGACGATCGCGGACATGCTGAGCGGGAAGCAAACGGCCTTGACGGACTTCTGGATCGTGAACCGCAAATCGATGTCGATGAAGAGCGACACGCTGTCGTTCCTGTTCGGCAGGGCGGCCCGTCAAGCGCTGAAGACCTGGGACCGATGGGAGGAGCGAGGATTGACGAAGTAACGGCGGAGGATCCGCGCGTTCCCGCCCTGGCCGGCGGCATGACGCTGGCGCCGGCAATTCCCCGGCGCTCATCAACATTGCGCAACGCAACTGTTTGTCGATCCCCTTTCCACCCGCCGCGCCCTCCACGCCCCGCCCACACGCACCTTTGCCACGCCCATGACAAAACGTCTATAATTGGACAATCCATCGACTGGCTCGCTGCAGCATTCGCCCTGGCGCGCCTCGATTCCTCGGCCCTGCCTGCCCGGAACGACATGAGCGACTACCCCGTTTTCGACACGCTTTGCGATCTGCTGAACACGTCCGGCGCACGATTCCGCGTGCTGGAACATCCGGCCGAAGGAAAATCCGACGCGATCGCCGCGCTGCGCGGCACACGCCCCGAACAGGGCGCGAAGGCGATGCTGTGCACGTTCAAGGACGGCGGCGACGCCACCGCCCTCGCGGTGATTCCCGGCCACCTGAAGATCGATTTCCGCAAGGTCGCCGATGCGGTCGGCCGTCGCAAGGCGACACTCGCGTCGCCCGATCTCGCGGCCGCCGTCACGCGCTGCGTGATGGGCGCCGTGCCGCCGTTCGTGTTCGACGCCGGCGTGACGCTCGTCGTCGATCCCGCACTGGTCGAACAGAACACCGAGATTGCATTCAACGCGGGCCGCCTCGACCGCTCCGTCGTACTCGACTCGGCCGACTACGTGCGGATCGCGCAGCCGCTGCTCGCCGACATCACGCGGCCGCAAGCGGCGGACGGCGAGTAACCCGCCCGCCGCCGGTCGCCCATCTCCCGACGCCGTCGCATCGATCCGAACCCCGAACGCGAAACCACCATGACCACCACCCGGAACAAGGCACCGTCCGAGCAGGCATCGCTGATCGAACAGGTGCAGCGCATTGCCGAAGGGCTCGGCGCGATGTTCGCGCCGTTCACCGAGGTCGTGGTTCACGACCTGCGCACGCCGAAGCACGCGATTCTCACGATCCACAACAACCTGTCGGGACGCGCAGTCGGCGATCCCGCGACCGAGCTCGGCCTCGCCCGCATCGCGGACGACGATTTCCCGCAAGTGCTCGCGAACTACCCGAACCGCTTCGCCGACGGCCGCACCGCGAAAAGCACGTCGATCGGCATCAAGGATTCGACCGGCCGCTACGTGGCCGCGCTGTGCCTGAACGCCGACACCACGCTGTTCCGCGGCTTCCAGGGCATGCTGAACCAGTTCTGCAGCACGGATGGCGAAGCCGTCGCCGAAACGCTCGACCCGGCCGGCGCGGACGCGATCCGGCAACGCATCGACGCATTCGCGATGCGCCTCGCGACGACGCCGCGCGAACTGAAGACCGACCAGCGCCGCGAGCTGATGCAGGCGCTGAAGGCCGACGGTTTTCTCGAAGTGCGCCGCGCGATGGAAATCGTGTCGCAGCATCTCGGCGTCTCGCGCGCGACCGTCTACAACGATGCGAAATGATTCCGGATTCCGGCGCGCCGTGCGCGCGGCGTCCCTGTTGACTGACCTTTCCGACCCCAAACGACCATGAACGCTCCGACTCTCCCCACGTACGACGACGTTGCCGCCGCCGCGGCCCGGCTCGAAGGCCATGCGCACCGCACGCCGGTGATGACGTCGCGGACGATCGACGAAGCGCTCGGCGCGCAGGTGTTCTTCAAGTGCGAGAACCTGCAGCGCATGGGCGCGTTCAAGTTCCGCGGCGCGTTCAACGCGCTGTCGCGCTTCGACGCGGAGCAGCGCCGCAACGGCGTCGTCGCGTTCTCGTCCGGCAACCATGCGCAGGCGATCGCGCTGTCGGCGCGCATCCTCGGCATTCCCGCGACGATCGTGATGCCGCAGGACGCGCCGGCCGCGAAGATCGCCGCGACGCGCGGCTACGGCGGCAAGGTCGTGACCTACGACCGCTACACCGAGGATCGCGAGCAGATCGGGCGCGATCTCGCGGCGCGGCACGGGCTCACACTGATCCCGCCCTACGACCACCCGGACGTGATCGCGGGCCAGGGCACGGCGGCCAAGGAACTGTTCGACGAAGTCGGCCCGCTCGACGCGGTATTCACGCCGCTCGGCGGCGGCGGGTTGCTGTCGGGTACCGCGCTCGCCACGCGCGCGCTGTCGCCGAACGCGACGCTGTACGGCGTCGAGCCGGAAGCCGGCAACGACGGCCAGCAATCGTTCCGCTCCGGCGCGATCGTGCATATCGACACGCCGCGCACGATCGCCGACGGTGCGCAGACGCAGCACCTCGGCAACCTGACGTTCCCGATCATCCGCCGCGACGTCGACGACATCCTCACCGCGACCGACGCGGAACTGGTCGACTGCATGCGTTTCTTCGCCACGCGTATGAAGATTGTGGTCGAGCCGACCGGCTGCCTGTCGTTCGCCGCCGTGCGACGGATGAAGGACGCGCTGCAGGGCAAGCGCGTCGGCGTGGTGATCAGCGGCGGCAACGTCGATCTCGAGAACTTCTGCACGCTGGTGTCGGCGTCGGCCTGACCATCGCGGCGCGCATGACCATGCCGTGATCCGCGCCGCATCCCGCCGCATCGCTCCTTCACGCCGCGTTAAGTTTCGCGCCCTAGACTGATTACGTTGTCGCGCAATCCGTCGCGCAGCCAGTCGTGAAGGAGCCACCATGAAAACGCATGCGATCGTCGCCGCCGCCCTGGCGGCCGCTTCCCTTTCGGCGTTCGCTCAACCGGGCGTCACGTCATCCGGTTTTCCCGCCGCGTCGCCGCACGACGCCGTCGCGCAAGCGACGCACCGCTCGCCCGCCGCGTTGCCGCACGCCGGCTTCGTGCTCGCGAAGATCGATCAGAACAATACGCCCCCCGATCGCGACGGCGACCCGAGCGGCCGCACGCATTCCGGCATGCACATGTGACGGCCCGCGCCGGGCGCCGCAGCCGCCCGGCCCTCAGAACGACGGCAACGACGGATCGCGCGCGGCCAGAATGTCGTCGGTGCGCCGCTGCAGCGCGCCGTCGATCGTCTCCGGTTGCGGAACCAGCCAGTAGCGCCCGGCACGGATGCCGTCGAACACCCGCTCGGCGAACGCATCGGGCGTGAGCCCGTGCGCGTTCAGCATCGAGCGCATCGTGTCGACGAAGCCGCGCACTTCGGGCCGGTCGTGCACCGCGCCGAACGGGTCGTTGAAGATGCCCGTTTGCACGGGGCCAGGCGCAAGCAACGACACGCCGACCGGCGCACCGAGCATCTTCAGTTCTCCGTACAGCGATTCGGTCAGCGCGACCACCGCGAATTTCGTCGCCGAATAAGGCGACATCAGCGGGCTCGGCAGGAACCCGCCCACCGACGCGGTATTCACGATGCGCGCCGGCACGTTGCGTTCGAGCATCCGCGGCACGAAGCTGCGGATCCCGTTCAGCACGCCGTGCACGTTGATCGCGAAGCTGCGCTCGAAGCGCTCCGGCGTGATTTCCCAGCTGAAGCCGGTCGCCATCACGCCCGCGTTGTTGAACAGCAGGTCGACGCCGCCGAAGCGCTGCCACGCGGCTTCCGCCAGCGCATCGACGGCTTCCGGCCGGCTGACGTCGGTCGGCACGCACAGCACGTCGGTGTCGAGCGTCGCGGCGAATGCGTCGAGCTTCGCCGGGTCGAGATCGGCCAGCACGACACGCATGCCGAGCCCGGCAGCGTGGCGTGCAAGCCCGCTGCCGATGCCGCTGGCCGCGCCGGTGATCACGGCGGTGCCGCCGTCGAAGCGAATCGGGTTCGTCATGTCGATCAGAGTCCTGTGGGGTCGATGTGAGGATGCGCATACGCGGGAATCACCGGCGGCGGCAGCACCGTGCGGCCGTCGAGCGAATGCACCGCGAGCTGCTGCGCGAGCGGGAAATGCAGGCTGTGCGTGACGAGGCCGGTGCGTTCACGCGCCGGCAGGCTGCACAGCGCGAGCGCGGTTTCCGCGAGATACGCGACATCCTCGGTCGGATAGCCTTCGGGGATGTAGCGCGCGGCGCCCGGCGTGCGGATCGCCGTGCTCGGCGCGACGAGATTCACCGCGATGCCGTCGGCTTCGAGTTCGGCCGCGAGCCCCTGCGTGAAGCGCGACAGCGCCGCCTTCGCCGCCGCGTAGACGGTCGCACCGCCCGCACGCGAGAAATCGTCGAACGGGCGCAGCGGCGGCAGCGCCGTCACCGAGCCGACGTTCACGATCCAGCCGGCGCCGCGCGCACGCATCAGCGGGATCGCGGCCTGCGCCAGCGCGATCGGAATACGCAGATAGTGTTCGATCGTCGTGTCGAACATCGTCATCGGCATCGCGTCGACGCACGCATAGTCCGCCACGCCCGCGTTGTTGACGAGGATGTCGAGGCCGCCGGCCGCCTGCGCGGCGCGCCCGACGAGCGCGTCGCGCTCGGCCGCGTTCGACAGGTCGGCCGCGAGCGCGATCGCGCGACCGCCCGCCTGCTCGATCAGCGCGACCGTTTCGGCGAGCGTGCCGGCGGTCGTGGCCGATTGCGCGAGGCTGCGCGCCGTCACGACGACGGTCGCGCCTTCGGATGCCAGGCGCTGTGCGATCGCACGGCCAATGCCGCGGCTTGCGCCGGTCACGAGCGCGCACTTGCCGGCCAGTACGCCGGTTCGAATATCGGTCATCGTTGTCTCCTGTGATGGGCGTGCGGGCCGCTCAACCGGCGATATCCGCAACATGAAGCACCAGCTTCGTTTTCGCCTCGCCCGTTTGAACGAGATCGAGGGCATGGGCCGCCTGTTCGAGCGGAAATCGGTCGAAGCGCGGCACGCGCAGTGCGCGCCGCTCGAGTTGCGCCGCGATCCGGCCGAGCGTGGCGCCGCTCGGCATCCGGCTGTAGGTCATCGCGGTGCGCAGGCCGCGCCGGGCGGCTTCGGCGGCCGTCGCGGCCTGCCGCTGCGCATCGCCCGGCGCAAGCGTCATGATGTTCACCAGCGTGCCGCCCGGTGCCAGCAGGTCGAGCGCGTCGGGCAGCGTGTCGCCGCCGACCGCGTCGAGCACGAGGTCGGCCCCGCCGGGCGCCCATGTGCGCAGCGCCGCCGCGACGTCCTGCGCGCGATAGTCGATGCTTGCCGCGGCGCCCAGCGATTCGACCGTCTCGCGGTTGCGCGCGGAACACGTCGCCGCGACCCGCGCGCCGGCCTGCACCGCGAGTTGAATCGCGAACGTGCCGACCGCGCCCGCGCCGCCGTGCACCAGCACGGTCTGTCCGGCCCGCAGCCCGCCGTCGTCGAACAGGCCGGCCCACGCGGCAAGCGCGGGGGTCGGCACCGTGGCGGCTTCCGCGAGGCTCAGCGCGTCGGGCACGCGCACGACCGAGTCGTGGCGCACCGCCACGTATTCCGCATACGCGCCCCAGCGGCCCGCGCCGACGTCGGTTTGCGCGAACACCCGCATGCCGGGCGCGAAACCGTCGACGCCGTCGCCGACCGCTTCGACCACGCCCGCCGCGTCGAAGCCGATCACGAACGGAAACCTGTACTGCATGAATGCGCCGAGGTAGCCTTCGCGGCATTTCCAGTCGGCGGGATTGACGCCCGCAAAGGCAACGCGGATCAGCACGTCGCCGGGGCCCGGCGTCGGTGCCGGCACGTCGGCCATCCGCAACGCGTCGGAATGACCGGCGCGGTCGATCAACAGGGCTCGCATCTTCGTGTCTCCAGGGAGTTGTCAGCTTGACGTTCGTGCCGCATCACGCCGCCGTCTCGGCCAGCAGGCTCGACGCGAGCGGACAGAACGCATGCGAGATCGCATCGACGGTCCAGTCGGGGCTTTCGGCATCGAACCGGCGGTCGACCCAGCCCCAGTGATACGGATGCATCAGGTATTCGCCGAGCAGATCGCCGACGTGCGCGAATTCCTGCTGCCACACGTGTGTCCATGCGCCGGGGGGCGCGATCCGGCTCAGGCGCCAGTTGCGGATGCCGGGCATGAACTCGGGCATGCGCAGCAGTTCGCGTTCGAGCGCGGCGACCTGCTCGGCGCCGGCCTGCGGCCGCACGCGCAGCATCAGCGTGCGCCACACGCCGTCGCGCAGCGCGGGTTCGCGCAGGCCGCCGCCGATCGCGCGGCACACGGCGCCGTCGATGCGCACGATGCCCGGCAGTTGCGCGAGCGCGGCGAAATCCGCCGTGCCGTCGGCTGCGCAGTCGGCCACGCAGTTGGCGGTGCCATTGGCCGCCGAATCGTCGCGCAGCACGTCGAGCGTGAAGTCGCCCGCGCCCCAACTGCCGTCCTGGTTGCGCGCCAGCGCCACGCGTTTCGCGCCGGCCAGCGCGTGCGCGGCTTCATGCAACGCGCGTTCGATGCCACCGGCGTCGCAATCCGCCGACACGAACACCTGTGCCGTGTCATGCCGCATGATCGACCTCCGTCAGCGCGGGCAGCGGCGCATCGGCGTCCGTCATCACATGGCGGCGGCGCACGTCGCACAGCGCGTCGACCGCCATCCAGAAACTCACCACACCGGCATCCGTCAGCGCGCGCATCCGGTAGTAGGCCGGCGCATCGGCCACGTGCCAGGTCAGCCACAGCGTGCTCGGCTGCCCGGGCACCGCGACGGGCGGCGACACCCAGTGGCCAGCCGCCGTCAGCCCGCGTGCCGCGTGGCCCGGCAGGTAGCGGTCGCGCAGCAGCGCAAGCACGTCGGGAATGCGCTCGGGCGCGAGCGTGATTTCGTCTACGATCTGGATCATTCGCTTGTCGTGCGTGGTCGTTCGTGACAGGGATCGGCGGCCGGCCTACGCCGTTCCGGCGAGGCCGCGGGCGGCCGGCGTGGATAGCATTCTTGCGTGGCGGCGATGAACGGGCCCCTACCGGCCCGCTCACCGGCCCCTGTCGCAACGATCAGATCGGGAAACTCATGAAACAGCGCACCATGCCGGCCCGCGGCCGCATCCTGCCGGGCCTCGGCGCGCGCCTGCTGAGCGAACTCACGCGCAGCGGCGCGCCGCCGGCCGACCGCGATGCGCAGCCATCTCGACCGGCGACGACACCGGGCGATTTCGTCGCGCTGTACCGCGACGCGATCGAGCGGCTCGAGGCGCGGGTCGCGCGCGGCGACGGCCACCCGCCGATGCGCAAGCGCGAAGTCGACCTGATGTGCCGCTGCCTGCTGAGTTGCGCGACGCTCGCCGACGCGATCCGCTGTGCGGCCGAGTTCTGCGAAATGCTGCAGCCGCGCGCCGGTCACCTGACGCTTGCGGTGCGCGACGGGCGTGCGCTGTTCCGAATGGATTCGCTGCGGCGTACGCGCAGCCCGGCCGCGTGCCTGGTCGACCTGACCGGGCTGTTCTGCTACCTGCAGCTGTTTGGCTGGCTGATCGGGCAGCCGTTGCGACCGACCGACGTGTGGCTCGGCCATCCGCGCCGCGACGACGCGATGCCGTTGCTCGGACTGTTCAATGCGCCGGTTGAAGTGGGCCGCAAGACCTACGGTTTCGCGTTCGATGCGGCGCGGCTCGCGTGCCGCGTGATCCGGCAGCCTGCCGAGCTCGACGCGTTTCTCGTCGATTTTCCGTTTCGCCTGATCGATGCGGCACCGGCCGTCGTGTCGTGGACGCAGCAGGTGCGCGGTTTCCTCGATGCGGCGCTCGCGCATGAACAGGCGTTGCCGGCGCTCGCCGAACTGGCCGCATGGCTCGGCGTCAGCGAGGCGACGTTGCGGCGGCGGCTGGCGGCCGAGCACACCGGTTATCACGCGCTGAGGGAGCAATGTCTCGCCGAAGCCGCGCAACGCTGCCTGCGCGAATCGGACTGGCCGGTCGCGCGGATTGCCGCGCATCTCGGGTTCGGCGGCGAGGAGGCGTTTCGCCGCGCGTTCGTCCGGTGGACAGGAGTCGCGCCGAGCCGGTTCAGGCGCGATCGGACGGCTTCGAACCACCCTGTTTCGTCAGACATGAAACGCGGCGCCGACGCATGAAAGAAAGGATTTCGAAAGGATTTGCCCGGCGATGACGTTTTTTCGCATCCCTGCGTCGCCGGATATTTGACGCGGCGGCGCGCACGCCATTACCCTTGCGCGCTGATGGTGCCCGGAGACGGGATCAAAAGGGAACGCAGGAGAGGCCATGCCTCGAATCTGCGGCTGCCCCCGCAACTGTGAGCGGTGAATTCGTGCCACTGCGTGCCACTGGGAAACCGGGAAGGCCCGCACGAATGACGACCCGCGAGCCAGGAGACCTGCCATCGACCCGAGGTCCAGGCAGCCGCACCGGGCGGGGTGTCCCGGCGCGCCAGGCACCGCCGTTGGCGGTCGCCCGCTGCATGGACGGCCCGACCTCAGGATCCGCCCGATGTCCATCGTTACCGCATCCGCTTCCGCACCGGAAGCGCCGCGCCGGCACGCCGCCGGCCTGCACGGCCCGCACGCACTCGCGTGCCGTCCCCCATCGACTGCGTCCGCCGGCATGCGCCGCGCCGACGCCCGTGACACCGGCCTGCCCGGCCCGGTCGCGCGATAACCCGATCACCGATAACAAGACCGGTGCTGCGCGCCGCCCGTTCACGATCGACGCCAGCGCAGCCCGACGACAACGACAGCCTCATGAAGATTCGACACCTCCTTGCCACGTCCGCCGCGACCGCGCTCCTCTCGCCCCTCGCCCACGCCGCCGGCGACACCGCGGTTTCGCAACCGGCCCCGGCCGCCGAAGGCACCGACCTGCCGACGATCAACGTGACCGACACGCGGCGCCTGCCCGAGTCGTTCGACCAGCGTTATGCGACGACCCAGGTGCTCACGCGCACCGATCTCGACCGGCTGTCGCCGAGCGACCCGAGCATCACGCAGGCGCTTGCGACGCTGCCCGGCGTGACCGTCTCGCAGAACGGCGGCCCCGGTTCGTCCGCGTCGGTCAGCATCCGCGGCTCGTCGGCCAACCAGGTCGCCGTGTTCATCGACGGCATCCGGATCGGCTCGCCGACCACCGGCATCGCGCCGTGGGCCGACTTGCCGACCGAAGCGTTCGAACGTGTGGAAGTGATTTCGGGGCCGGCTGCCGCGTCGTTCGGCGCCAATGCGATGGGCGGCGTCGTGCAGCTCTTCACGCGCCGCGCCGCCAACCAGCCGAACCAGACGACCGTGTCGTTCGGCGGCGGGTCGAACAAGACGTTCGACACGCAGCTCCGCACGTCGGGCACGGTGCCGTCGACCGGGCCGCTCGCCGCGCTCGGCGGGCTCACCTACTCGCTCGGCCTGCGCTCGTACAACACCGCCGGCATCGACTCGACGCGGCCCGTGCTGCCGTACCATGAGGCCGGCCGCAACCCGTACCACGCGCAGGATCTCGATGCGCGCCTCGGCTACGCGCGCGACAACTGGTCGATCTCGACGTTCGCGCTGTATCACCGGTCCGATCTGTCCTACGACAACAGCGGTTATGCGAACCGCCAGCTCGATCATCAGCTGACGACCGGTATCGCGTTCCATCTCGACATCACGCCCGACACGCAGTTCGACCAGTCGTTCGGTTATGCGAACGATCGCCAGTTCCTCTACGCGAGCGATCCGGCCATCCCGACCGACCAGATCAATTCGCAGCGCATCAGCACGTCGACGTCGTTGACGCATCAGGAACGCGGGTTCCACCTGTTCGGGCTGCCGCTGTCGGGCGAGACCAAGCTCGCTTACGATTTCACGCGCGAGCAGGCGTTCCTGCCGGTCGATATGCCGGGCGGCATACCGACGCGCAACGATTCCGCGTTCTCGCTGCATCAGTCGGCGACGCTCGGCAGCGTGACGATGTTCCTCGCCGGGCGACATGAAATCATCGCCGGGCAGTCGGTGAATACGGGTAACGCGGCGCTGTCGTGGGCGATCACGCCGGTGTATACGGCGCGCGTGTCGTACGGCAATGCGTTCAAGCTGCCGACGTTCAACGACCTCTACTACCCCGGCTACGGCAATCCGGATCTCAGCCCGGAACGCAACACGTCGGTCGAGGCCGCGGTCGATGCGAACACGTCGTACGGTACGTTCACGGCCGCGATCTACGACACGCGGGTCACCAACCTGATCGCGTACAACCCGGCGACGTTCTCGCCGATGAACATCGGTCGCGCGCATATTCGCGGGATCGACCTGTCGTACAAGGGGACGATCGGCCGCTCGACGCCGGTGAGCGTCGCGGTCGGGATCCTCAATCCGCAGGACGAGACCAACGACTCCTGGCTCAGCCGCCGTCCGCGCCAGACGGTCAGCATCAACATCGATCACACGTGGGATGAGTTCCACCTGCATGCGTTGAGCACGGGGGCGTCGCTGCTTTACGGCGGCACGACGTTCGACGATCCGGCCAACTCGACCTATCTGCCGTCGTACCTGACGGTGGGCCTGCGCGCGTCGTACCGGATCAATTCGCACCTGACGGTGTCGGCGACGGTGTCGAACCTGTTCGACCGGCAGTACATGACCGCGTATGGATACAACACGCTTGGGCGGACGGCGTTCGGGAAGGTGACCTACACGTTCTGACGGGCGGATGGGGAGGCCTTGGCGCGGTGGGCGGCGAGGTCTCCCGTCCGGAAGCGGTGTTCGATGCTTCCGTCACCGGGTATGGGAAACGGTATTCCGCCCCAAACCCGTCGACGGGCTTGTGACTGCAGAGCTGCCGGTCTTTCGGTCGCGCCACGGGCGTCAATGTCCGTATCAACACTGTTAGACTGCGGACGCCTTCCCCGTAGATGTACTCACCATTCAGGACATCGACATGACCGAATGCACGCTCACGTTTTCCAGTCAGATCGAATGGGAAAGCTGGTTAGGGGAAAACGGCAGCACGTCAACCGGCGCATGGCTGCGTCTCGCGAAAAAAGGCACCGGGCAGCGAACCGTCACCTACGAGCAGGCGCTGGAAAGCGCCCTCTGCCACGGCTGGATCGATGGTCAAAAGCGGGCCGGGAACGACCAATACTGGTTACAACGCTTCACCCCACGCACCGCCAAAAGCCTGTGGTCGCAACTCAACAAGGACCGGGCCGAAGCACTGATCGCCGCAGGCAGAATGCGCCCGCCCGGCATGTGCGAAATCGAGAAGGCCAGGAAGGATGGCCGCTGGAACGCTGCTTATACGTCGGCCAGCAACTCGACCGTGCCGGACGACCTGCAGGCGGCCCTGGACGCCAATCTCGGAGCCAAAAAATTCTTCGCAACCCTGAACAGCCGTAACCGCTATGCGATCCTGTATCGCATACAGAATGCCAAAAAGCCCGAAACAAGGGCGCGCAAAATCGCGGAGTTCATCGACATGCTGATGCGTGGCGAAACCTTCCATCCATGAATTTTTCGCCGACGGAGATTTTCCCGAACGTGGGGGATACATCCCGTCATGGCCGCTTCGGCTCGGCATCGGTCATCACACACTCGTTCCATTCTTCGGACTATGATGATCCGGCCGACAGCCACGGGGCTGCCGGCCCACGCGTCCTCGATACATTTCACGTAACGCAACGCGCATTCCCGAGCGCAGCGACCAGGGTGAATCATGGATCAACACGAAGACTTCATCGTGCGCACCATGTCGGCCGACGAGGTAGCCATGTCGATCGAATGGGCGGCGGCGGAAGGCTGGAACCCCGGCCTGCATGATCCTTCCTGTTTCCGGGAAGCGGACCCGGCCGGGTTCTTCGTCGGCGTCTGGCGTGGCGAGCCCGTCGCGTGCCTCGCCGCCGTCGCCTACGACGAACGCTTTGGTTTCATCGGCCTCTACATCGTGAAACCCGGGTTTCGCGGCAAGGGCTTCGGCATCCGAATCTGGCAGCACGGCATGCGTTACCTCGCCGATCGCAACATCGGGCTCGATGGTGTCGTGGCCCAGCAGGCGAACTACCGGAAGTCCGGATTCGCGCTCGCGTACCGCAACATCCGCTATCAGGGGCGCGTGGACGGCATCGGGTGCGCGCAGGTGACCGCCGCGGCCGACGTGCCGTTCGAGCAGTTGCTCGCCTACGACCGCCAGTGCTTTCCAGCGGCACGCGCGCGTTTCGTCTCCGCGTGGATCGCGCAGCCGGATGCCGTGGCGCTCGTGGCCGTCGACGCCGGCCGGATCGCCGGATACGGTGTCGTGCGACGCTGCAAGGCGGGCTGCAAGGTCGGCCCGCTGTTCGCCGACGACGCAGGCGTTGCCACCAGGCTGTTTAGCGCGCTGGCCGCGCGCATGCCCGGCGAGGTCATCGTGCTCGACGTGCCGGACACGAACCCCGCAGCCGTCGCGCTGGCGGAACGGCACGGCATGACGAGCGTGTTCGAAACCGCGCGGATGTACACGCAAGACGCGCCGCCGATTGCAATCGATCGCGTGTTCGGGGTGACGTCGTTCGAGCTGGGGTAATCGTCGCAAAACAGGGCGGACGCCCAGGTCGCTACGCGATGCAACGTCAGCAAGCGTGGCTGGGTAATTCCGCCCTCTACGGCCCTTGTACGGCAGGTACGGGTATCGTGCGGGCATCAACGGGCCGCCCGTCGGAACGGGTGATGCGCAGACGACGCAGATCCCGATCGCCGCGACAGCCGGGTGGATATGGCTTACATGTTCGACGCATGTTTGTCTCCGCTTCCTGACGCACGGCACCCGACCCAAGCGGCCATCCCCGATCACATGAAGCCATAGCGCTTCGACGCAGCGGAACACGTCACCCCAATGACGCATGGGCAGAACCGGCACCCCGGAAAATTGACATCCCCACCGAACCTAATACAATTAGCCCTTTGACTAACTTGAATAGCATCCGTCATGGCACGCGCCGGCATCACCCTGGACAAACTCGTCGAAGCCGGCGCACAGCTCGCCGATGAGACCGGCTTCGAGCACCTGACCGGCGCAGCGCTCGCGCGTCACTTCGACGTCAAGCTCGCCAGCCTGTACTCCCATGTCCCGAGTTTCGACGATCTCAAGAGCCGGATCGCACTCTTCGCGCTGAGGGAACTCGCCGATCGCGCAACCGAAGCACTGGCCGGCCGTACCGGCAAGGATGCACTGACAGCGCTCGCCAACGTCTATCGCGACTACGCGCGCGAGCACCCCGGCCGTTTTGCAGCCGCGCGCCACCCGCTGAGCGTCGAGCGCGCCACTGAAAGCGCCGGCGGCCGGCTCGTCAGGATGACCTCGGCCGTGCTGCGCAGCTATGACATGCCGGAAGCCGAGCAGCCGCATGCGATCCGCCTGCTCGGCGGCTTTTTCATGGGCTACGTCACACTCGAAAGCGCCGGCGGGTTCTCGCACAGCGCACCGGCTTCCGACGCGTCGTGGTTGCGCAGTCTCGATGCGCTGGACGTGATGCTGCGTCACTGGCCTTGCGCCGCATGACTCGCCCAACGGAGCCGAATCGATGAAAGACCAACCCGACGGCGTGGTCCTGCCGAGCCGTGTCGTCCCCTTCCCGGCCTCGATCAGCGAAGAGGCGCGAGCCGCGTTGCAACGGCTGGTCGGCAGCGACGGCGTGCCGCTGAACGCGCTGCACGTGATGCCTGCCCCGGACGATTTCGACGCATGGATGCGCGTGAAGGCGGCCGCCGACGCGCACTACGCGGCGGCCATCAAGCAGCTCGGCGGTCATCTGCGTTCAAGCGTGGAGACGATCCGGGCCGGCGCCGCGGACGTGTACGTCGCCACGCCCGAGGCAGTGGCTTCCGGCGAATGCGCGTACATCGACCTGCATGGCGGTGCGCTGGTTCTCGGCGGCGGCGCCGCATGCCGCGCCGGCGCGCAGATGCAAGCCGACCGGCTCGGCATTCGATGCTACGGCGTCGACTATCGCCTGCCGCCCGAACATCCGTATCCGGCCGCACTCGACGATTGCATCGCCGCGTATGCGTACGTGCTGGAGCGCTACGCACCGGAAAACGTCGTCATCGGCGGGCGCTCGGCGGGCGGCAACCTCGCCGCCGCGATGGTGCTGCGCGCCCGCGACGAAGGGTTGCCGCTGCCGGCCGCGCTGGTGCTGCTGTCGCCGGAAGTCGACCTGACCGAATCCGGCGACAGCTTCGAAACCAACCGCCTCGTCGACGTGGTGTTGCCGACGTCGCTGATGCCGAACAACCTGCTCTACGCGAACGGCGCCGATCTCGCGCATCCGTATCTGTCGCCGCTGTTCGGCGATTTCGCTGCCGGTTTCCCGCCGACCTTCATCCAGAGCGGCACACGCGACCTGTTCCTGTCGAACGCGGTCCGCCTGCACCGCGCATTGCGGCGCGCGCAGGTGCCGACCGAGCTTCATCTGTTCGAAGGCATGCCGCATGGCGGGTTCATGGGCGCGCCCGAAGACATGGAACTGGGCCAGGAAATCGCGCGCTTCGTGCGTGCGCATTTGCCTGCATTGAATTGAATCCGTCGAGCGTCGGACGATGAACGGCAAACCCCATAAGAACGACATCGGCATCGGCCCGGATCGCTGGATCGAATTCGGCGATCTGTCGGGCGGGCAGGCGCAGGCGGTCGCGATCGATCCCTGTCTGGCCGGGGTCATGTCGCTGATCGATGCACTGGAGACGGACTGTGTCGCCGAATGCTGCGGCATCGACGCATTCGGTTTCTGGCCGGACGAGATCGCGGTTGCCGTGAGTACGCTCGATCGCGCCGCGCTGGCACGGCTCGCCGACGATCTGCTGTCGGTTCAGCGTGCGATCGACGCGTTGCCGTCCGATCTCGTCGTCAGCACGCGGATGAACCAGTTTTTCAGGAAGGCGGTGTTAGTCGAGTTGCTCGCGCATATCCGGACGACTCTCGACGCGATCCGGTCGCAGCGCGATGCGCGCGACGCATCGGCCTAAATGACGGCGCGCACGCCCGCGACCACCTGAATCACGCCGAACACCGCGACGACCGCGGCCGACACGCGCGACAGCCCGTGCATGAACGCGAACGACATCCGCGTGCGCAGCGCGGCGGTCGTACCGCTCAGGCACAGCCACCACGTCGCGGAGCCGATGAACACACCGGCGACCATCAGCGCCACGGCCGGCCACATCGCGCCTTCCCGCGCTCCCGTCAGCGGGCCGAGCGCCGCGAAGATCCCGACGAACGACAGGATCGTCATCGGGTTCGACAGCGTCAGGCCGAACGTCGTCAGGAAGTCGCGCAGGACGGTCGTGCGCGGCAGGTCGCGTTGCGCCGTCGACGCGGCCGGCGCCTGGCGCGCGATGGTCCACGCCAGCCACACGAGAAATGCGCCGCCGGCGATTTTCAACCCGACGGTCAGCATCGGGAACGCCGTGACGATACCCGCGATGCCGAGCGCACCGAGCAGGCCATAGATCGCATCGGCGCACGCGGCGCCGACGCCCGTCGCGAATCCCGCCTGAAAACCGCGGCTCAGGCTGCGCTGGATGCACAGCATGCCGATCGGGCCGACCGGCACCGCGATCGACAGCCCCATTACGACGGACTTGATGAACAGCATCGCCTGCTCCTTGCGACATGTGACGCGTTGAACAGGCATCGTAGGGAAAGTCCGGTCATCGCTGAATGCGGTTTTTAAGGAAAAATGGCGGCTCCACCTTAAAAAATTCCACCGCGATGGACGATCTGGACTGGAAGGTACTGGCGCTGTTGCAGGCCAACGGCCGCATCAGCTACACGGAGCTGGCGCGCCAGGTGCACCTGTCGGTGCCGGCGGTGACGGAGCGCGTGAAGCGCCTTGAAGCGGCCGGCGTCGTCGAGGGCTACACCGCGCGGATCAATCCTGCCGCCGCAGGTTATCCGGTCAGCGCGCTGATCGGCATCACGGTGCCGCAACCGGCGAAAGCGAAATTCCTCCGGTTGCTGGAGACGATTCCCGAAGTCGTCGAATGCCATCACGTGACGGGCGCGGACTCGTATGTGATGCGACTCGTCGCGATCAGCATGACCCATCTCGAACAACTGATCGAACGCATCAACCTGTACGGCGAAACACGCACGTCGATCGTGATGTCGACGCCGCTGCCCGCACGTGGATTGGCGCGGCCGCCGTCGCCGCGCGACATCGTTCGCGATTGACGCATCGAGCGGCCCCGCCCGATCCGCTTTCCGCAGAAGACCATCAGGAAACCCGCCGGCGGTAACCGGAGGCCAGACTTCATCTGGCCGGTTACCGCCGTGAAGATCCGGACCGATCGGCTACTTGCCGGCCACGCCGCCAAGCAGGCCGCCCACCAGCCCCGTAATGGGCGCGAGCGGATTGGCGAGCGCCCCCAGCGGCGAGCCGCCATCCGCGCCGGTCGCGGAACCGTTGTGAACCGTCGCCGGCATGCCGCCGACCACGCTCGTCACCAGGCCCGCCACCGGCACCGCGCCGTTCGCGCCGCTCGGGTTCACGAGGCCGCCCACATTGGTCACGGTGTTGCCGACCGCGCGAACGAGCCCGCCGACGCCGCCGACCAGCGGCTGGGGCGACGTGGACGTCACCTTCCATCCCGCCGACGTGATCGCGCCGCCGATCTGTCCGAGCAGGCCCGCGACCGGCTGTCCGAGGCCGGTCGCCGTGCCGACCTGCTGCGTGACCTGGCCGACGGTCGTGACGAGCGGCGTGATCGCGGTGCTGATCGCCTGCGTCGTCTGCTGGACCGGGGCCGACGACAGGGCCGAGCCGAGCATGGTGCCGCCCGTCTTGATGCCGCCGGACACGGTGTCGAGCAGGCCGCCGACCGGGGTCGTGAGCGGCGCCAATGGCGACAGCGGGCCGGTGCCGAGCGCCTTCACCGTGTCGCCGAGGCCGGCTACCGGATTGCCGACCGAGCCGACGATGGAGCCGAGCCCGGCGACCGTCGTGCCGACGGGGTTCGCCGTGAAACCGGTCTGGCCGATGCCGTTGCTCACGGCGTTCGACGTGTCGCGGATGATCGTGCCCACGCCCGTGACCGTGTTGCCGAGGCCGGTGGTCACGCCGTTGCCCACTCCCGGCGGATTCGCTTCACTGATCGTGGCGCCGGCGGCCATGACGACCGCCCCGACGGAACTGATGATGCCGTTCGTGCCGGGGGTTCCGCTCGTGCCGCTTGTGCCGCCGGTTCCGCTCGTGCCGCTCGTGCCGCTCGTGCCGCTCGTGCCGCTGGTTCCGCTCGTGCCGCTGGTTCCGCTCGTGCCGCTGGTTCCGCTCGTGCCGCTGGTTCCGCTCGTGCCGCTGGTTCCGCTGGTTCCGCTCGTGCCACTGGTTCCGCTTGTGCCGCTGGTTCCACTTGTTCCGCTTGTGCCGCTGGTTCCACTTGTTCCGCTAGTCCCGCTCGTGCCGCTGGTTCCGCTCGTGCCGCTGGTTCCACTCGTGCCGCTGGTTCCACTCGTGCCGCTGGTTCCACTCGTGCCGCTGGTTCCACTCGTGCCGCTGGTT
>JABLTH010148811.1_pt1 | contig 41745 bp, 31 predicted proteins | sample 7875711 | NCBI WGS metagenome assembly JABLTH01 (sample SAMN14941262, study PRJNA633318) | bioreactor metagenome | isolation source: bioreactor | place: China | collected 2019-03-05 | reverse complement strand
GACGGCCCTGCCTCCGTCCAGAGGCCGGACAGCTTGCAGTGAAGGTTCGGCAGGCTGGCGAGCCGGCCCATCGCCGACAGCCACGGCTGCCATTCGCCGCGCTCGATGAACGGCTTCGCGCCATGGTCGATCACGATCGGCAGATCCGGATGGCGTCGCGCGAATGCATGCAGTGCATCGAGATGGCGCGGCATCACCAGTGCATCAAAACGCAGCCCGTGCTCGAGCATCGCGGCGACCGCGCGATCCAGCCGCGGATCGTCGATCCACGCGTCGTCGGGCAGATCCTGCAGCATCGGTCGCAAGCCGCGCGCCTTCGGCGCGGACGCAAACGCCGCGATCCGCGCCGGTGCGTCGTCGGCCTTCAGGTCGACCCAGCCGATCACCGCGCCGACGCTCGGCGTTTCGTCCGCGAGATCGAGCAGAAAGCGCGTGTCGGCTTCGCTCGGCAGCGATTGCACGAGGACGGTGGTGTCGATGCGCGCGGCGTCGAGCAGCGGCGCGAGATCGGCCGGGCCGAAATCCCGGTGAATCGCATCGAGTTCGGCCGGCGGCCAACTGCCGGCCCGTGCGTCGATGCGCCAGTAGTGCTGATGGGCGTCGATGCGCATGGTCATGCGTGGGCTCCCGGAACCGGCGCGTGCGCCGCGATCAACCCTTCGTCGCGCAGCGCATCCCACAGTTCGGCCGGCGCGGGACGCTCGAACCAGTCGATGTTCTGCTTCAACTGCGCCACGCTGCGCGCGCCGACCACGCACGATACGACGGCTGGATGACCGAACGGAAACTGCAATGCCGCGGCGGGAAGCGGCACGTCGAAGCGGTTGCACAGCGCGCCGAGCCGCGTGGCCTTGTCGATCACGTCGGCGCTCGCGTCCGCATAGTTGAACTTGCCGTTGCCGGCGAGCAGGCCGGAATTGAACACGCCGCCGATCACGATCGCCGTCCCGTCACGGGCGCACGCGTCGAGCAGCGGTTCGAGCGCCGTCTGTTCGAGCAGCGTGTAGCGGCCGGCCAGCAGCACCGCATCGAGCGCCGCTTCGTTCAGCGCGTCGGCCGCGACTTCCCATTCGTTCACGCCGAGACCGAACGCGCCGATCTCGCCGCTGGCACGCAGCGCATCCAGCGCGCGAAACCCGCCGCCGCGCGTCAACTGTTCCCAGTAGTGCGCGTGACGATCGCCGTGCGTCATCGCGCCGATGTCGTGCACGTACAGCATGTCGATCCGCGCGAGCCCGAGCCGTTGCCGGCTGTCGTCGTGCGAGCGCATGATGCCGTCGTAGCTGTAGTCGTAGACGGGCCGGAACGGCAGCGGCTCGGCCCAGCCGTCGTCACCCGGCCGCACGCTCGCGTCGGCGCGCATCAGCCGCCCGACCTTCGTGCTGAGCGTGAACGCGCGGCGCTCGCGCGGGGCGAGCCCCGCGCCCACCCGCCGCTCGGACAGCGTGTAGCCGTAATACGGCGCGGTGTCGAAATAGCGCAGGCCGGCGGCCCACGCGGCGTCGACCAGCGCGGCGGCGTCGGCCGCCGACATCGGCCGATAAAGGCCGCCGAGCTGCGAGCAGCCGAGGCCGAGCGCGGACACCGTCAGCCCGCTGCGCGGCAAGGTGCGCGTATCGTTTGCGTTCATGAGTGGTAACTCGATGCGTGCAAGCGGCACGGGTGATCAGTACAGGACATTCTTCGCTGCCTGCGAATCGAGGTTCTGCTTGTCGACCATCACGACGCCGGTATCGATCAGCTTCGGCGCGGGCTTGCGCTCGATCACGTCGAGCGCCGTGCGCACGCCCTGGTTCCCCATCTGCCACGAGCCCTGCACGGCGATCGCCTGCACGGTGCCGTCGCGCACGAAGCCCTGCAGGTCCTCGTTGCCGTCGAACCCGATCGCCACCACCTTGCCCGCCTTGCCCGACTGCTTCAGCGCACGGCCCATGCCGACCGCGGTCGGCTCGTTCGCGCCGAAGATACCCTTCAGGTCCGGGTTCGCCGACAGCACGTCGGTCGTCTGGTTCAGCGCGGTCGCCATTTGCGATTGCGAGTAGTACGGGCCGACGACCTGCAGCTTCGAATGGCTCTCGATGTACTTGCGGAACCCGCCGACGCGGCTGACCTCGGAGCCCGCGCCCGGCACATACGACATGATCGCGATCTTGCCCGACTGCCCGACGCGGTCGATCAGCGCCTTCGCGCACAGCGCGCCCGCCTTCTCGTTGTCGGTCGACAGGAATGCCTGGTAGTACGGCTTGCCCGCGTCCGCGATCGCCGAGTCGATCAGCACGACGGGAATGTGCGCTTCCCACGCCTTCTTGATCGCGGGCACGAGCGCATCGGGATCGGACGGCGCGAGCACTATGCCCGCCACATGACGCGTGACCGCGTTGTCGACCATGTTGACCTGCCCGCTGATGTCGGACTCGGCCGCCGGGCCCTGGAACGTCATCGTGTAACCCTTGGCGCCGTCGAGCGCCGCCTTCGCGCCCTTCTGCACGTTCTGCCAGTAGTTCGAATTGACCGTCTTGACGATCACGGCGATCTCGCCGCCCGCCGCATACGCGCCGCTGCTGCACACCGCGAACACGCACGCCGATGCCGCCAGCAGGATGGATTTGTTCATGTCTCGCTCCGCTTCTCGTTGGTAGGGACTGCTTGCTGCCGGTCAGGGCCGGCGATTGCGCAACTGGTCGATCCACACCGTGCCGAGGATCACGACGCCGATGATGATCTGCTGGATGAAGCTCGACACGCCGTTCATGTTCAGGCCGTTGCGCAGCACGCCGATCACGAACGCGCCGATCGCCGTGCCGGAGATCGTGCCGACGCCGCCCATCAGCGACGTGCCGCCGATGACCGAACTGGCGATCGCGTCGAGCTCGTACATCACACCTTCGTTCGGCTGCCCGGTGACGAGCCGCGACATCAGCACGCAACCGGTCACGCCCGCGAGCGCGCCGGACAGCACGTAGGTGAACAGCTTCACGCCCTGCACGTTCACGCCCGACAGCCGGGCCGCTTCCGCGTTCGACCCGACCGCGTAGATATGGCGGCCGAGCGACGTTCTCGACAGCAGCACGGACACCACGACGAACAGCACGACCATGATCACGACCGGATACGGAATGCCGGGAAAGGTCGTGTCGGGGAACCCGTCCGCGCCGATGCGCGAGATCCGCAGCAGCGCGCCGTTGCCGAGCGCGCCGAACGCATCGCCGAGATCCGATACCGGCCGCGCGCCGGTGATCTGCAGCGCGATGCCGCGCGCGACGAGCATCATGCCGAGCGTCGCGATGAACGGCGGCAGGCCCATCTGCGTCACGCAGATGCCGTTGACGAGCCCGCACAGCGCGCCGACCAGGATGCCGGCCGCCATCGCGGCGGGCACCGGCACGCCGGCCTTGACCAGCAGCGCCGCACACACGCCGGCCAGCGCGAGCACCGAGCCGACCGACAGGTCGATGCCGCCCGTGATGATCACGCAGGTGGCGGCCACGCCCAGATAGGCGATCGACGTGACCTGCAGGCCGACCGTCATCAGGTTGTCGACCGAGAAGAACGCCGCGCTCGAGATCGAGAACGCGAACACGAGCACGACGAGGCTGCCCAGCGCCGCGAACTTCTGGATCAGGTCGCGCCGCCGCTGTCGCGCCGCCCGTTCGTCGGCCTGGCTTCGATCGGATGTCATTTCAAGCATGGGAACGCCCCGACGCGTAGTGCATGATTTCCTCCTGACTGGTGTGTTTCGTATCGAGAAATGCGGTCAATCGACCTTCGTGAAAAACGGCGATCCGGTCGGTCATGCCGAGCAGTTCGGGCAATTCCGAACTGATCAGCACCACGCCGACGCCGTCGGCGGCGAGCCGGTCCATCAGCCCGTAGATCGCGAATTTCGCGCCGACGTCGATGCCGCGCGTCGGCTCGTCGAAGAACAGGATCTTCGAGCCGCGGTACAGCCATTTGCCGATGACGACCTTCTGCTGGTTGCCGCCGGACAGGTTTCGGACGCGCTGGTGCACGGACGGCGTGCGAATCGCGAGGTCCTGCACGTAGCGGCGCGCGACGTCGAGCTCGTCGTCGAAGCGCAGGAATCCGAAGCGTGACGTGATGCCGCGCACGTTCGCGAGCGTGAGGTTCGCCGCGACGGGCATCGGCAGCGCGAGCCCCTCCTTCTTGCGGTCCTCCGACAGATACGCGATGCCATGCCGGATCGCCTCGCGCGGCGAGCGGATCGTCACGGGCCGGCCGTGCAGCGCGATCGTGCCGCCGTCGGGGCGATCCGCGCCGAAGATCGCGCGGGCGATCTCGGTGCGCCCGGCGCCCATCAAGCCCGCGAAACCGAGGATCTCGCCGCGGCGCAGCGCGAACGACACCGGCCCGAACACACCGTCGCGGCGCAGGTCCCGCACGTCGAGCAGCACCTCTTCGGTCGGCACCGATTGCCGCGACGGATAGGCGTCGTCGAGCGTGCGTCCGACCATGCGCGCGACGATGTCGTCGATGCTCACGTCGGCGAAAGCGTCCGTCGAGATGTGGCGTCCGTCGCGCAGCACCGTCACGCGATCGACGATCTGCGCCATTTCGTCGAGCCGGTGCGAGATATACAGGATCGCCACGCCATCGGCGCGCAGTTCCTCGATGATGCGAAACAGCTGCACCGTTTCCGTTTCGGTCAGCGACGACGTGGGTTCGTCCATGATCAGCACGCGCGCATCGTGCGACAGCGCCTTCGCGATCTCGACCATCTGCTGCTGCGCGATGGACAGCACGCCGACCTTCGTCGTCGGCGCGACGTTCAGGCCGATGCGCGCGACGCAGCGCGCCGCCTCCGCATTCATGCGCTTCGTATCGACGAACGGCCCGCGCCGCGGCTCGCGCGCGAGGAACAGGTTTTCCGCCACGCTCAGGTGCGGGACGAGATTGAGCTCCTGATGAATGATCGAGATGCCGGCCGCCTGCGCTTCGGAGGCCGAATGAAACCGCACCGGCGCACCGCGATAGTGAACGACGCCGTCGTCGGGCAGGTACTGGCCACTGATGATCTTCATCAGCGTCGATTTGCCCGCGCCGTTTTCGCCGCACACCGCATGCACCTCGCCGCGGCGCAGGTCGAGGCGAATCCCGTCGAGCGCGAGGACGCCGGGGAAGCGCTTGCGAATCCCGTCCAGGCGCAGGATCTCCCGGTCCGGTTCGTCCTGCGCGGCCTGACCGGGCAGATTGCGAGGCATTGCCATTGCGTCTCCTGGGGATGGATCGACCTCGACACTATCCGGTCAGTCCAATTTGGATGAATTACAGCAATCAAAGCCATTTTGGTCAAGCCAATTTAATTATTCACATCCGATCTTACCAATAGTGAAAACCCGGACATCCGGATGAACGCGCCGCTGCACGGGGCAATGCGTCCGGCGTGATAGACTCCGCGACACGCGCTTGCGCCCGAAGCGCATTGATCCCTATCACTCGGATGAAATCGACAGAACCCAAGCGGCTTTACCAATCGGTCGCGGCCCAGATCGTCGCGTTGATTCGCCAGGGCGAATTCGCGGTCGGCGAGCGGCTGCCGCCCGAGCGCGAGCTGGCGCTGACGCTCGGCGTGTCGCGGCCGTCGCTTCGCGAGGCGCTGATCGCGCTGGAAATCGGCGGGCAGATCGAGATCCGGATGGGCTCCGGCGTGTATGTGCGCGATACGGCCGCCGACGCTGTCGGCCCGATGGCCACGCTCGGCGACAGTCCGTCGGAATTGATGCAGGCCCGCGCGGCCGTCGAAGGCAGCGTCGCCGCGCTGGCCGCCGCGCGGATGACGGCCGCGACGCTCGAGCGGCTGCGCCGCACGGTGCAGCGCATGAAGCGGCTCGCGGAGGCCGGCAAATCCCCGGTCGAAGCCGACCGGCAGTTCCACATGCTGATCGCGGAAGCCGCCGGCAACTCGGTGCTCACCCGCTTCGTCGGCGAGCTGTTCGACAGCCGCCACGACCCGATCGCGGCCGCGATGCGCGGCCATGCGGAGAATCCGCAGACGTGGACCGCCGCGGTGCGCGAACACGAGGACGTGCTGCTCGCGTTGCAGGCCGGCGATCCGATCGCGGCGCAGACGGCCATTCGCGCGCATCTTCGCGCGTCGGAAGCGCGGTGGATCGAGGGTGGGCTGAAAGCCGATCCGGATTGAGCTGAACACGCACGGGCGCCGGCGCGCGTCGGCGAGCGCGGTGTCGCGCATCGCGTGGCGCCGTGCCCCCTGCAATTTCACTCATATTTCTCGCGCATGCGTGACGAAAGCGCTATCCGGCCGTCACCACGCCATGGTTTGTTTCCACGCCGTTCGGCAATTCGGGAAACCCACCCATCCCCTCGCTCGCATCCGTGCGCCCCACCGTTTCGCTCCCCGTACCAATCCTCAAAATTACGATTGCAAATGCCTCTCATTTGCATTAAATTGCCGCGCAAATGTACTGTTTGGAACACCGATGTCGGCGCAAGGCCGCCCGCCGTGCCCGAACGCGAACGACACGAAAGGGAGAGGTATGAGCAGGAGGAACTGGGCGGCCGCACCGATGGCCATCGTCGTCGGCGCGACCGGCGTGGGCACGGCCGACGCGCAGGAAACGTCGCTGCCCACCATCGAAATCTCCGCCCAACGCGCGACGGCGCCGTTCCGCACGCGCGAATCGACGAGCGCGACGCGCAGCGAGGCGGACGTGATGGAGATTCCGTTCGCGGTCAGCAGCGTCGACACGAAGCTGATCCAGACCGTGGCCGCCACGCGCGGCGACGACCTTTACGACTGGGTCGCGGGCGTATCGCGCCAGAACAACTTCGGCGGTCTTTGGGACAACTACGCGGTGCGCGGCTTCGCCGGCGACGGCAATACGTCCGGCACCGACTACCTCGTCAACGGCTTTTCGTGGAATCGCGGGATGAGCGTGCCGCGCGACACCGCCAACCTCGAGCGCATGGAAGTGCTCAAGGGGCCGGCGTCCGCGCTGTACGGCCGCGGCGATCCGGGCGGGATCATCAGCTATACGACGAAGCAGCCGCAGTTCGCTCGCGCGAACACCGTCGGCGTGTCGGCCGGCAGCTACGGCGCGTTGCGCGAGACGCTCGATTCGACCGGCCCCGTGACGAAGTCGCTCGCATACCGCTTCGTTGCAATGAACGAGAACAACGGCAGTTTCCGCGATACGGTGTCGAGCAAACGCTACCTGTTCTCGCCGTCGTTCACGTGGGACATCGGCGCGGACACGACGCTCCATTACGAGTTCGAGAGTGCGCGCCAGCGCGCGCCGCTCGATCGCGGCGTGCTCGCGGTCAACGGCCAGCTTGGAGCGATCCCCGCATCGCGCTTCCTCGGCGAGCCGCGCGACGGCGACTACGACGTGCGCAACACGGGCCATCAGTTCACGCTCGAGCATCGCGTCGATGCGAACTGGTCGGTCAACGCCGGGTTCGCGCAGCGCACCACCGACCTGTCCGGCCGCTCGTCCGAGGCGTTCGCGCTGCAGCCGGACGGCCGCACGCTGTGGCGCCGCTACCGGCAAGTCGCGTTTCATTCGAACGACCTGCAGGGCCGCATCGAAACGGCCGGCAAGTTCAGCACCGGCGGCATCGGCCACACGCTCGTGCTGGGTGTCGATGCGTACCGCTTCAACTACGACCAGTTCGTCGCGCGCTCGACGCCCACGGCCGCCGCGCCGTATGCGATCGACATCTTCGATCCCGTCTACGGCCAGCCGGCGCCCACGCCGCGCACCGCGACCAACCTGCTCGAGCGCGACGACGGCCAGGGGCTCTACGCGCAGGACACGCTCGCGTTCGGGCCGCACTGGAAAATCCTCGCCGGGCTGCGCTGGGATCGCTTCCACCAGTCGGTCGAGAACCGCCTGAAAGGCACGACGAGCAGCCAGGTGCAGACCGCGTTGAGTCCGCGCATCGGCATCGTGTACGAGATGAGCCCCGCTCTGTCGCTCTATGCGAACACCGCGTATTCGTTCCGGCCGAACAACGGCGCCGACGTCGACGGCCGCGCGTTCGATCCGGAGAAGGGGCACGGCTACGAAGCCGGCGCGAAATGGGCCGGCGCGCGCTGGCTCGCGACCGTCGCGGCGTTCTACGTCAACAAGCGCAACGTGCTGACCGCCGATCCGGCGAACGCCGGTTTCTCGCGCGCGGCCGGCGAGGTGCGCAGCCGCGGCGTCGAATTCGAATGGAACGGCGATCTCGGCCACGGCGTGCGCGGCCTCGTCAACCTTGCGTACGTCGACGCCGAAGTCACGCACGACGCGGTGCTGACACCCGGCGCACGCCTCGTCGACATCCCGCGCCTGAGCGGCAGCGCGCTGCTCCTGTACGAAACCGCGGTACCGTTCGCGGACAAGGCCGGTGCCGGCGCCGGCCTGATCTACGTCGGGCGCCGGGCCGGCAATACCGCGAACACGCAGGACGGGTTCGAGCTGCCGGCCTATGCGACCGTGCAGCTGAACGGCTATGTGCAGGTCAACAAGCACCTGCGTGCGTCGGTCGTGCTGAACAACCTGTTCAATCGCACCACCTACGTCAGCTCCTACAACAGCCTGTGGGTCACGCCGGGCGCGCCGCGCAGCCTGTTCGCGTCGCTCGCCTATACGTTCTAGCGGGGGTTGGCCGGCCTGCGCTGTGCTTCATGCGCTTCACGCGCCGAGCACGAGCCGCGCCGCCAGCGCGAGCAGCAAGGCCGGCAACATCACGCACGCGCCGACCGCGAGGAACGCGCCGAACCCGACTTGCAACCCTTCGCGCCGGATGGCCGCGAGCCACAGAATCGTCGCGAGCGATCCGGTGACGGACAGGTTCGGCCCCAGGTCGACGCCGATCAGGATCGCGTCGATCACCGTTTGCGGGCTGCGTGCGGCGTCGACCGTCGAACTCGCGATGAGCCCGGCAGGCAGGTTGTTGACCAGGTTCGACGCCAGCGCGATCGCAACGCCCGCCGCGGCCGCGGCGGTCTGCTCGCCGCTTGCCGTCAGCGCGCGCAGCAGCCCAGCGAGCGCACGCACCGCTCCGCTCCGGTCGAGCGCCTCGACGAGTACGAACAGCCCCGCGACGAGCGGCAACACGCTCCATGAAATCGCGCGAACGATCGGCATGCATGCGGTGCGATCCTTGACCAGCACGCATGCGACGGTGACGATACCCGCCGCCGCGGTCGGCAATCCGAGCGGAAGATCGAGCGCCGACACCGTCATCAGCGCGGCGGCCGTGATCGCGATGCCGGCCAGCGCGATACGCCCGCCGCCGGTGAGCGGCCGCGTCGGCAAACCGGATTCGCAACGGCCGCCGAGCGCGTGCCGCTGGGTCATCCGAAGCATCAGGAACGTGCATGCGATCGATGCGACGGACGGGATCGCGAAGTGGGCGAGCCATACGCCGAGCGACGGCATGCGCGCGCCGTACAGCACGAGATTCGCGGGGTTCGAGATCGGCAGCACGAAACTCGCCGCGTTCGCGACGAACGCGCAGATGTACAGCAGCGGCAGCGGATCGGCCTTCGCCCGGCGCGCGGCCGCGATGACCGCGGGCGTCAGCACGACGGCGGTCGCATCGTTCGACAGGAAGACCGTCGTCACGGTGCCCACCAGGTAGACGAGCGCGAACAGGCGCCGGGGCGAACCCTGCGCGAGATTGACGACGCGCGTCGCGACCCAGTCGAACAGCCCTTCGCGCCGCGCGACCTCGGACAGCAGCATCATGCCGGTCAGGAACAGGTACACGTCGCCGCCCTTCGCGACGGCGTCGAGCGCCGGATGCACGGGCAACAGGCCGCACACGACCAGCAGCAACGCACCGCTCACGGCCCAGGTTGCCTCGGGCCAGCCGAACGGGCGGGCAATGACGCCCGCCGTGGCGAGCGCGGAAATCAGCCATGCAAGTGAAACGGAATTCATGGGCAGGTCGGGAATCGCAGGGAGAAGGAAAGCACGTTCAGGACGACGCGGCCGGCAGGTCGGCCGGCTTGCCGCACACGCTGCTCAGCGCTCGCGCATGGCCGAGCCAGAGCGCGAGCGCGCCCGTCGACACGGCGCCCAGCACGACGAATGCGACCGGATAACCGAAGTGCTGCGCGAGCACGCCGCCCAGCACGGGACTGAGCGCCGCGCCGATCCCCTGCGCGGTCGCGACGGCGCCCTGCCCGGCGTTCACGCGGCCGGAGCCGTGCAGCAGGCGCACGACCAGCGCCGGCACGACGACGCTTTGCAGGCCGGCACCGATGCCGTCGAGCACCTGCACCGGCCAGACGCCCGCCTCGCTCATCAGCACGGCGGCAAGCACGCCCCGCACCGGCAACACCAGGTAGGAAAGCAGCAGCACGCGCCAATAACCGTGCGCGCGAATCAGCCGGGGCGCGACCCACGCGGCCGCGATCATCACGAGCTGCGCGATGACGATGGTTTGCGCGGTGAACATGCTCGCGTTGCTGCGATGCGTGGCGACCACGCCCATTCCGTAGAGCGGCAGCATCGCCGCGTTGCCGAGATGAAACAGCGCGAGCGACGCGCCGAGCAGGACCAGCGGCCGGTTCGAGGCGAGCGTGCGCAAGCCGCCGGCGGGCGGCGCCGACGCGTCCACGGGCGGATCATCGCGCACGGCATGCGTTCGCGGCTCGACAGGGTCCCTGTCGAGGCCGCGTGCGCAAGCGTGGTCGATGGCCCGCGCGGGAATCGCCAACGTACTCGCGATCGCGAGGAGCGTGAACACGGCGACGAGCGCGAACACCGCGTCGAAGCCCGCATGCCAGCCGAGCCATCCGGCGAGCGCCGCACCCACCACGTTGCCCGCATGGTTCGCCATCTGGTTGCGGCCGAACTGCCGGTCGAAACCCTGCCGGCGCGCGATGCCGAGCGTCACGCCCGCGACGGCCGGCGCCAGCGCCGCGCCGCCGACGGCGGCCAGGATCTGCGACGCCGCCACCGCCGGATAACCGTCGGCGAACATCAGCGCGAGCGACGCCAGCGCCGTCACGGCGGTGGCCGTGACGATCAGCGCGCGCTTCGCGCGCAGCGCATCGACGAGCGCGCCGGCCGGCGGCGTCGCGGCCATCGCGGCGAGCCCGGCCAGCGTCATGACCGAGCCGATCGCGTCGGCGCTCCAGCCGCGCGACAGCAGGATCACGCCGACGAACGGGCCGATGCCGGCCTGCACGTCGGCCAGGAAGAAATTGAGCGCCTCGAGCGCGCGCGCCGCTCTCATCGTCGACGGGCAGTCATTCGTCGTCCGCATCGACGAGCTCGGCGATCTCGCTCACTTCGAGCACCGCGCCGTACCGCGTGACGACGCCTTGCCCCCACGCCATGACGTGGATACCGGCGCGCACATAGTCGCTCAGCTCGGCTGCCGCATGCGGCGGCATCCGCAGCACGACACCGTTCGTCAGCAACGCGCCGTTCAGCTCGCCTTTCGGGCCGTGCAGCGCGAACGCGACTTCGCCGCTCATCTCCATCAGCTTGCGGCCGCCATGCGGCGGCTTAGGCGCACCGGGCACGGGCCCGTTGTCGACGATGTCGACGCCGTGGCGCCCGGTCAGCTGCACCGCCACGATCATCGCGGCGCCGCGCGACTTGACGCCGCGCACGCGGATGCGGTCGCCCACCTCGACATGGCGAACCAGTTCGCGGCCCAGGTGCGGCGGCACGTGAACCTGCAGGTCGCCGTTCAGGATCAGGCCGTCGATGTCCCCGTGCGGGTTGAGCAGGAACTGTGTGACGCGGCCGCGCGTTTCGGGCAGGCAGGCGGGATCGATCCAGTGCATGGCAGGACTCCTTGTGGGATGGCAGGAAGACGACGCGCGATCAGCGCACGACGTCGTCATAAAGATTCACGACGCGGCCCGGCGAGCCGAATGCGGTGGCCTGCAGCGCTTCACCGTAGGCATTGCGCGTGCCGTATCCGACCGCGGCAACGCGCGCGCCGGGTACGAGCAGCGCGCCGAACTGCTGGGCGGCCGGCACCGTCAGCTTGACGATCGCGCCGCTGTCGAGCATCACGCCGTCCGGCTCGCCGCGTGGCGCGCGCGTGACGCGCCGCACGACACCCGACACGCTGAGGCGGGCCAGATTGACGCCGCGCAGCGCGGGCGGCATCGGTGCGGCGGATGGCGGCGGCTGGTCGGACAACGATGCGCCGCTGCGGTCGTTGCGCACTACGCGCGCGTGGATGTCGTCGCCGACGCGACGTTCGCCGGCCACCGTTACCCGGTCGCCCGGCCGCGCGAGCGCGATCAGCTGCGTGCCGAGATGCGGCGGCACGCCGACGAGCGTCCCGTCGGTCAGCACGAAACCGTCGACCGCGCCTTCCGGGTTGATCGTCAGGCGCGAAAGCGTGCCGGACACGAGTGTGTCGGAGGCGACGGGCGACTGCGGCGGAGGCGGAAGAGGAGCCGGTTCGAAACCGGCGCGCGGCGGCGCACCGGGCGGTTCGTCCGCACGCGGCGGGGGTGGAATCTGCGCGGCGCAGGCGGTCGCCGCGGCGATCAGCGCGGCGGCACACAGTCCGGCACAGCTGCGGCGAACGGCGACGCGGCGCGGTGGCCGCGAACGCGCGGCGCGTGGGGTCGACTTCATGGCGGGCTCCGGCAACGGGTTGCGATGCCGTGATATCTGCAACACGCGTGCCAGCACGCATGTGCCGGCCGGGCCGTGTATCGAACGATGAACCGTGCAATACGTGTCGGGATTCCCGACACGTATTACCCGCCGTTGTCGGGAATCCCGACAGGCGTCATGGCGCCGCTAGTCGTCGCGCTCGATACCCAGATGGGCCATGCGCGCATAGAGCGACTGACGGCCGATGCCGAGCTGCCGTGCCGCCTCCGCGCGATTGCCGTTCGCGCGCTCGAGCGCGCGCAGGATCACGGCGCGCTCGACCGCCGCCAGCGCGTCGGGCAACGGCATGTCGAACAGCGGCGCAGGCAGCGCGAGCGTGTCGCCGCCGGACGCAAGCCCCGGCACGACGCCGAGCCCGAGATCGGCCGCGCCGATGGCCGGCCCGGGCGCCAGCGCGGCCGCCCGCTCCATCACGTTGCGCAGCTCACGCACGTTGCCGGGCCAGCGATGATCGAGCAACGCCCGCTGTGCGTCGTTCGTCAGGTGCAACGGGCGCGCGCCTGCCGCGCATGCCAGGAAATGCGCGGCCAGCGGCAGGATGTCGGCCACGCGATCCGCGAGCGGCGGCAGGTGCAGCGGAATCACGTTCAGCCGGTAGAACAGGTCTTCGCGGAACGTGCCGTTCGCGACGGCCTCGGCGAGATCGCGGTGCGTCGCGGCCACCACCCGGATGTCGATCGCCGTCGGACGATCCGCACCGAGCGGCGTCACCTCGCGCTCCTGCAGCGCGCGCAACAGCTTGGCCTGCATGGCGGTGGGCATGTCGCCGATCTCGTCGAGAAACAGCGTGCCGCCGTCTGCCTCGACGAGCCGCCCGGCGCGATCGACGTGCGCTCCAGTAAACGCGCCGCGTCGATGCCCGAACAGTTCGCTTTCGAGCAGGTCGGCCGGAATCGCCGCGCAGTTGACCGCGACGAACGGCCCGGCATGCCGCATCGACGCGGCATGCAGCACGCGCGCCGCCACTTCCTTGCCGGTGCCCGTCTCGCCGGTGACGAGCACGGTCGCGTCGCTCGTCGCGGCCCGGCCGATCTGCTTCTGCACATCGCGCATCGCGGCGCTCACGCCCAGCAGCCGGGGGCGGGCCGATGCCGGTTCGCGCGCAAACCCGCCATCGTGCGGCTCGACGGCCGCCGGCGGCGCGTTCGCGGAAACGATGCGCGCGAGCAGTTGCGCGATGTCGCGACGCCCGATCGGCTTGGTCAGGTGATCGAACGCGCCGAGCCGCATCGCGTCGATCGTGTTGTCGCTGGTCGCATGCGCGGTCAGCATCACGACGGGGATCGCGGACAGCGCCGGATCGTCGCGCAGTTGCGCGAGCACCGCGAGCCCGTCGAGGTCCGGCAAGCGGAAATCCAGAAAGATGCAGTCGACGCGGCCGCCGTCGCGCAGCGCGCTCAACGCCGCGCGCCCCGCTCCGGCTTCGACGACCCGATGACCGAGATCGGCGAGCGTCTCGGCCAGGCCGTCGCGAAATGCCGCGTCGTCGTCGACTATGAGGATGGTTGCCATGGGATTTCAATGACGAAGGATGCGCCGTGCGGAACGTCGTCGAGCCAGGCCTGGCCGCCATGCGCCGCGGCCACTTCGCGGACGACGGCAAGACCGAGGCCGGTGCCGTCCGCCCGCCCCGTCACGAACGGCTCGAAAATCCGCTCGCGCTCCTCGGCGGGAACCCCGGGGCCGGTATCCGACACGGTGATCCGCAGCCAGTCGCGTCCGGCGAACGTGCGACGCGCGGCGGCGAGCGTGACCGCACCGCCGTCGCCGGCATGGCGCAGTGCATTGAGCAACAGGTTGTCGAGCGCGCGACGCATCTGGTCGGGATCGAACATGGGGAACGCGGCGGGCTGCGCAAGGCGTTCGCCCTGCTCGCCGGGCAGCCATGCGAGATCGATCGCCTGCCGCTGCGCGAGCTCGCGGTGCGTGTCGACGACCTGCGCGAGCCACGCGTCGACGTCGACGCGCGTCGCATGCGGGCTGACCGGCTGCGTCAGCGCGAGCAGGCCCGACAGTTGCGCATCGATGCGTTCGATCTGCGCCAGGATCACGCGCAGCGCGTCCTGCTGGCGTCGGCTGTCGCCGGCCAGCGCGTTTTCGGCTTTCAGACGCATCGCGCCCATCGGGTTGCGAATCTCGTGCGCGACCTGCGCGGCCAGTTTGCCGAGCATCCCGAAGCGTTCCGCCTGTGCGAGCCGCGTGCGGAGTTCGGCGGCCTGCTGTTGCAGTTGCTCGGCGCGCCGCGCATGCGCGTTGAACGCATCGATGATCCGGTCGAGATCGGGCTCGCCGACATACGGCAGCTGCGGTGCGCGGCCGTCGGGCGCCAACCCGGCTTCGATCCGCGCGAGATTGCCTTTCCAGCGCCGCAGCGCGATGGCGAGCGCCGCCGCGATCGCGAGAATCACCGCGAGCACGCCCGCAAGGCCCGTCGCCAGCAGCTCGCCGTGCCGGCCGAGCGGCGGACGGGCGCGCGTCAGCATCCAGACGAACAGGCCCGACCCGGCGCGGACCGGACACGCCGCCGCGATCACGGCATCCTGCGCGCCCTCGACCGCATTCGACGCCGTGGCACGCGTCGCGGCGGCCGCGCGCAGCGTGCGGAGAATCAGCGGCGTTTCCGCGTCCGGCACGTCGCGCTTGATGCCGCTGCCTTGATAAGTCGGAAAGGAATACGCAAGAAAACCGCTCGCCGCGGGTGCGCCGCCGGCCGTCCAGAAACCGCCTTCCATGTCCGGCGCGCGCGCCAGGACGATATCGAGGATCGCATGCATCAGCGCCGAATCGGGCTGCGCGCCGGCCTGCGCGGCGGACGCATCGTAGCGCGACGCGACCGCTTCGCAGGCCGCTTCACCCGCGGCCCGCGCGCCGGCGATCTGCTGCCCTTCGGCGGAACTGGCCATCACCCAGACAACCGCGACGAGCGTCGCGCAGAGCGTCGCGACGAGCGCCCAGAGCATGACGAGTTGAGTGGAAAACGGCGGACGCTTCATCGGATCGGGCAGGCGGTCGAGGGCGACAGGATAACGTAAAGCATACGACGCCGGGACCCGCGCCGCCGGCCTGCCGGATCGGGCAGGACATCGCGCCAGCCGGCAACGGCCGCCATCAGGAAAGGCCGCTGAAAGATCGAAGCGCTAGACTGCCTCCGGCTCGACGCCCCCAACCCGCTCCCTCGAGGACCGCATGCGCGCCATTTCTTTCCGAAGGCTATCGGTCGCGTTGTTCACCGTCGGCGCGCTGCTCGGCGCCGCGTCCGCCAGCCGCGCATGCGACGTGCCCGCGCCGGTGCGGACGATCGATCCGCCCGGCTATTACGACGACCCGACCGGTTATGCGCGCGACGTGAAGCCGATGCGCGATTTCATCGCGAAGCTGAACGCGGCGGCGGAACACGCCGACTGGTCGTGCGCGCTGACCCTGCTCGACAGCTGGGCGCAAGCGGATGCGCTGATGGGCAAGATCTCCGGTTATCAAGGGTATGACGAGCGTTCGTGGGCCGGCACCGACTTCGCGATGGTGATCCTGCGCATGCCGCGCGGCATGCGCGAAGCGAACCGCGCGCAGTTCAACGCAATCGACCCGTGGCTCGAACGCATCGCGATCGCCACGCGCGATTCGGAAGCAATCAACCACCTGCACAACAACCTCGTGTACTGGGCGGGCCTCGACCTGATCGCCATCGGCACCGTGACCGACAACGCGAGCCTGATCGATTCCGGCCTGCTGCGGGTACGCGAAGGCATCCGCGACATCGGCGCCGACGGTTCGCTCGCGCGGGAGGTCAAGCGCGGCAACCGCGCGCTGCACTATCACACCTTCGCGCTGCTGCCGCTCGTGTTCGCGGCGGAACTCGTGCAACGGCGCAAGATCGACCTGTACCGCGAAAACGGCGGCGCGATCGGCCGCCTCGCCAACCTCGTGATCGACGCGGTGGAAAATCCCGACAGTTTCAGGACGATCACGCCGGTGAGGCAGGACCTGTTCCCGTGGACGTTCCGCGACGAGCTGAGCTGGGTCGAGCCGTACTACGCACGTTTTCACGATCGCCGCCTGCCGGCGATCATCTCGCCGCGCCGCCCGTTCAGCGAATGGCGGCTCGGCGGCGACGTGAGCGCGGTGTGGGGTGCACCGCTGCCGTAACGGTCGCCGCGCGCGTTCGGGAGGTCTCGCCGCCGCGAACTGCCGCGACGGCGAAGCGAGCCGGGCCATGATCACGGATCGTGTCGACGCCCGCTTCAACCGCTTTCCAGTACGAAATTGTTCGGTCAACGCGCAACCTCGCACAACCTCGCACAAACGGCGCGCCGGCGAGGCCAGGCCATTCACGTATCAGCGTGCAGCGCCCGGAACGGGCTCGTTCATCGCATCGCCGTATCGCTCCGCGCGCTCGACGATGCGAGCGAGCCGGATGATGTCGGTCAGCGCGAAATCGTTCGCGTCCGGCCTCGGACGATCATGCTCGTCCGCCACGCGCATCGCGAACGCGAGCGCTTCCGAGCGCTCGCGCAACAGCGTGCGCAGCGCATCCGCAATGATCCGGCGATCGCGCGGATCGCCGAGGCCGAGCGCGGCCCCGCGATCGTATTCGACGGCCGGCGCCGCGAGCGGCGACGCCGTCAGCATGGAGATCCCGCGCATCGGTACCGTGTTCCGTTTCATGTCCACCTCTCGTTGACGGGCGGCCAGCGCACGACACCTCACCGCCGGTTCGACCGCGACACCACGTCGATCCACACCGCCAGCACCAGCACCGCGCCCTTGACGATCATCTGCCAGTACGCGTCGACGTCGAGCATCGACATCCCGTTGTCGAGGCTTGCCATCACGAGCGCGCCGATCAGCGCGCCGTACACGGTGCCCGAGCCGCCGCGCATCGACGTGCCGCCGATGAAGCACGCGGCGATCGCGTCGAGTTCGCCCATCGTGCCCGCCGACGGCGAACCGGCCGCGAGCCGCGCGGTGTTCACGATGCCCGCGAACGCGCACATCAGGCCCATCAGCGCGAAGATCGCGAGCTTCACGCGGTCGGTGTCGACGCCGGACAGCCGCGTCGCCTCGAGATTCTAGCCCACCGCATAAATGCGCCGGCCGAACACGGTCTGCGTCGCGATCCACGAGAACACGCCGAGCAGCGCGAGCAGCAACAGCACCGGCACCGGGATGCCGCCGTAGCGGTCGAGCGTCGCGACGAACGCGAACAGCACGGCCCCCGCGCCCACGATCTTGACGGCGTCCTGCCACAGCGGCGCGACCGCGAGCCGGTAGCGGCGCCGCGTGCCGCGCTGGCGCACGACCAGCAGCGCGACGAGCGCGAACAGCAGCAGCGCGAGGCCGTCGCCGGCCACGCGCGGCAGGTAGCCCTGCCCGAGGAACACGAAGCCGTCGGACACCGGGGCGATCGTCGAGCCGCCCGTCACGCCGAGCAGTATCCCGCGAAACGCAAGCATCCCGCCGAGCCCGACGATGAACGACGGCACGCGCCGGTAGGTCGACCACCAGCCGTTGAAGAGCCCGATCAGCACGCCGAGCGCGAGCACCGCCGGGACCGTCGCGGCGACGGGCCAATGGCGGTTCACGTCGAGGATCGCCGCGACGCCGCCGAGCAGCCCGAGCAGCGAGCCGACCGACAGGTCGATCTCGCCCGCGATGATCACGAACACCATCCCGCACGCGAGCATCCCTGTGATCGACATCTGCCGCAGCAGGTTCGACACGTTGCGCGGCGTGACGAACGCGCCGTCGGTCAGCACCGAGAAGAATACCCAGATCGCCGCGACCGCGAGCAGCAGCGCGAGGATCTTGTAGCGCACGAAGACTTGGCGAAGCTGGCTGCCGGTCGAGCGCCCGGCCGGGTGCCCTGCTTCGTGGCCGCTTGAACGGCGCGCATCCGCGTCCTGCGTCGCCGGGGTGGAGGAAGAAAGTTCGGAATTCATGTCGCACTCGCTGCAATGGGTTCGGTCGGCCGCCGGCCGGATTTCAGCGCGGCGCCGAGGATCTGTTCCTGTGTCAGGCCGTCGTTGACGAAGTCGCCGCGCAGCTCGCCTTCGCCGATCACCAGCACGCGATCGGCGAGCCCGAGCACCTCGGGCATTTCCGACGACACGACGATCAGCGCGACGCCGCGCTTCGCGAGCGCGAACACGAGGCGGTAGATCTCCGCTTTCGCGCCCACGTCGACGCCGCGTGTCGGCTCGTCGAGAATCAGCACCTGCGGCTCGGCCAGCAGCATCTTCGCGAGCACGGCCTTCTGCTGGTTGCCGCCGGACAGGCTAGCGATCGGCAGGAACGGATGCGCGGCACGCACCGACAGCCGCTGCATCTCGGTGCGGATCGCGTCCAGCTCGGCGGCCGCGTCGATCCGGCCGCGCGCCGCGAAGCGCCGCAGCACCGTCAGCGTGATGTTGTGGCCGACACCGAGCTGCGGCACGATGCCGTGGCGCTTGCGGTCCTCGGGCACCATCGCGATACCGGCGCGGATCGCATCGGCGGGCGTGCGGATCGACAGCGGCCGGCCGTTCATCAGCACGGTCGCCGTGCTCGCGCCCGGATACGCGCCGAAGATCGCCTGCATCAGCTCGGTCCGCCCCGCACCGACGAGCCCGGCAACGCCGAGGATCTCGCCGCGCCGCACGCTGAACGACACGTCGTCCACCCGCTTGCGGCGCGGGTTCGTCACGTCGCGGCAGGTGACATTGCGCGCTTCCAGCACGACATCGCCGATCTCGTGCGGCTCGCGCGGGTACAAATCGCGAATCTCGCGGCCGACCATCATCGCGATGATCCGGTCGGTCGTCAGCGCGCGCATCGGCTCGGTCGCGACATGGCGGCCGTCGCGGATCACCGTCACCGTGTCGCACACCGCCTCGACCTCGTCGAGCTTGTGCGAGATGTACACGCACGCGACGCCGCGGCGCTTCAGGTCGCGCACGATGTCGAGCAGGATGCGCGTTTCGGACGCGCTCAGCGACGACGACGGTTCGTCGAGGATCAGCAGCTTCGCGCGCTTGTTCAGCGCCTTCGCGATCTCGATCAGCTGCTGGTGGCCGCCGCCGTAGTTCATCACCGGCTGCGCGACGTTGATGGAGTCGATCCGCAGTTCGTGCAGCAGCGCCTCGGCACGCTGCACCATCGCCGCATAGTTCATGCGCCCGCCCGGCAGCGTGATCTCGTTGCCGAGAAAGATGTTCTCGGCCACCGACAGCTCGGGCACGAGCATCAGTTCCTGGTGGATGATCACGATGCCCGCGCGCTCGGTGTCGCGCACGCCGGACGCGACGAGCGGCGCGCCCTCCCAGCGGATCTCGCCGTCCCACGTGCCGTGCGGATACACGCCCGACAACACTTTCATCAGCGTCGATTTGCCCGCGCCGTTCTCGCCGCACAGCCCCACGCACTCGCCCGGCCGCACCACCAGGTCGATGCCGTCGAGCGCCTTCACGCCGTCGAATTCCTTGACGATGCCGCGCATCGTCAGCAAGGGTTCGGTCATTCGCTCATGCCTCGCAGTGTGCGCGCGGACGCACCGGTGGGCCGCCCGCGCGCCGCGCCGTTACTGGCTCGCCAGCTGCGCCTGGGTATAGAAGCCGTCCTTCACGACGACGTCGACGTTGCGCTTGGTCAACAGCGTCGGCTGCAGCAGCACCGTGTCGACCTTCTTCTTGCCGTTGTCGTATTGCGCGTTGAACGCCGGTTTCGTGCCCTTCGCGAGATCCACCGCGAGTTTCGCCGCTTCGCTCGCGATCAGCTTGAGCGGCTTGTAGACGGTCATCGTCTGCGTGCCGGCGATCACGCGCTTGACCGCCGCGAGATCCGCGTCCTGCCCGGACACCGGCACCTTGCCGGCCAGGTGCTGCGCGGCGAGCGCCTGGATCGCGCCGCCCGCGGTGCCGTCGTTCGACGCGACGATCGCGTCGATCTTGTTGTTGTTCGCGGGCAGCGCATCCACGACGATCCGCAGCGCGGTCGACGCGCTCCACTCCGGCACCCACTGCTGGCCGACGACCTTGATGTCGCCGCGATCGATCGCCGGCTTCAGCACCTTCAGCTGCCCTTCGCGCAGCATCTTCGCGTTGTTGTCGGTCGGCGCGCCGCCGAGCAGGAAATAGTTGCCCTTCGGCTTCGCGTCGACGACGCCCTGCGCCTGCAGTTCGCCGACCTTCTCGTTGTCGAACGAGATGTAGGCATCGACGTCGGCGTCGAGGATCAGCCGGTCGTACGACACCACCTTGATGCCGGCCTTGCGCGCTTCGGCGACCACGTTGCCGAGCGTCTTCGAGTTGAACGGGACGATCACGATCACGTCCACGCCGCGCGAGATCAGGTTCTCGATCTGCGAGATCTGTCGCTCCTCGCTCGCGTCCGCGGACTGCACGGACACCTTCGCGCCGAGCTTCGTCGCGGCGGCCACGAAATAGTCGCGGTCGCGCGACCAGCGCTCGACGCGCAGATCGTCGATGCAGAAGCCGATTTCAGGCTTGTCCTTGCTCGCATGCGCGAGCGGTGCGCCCAGTGTCAGGATCGCCAGCGCAGCGGCGCCGGCAAGCGAGCTCAATACCGTACGACGTTTCACGGATTTCATGTCTCCATTCCTCTCTTTATTGGACTACTCCACGAACGCCGGGCAGCCGCCGAAGCCGGTCGCCCATCGTCTTGCCACCGCGCGGCACGGCTTCGTGCGGCGTGTCACGCGCCCGTCACGCGCCTGTCGCAAACACCGGTTCGAGCGCCCGATACAGCGCGCGAAACGTCGGCCGCCGCGCGTCGCGGTACCACGCGTGGCGTGCCATGTCGGGCTCCCGTACCGCAACGACGGGCGGCTGCGGGCACACCGCGTCGAGCGGCGCATCCGGTTCGAGCGCGAGATGCGCGAGCCGCGCGGCGCCGAGCGCCGGGCCGACTTCGCCGCCCTCGCGCAAGGTCAGCGCGCGGCCGCTCAGGTCGGCCAGCATCTGCGTCCAGTACGCGCTGCGCGAGCCGCCGCCGATCACCGTGATGCCGTCGGGCGCGAGCCCGGCCGCATGCAGCGCGTCGATCCCGTCGAGCAGCGCGAAGCCGACGCCTTCGAGCGTCGCGTTCGCGAGATCCGCGCGCCGCGTATCGGGCGTCATCCCGTAGAACACGCCCTTCGCATTCACGTCGTTGTGCGGCGTGCGCTCGCCGCTCAGGTAAGGCAGGAACCACGGGCGCTCCGCGCGCGCGTTCGCCTCCGCGTCGGCGAGCAGCGCGGCAACGCCGTCGTAGCCGGCCAGTTGCGCGGTGAAATCGACGCAGCCGGCCGCGTTCAGCATCACCGACATCAGGTGCCAGGTGCGCGGCAACGCGTGACAGAAACTGTGAACCGCCGATTCCGGATTCGCGCGGAAACCGTCCGACACCGCGAAGTAGACGCCCGACGTGCCGAGCGACAGCAGCGCGTCGCCGGGCCGCACGATACCGACGCCCACCGCGCCGGCCGCGTTGTCGCCGCCGCCCGCGACGACCGGGATCTCGCGCAACCCGAGCGCACGTGCGACGGCCGGCAGCAGCGTGCCGGTGATGCGGTTGCCCTCGAACACGGCGGGCATTTGCGCGCGCGAGAGCCCGCATGCGGCGAGCAGCGTGTCGTCGTAATCGCGCTTCGCGACATCGAGCCACAGCGTGCCGGCCGCATCCGACGGATCGGTCGCGAACGCGCCGGTCAACCGGTAGCGCAGATAATCCTTCGGCAGCAGCACATGGGCGATCCGCGCGAATACGTCCGGCTCGTGCCGGTGCACCCACAGCAGCTTCGGCGCGGTAAAACCCGGCATCGCGAGATTGCCGGCGACGGCGCGCAGCGTGGGCGCGAGCCGCTCGAGTTCCGCGCACTCCGCATCCGCGCGGCCGTCGTTCCACAGGATCGCGGGGCGCAGCACGTCGCCGCGCGCATCGAGCAGCGTCGCGCCGTGCATCTGCCCGGTCAGGCCGAGCGCATCGATGGCGCGCGGATCGATGCCGGCCGCGCGTGCATCGGCGACGAGCGCCGCCAGCGCACCGCACGCCGCGTCCCACCAGTCGCGCGGCGCCTGTTCGGACCAGCGCGGCCGCGGCCGGCTCACCGCCAGCGGCCGGCTCGCGCTGGCCCGCACCGCGCCGTCACGGTCGAGCAGCACGGCCTTCACGCCTGACGTACCGAGGTCGACTCCGATGTACATGGCGTCAGCGCAGCCCGTAGATGGCCTGGTTCACGATGTTCTCGAGCCGCTCCTGGCCGCCGCTCGCATGCTGCGGGTTCACGCCGCGCGCGAGTGCGTCGGCGGCGAGCGATTCCAGCGTGTAGCCGCCCGACAGGATCTCGCGGCCGAACGCGCTGTCCCACTGCGCGTAGCGCTGCCGGCGCAGCGCGTCGAGCCGGTCGTTCGCGACCAGCACGGCGGCGCGCTCGAGCGCGAGCGCGAGCACGTCGATCGCGCCCACGTGGCCGTGGAACAGGTCTTCCGGATCGACGCTCTGGCGCCGCACCTTCGCGTCGAAGTTCATGCCGCCGGTGGTGAAGCCGCCGTGGCGCAGGATCTCGTAGAACGCGAGGGTCAGCTCCTCGACGCTGTTCGGGAACTGGTCGGTGTCCCAGCCGTTCTGCGGATCGCCGCGATTCGCATCGACGCTGCCGAACACGCCGAGCGCGAACGCGTTCGCGATCTCGTGATGGAACGAATGGCCGGCGAGCGTCGCGTGGTTCGCCTCGATGTTCACGCGGATCTCGTTCTGCAATCCGAATTGCGTGAGGAAACCGTGTACGGTCGCGACGTCGTAGTCGTACTGGTGCTTGGTCGGCTCCTGCGGCTTCGGCTCGATCAGCAGCGCGCCCTTGAAGCCGATCCGGTGCTTGTGCTCGACGACCATCGACAGGAAGCGCGCGAACTGCTCGCGCTCGCGCACGAGATCGGTATTGAGCAGCGTCTCGTAGCCTTCGCGGCCGCCCCACAGCACGTAGTTCTCGCCGCCGAGCCGGTGCGTGGCGTCGAGCGCGTGGCGCACCTGGGTCGCCGCCCACGCGAACACGTCGGGATTCGGGTTGGTCGCCGCGCCCGCCGCGAAGCGCGGATGCGAGAACAGGTTCGCGGTGCCCCACAGCAGCCGCACGCCGGTGGCCTGCTGACGCTCGCCCAGGTAGTCCGTCATTCGCGCGAAGTTCTCGACGTACTCGCGCAGGCTGTCGCCTTCCGGTGCGACGTCGGTGTCGTGGAACGTATAGAACGGCGTGCCGAGCTTCGTGAAGAACTCGAACGCCGCATCCGCCTTCTGCCGCGCCCGCTCGAGCGGGTCGCCCGGCTGCTGCCACGGCCGCCGGAACGCACCCTGGCCGAACATGTCGTGCCCCGGCCACACGAACGTGTGCCAGTAGCACACCGCGATGCGCAAGTGTTCCTCGAGCGTCTTGCCGAGCACCTGCTTCGTGCGGTCGTAATGGCGGTAGGCAAGCGGGTTGTCCGATTGCGGACCTTCGTAGCGAATCGCGGGAATCTGTTCGAAATACGACATGGCGTCTCCGTCCGGTTTCTTGTTGCAGTGCGGCGCGCGGCGCGTTGGCGTGCGGGCCGAATTCGGTCTGGCTGGATCGTGCCCGCGCGCCCCCGCCCCCGCAATTGCGAAATTGCGCAGCATGCTTAACGATTCTTGCCAGCGCGCTGCGCAACGCACGCGTTCCGTCCTACAATCGCCGGACACCAGACCAGCGCGCGGCACCGTCCGCGCCCCCGGAGACAACGGCGCGACGCCCCGCACGGCACGCGCCTCGAGACCGAGATGACCCGCGCCCCTTCCAGCCAGACACCGCATCGCATCGCGCTGCTGTTCAACGCCAACAAGGTCTACGACCGCGAGATCATCAGCGGCATCGGCCAGTACCTGCGCTCGACGCGCGTGGTGTGGGACCTGTTTCTCGAGGACGACTTCCGCTGCCGGCTCGCCGGCATCGAGCATTTCGACGGCGACGGCATCATTGCCGACTTCGACGATCCGGCCGTCGCCGACGCGCTCGCCGGCTCGCCGCTGCCGGTCGTCGCGCTCGGCTCGTCCTACGAGGATCCCGCGCAGTATCCGGACGGCGTGCCGTATATCGCGACCGACAACGCGAAACTCGTGTCGCTCGCGTACACCCACCTGATCGGCGCCGGGCTCGCGCACTTCGCGATGTACAGCCTGCCCGACGCGCAGCAGAACCGCTGGGCGCAGCAGCGCGAGCTGGCGTTCGACCGGCTCGCGCGCGCGGACGGCCTCGACGCGCCGATCTACCGCGGGCTGTCGACGAGCGCATCGGCATGGAATCACGCGATCGAGCAGCTGATCAGCTGGCTGCACGCACTGCCGAAACCCGTCGGCATCATCGCGGTGACCGACGCGCGCGCGCGGCACCTGCTGCAGGCCTGCCTGATCGCCGGCCTCGCGGTGCCGGAACAGGTCGCGATCATCGGCATCGACAACGACCCGCTCACGCGCACGCTGACGCGCATCCCGCTGTCGTCCGTGATCCAGGGCACCGAGGAAATGGGCCGGACCGCCGCGCACCTGCTGCACCAGATGCTGCGCGGCGTGCGTTTTCCCGACCGGCGCATTCTCGTGCCGCCCGTCGGGATCAACGTGCTCGAATCGACACGCCACCAGCCGCTCACGAGCCCCTACGTGATGCGCGCGCGCCACTTCATTCGCCAGTACGCGTGCCAGGGCATCAAGACGGAACAGGTCGCCGACTACGTCGGCGTGTCGCGCTCGCTGCTCGAGGAACACTTCCGGCGCGAACTGCAGCGCACCGTGCACCAGGAAATCCTGCGCCACAAGCTCGAAGCGGCGCAGGCGCTGCTTGCCGGCCGGCAGGCGTCGAGCGCCGAAGTCGCGATCCGCTGCGGCTTCACGTCGCTTCAGTACATGTACGCGGTATTCCGCCGCGAGCTCGGATGCACGCCGCGCGAATACCAGGAACGCACGATCGCCGCGCACTGAAGCCGGCCTTACCCATCGAATCCACCCATGCATATCGATACCGACACTCCCCGCCCGGCGCCCGGCGTCGCACGCGTCCCTTCCGAACCGTGGGGCACGCTGCCCGACGGCGACGCGGTGCGGCGCTACACGCTGCGTAACGCGCACGGGATGCGCGTCGTCGTCAGCGACCTCGGCGCGACCGTCGTGTCGTGGCTCGCGCCCGACCGCACCGGACGCTTCGCCGATATCGTGCTCGCGCACGACACGCCCGCCGAATACGTCGAATCGGGCGCCTACCTCGGCGCGACGGTCGGCCGCTGGGCGAACCGGATCGCCGGCGCGCGCTTCACGCTCGACGGCGTCGACTACCGGCTCGATCGCAACGAGCGCGGCAATCTGCTGCACGGCGGCGCGAACGGCTTTCACCGGCAGCGCTGGGCCGTCGTCGACGATTGCGGCGGGTTGACGCTGCAACTCGATTCGCCCGAAGGCGACGCGGGTTTTCCGGGCAACGTGAGCGTGCAGGTTCGTTATGCGCTCGACGACGACGGCACGCTGACGATCGACTACACCGGCGTCACCGACGCGCCCACGCCGCTCAACCTGACGAATCACAGCTATTTCAACCTCAGCGGCCGCGCGGGCGGCGACGTGCGCGGCCACGTGCTGAGCATCGACGCCGACGCGTTCCTCGAAGTCGACGACGCGCTGATCCCGACCGGCACCGCCGACGTGACCGGCACCGCGTTCGACTTCCGGCACAGCGCACCGCTCGGCGCGCGCCTCGACTGGCCGCACGCGCAGCTCGCGCGGGCGCGCGGGTTCGACCACTGTTTCGTGCTGCGCGACGGCGCGCACGCACTCAGGCCCGTCGCGGCGATCTACGACCCGGAAAGCGGCCGCGAGCTGCTCGTGTCGACGGATCAGCGCGGCCTGCAACTCTATACGGGCAACTACCTGGACGGCCTGCGCGTGAGCGGCGGCACGCGCTGCGCGCGACACGCCGCGCTGTGCGTCGAAGCCGGCGGCTTTCCGGATCAGGTCAACATGGACGGCCTGCGCGACGCCGTCATCGTTCAACCGGGTGCCGTCTATCGACAGACCACGCAGTACCGCGTCGGCGTTCGCGCCTGACGCGGTGCACGGCAACGGCGCGGCTACGTCGCGCGCCGTTGCCCGGTCGATCCCGCTCCGCTGCACCGCACGCGCGGTGCGATCCCCGGTGCGATCGCCGGTGTGATCGCCTACGCGCGCCGCATCGTCGACACGAGCGCCGCATCCTCGCCCGCGCCGGCCGGCCGTGCCGATGCGGCGTCGGCCGGCCGCGGCCGCTCGCCCAGCCCCGTGCCGCCGGTGCGCCGCCGCGCGGCATGCCGCTCGATCACCCGCTGCAGCACGCAGAACACGCACAGCCGCGCGCCGATCACGATCCGCGTCCACCACGAGCTCAACGTGCCGTCGAACGTGATCAGCACCTGGATCGTGCCGAGGATGCCGACCCCGAACACCGAACCGATCACGTAACCCACGCCGCCCGTGAGCAGCGTGCCGCCGATCACGGTCGCGGCGATCGCGTCGAGCTCCATCCCCTGCGCCTGCAGCCCGTAGCCGGACAGCACGTACAGCGTGAACACCACGCCGCCGAGCGCCGAGCAGAAGCCGCTCAGCGCGTAGACGCCGATCTTCGTGCGCGCGACCGGCAAGCCCATCAGCAGCGCCGAACGTTCGTTGCCGCCGATCGCATACACGTTGCGGCCGAACCGCGTGAAATGCGCGACGTAGATCGCCGCGGCCAGCGTCGCAAGCGCGATCAGCGCGCCCGCGCTCAGCGTGCCGCCGCCGACCGGCACGCTGATGCCCGCGATCGCATGAAACGTCGGCTCGTTGATCGTGATCGACTGCGTCGTGATCAGGAAGCACGCGCCGCGCGCGAGAAACATTCCGGCGAGCGTCACGATGAACGGCTGCAGCCGGAAGTAATGGATCAGCGCGCCCATCGCCGCGCCGTACAGCGCGCCGAACGCGAGCACAAGCGGCACGATGACCCACACCGGCCAATGCAGCCGCTCGGCGCCGACCGCGCAGAAGATCGTTGTCAGCGCAACGACCGAGCCGACCGACAGGTCGATCCCGCCCGACACGATCACGAACGTCATCCCGATCGCGACGATCAGCAGGAACGCGTTGTCGACGAGCAGCCCGGTGAGCACCTGCATCGAGAAGAAGCCCGTGTACATCACGGACCCGAAACCGAACAGCGCGACGAACAGCAGGATCGTCACGACGATCGGCAGCGTGCGCGGGTCGGCGAGCCGGCCAAGGAATCGGGTCATCGGGGCGTCGCTCCGGTGGTGGCGCGCGAACGCGCGGAAGGCAGCAGCCGTGACGCATGCCGGACGACCAGCGCGCGCGCCGCCTCCGACTGGATCAGCGTCACGACGATCACGACGACCGCCTTGACGACGAGCGTCGCCTCCGGCGGCACGCCGATCGAATAGGTCGTGTAGGTGAGCGTCTGGATGATCAGCGCGCCGAGCACCGAGCCGGCGAGGCTGAAGCGGCCGCCGAGCAGCGACGTGCCGCCGAGCGTCACCGCGAGGATCGCGTCGAGTTCGAGCAGCAGCCCGGCGTTGTTGCCGTCGGCGCTGCGCACGTTCGAACTCGCGAGGATGCCGGCGAGCGCCGCCATCACGCCCGAACACAGATACACGCCGAACACGACCGCACCTGCGCGCAGCCCGACGAGCCGCGTCGCGACCGGATTCACGCCGATCGCGCGTATGAACAGCCCGAGCGCCGTGCGGTTCACCAGCAGCGCGGTCGCGGCGATCGTCGCAATGGCGATCCACACCGCGCACGGCACGGTCGCGAGATACCCGCCGCCGAGCGCGAGATAGCCGGGCGCACCGATCGGGATGATCTGGCCGCCCGTCAGCAGCTGCGCGACGCCGCGGCCGGCCACCATCAGGATCAGCGTCGCGATGATCGGCTGCATCCCGACGAACGCGACGAGCAGCCCGTTCCAGGCGCCCGCGAGCAAGCCGACGCCGAGCGCGGCGGCCAGCGCGGCACCGACCCGCGACGGATCGCCGTCGAGCACGATCGCCGCGGCCGCGCCGGCGATCGCGACGATCGCGCCGACCGAGATGTCGATCCCGCGCGTCGCGATCACGAGCGTCATCCCGAGCGACACGATCACGAGCGGCGCCGCGCGGTTCAGGATGTCGACCGGTGCGCCGAACAGGTGGCCGTCGAGCAGCGCGATCGACAGGAAACCCGGACGATGCGCGACATCGAGCGCGAACAGCAGCGCGAGCGTCAGCACCGGCCACGCGAGCGAATGACGAAACAGCATGCGCAGTGGCGTCATGACTGGCCTCCCGCGATCAGACGGTACACCTGCTCCTCGGATGCATCGGCGCCGCTCAGCTCGGCGACCTTGCGACGGTCGCGCAGCACCGCGATCCGGTGGCTCACGCGCACGACCTCGCCGATCTCCGACGAGATGAACAGGATCGCGAGCCCGGTCTTGCACAGCGCGAGCACACGCTCCATGATGTCGAACTTCGCGGCGACGTCGATCCCGCGCGTCGGTTCGTCGAGAATCAGCAGCTTCGGGTCCGTCGCGAGCCAGCGCGCGAGCAGCACCTTCTGCTGGTTGCCGCCCGACAGCAGGCCGATCGGCTGCTCCGAGTCGCGCGCCTTGATGCCGAGCCGGGCGATATACGACTCGGCGATCTCGCGCTGGCGCGCGCGCCCGATCAGCCGCCACCAGCCGCGCCGCGCCTGCAGCGCGAGGATGATGTTCTCGCGGATCGACAGCGCGGCGACGATACCCTCCTTCTTGCGGTCTTCCGGGCAGTACGCGATGCCGTGCCGCACCGCGTCGTGCGGCGACGCGAGCCGCGTGCGCGTGCCGTCGATCTCGATCGCGCCGGTGTCCGGGCGCTCCGCGGCGAACGCGAGCTGCGCGGTTTCGGTACGCCCCGAGCCGAGCAGCCCGGCCAGCCCAACGATCTCGCCGGGCCGCACGTCGAGATCGAGCGCGCTCATCATCCCGCGCCGGCCGACCTGCTGCATCGACAGGAACGGCGCGGCGTCGCCCGCGGTGCGCAAGGCGGCCGCGGCACCCGCCTGCAGCGTATCGGACATCCGCTCGCGGCCGGTCATCTTCGCGACCAGTGCGTCGACCGGCAGGTCGCGCGCCAGGTACTCGCCTTCGCGCTCGCCGTTGCGCATCACGGTGATCCGGTCGGACACCGCATAGGTCTGCTCAAGGAAATGCGTGACGAACAGGATCGCGATGCCCGACGCCTTCAGCCGGCGCAGCACGTCGAACAGCCGCGCGACCTCGCCGTCGTCGAGGCTCGACGTCGGCTCGTCGAGGATCAGCACGCGCGCGTCGACGGAAACGGCGCGCGCGATCGCGACCATCTGCTGCACGGCGATCGGGTACGCGTCGAGCGAGCGCGTGACGTCGAGCGACAGGTCGAGTTCCGCGAGCGCCGCGCGCGCACGCGCATGGATCGCGTTCCAGTCGATCGCGCCGCGCCGCATCGGCTGACGACCCGCGAAGATGTTCTCGGCGACCGACAGGTTCGTGCACAGGTTCACTTCCTGGTAAAGCGTCTGGATCCCGGCCGCCTCGGCTTCGCGCGGCGCGGCGAAGCGCACGGGCCGGCCGCCGACGCGAATCTCGCCCGCGTCGTGCGCATGCACGCCGGTGAGCACGTTGATCAGCGTCGACTTGCCCGCGCCGTTCTGGCCCATCAGCGCATGGATCTCGCCGGGAAACAACCGGAAGTCCACGCGCTGCAGCGCGCTGACACCCGGAAATGACTTGTCGATGCCGGTCATCTCGACCACCGGCGATTGCGTCATGACCCCTCCGTCGAAGCGGTTGCAAAGCGGTAGCAAAGCGGTTGCGACTCGGGCGGCAGCCGCGCCGCCGCCCGTGCGGGACATCAGTACTTGCGGGTCGGCAGCACCTGCGCCGCGACGTTCATCGGGAACACCGTCTCGTTCGTGACGATCCGCTTGGGCAGCTGCTTGCCGGCGACCACGTCCTTCACCGCGCTCATCAGCTGCGGGCCGAGCAGCGGGCTGCATTCGACGTCGACGTTGATCTTGCCGGCGATCATCGCCTGGAAACCGCCCTTGGTCGCATCGAACGACACGACGCTCACGTCCTTGCCGGGCTTGATGCCGGCCTCTTCCATCGCCTGAATCGCGCCGAGCGCCATGTCGTCGTTGTGCGCGTAGACGACGTTGATCTGCTTGCCGTAGGTCTTCGCGAACGCTTCCATTACCTGCTTGCCGCCGGCGAGCGTGAAGTCGCCGCTCTGCGACGCGATCACCTTGAATTTCGGATTGTTCTTGATCACTTCGAGCAGGCCCGCGCGGCGATCGTTGGCCGGCGCGGAACCGACGGTGCCCTGCAGCTCGACGATATTGATCGGGCCCGCATCGTTCTTGTAGCGCTCTTCGAGCCAGTGGCCGGCGCGCCGCCCTTCCTCGAGGAAGTCCGAGCCGATCATCGTCACGTACAGCGACGGGTCCTTCACGTCGACCGCGCGATCGGTCAGGATCACCGGGATATGCGCGGCCTTCGCTTCGGTCAGCACCGGTTCCCAGCCCGATTCGACGACCGGCGAGAACGCGATCACGTCGACCTTCTGCGCGATGAACGAACGGATCGCGCGAATCTGGTTCTCCTGCTTCTGCTGCGCGTCCGAGAATTTCAGGTTGATGCCGGCGTCCTTCGCCGCGCCCTTCACCGACACGGTGTTCGCGGTGCGCCATGCGCTTTCCGCGCCGACCTGCGAGAACCCGAGCGTGATCGGCTTTTGCTGCGCGAACGCGTCGTGCGCGAACACCGTCGCCGCGGCGACGAGCGCGCCGGCCGTCAGCTTCCTGAAAAATGTCATGGTCCGTCTCCGATGATGTCGTTGTATGCCGCTGCGCTGTTGTGGTTCTGCTTGGCGCGGGGATGCGGGTCGGGACTGCAGACCGGGCTGGCGCGTGCGGCCGGCCCGGTCTGCATGCCCCGCATCAGTCTATGAACAAGTCCGATAACCTTCCAATGAAATATTGGATTCGGGCGATATCGGAATCGGCATACGTATAAACACCTAAACGGGCTGGGGGCGGTGCGGCGGAGATGGGGAAAGGCGCCGGCTATGAAAAACGCCGGCTATACCAGCGCGCAAGGCGGCTTCGTGAACTGGGCCGGCACACCGGCCTCGGTCGCGAGCGGCCGGCTGATGGATCGCTTCGACCGCTAACGGGTGATCGCCACGAGTTTTTGCCTGGCGGCACGGTCGCTCCGGGCCGTGCACGGGATGCAGTCGACGTTCCGGCCCCAGCAGGTGCTCGCCTTTGCTTGGGGATCGTTCATTCCCGGCGCCCATACCGGCATGAACGTGTTGACCGCGCGCTTTTATCCGACCGTCGCGCGTTCGACCAGCTTGAGTGGGTGCATGCGTTCGGAGGGCTGGGCGCGATCGGCAGCGCATTTGCCGGCGCGGCCCTCCTCAGCGTGGGGCTGGGGTTCGGCCAGATCCTTCCGCTGATGGCCGACGTGCCGCTGATCGGCGCGGTAGCCGGGCTCGTGATGCGCCGGGCGCCGGGCGCTGGGCGCTGGCCGATGAATCCAAGGGAACGGCCGTGATTTCTGCGGCGGAGGTTTCCGCGAATACGTGACGAGAGCCGTCGCGACAGAACTCAGATCCGGCAGGCCGCCACCTTCCTCTCGGTCTCGCCAACCATCTCCGCGGTCAACGAGCGGATAACGACTTGTGTCCCGTTGCCTTCAACGCGACATTGACATCATCGCGCGTGTTGACGATACGGCCCTCCACCTTGCAATCCGATTGCACCGGCTTCGCACCGTCTGCAAATCCCACGCCGCCGAGATCGGTTGCTACCCATTGCGCGTTGCGCCTTTCAAGCGCGAACTTCATGATCTCGACCTGGTCATCCGTCATCTCCAGGCTGCCGTCCTTATCCGTCAATGCAACACATGCGAAGGCGGCATCACGATCCTTGATCAGGTCGACCACGAAATAGCGGTAATCCTTCAGGTCCGGTTCGCTGTCGTTCAGCCGGTGAACGGCGGCCAGTATGTGGGCGCGATCAGGGTCGCTCTTGTCCAGATCGCGGGCATACGTCACGTTGGCGACGGTCGCGACGAGGATCAAGGCGCATGCAGTGAGCTTGGATAGCTTTATCATCAAGATTCGAGAGAAATAAATAACCGGGATCGCCCCGTCATCGAGCAGCGAACGTCTCGCGGGACATCGCAACACCTTACCTCGGGTAAAAGTACATCTAACGAGTCGATGCGGCCGTCATCGATGTGCTGCCGTCATCCGGCACAAGCGCCAGTTGATAGTCGTCATCCGTTGCGTCATAGCCGATCGGGAGACGATACGCTACCACCAAAGACGGCGGCAGATGGCTTTTGTTCACCTCATGCGCCTTGCCCTGGTTGCCACCCAACGTTGCCAACGATTGCAGATGTTGATGAGCATCGAAGCGATGGGCACCGTTGACAAAGGTAACGTGGTACGCGCTCTTGCCGAAGCGCACGACGGCGATGGCGCCGTATACCGGCTTGTTCCCCTTGGTCGGCTTCCCCCACTTCAGGAAACTGCTTGCCATCGCATTGGTCTTTCCCTTCGTCCCCTCATAGCCCGCGCGCTGCAGACACCAGTTCACGAATGCCGCACAGTATGCGGCGGAATTCGGATCGGCCTTGGTTTGCGACGTCGCACCGAAATACTCCTTGATGTGCTCGGTGGAAACGTCTCCTCCCTTGCGCTTGATGCCGACGCGACGCTCCTCCTCTGCATACGTCATCCACGGTGCATGACTGGCACTCAGTGCCTCGGTTTTCGGGTGATCGCTCTCGTCCCGGGAACGGACAGCGTGCACTTCCGGCGCCGGCTTTGGCGCGGGTGATGACCCGGCAGTCCCGCTTGCCGGATGTGTGCTTGGGTGCGCGGGCGCGCTCGTTGCAGGTGCGGCAGGGGCTGTATGAACGGCTTTCCCGTGAGTCTCCGCAGCATGAGACGAGGCAGCGGTCGAGGCAGATGTCGCGGGAGCCGCCACTGCGACGGGCGCTCCGGTGGCCACAGGTGCCACCGCAGATGAAGAGCCTGCAGCCACCGGTGCGGCGGCCGTTGCCGCGCCCGATGACGAAGACGGGTGCGCATGTGCCTTCGGTACGGTCAGTACCTGATGCGGATACAGAAAGTACGGCGATGCAATGCCGTTCAGACGCGCGAGCACGCGATAGCTCGTCGAGTGTTTTTTTGCGATCTTGCTGAGCGTATCGCCTTTCTGAACGATATAGGTCTCCGTACAGCCATGCGGAGCGGCGCCGGCTACGCTAGCGTGCGAAGCGGCGGCAGCGGCAGCGGCAGCGGGAGCGGGAGCGGGAGTCTCGGTAGGCGCCGCAGGATGACTCGTTGCCGGCCGAGGCTCCGTCGGCGCAGGCGCAAGTGGCTGCTTGTGTAATTCGGTTGCCGACGGCACGACGATTGTGGGCGCAACGACCGTAATGGCCGTAGCGGGCGTCGTCGGCGTCACGGTCTGCTCGATTTGTACCCACTTGTGATCGTGTTCCGACCAGGCCTGCAAGGAAACTGGCCCACCCGATAGCGCGGCCTGTACCTGCACTTGCCCGTTCTTGTCCGTGACCAGGTCGATTGTTTTACCGCCCTGGGTTGCCCTTATTTTGGTGTCGACCAGATGGGCCTTGGCCTGGTCGAGCACGTAGACGTTCACCGTCGGCAGACAGCCCTTGCAGCCAGCCTTCTGCGCCCGTTCGATAGCCCGCTTCATCGACTTGCCACCGGCCACTTCGATAATGTTCTTCGCGTATTTCTTGTCCGTGGCGTAACCGGCCGACTGCAGCGCCCGTGCTTCCGCTTCGAGATTGCCCTTTACTCCTTCGCTATAAAGACCCGCCGCAGCATAGCGGGGATTCGATGCGAGAAATTTCTGACGATCTCGCAAGCTCTCCAGCATGGATGGATACACGCGAAACGGGGCCGTCACCCAATACTTACTACCATCCTCCCTCTCTTCCGGGACGGTAAAGTTACGCGACTCACCGTGCCACGACGCGTCAGCCTTGATGTTGAAAAAGTTGTTCGTTCCCTCCAGAACGTGCTCCCCCCAGCCCGTTTCCTGCGCAGCCTGCGCAAGAATCAGTTTCCAAGAGCAGCCTGTCTCGTCGGCGACCTGTCGGGCCGGACAATACAGGTTCTTGATGAATTCGAGTTCGTCGTCGTACGTATACTTCTTGTCGCCCGCCATAACTTATCTCGCTCCCCGCTGAAATACAGCGCCATGCCCTTTGGTTTTCGCCACGCCGACCCAATTACTGCCGTCGAACCCGATCGCATCCATCTCGCTGCCAAACGTATGGACGGTGCTCACAGCATGCGAGGCCGGATCGACGGACAGCAACACTGTGCGATTACCCTTGCATGCGTCACCGATGACGCTTACGGTACGATTGCCGCGAGCGACTGCATCGATGCTGCAGAGCGTGCCATTTGCCGTCGAGAACATGGACGTTGTCTTTCCCGAAGGGTCGACCATCACGACCGTCAACACACCAGCAGGCGTGACGCCAACGTCATGCACAAGACCGTCGGAAGACACAAACGCACTCGCCGACGTCACATTCCCGGGCAACGGATACGCGGAACGGACATATCGCTTGCTGTCGAGATCAATCTGCGACACCGCGTATCCGTTGTGACCTGCTCCGGCATTCGGCAGGAACTTGCCTGCCACCAGAAGGCGCCGGCCATCCAGACGGGCAGACGCGTCGGTCCAGAATGCTCCACTCGAAAGCTGCGTCAGTGTCGGCTGCTCGAGATCGGCATCGAGGTGCGCGACGAATGTGCCAAATGGCCCGCCACGCTGCAATGTCGCGCTAGTGCCCCCTGCGACATTGACGCTGGCAGGACCCACGTCCAGCATGTAGAACCACTCGTCAAAGCCTGCATGAATCGGCTGCCGCTTTTCGAGCTTGCCCGCAACGGAGAGGCGGTTCACGACGACGCTCGTTTGATTGAGCGACTCGCTGCCCTGCGTGTGTTCCTCGGTCACCACAAAAATCGAGTGGCCATCGCTACCGCAGGCCACCGCCGAATTGCTGACATGACCCGAGCCAAATGGAATGGCCGTACGCCATTCCACCCGGCGGCTACCTGCATCAAACAGCACGACCATTGCGGATCGGCTCGGCACGGTGTCGTCATAGACATGTCCGCTGATGCAGTAACGGTCATTGCCGAGCGGATTGATGGCATCGGCACTGAATCCTTCCGGCGCACCGAGCGGAAACTCCATCATCTGCGCCGATGCAACCGTTACATGGACCAGCATCGCGCCCAATACAGCGCGTATCCAGTACTTGATCTGCTCTCGTGCTTTCATCTGCTTTTGCCTTATCTCTCTAACTGCCTTTCGTGACATCAAATGCCCACCCGTCTGCTTCCGGATGGAGGTCAGGCCGCCGTGTTTTCCGTATCCGGCAAATCGTCTGCGTCAATCGAATCGTCTTCGCCCGTCGTGTCGCCGGCATCGTCCGTCATCGCATGATCCGCATAGTCAAACACGCCCGCATTGGGGTGATCGACCTCGTTGGCGCTCATGTAGAACGGCTCCTGATACATCATCGTCTTCCATTTGCCATGGTTCAGATCGAAGATCGCGTGGATCTGTTGCGGCGTATCGGTAAAGGCGCGCAAAGTCTGTCCACTGCCGTCGAGCATGCCGCTGCCGAGAATGACCCCCGCGTCACCGACCAATCGATAACCGACCGCCTGCGCAACGCCATCCGGTTTGTGCAGGACTTCGTCGAGCACCAGTTGCTGGCTGTACTGCAACGGTTGCTGGCTTTCGAAAAATGCCTGCTGCGGGGGCGAGACGCTCGTGCCGCCTTGCTTTTCCCACGATGCGCACCGCTCCAGGATCTGCCCCGGCGTACCGTTCTCAATCCCGTTCGTCGAGATCTTGATGTAAGAGTTGCCCGCGCCGATCCATATTTCTTTCGGAGCGGTCAGAACAATCCGGCCGTCCTTGGTCGAGATCGAAATGTCTTTCAATGCCGCCAACGCCATCGCATCACCCTGTGCCTGGATCTCGACCTTGCCTTTGGCCGCGAACAGTTTCATCCCCGCTTTCTGAACGAACAGGCTGAGTTTCTCCGCCACGCTCGCGACAAGAGACTTGCCTGTCGCAACGTGCATGTTTTGCCCACTGACGAGAGTGACGTGCTCGTCTGCCGTGATCTGCGTCGACTGCTGCGTCGACAGCGCGATACCGTCCGGACTCGCCATCAGCATCACCGACTTCGCAAAGCTGTTCGCGCTGCCCGTGCCACCGCCAGCAGTCCGCCCGCCATGCGACGCAGCGGTGACACTGTGCCGCGTCGCATCACGGAATCCGCCCAGCGCATCGCTGCCCGGCTGCAGGCTTTCCGCCTGGCTCGCCACACTCGCCTGCGACTGCGCGTCGAGCACCCCGTACGCATTGACGAGTTGCTCCGTCGCCTCGCCTGCATCCAGCGGTTGTCCCGCGGTTGCCTGATGCGTCGATATGTACAATCCTTTACCTGCACGGATCGCGCCGTATGCTGTCGACTTCAGATCGAAGCCCGTTCCGAGATAGCTTCCCCGCGTGTTGTCGGCATGCTCGACAAGGTGCCCGAGATGCAGATGTGAATCGCCACTCGTCGAGTACAGCTGCGCTCGGTTCTGGCCGGTAGAGTCATCCATCACGAGATGGTTGTAACCACTGCCGCCATATTCTTTCGACCGATAGCCGGACAAGACGCCGTGGCTGTGCCACTGGGGCCGGACGCTCCCGTTGTAGACGCGATGGAGAACGATCGGCCTGTCACAGTCCCCGCCGACGTATCCGACCAAGACTTCCTCACCGACCCTCGGAACGTGAACGCTCCCGTACCCGCCACCGGTATCCGATTGCGCGACTCTTACCCAGCATGAAGCACTCGCATCGGCCGGGTTTTGACGATCCCACACGAACATGACCTTGACCCGGTTCAGTTCGTCCGTGTATACCTCTTCACCCCGGGGGCCAACTACGATAGCGGTCTCCAGTTCCATCACCGGCTTCTTGTGTTCGAACGGGCTCCGATACGGGACGGTCACCCGCTGCGCTTCCACCTCGACCACGTAAAATCCCGCCGATCCGTCTCCGTGCACAACGGCCTCACCCGTATGTGCCGATTTCGCGTGCGCAAGCTGGCTCTGCAAGCTATGCGGGAAGTTCGCTTCCTGGATGGGCAACGGCAGGTTGTTCTCGATGTGCCGCTGCACCTTGATCGCGACGAATTCGCGCTGGCTGGCTGAGTCGCGATCATGTTCCGGATGTCCCGTCAGAGTGAAGCGACAACCGGCGTCAATCGCGCGGACACCACCGACGCCGAAGAATCGCTTCGCTCGCGACTCCCATTCCTCCAGGTGAATCTTTGACAGGTGTTCGCCGCGGCTCCGGTCCAGATACGTATAGGCGCCGGTGTATTCGTAGACTTCAGCCTGCTCCGGCAAATTCCCTTGACCGGACATTGTGGGCAAAGTCGTGCCTTTGGGATTGACGACGGACGAAGGCGCCTTGTAATCGAACGTGCGTGTCGTGTGAACGGTGCTCTGCAACGTCCGGGAACCCGCCCACTGCGCAAATGCATTCGTCTCGCCACGCGTACCCGACCTTGAGAACCCGACCGAACCAGGTGACATCTCATCGAGCGAGTAGATATCGTCAGTCACGACAAATCGATGCGACTTCCCGTCGTTGTCGTGCCGCCAGAAGCCGAACAAACCCTCTTCCTCCAGCAAACGATGGATGAAATTCCAGTCGGTCTCGCTCTGGCGGCAATATGAACGCGAAGGCAGCGGCTTTAGCAATGCAAATTCGAACTGCCCTTGTGCCTGCGGATGCACGTTAAATACGTCCGTGATGATGGCGTCGACGCTTTTGTCCTGCCAGTACCGCATGTCGTTGCGAAATTTGAGGAAATGCATCCAGGAAGCGAAAGTCAGCTGATAGCTCGAAAGGCTACCGTCAGCACCAAGTCTTCGAGCCGTATGAATGTAGCCGTTGAGCGGTCGATAGGACTTGTTCGCTTGTTGAATCCAGAGCGTGATCGGTTGGGCGATCAGCGTCTTCAATTCGATGTCGCCCGCCGTGGAGACCATGTCGAGCGTCACGCTAAAGTCGCGACCAAGCTCGGCGTAGGTCACAGCGCGCCGCGGTACGAGTGCGTTCTCCGGCAAAACCGGGATGCTCGTCTTGAGCAGGCGATCATGCTGAATCAGGCCGCCACGAATCGCCTGAGCCACTTCGGTCATGTTCATTCGTTATCCATCTTCTTGTTTTTTGCGAGCCAGTAGTGGTCCGCACTCTCACGGGAACGGCACCCCGTCTTGCCGCCGCAATTCTAGCGGCAACAACAAGTCGCGAGAATGTATTTAATCTCTAAAACAACAATATTGACTGACAAAAGTTGAAGTGCGATTCACGAATCCGCCAGCCACATCCTTTCGACATCTTCAATATTCCATTTTCCAAACACATTCCTTTCTTTATAATTTCTATTTATGCCAACGAGAATGAAATATGTAATGTTTGGGTGCTTTGCGGTAGCCGCCACAGTCGATGCTGATGTCGACGACACCTCAATCGGCCTCACTGGCTTCGTATCCGGTTGAACCGCCCAGAGGCAGACGACGTCGCAATCATTGCCGGCTGTTCAGTGCTGTCAAATGAAAAGCGAACCGCTATCAGGTCCGCCTCATTGCAGACCAATTTGATTCAAACTGAATGAGTTCCGCAACGAACCATTGCGGAACGGCCAACACAGCAAATCAAGCACCGCGCCTCGCTTCAGAACCCGCGTCCCGACCTGATCGCGAAAATCCCATCCGCGATCGGCCGCACGCGCGTGGCAGCTGATACGACATTCTTCCTGCCCGCGCAACCGAAGGTGAAAGGCGGCACGATCCTCTCGTCGCGCTATCTCGCGGACACGGCCCTGATCTGGCCGTGCTATTTCGTCGGGCTGTTCGTCCCTTACCTGCTGTACAACTGGCTGCCGACGATGGCGAAAAGCACCGGCTATACGAGCGCACAAGGCGCGATCATGGTCGGCTTCCTGAACCGGGGCGGCAGACCGGCCTCGGTCGCGAGCGGCTGGCTGACGGATCGCTTCGACCGCTACCGGGTGAGCGCCACGAGTTTTTGCCTGGCGGTACGGTCACTCCGGGCCGCGCACGGGATGCAGTCGACGTTCCGGCGCCAGCAGGTGCTCGCCTTTGCTTGGGGATCGTTCATTCCCGGCGCCCATGCCGGCATGAACGCGCCGACGGCGCGCTTTTATCCGACCGTCGCTCACGACGGCGAGAATTACCGCGCATCGCCATCGCCGGCCACGCCGAGCCGCCGGTCGATGCCGCTGTCGCGGCCGCGCGGCGTCTCTCCACCCCGATTCGGCACGACGCCGGCCGCATGCGGCCGACCGGCGTCGGCCGCGCGCGCCGGGTTCAACGCTTGCAGCACGCTCGCGCGCCCGCCGTCGTCATCGGGCAATTGCGGCATCCCGCGTGCAAAGGCCGGCGCGACCGCCGCCGCGAGCAGCGCGGCGATCGCCAGCCGGGAAAGGCGTTTCATCGCCTGTCTCCCGGTCACTGCGCGCTGACGGCCGGCACCGGCGTCGACGCGGTCGCGGTGGCCTGCTCGCCGTGCGCGATCGCATAGAGCTCGCGATTGCGCGCAATCGTCGACGGGCTCGGCGGATAGTCCCAGTTCGACGTGGGCACGGTGCCGTCGCGTTGCGCCTGAACGAGCTCGGCGATCACGTCGGCACGGGTCGGGCCCGACGACGACGCTTGCGCGAAAGCGGCAACCGGCGTGCCGATGGCGAGGGCGAGCAGCGCGGTCGCTGCGATCAGTCTGCGATTCATGATGAAACTCCCCAGAACGGTTCGATGAGGACGCATCGTCGATGCGCCGCCGGCGGTGCCGCGGAAGCGGTTCGCCGCCCGACGTATTCATTCTGGTGACTGCGGCCGGCACGACGCTGACCGCCACATGACAATCCTGAAATCTGCGGCGCCACGCGCAGATAACCGTTTCGTAATCTTCGAGTCAGGGCCGGGTCAACGCGGCAACGGCAGACTGCACGCTCGTCGCATCCATCGCGGCGCCCTTGCCCTGCTTCGAGGAAAACATCATGTGGATCGTCCGGCTGGCATTGCGCAGGCCCTATACGTTCGTCGTGCTTGCGCTGCTGATCTTCATCGCGGGCACGCTCGCGATCCTGCGCACACCGACCGACATCTTTCCGAACATCGACATCCCGGTCGTCAGCATCGTCTGGTCGTACAACGGCTTTTCCGCCGAGGACATGGCCAAGCGCATCACGACCAACTACGAGCGCGCGCTCACGTCCGACGTCGACGATATCGAGCACATCGAATCGCAATCGCTGAACGGCGTGTCGGTCGTGAAGATCTTCTTCCACCCCGGCGCGGACATCAATCGCGCGATTGCCGAAGCCTCGAGCAACTCCGCGTCGATCCTGCGGATCCTGCCGCCGGGCACGCTGCCGCCGAACATCATCACGTACAACGCGTCGACGGTGCCGATCCTGCAGCTCGGGCTGTCGAGCAGCACGCTCGCCGAGCAGCAGCTGTACGACCTCGGCAACAGCTTCATCCGCACGCAGCTCGCGACCGTCCAGGGCGCGGCCGTGCCGCTGCCGTTCGGCGGCAAGGTGCCCGAGATCGTCGTCGACCTGAACATGCGCGCGCTGCAGGCCAAGGGGCTCGCGCCGATCGACGTGGTCAACGCGATCAACGCGCAGAACCTGATCCTGCCCGGCGGCACCGCGAAGATCGGCGCGCGCGAATACAACGTGCAGATGAACGGCAGTACGCAGACCGTCGCCGCGCTGAACGACCTGCCGGTGAAGACCGTGGGCGGCAACGTCGTCTATGTGCGCGACGTGGCCCACGTGCGCAACGGCTACGCGCCGCAGACCAACATCGTGCGCAGCGACGGCAAGCGCGCGGCGCTGCTGACGGTCGAGAAGACCGGCAGCGCATCGACGCTGACGATCATCGGCCAGGTG
>JABLTH010023418.1_pt1:7500-41762 | contig 41762 bp, 31 predicted proteins | sample 7875711 | NCBI WGS metagenome assembly JABLTH01 (sample SAMN14941262, study PRJNA633318) | bioreactor metagenome | isolation source: bioreactor | place: China | collected 2019-03-05 | reverse complement strand
GACGCGGAACTCGCTGACCTTCGTGACCCGCACCTTCGCGCCCGCGGGAAGAAAGCCCATCTGCGCCACCACGTCGACCAGGGTATCACCGATCTGCATCTTGCCGGAGGGCCGCAGCGGCGTGATCGCGACGCCCACCTGCCCGACCCGCACACCCGACTCGTGCGGCGTCATGGCGGCGAACATGCCCTCGTCCACTTCCGTCACCGGCGCGCTCCGGAGCACCAGCCGCCCGAGCACGGGGAGAGAGCCGAAGTGCTTGGCGAGGAAGTAGCACCCCACCATGGAGGTCGCGATCGACATCGCCACCGTCGCCACGCCGTAGAGCAATTCCGTTCTTCCCTGTGGCGAGTCCGGGAAGAGGCTGTCCGACCCGCTGGGGGCGAACGTGCCCACAAGCCCGGCGAACAACAGCAGGATCCCCAGGATGCCCGTGATGCCAAAGCCGGGGATGACGAACATCTCCAACGCGATCAGCAGGATCCCCGCCGCGATCGCCGCGACCTCCCACCAGTTCGCCATGCCGATGATGAGCGGCGGTGCCAGGATGGCGATCAGCGCCAGGCCGGCAACCAGGCCAGGAAGAGTCACGCCGGGGTGCGACATTTCGAGGAACAGCGCGATCAGGAAGATCACGATCAGCACGCCACGCACGATCGGGTTGGTCAGGAACGCGACCAATCCCTCGGACCATGAGGGGTCCAGGCGGCGCAAGTACTTGGCGCCGAAGAACGCCATCAATTCCTGGTCGTTGCGCACCACCCGCCGCGCCAGGCCATAGCGCTCCATGTCCGCGGTCTTCAGGATCAGCGGGCCGTTCCCGTCGGAGACGTACTCGATCAGCCGGTATTTCCCGCGATCGGCGGCGGAGATCACCGGGCGCTGCGGCGGGCGCGACTGGGTCGCCGACGCATCGACCGCGACGTTGGCCACCGTCGGCGACACGGGCCTCACCGCCGTCGCGGGATCGCTGAGCTGCTGCATGGGGCTTGGGCCGGGCGGCGGCGGCGTCTGCGTTTCGCCTGGGCTCGCCGGCCCAGCGGTGGGCGCCGAGCCGTCCGCGGGCGGAGTCGCGGGCGTGCCGGCACCGCCCGAGCTGCTCTGACCTCCACGCGATGAAAAGACCTGACGGGCCGTCTCGCCGGGCGGGGCGCTTGGGATCCGCGGCCTGGTATCCGCCGGCGCCTGCCCAAAGATCAACTCATATTCCTTGGCGTTCACGAACAGGCGCTCGCCGCTCTGGATGTTCTCGACCTCCCAGAGCTGAGCCCCGAGCGTCACGAAGCCCTGCACGAGGTATTCGTCGTATCCGCGCTGCCTCGCCGAGTCGACGACGTCCGACAGCAGCGGGGCCGTCAGCTTCTGGCGTTCGGCCTCCTTCAGCACCTTCAGCGAGCCGTCGATGTTCGTCGCGATCACCAGCGCATCGCCGAAGTTCGCTCCCTCGCTCACGACGATCTCGCGGCACGCCAGCGCGATCACGGAGCCCGCCGAGAAGGCGTTGGGATGCACCCACGCGACGGTGTTCGGGATCGGCGTGTCCGACCGCTTCAGCATCGACGTGATGTCCAGCGCGGCGCCGAGCTCGCCGCCCGGCGTGTCGAGTTCGATGACGGCCGCATCCGCGCCCGCACGCCGCGCCAGCTCCAGGCGACGTTCTACGCTCTTGAATGTCAAGGAAGTGATCGGGCCCTTGATCGTGATAACCGCGATGTTCTTGGCCTGGCGCGCGGCGGGCACCGCACCGAGCGAGCCGCCCGGCGAAGCACCCTGCCCATACGCAAAGGAGACGAGCCCGCACAGAAGCAGAATGCAGCGCGTGACCCACGCGAGCATCGTGCGGTGCGAGCCATCCCTGGCCGGCGCGATACGACCGTGTGCTTTCACGACAGAAGTATACGGGACCGGCGCGGGCCTGATTCACAACCCGCGGACGCCACCCGGCGTCGGTGTTTCCTGCTCCACGCTCCAGCCAATCTTGGGAGTCCGGCAGTCGATGTGCACCGCAAAGAAGCCCGGCCCGCCGCCCGGCCCGCTGGCATCATGTTTGCGCATCAGCGGCCAGATGATCAGCCGGTCGGTTTCGGGAAGGGGGAGGGTGTCCAGCTCGGCGGGCGAAAACCACTCCAGCGTTCCCTCGCGGATGTGCGTTCGGGTCACGCTCACTGGCCCCAGCACCCGGTAGACGAACATGAGCCAATGCCCCTTGCCCTCGAAGGCCTGCTCGCTGACCAGCCCGATGAGGTGCAGCCGCTCGATGGGGACTTCGATCCCCGCCTCCTCCATGATCTCCCGCTGGGCGCATTGGGCGGGGGACTCCCCCGACTCAACGTCCAGCTTGCCGCCGATCGGCGAGCACAGGCCGAGGTTGGGAGACTTGGCCCGGCGCAGGAGCAGGATCCGCCCCTGATGGTCGCGGAGGTCGCAAAGACAGGCGATGCGGTAGGGGAGAGATTCGGAAGAACCGGTGACGTTCATGCGACGAGGATACGACGACTCGAATCTCCCGGCTTTCACGCTCGCAAGCCCGCGTATCCGATACCCTCTGCGATGGTGACTCCTCCCCTCGCACCCGATGCGTTTTCCTCCCCCGGCGACGCCTTTGACGTCGCGGGTCGCCACGTCTATCTCATCGGGATCGGCGGGTGCGGCATGTCGGGCTTGGCCCGCATGCTGGCGGCCCGGGGAGCGCTCGTCGAGGGCTCGGACCAGTGCCCGTCCGAATCCACCACGGCGCTGCTGCGTGACTCGATCCGCGTGACCTTCAATCAGCAGGCCGACCCAATCCCGGAGCGGTGCGATCTGGTCATCGCTTCGGCCGCGATCAGGCCCGATCATCCCCAACTCGCCGAAGCCTCGCGCCGGGAGATTCCCGCGATCTGGTACGCCGAAGCGTTGGGCCGGTGCATGGTGGGCCGGACCGCCATCGCGGTCGCCGGGACGCACGGCAAGTCGACGACGACGGCCATGACCGGTTGCGCCCTGACCGACGCGGGCCTGGATCCCACGGTCATCGTCGGCGCGACCTCAAGCCAGCTTGTCAACGGCGCCAACGCCCCGGCCGGCCGACCCGCCGGGTTCCGATTGGGCGCGAACGTGATCCCCGCCGGGCGAATGGCCGGCCGCCCGGGGATCCTCGTCGCCGAGGCGTGCGAGCACAACCGCTCGTTCCACAACTACCGCCCGCAGCTGGCGGCCATCACCTCGGTCGAGGCCGACCACCTGGATGTCTACGGCACGCTCGACGCCGTCGTTGAGTCGTTCCACCATTTCGCGACCCTCCTGCCGCCGGCCTCCCAGGGCGGCACGCTGGTCATCGCGCACGACAACGCGCACCGGCGCGAAGTGACCGCCGGCCTTGCCTGCGAGGTCCAGACCATCGGCTTCACTCCGGGCGCGGACTGGGTCGTCGGGTACGACCCCGCGACGCGCGGCGTGACGCTCCACAACCGGCGGGAACTCTTCGCATCCTGGCAGCTCTCGATCCCCGGGGCGCACAACGCCATGAACTCCTCGGTCGCGTGCGTGCTCGCTACGCTGGCCGGCGCGGACCCGCTCGCCGTCGCACGCTCTCTGGCCTCGTTCCGGGGCATCGACCGGCGCATGCAGTTGATCGGCGTGCGTCCCGCGCGGAGCGGCGGTCACGTCCGCGTCTACGACGACTACGGGCACCATCCCACCGAGGTCGATGTCACGCTCCGCGCCCTGCGTGAGCACGAACGCCCCGAGGAACGCGGCGGGCGACTCGTCTGCGTCTTCCAGCCGCACCAACACTCGCGCACGCGGCACCTCCTCGACGAGTTCGCGCAATCGTTCTCTTCGGCCGACATCGTGATCGTGCCGGATATCTATTTCGTCCGCGACAGCGAGGAAGAGCGGCACAAGGTCACCGCGGCCGACCTCGTCGATCGCCTGCGTCAACGCGGCGTCCGCGCCATGCACCTCTATCCCTTCGCCGCGATCATCGAGCAACTGGAATCCATCTGCCACAACGGCGACGTGGTCGTCGCCATGGGGGCCGGCAACGTCTACGAGGTCGCCAGGGGCTTTGTCGCCGCGGCTCACGCCCCGACCCGCGAGGCTGGGCCGGCGTCCACCTTTCCCCCCAATCTGCTCGACCTTGCCCCCATCGCCCAGCGCCTGGCCAGGTCCGCCTGACGAGCCATCGGAGGAGAGCTTGACCAACGCGCTGGAATCGCCGGTCCATGCCCCGCTCGTGATCGAGCGCGACGCGCCGATCCAGACATGGTTTGGCATCGGCGGGAAAGCCGATCGCCTGGCACGCCCGACCACGCTCGATCAGCTCGCCGAGTGCCTCCGCCTCGATCCCGCCCTGCGAATCCTCGGCGATGGGGCCAATCTCCTCGTCGACGACGACGGTGTTTCGGAACTCGTCGTCGCGCTCAGCGGCCCGATGTTCCGTGGCTGGACGTTCGACGCCGCCCTCCTTCGCGCCGGCGCCGGCGCCAGCCTGCCGAGGCTCATCATCGAGTCCGTCCGCCGCGGCCTGGGCGGGCTCGAATCGCTCGGCGGCATCCCAGCCAGCGTCGGCGGCGCCGTCATCATGAACGCCGGCGGCGCGTTCGGGCAGATCGCCGACGTCGTCGCGCGCGTCCATGCTCTCGATCGATCGGGAAACCCGCTCACGCTCGACCGGCATCAGATCGCCTTTGACTACCGGCGATCCGGGCTCTCGAACCTGATCATCACCGAGGTCGAGTTCGCGCTCTCGCCCGCCGACCCCGCGGCGCTGCGCGAGCGTCACCTGGAGGTGATGGCCTATAAGAAGAATTCCCAGCCCATGGCCGACAAGAGCGCCGGATGCGTCTTCAAGAACCCTACGCTCGCCGAAGACCTCGTGATCGAGAGCCCGAACCCGCCCCCCGATGACGCCAAGCCGCACGAGCTCTATCGCGCCGGCTCGCGCGTTTCGGCTGGGCTGCTCATCGATCGCGCCGGGCTCAAGGGCCTCCGCGTCGGCGGCGCCTCCGTCAGCCCGCGGCACGCCAACTTCATCGTCACCGATCCCGGGGCCAAGGCCCGGGACGTCATCGAACTCATGGACCGCGTCGTTCTGGGCGTCTTCGCGCGTTTCGGCGTCACGCTCCAACCCGAGGTCGTGATCTGGAGGAGAACCCGATGAGCGCCCCGCGCCGCGTCGTTGTGCTGGGCGGTGGCCCCGACGCCGAACGAGAGGTGAGCCTCAACAGCTCGCAGGGAGTCTACGACGGCCTGGTCAGGTCGGGCAGATACCAGGTCGAACGCATCGTCGTCGATCGGCCGAGCATCGCGGACCTGCGCGCCATGAAGGCCGACGTGATCGTTCCCGTTCTTCACGGCCCTTTCGGCGAGGGCGGCCCGCTCCAAGACCGTCTGGAAGAAGCCGGCGTCGCCTATGTGGGGTGCGGGCCGATCGCCGCTCGCCTGGCCATGGACAAGATGGCCACCAAGGCCGCCGCGTGGAGACTCGGTATTCCCACCGCGCCCGCCGTGGTGTTCAACGTCAACGACGACGTTTCCCCGCTCGGAATCCCCGTGGTGGTCAAGCCGGTGCACGAGGGCTCAAGCGTCGGCGTGCACCTGTGCAAGAGCAAGGAGAAGTGGGCGGCCGCCCGGGCCGCCGCTGCCAAGGACATGCAGACGCACCCCGGGCGCGTCTACATGCTCGAGAAGCTCGTCGACGCGATCGAGCTCACGGTCGGCGTGTACGACCCGCAGGGCGACGCCAGGGCGCTCCCGTCGATCCACATCCAGCCCGCGACCGAGTTTTACGACTACGAGGCCAAGTACCTGCGCGACGACACCACCTACACCGTCGATCCGCCGCTCCCCCCCGGCGTGAAGGACGCGATCTCCGGGCACGCGCTCTCGCTCGCAAAGGAACTCGGCGTTCGACATCTCTGCCGCGTCGACTTTCTGCTCGACAGATCGGGCGGCGCGTGGATGCTCGAGGTCAACACCATGCCCGGCTTCACGAGCCATTCGCTCTATCCCAAGGCCGCGGCCCACGCGGGCACACCGCTTCATGATCTCGTCTCGGCCCTGGTCGAAATGGCCTGGAGGGACCGGCGTTCCTAGCGTTTCGGCGTCGCCGCTCTCCGGAGCGGAGACTCGGGCGCGCCAGGACGGCCGCCCGGCAGATGGATCTCGATCCGCCGATCGATGCACACGGCACACGGAAGGCAGAGGACCAGCGTGGCAACGGAAGGCAAGCAATCCCGCAAGCAGAAGATCGTTTCGGGGGCGTCGCTGACGCTCACGGTGCTCATCATGGCGGCCCTTGCGACCGGTTTGGCCCTGGGTCGTCGCGCCATCGACGAGCGGGCCGTGCGCCTCTCCGACGCGCTCCCACCCGTCATCCAGATCGAGTGGCCAAGGCTCGGCGAAGGATCGGAGACCAGCGCGCGCACCTGGCTGCCCGAAGCGTTCCAGGATGAACTGCTCAGGCTCGCCTATACCGCGGCCGGCACGCCCGATCGCAAGGTGGCGGTGCACATCGGCGCCGACGAGCTCGCGGCCATCGGCGAAGCGCTCGGCACCAGCGGGTGGTTCGCCTCGAATCCGACCGTGGTCCGCGAGCCCGGACGATCGATCCGCGTCACGGGCCGATGGCGCATCCCGGTCGCCGTCGTCCGTCAGGGCGAGAAGGACTACCTCATCGCCAGTGACGGACGCCCCATGCCGCCCGTCTACCCGGCGGGCCAGTCCAACCTGCCCTCGGTGCTCGGCGTCAAGGCGCCGCCCCCTCGCACGGAGACCGGCGCGGTGGATTGTCTCAAAGTCTGGCCCGGTGAGGACCTGCAGGCGGGGCTTGAGCTGCTCGCGCTCTCACTGAATCAACCCTGGCGCGGACAGGTCGCGGGCGTGGACGTGGCGAGCTATCGCAACGACAAGCGGGCGGCCATTGTCACCCGGCGCGACACCCGCGTCGTGTGGGGCGGGCGTCCGACGCAGCCCCTGCTCGGCGAGGCCAGCACCGTCAAGAAACTCGCCCAGATCGAGTTCCTCAACCGCACCTTCAAATCGATCGATGCCGGCAAGCCCGAGGTCGAAATCTTCTGGGAATCGCGCCCGATGGTGATCAACGCCGCCGCCAGCGCAGAGCAGGAATCCTCGGATCAATGAGCGAAGTCCCGCGCGATCCCGCGCCGGAACCTCGCTCGGAGCCTGAGCCCGGGCCGTCGGCGGACCGGCCGATGGATTCATCAGATTCTTACGAGCCCGCGAGCCTCGCGGCGCCCCCGGAGGTCGTCCTTCCGCGCGAGCCTTCGCGGAGTTCGGGTGATGACGTCTCGATCGCGTCGCCCGCCGATCGCTGGGCCCACCGACGTGCGGAGCCGCGTCCGCTCGCGTTCTTCTGGACGACGCTGCTCGCCGTCGGCACGGTGGTCGCGCTGGCGGGGACAACATCAACCGGAATCCTCGGCCAGGACGTGTACCGTCCCGCGGTGCGCACGCTCATCACCGTCGGTCTTGTCTGCGGGTGCCTGCTCTGGCCGCTCTTTCGATTGAGCCAGCCTCCCGAACCAATCCGCGGAACCCGCGTCGCCCTCCGCGACCTTCCCGTGGTGTACATCCCCATGGTTGCGCTGCTCATTCCGCAGCGCCTCTGGTTTCTCGCCGGCTGGAGCACCGGCATCACCATCGCGCTGGCGCTGGTCATTCTCGCCTGGCTCCTGATCGTCGGCGGATTACTCGCGGGCGCGCTCGAGCGGCTCCGCGCCGGCGCGGGTGGTACCACCCGCGCTCGGGTTACGGCGATGCTCTGGATCGTCGCGCTGATCGCCGCCGCGCCCGCGGCCGCGCTGCTCACCGCGCCACCGAATCCGAATGCCGATCCAAGCTTGATCTTGCTCGCGTCGCCGATGACATGCGTCGGCGTCCTGGTCGCGGAGCGTCCCTGGTCCGGCCTTGACCTCCGCGTCGAACCGGGCCACTGGCTCGGCATCCTGGGGCTGGGCCTGGGCGCGATCGCGTCGTGGAGCCGGGCGGTCTGGATCGCGCGTGCCCTGCCCCCCCCGACCCCGCCGGTGGCCTCGTTCCGTCCCTCGGCCTAGATTTTGTCGCACCACGACACGGCGGGTGACGCGGGCGGACGCTTGTGGGTCCGGGGCGTGTCCGCGTTGCCACGCGAAACGGAGACGATCATGGAGTTCATCACCAAGTCCGAACGCGAGGCGATCGAGGCCAAGCTCAAGGCCCTCATCGACAACCGCCCGGTGATCTCCACGCGCATCGCCGAGGCCCGCGCCCTGGGTGATCTCAAAGAGAACGGCGACTACCACGCCGCCCGCGAGCAGCAGGGGATTGAGGAGGCCGAGATCCGTCGTCTCCAGCAGCGACTCGCCAGCGTCACCGTCATCGACGAGGCCAAGGCCAAGGCCGTTGAAGGCCTCGTGGTCGTCGGCACCACCGTGAAGATGCGCGACGCCGATAACGACGACGAGGATCTTTTCCGCCTCGTGGGCGAGGCCTCGGCCAACCCGCCATTCGACTACGTCGAGGTCACGGTCACCAGCCCCATGGGCCAGGCCATGCTCAAGTCCCGGGTGGGCGACACCATCCGCGTGGACGCCCCCCGCGGCGTGAAGAGGTTCACGATCGTCGAAATCGTATAAACGCCGGTCGCGGCACCACGGTCGAGATTCGCGCAAGGCCCGATAACAGCGCCCGTCGATCTGTGCCGACTGGGACGAGTTCGGCACTCTTTGTTTGGCGGCGTTGTCAAGATGGTCTTGCAATCAGTGGCTTGGCCTGTACTATGGACGCACCGGCGGGTTTCCGACGGTGCGCGTGATTCCGCCGCGCTTGTGTATCAAAGTCCACTTGTGAGGAGAGTGAAAATGAAGATTGCTGTGGGTATTGCTGTGGCTCTCATGGCCGGCGCTGCGTCCGCCGCGCCCGTCGTGACGTATTCCGTTTCCGGCTCGGCCGGCAACTGGACGCTCGATTTCAGCGTCCAGAACACGCTGAACCCCGCCGGCATGGACATCTATTTCTTCGGCGTCGAGCTCGACACCGGCCGTAACATCGCCGGCAGCCCCGCGGGCTTCGACCCCAACGTGTGGACGAGCTGGGACAACAGCGGTTACGGCGGCTCTTCGACGATCTATAACAACAACTGGATCGACTTCAGCTTCGCAAACCTGCTCCCCGGCAACACCGTTTCGGGCTTCCAGGCGATCTACACCGGCGCTTCGGCCCCGAGCTCGGTCAAGTATTTCTGCTTCGGCTACGACCCCAGTGGTGGCGTGTACGACGGCAACGATTACTTCAACGCGAACTGGAACCCCGGCTTCGAGGGCACGGCCTACGTCCCCGCTCCGGCTTCGCTCGCCGTGATGGGCTTGGCCGGCCTCGCCGCCACGCGCCGTCGCCGCTGATCGCATCACTGATCTGACCGTCCTATGCAACGCCCGCGATGGATCGCGGGCGTTGTTCTTTTTGCAGTCCACCCGCCCGTACGCCCGCGGGGCGACGCTGCGCGGGCCGCTCGTACACTGTCCGCATGACGAGCAAGGCCCCGCTCTACTACACCTTCGGCAACCACATGCACTGGGTCGACATGCAGTGGCTCTGGGGATACCACGTCCTTCCCGGCTCGGTCGACGACATGCTCCGCCTCATCGACGAGACCGGCGCCCGCGGCAACATCAACTTCGACGCCGTCGGCTACGAGAAAATGGCCGGCGAATGCCCCGAGCACCTCGCCAAGCTCAGGGACGCCGTCGCGCGCGGGCTCGTCGAGCCCGTCGGCTGCTCCTACGGCCAGCCGTACGGCCTGTTCCACGGCGGCGAATCCAACATCCGCCAGCTCACCTACGGCGTGCGCACCACTCGCCGCCTGCTGGGCGTGCGTCCACGCACCTTCTGGGAGGAAGAGTTCTATTTCTTCCCGCAGCTCCCGCAGATGCTCGCGCAGTGCGGCTACACCGGCGCGTCACTCTTCTTCCAGTGGACCTGGCACACGCCCGAAGTCCCCAAGGAGCCATGCTCGCTGATCCTCTGGGAAGGAGCCGACGGCACGCGCCTGCCCACGCTTCCGCGCAACGAGCTCAACGTCCACCAGTGGCCCGAGGACTTCGACGGCCTGCTCGACAAGGCCGGCGCGTGGGCGAACCCGGCGGTCGTGCAATGGCTCGAACTGATGCCGAGCAAGGACTGGATGTGTCGGAGCGAGGTGCTCCTGCCGCGATTGCGCGAGTTGATGAAGGATGAGCGATTCGACGTGCGCCCGCGCACCGCGGGCAAACTGATCGAGGAGCTTCTGGCCGCGACGCCCTCGCCGCCGGTGAAGCACTACACGATGGACGACGTCTGGCACGGGATGACGCTGGGGAAGAACGGGGACGCGCATCCGACGCGGAGCCAGAGACTCGACGATCAGCAGATTGCGGCCGAAGCCATCTCCGCGCTCGCGGGGCTCTGCGGCCGCCCCTACGCAAGCTGGGATGTCTACCCGACGTGGGAAATCGATGAGGCATGGCGAGAACTCCTTGCGGCTCAGCACCACGACAATCACGAATGCGAGGGTCTCTGCGGCTTCGTTGGGCACGCTTCCTACGACCGTTGCGATCGCCTCGCCGAATGTGTCCTCGATCGCACGAAGCGACACCTCGCCGATCGAACCGTCGGCGAGCCGGGCCGCGCCTTCCGATTCAATCCCTGCGGCTTCGACCTCGAGGCTGATTGGTACGAACACGAGGGTGAGCGACATCTTTCGACGCATGTGCCGGCCTTTGGGTATGCGGTGATCGAGAAATCAGACTTCCCGGCCCGGGAGGTCGAGCCCGTCCGTGTTCAAGAGTCCGGCGACATCATCATCCTGAGCCGTGGCAAGCTCCGCGTCGAGATGTCCCGAAAGCGCGGGATGATCTCGCAGGTCTACTCGTCCGACTTTCCCGACGGACTGTTGAGCGACGACGGCTACCTCGGCCAACTCGCCGTTCAGAATGCCGGGGCGATCGAGCAGTTTGCCAGGTGCGATGCGGAAGTCTTCGGTGAGCCCGGATCGAAGGACAAGCGGGTGCAGTTCCGCCGCGTCGGCGCCGACGGTTCAGTGGTGAAGTTCAACGTGAGCATCGACGGTCCGAGCGAATGCGTGACGCTCGGTTTCGAGTCTGAGAATTTCCCGCGCCCCGATCCCGGTATCAACGCCGGGCTCTCGCTCTCGCTCGAACCGAGGATCACAACTCTGCGCGTTCGAGCCGACTCGGCCTATGACCGGCAGGAAGTCCGCCCGCAGTTGATCGTCAACCGGAAGTACCCGACGGGCGACTGGATGACTTCGCCGCAGTGGTTTGAGAAGATCGACAGCGCCTTCACGGCGCTGCGCTCCATCGACCTCTCTGAAGCGTCGGGCGAGCGTGGCGTGCTCATCTCCCACACGGGTGGCCAACAGTTCTTCCGCACCAGAGAAGGTGTCAAACTTCTGCTCACGTCCTACGACCCGTGGGACGAGTCCTCCTTCCGCGATTGCTTCTGCGCCACCCTAAGGATCTATCCGCACGCGCGCGTCACCGACAGCCAACTCGCGCGGCTCGCGCACCGCAACGCCATTGGTCAGTCACCCGTCACCGCGAGCACCCCCGGCGCCGACCTCCCCCCCGTCTTCGGCCCTCTCTCCCTCGAGAACGCCCCCAACGTCCTTGCCCACGCGTTCTTCCGCGAATCCATGAAATCCGGCGAGCACCTGCCCCACTGGGCCGGCCATCGGATGTTCGAGGCCTCGGGCGGCCTGTGCGATCACCCGTTCGTCATCCGCCTCGTCGAGTGGGACGGCCGGCCCGCCGAGGTCACGCTCAGGCTCGCCGGACCAGTTGCCATGGCCGCCAAGGCCAACCTGCTCGGCGAAGTCCTGAACGAGCGTCCGCGCGGCGTCGGTGTCGGGCCCGCCGGCTGGTCGCCTCTCGATACCGGCTGGCTTGAGTGCACGCCCTGCGAACCGCCCGCGTGGGCGATCGTCGGCGGCAAGCCCATCGAGTTCCGTGGCAAGCCGATCGAATGGACGCAGGTCAAGTTCGCGATGCGCCCACGCGAGATCACGACGATCTACGCCGACATGGTGATGGGACGCAAACAGTTCCGCGACCTGGACGCCAAGCGCGAGGTGTGGGCGACGGTGCATCGCGACCCGGGGCAGCGTCCGTAGGACGCGAAGCGCCGGGGCCCGGGCGCGGGCGGACTGGCCGCGAGCTGATATTCGTCAAAAACGCGAACAAGACTCCGCCGCCGCGGGGAAGGCGGTCAGAGCCGGCTTTCGACGACCACTTCACGCCCGACTCGGGCGTGGTACGCTCTCGGGGCCGGGCCGCGTAGGGGGCTCGTTCAGCAAAGGGCGAGGAACGAGAGCACGCAGAAGAGGCCGATCTGGCGACGGAACGCGGTCATGACAAGAAGGTTCTTCAAGGTCCACCTCTTGGGTTGTGCCATGAGCAGGGAACAACGGTCATGCCAGCGTCGCGTGGGCGCCACGATTCCACAGCACGCGGATTCTTCCCGGACCTTGTGGGTGTGCGGCGGTTCCGAAGGTGAGTCTCCGTCGCGTCGGGGCAACATCGAGCGCTGTTTTTCCGCGACATGGGGGGTGGCTCGTGCACGTTCTGCCTCGCCCCTCGGGCGAAACGCAGCGATTTCTCGGGCGTTGGGAGCGATCGCCGCGATCGCGCTGGCGATCCTGCCTTGGTCACGAACGGCGTTCGCCCAAGCCACCACGCCGGCGGCGTCCCAGCCCGCGGACCATGCGCCGGCGCCGCCCGTCGACGGACGCGCCGCGACCGACGTGGCGCCGCCGATGCCCGACGCCGCGATGCGGGCATACGCCGAGGTGGACTCGGCGGTGCGTTCCTGGACGTTTCCCGACGCCGGCGCCAAGGACGTGGTGCCTGTGGGCGGGTGCTGCGTCACGATTCGCGCCCGCGGCAAGGTTCTCGGGCGAGGCGAAGCGGCGGGGGGGTCGTCCTGCATCGCGCTCGCCACCCGCGAGGCGATGATGCAGGCCCAGGGCGGTGTGGCCGCGCTCCGCGATGAGCTCGCGTTCGGCTCGATGGCCGAGGGGGCCGGGATGGTGGCGATCGGCGTTGAGTTCGCCGGCGCGCTCATCCCGATCGAGTTCCAGACGTTCGGCGAGATGGACCGGGCCCTGTCGCCGGGGCTGGACGGCGTGGCGGTCCGGATCGCCGACAAGGTGGAGGCGACGTTTCCGAGCGTGATGCTCCAGCGCACGCTCGCTCCGAGCCTCGCCGCCGCCGCCATCACCGCTCGTCTCACGGGTGACGCGGGCCTGGGCTTGCCCGAAGCGTCGGAAGCGCAGCCCGGAAAGGTTCGCGAAAGCCGCAAGGCGACGTTTTATCGCTTTCGCGTTCGTCACCTTGCGCAGAGCGAGCCGGACGCGTCGCCGGTATTTCTGTATCGAGGCGGGAAGGTCTTTGACCAGTCTCGCCTCGACGTTTCCGAAATGCGCCGCTGGGCCGACGGCCTGGCGCGAAACCTGGTGGCTCGACGCTGGACCGGGCCGGAGGCCATCGGGATGTCTGGCACCGACTGGCCGCTGCTCGGAAAGATTGATCCGCCCATCGCGGAGCCGGCCCAGCAGAGCCTGGCGGTCCTGGCGCTCTGCGACTACTTGGCGGTCCGCGCGGGGGTGGGACGATTCGAGCAGGCTCCACGGGCCGATCGCGACGCCTTCGGCGCCACGGCCATTCTGCTCGCCGACCAACTTCTCACGGTCGAAGACGTCGAGGTGGCGCCTTGGTCCGATCCGGTTTCGGCGGCCTCAACCGTCGTAGCGCTCCACGCCGTGCGACGCGTGGTCCAGCCCATGTTTGTTCCGAAGGCCGAACTGGCCGCCAAGCTCGATGACGCGGTCTTCTCGGCGTTCTCTCCAAGCGGAGGTTGGTCGCCGACGCTTCCCGAGCCGGCGCGCGGTCTGATCGCCTGGGCCATGCTGATCCGCGCCGAGGGCGATCCGGCCAAGCGAGAACTGGCCACCAAGGCGATGGCCTCGATCTATCTCGGCGTCACACCCGGCCGCCTCATCGCGCAGATGCCCTGGCTTGGCTTTGCTGAGATCGATCGTGCCGGCGCCACCGGCGACATCCCGGCGTCGGCGGCATTCCGCGAGATGCGCGACCTGCTCTCGGCCGCGATCTACAGCCCCGGCGACGACGACCAGGACATGGCGGGGGGCATGGTGTTCACGACCGGCGGCCTGTCCTACCCAACCTGGCACACCGCCCGCCCGGTTTCATTCCTCGCCGCCATGCTCGGCGATCCACGCCTCACCGACGCGGGAGAGCGCCCGCGCCAGACGGCACGCCTCATGGGGAGTCTCCGCTACCTGCGCCAACTGAGCGCCGACGAGTTCGCGACCATCGGATTTGTCGAACCCAAGCGGACGATCTGGGGCGTTCGCTCGGCGGCCTGGGACCAACGACAGCCCGTTGAGGCAACGGCCATCACGCTTATCGCCGTGTGCGAAACTCTCCGCTCGTTCGATCAAATCGCGGCGTCGCGTGCCGATTTGCCGCCCCAAACCGGGCCGGTGACGACGCCGAAATAGACCGTCGCGCCGGGCCGATGGCGACAATCTCGAAAAATCGCGCCGCGGGCCTGTTTTGCAGGCGTTTTCTGCCAGCACGGGACGGGAAAAACGTCCCGGCGCTTGCTATGATTCGTACTGTCGGCGAGGCCCGTGCCAGGGCCTCGCGGGAAGGGTACGGGCCCCGCGCCTGGCCCGCTGGACCGGTGCGTTCAGGCCATGGCGGACGGGCTCTTTCGAGGGACACGGATGTCGGACCACCCTGTGAACGGTGCGGAACACTCGCCTCAATCCGATGGCGATTCGAGGCTCACGCCGCCCGGCCCGGGCGGTGGTTCCGTCGGCGGCCAGGTCATCGACCTCGACATCCAACGCGAGCTTCAGGACAGCTACCTCACATACGCCATGAGCACCATCATGGACCGGGCGCTCCCCGATGTCCGTGACGGCCTGAAGCCCTCCCAGCGGCGAATCCTCGTCGCCATGAACGACCTCAAGCTCCGCCCCGGCCGCAAGCACCTCAAGTCCGCCAAGATCTGCGGCAACACCTCGGGCGACTACCACCCTCACGGCGAATCCGTCATCTATCCGACCATGGTCGGCCTGGCCCAGAAGTGGCGCATGCGCGTCCCGCTCGTCGACCCGCAGGGCAACTTCGGCTCGATCGACGGCGATCCGCCCGCCGCCATGCGATACACCGAGGCGCGCATGACCTGGGGCGCGGTCGAGATGCTCGCCGACATCGACCTGCAGACCGTCGACTTCCAGCCCAACTACGACGACCGCCTCATGGAGCCGCTCGTCCTGCCGGGCAAGTTCCCCAACCTGCTGGTCAACGGCGGCGTGGGCATCGCGGTCGGCATGGCCACCAGCCTGGCCCCGCACAACCCGACCGAGATCCTCGACGCGATCGTCCGCGTCATCGAGAACCCCGCGATCACGCTCCAGGAGCTGATGTCCGACGTCAAGGACGACACCGGCGCCGTCGTCCGCTCCGGCGTCAAGGGCCCGGATTTCCCGACGGGCGGCACGGTCCACGGCAAGCAGGGCATCGTCGAGGCCTACGCCACCGGACGCGGAAAGGTCATCAACCGCGGCTCGCTCCACGTGGAGGAGGTCGGCGGCAAGGGCTCGGGGCGCGAGCAGATCGTGATTGATTCCATTCCCTACATGCTCAACCAGACGACGCTCGTCGAGCGCATCGTCGAGGCCGTCAAGGAGGAGCGCATCGTCGATGTCTCCGACGTCCGCAACGAGTCCGGGCGCGAGGCCCAGACGCGCGTGGTGATCGAGCTCCGGAAGGGCGCCGATGCGCGCGTGGTCGAGAAGCAGCTCTACGAGTTCACGCCGCTCCAGCAGACGTTCTCGATCATGAACATCGCGCTTGTGAACCGCCAGCCGCGCACGCTGACGCTCCGCGAGATGATCGATTGCTACGTCGATCACCGCGTCGACGTGATCCGCCGTCGCACCGCCTACCTTCTTCGCGAGGCCAAGAAGCGTGCCCACGTGCTGGAGGGCATGATCTACGCCGTCTGCGACATCGACGAGGTGATCCGCATCATCCGCGCCAGCAGGACGCGCGAAGAAGCGATCCAGCGATTGATGGAGCGTCGATTCCAGATCCCGCCCAGCCATCCGCACGCGCCGAAGCTCCCGGCCCGTCTCATGGACCGCGTCCGCGCCGCGGACCCCGAGGGCGGCGTGCTCCTCTCACGCATCCAGGCCGAGACCATCGGCGGCATGCGACTCATCCAGCTCGTCGGCCTGGAGATCCAGCGCCTCGTCGAGGAATACTCGGCGCTGGTCCGGGAGATCGAGGGCTACGAGCTGATCCTCGCCGAGCACCAGCGCGTGCTGGCGATCATCAAGGACGACTGCGCCCAGATGCGCGAACGCTTCGGCTCGCCCCGTCTGACCACCATCGAGGACGGCGGGGCCGACGTCACCATCGCCGAACTTATCCCCGTCCAGGACGTCGCCGTCACCATCAGCCACCAGGGGTACGTCAAGCGTGTGCCGCTCGAAACCTACCGCTCGCAGGGGCGCGGCGGGAAGGGCATCAAGGCCTCCGACGCCAAGGACGAGGACTTCATCGAGCGGGTCTTTGTGGCCAGCACGCACGACGACCTGCTCTGCTTCACCAACACCGGGCGGGTGTTCCTGATCAAGGTCTTCGAGGTGCCGGAGATGAGCCGCACCGCCAAGGGGCGGGCGATGATCAACATCATCGACCTGAAGCCGGGCGAACGCACCTGCGCCTACCTCGCGGTCAAGAACTTCGAGGAAGGGAGCAACTACCTCACGTTCGTCAGCAAGGGCGGCATCGTGAAGCGCACCGCGCTGAAGGACTACCGCAACGTCAACAAGTCGGGCATCATCGCCGTCGGCCTGAAGGAGGGCGACCAGCTCCTCACCGTCACGCTCACCGACGGGCACGACGATCTTCTGCTCGCGACCGCGTCGGGCATGGCGATCCGCTTCAACGAAGAGGACGCTCGGCTCATGGGCCGCGCCGCCGCGGGCGTGAAGGGCATCGAGCTCGAAGAGGGCGACGAGGTCGTCGGCGTCGCGAGCGTCCCGATGGAGAAGGACTCCGAGGGCGACCTGGTGACCCGCGATCCATCCATCGCCCTCCTGACCATCACGCAGAACGGCTACGGCAAGCGCACCGCCATCGACGAGTACCGCGTTCAGCCCGAGGGCGGAAAGGCCCGTTCACAGTCGCGCGGCGGCAAGGGCCGGGCCGACATCAAGACCAGCGAACGCAACGGCAGGTCCGTGGCCGCGATCGCGGTCAGGTCGGGCCAGGACGTGGTGATTGTGACGCGCCAGGGCCAGCTCGTGCGTGTGCCCGTCGATTCGATCTCGATGATCGGTCGCAATACGCAGGGGGTGCGCGTGGTGGGGGTCAACGATGGCGACGCCGTCGTGTCCGCGACGGCCGTTGATGCCGATCCCGCCGCCGAATCCGCGGACGCCTCCGAGCCCCAGCCCGTGAACCCCGACGCTTCATCCTCGCCCTCGTGAGCCCGGATACCTGATACACTCCCCTGATCATGGCTACCGAATGGTCCGACGACATCGCGATCGCCGACCTCGCCGACGAGCCCGCGCTCTCCGAGGAGTTGTCGCAGCTCATCGACCGCGTGGGCCAGACCGAGGGAGACCAGGCGCCGCATGTCGTGCTCAACTTCGGGCAGGTCAACCACGTCCATAGTTCGAACCTCGCCCAGCTGCTGCGGCTCCGCAGCCGCATGAACGAGCGGGGCAAGAGGCTGCTCCTCTGCTCGCTGAGCGAGGACGTGTGGCAGGTGCTCAAGGTGACCGGCCTCGACAAGGTCTTCCGTTTCGCGCCCGATCCGATGACCGCGCTGGCCACGCTTCAGCTCGAACAGGAACCGGAGCGATAGGTCTCGATCTTCAACGCGCTCGACGCCGGGCAAGGGCGGTCCACCTCACGCACTCACTCCCGGAGCGCGGCGTCGGGTTCTCCTCGCGCTCCGGCACCCCCTGCTTGTCCACGGAGTCACCTCCGCCCGGTGAACCAGGGATATCGTGACTTCTCGGGCGCCACTACCATCAACGGGGGAACCTCGCGGCTTCGGGCCGGGTACAACCCGCAACGCCGGCATCGATCCCGAAGACTCACATGCCCCAAACCATCGACCAACCCGCCGCTCACGCCGATCAATCAGCCGCTCCCAAGCCCGTCGCCGAACTCCGGGCCCTCCGGAAGATTTATTACAAGCCCGATGGCTCGGTGATGGTCGAAGCTCTCCGCGGAATCGACGTCATCATCAACCGCGGCGAGTACGTCGCCATCATGGGCGCCTCGGGCTCCGGCAAGTCCACGCTCATGAACGTGCTCGGCTGTCTCGACCGCCCGACCGACGGCCTGTATCTCCTCGACGGGCGAGACGTCGCCGCCATGAGCGACGACGAACTCTCCAACTATCGCGGCCTGAAGATCGGCTTCATCTTCCAGGCGTTCAACCTCATCCCGCAGCTCACCATCGAGGAAAACGTCGCGACGCCGCTCTTCTATCAGCGCGTGCCCCGTGCCGAGCGGATCGAGCGTGCCGTCGAAACCCTCGGCAAGGTCGGTCTGGGCGATCGGCTGGGGCATCGCCCCCGGGAGCTTTCCGGCGGGCAGCAGCAGCGAGTCGCCATCGCTCGCGCGCTCGTCACACGCCCGGTCGTGCTCATGGCCGACGAGCCGACCGGCAACCTGGATTCGTCGACCGGTCAGGCGATCCTGAGCCTCTTCGAGGAGCTGCACGCCGGCGGCATGACGATCATCATGGTCACGCACGACCCCGCGGTCGCCGAGCGCTGCCTGCGGGTCGTCCGTCTGAAGGACGGCCTGGTTGAGTACGACCGCCCGCAGCCGGGCTACCTCGCGCGGCGGTGATGCCCCCGCCCGCCCGACTTCACGCCCGTGCCGGCCCACTCATCCGCCCAGTCGGCGTTGTCGCCGCCCCCGACACCCAGCCCTTCACCAAACCCGTGCACCACAGCCCTTGATCGTTCGCCGTGTGTACGATATAAGCGGATGTCCGCCCGATGGATCGCGCGGACAAAGGAGTGCCGTGGCTCACAGGGGCGGCCAATTCCATGAGGGCGCCGACGCCCGCTTCGGGGCGGATGGTGACTTTTTCCCATCCGACGCCGCCGACGGCAGTATTCCGCCGGGCCTCGCGCACGCGATGTCCGGCTCCGCCGTCTCGATCAACGACGGCCTGAACGCCAAGGTGCTTGTTCTCAACAAGCTGTACGTCGCGATCCGCGTCGTCTCCGCGCGCCGTGCGTTCTGCCTCCTGCTCAACAACATCGCCGAGATCATCCACGTCGAGCGCGACGGCGAGGGACACCGCTACACCAACTACGACTTCGCGACCTGGGCCGAGTTGTCCGAGGCCCGCGCGAGGTTCGAGCGTGAGCAGCACGACTGGGTGCGCACCGTGCGGGCCGAGCTTGCCGTGCCCCGCATCATCCGCCTGCTTGGGTACGACCGTCTGCCCGAGCAGACGGTGAAGCTGAACCGTCGCAATCTGTTCGCGCGCGACCGGAACCAGTGCCAGTATTGCGGGCGCCTGTTCCCGACGTCGGACCTTTCGATCGACCATGTGATGCCGCGCATGCAGGGCGGGCGCGATTCGTGGGAGAATCTCGTGTGCGCGTGCATCCGCTGCAACGCGCGGAAGGGCGGACGCACGCCCGAGCAGGCCGGCGTGAAGCTGATCCGCAAGCCCGAGCGCCCCAAGCGCAACCCGCTGATCACGATCCGCCTGGGCAACGAGAAGTACGCGTCGTGGAAGGCCTTCCTCGACCACGCGTATTGGAGCGTGGAGCTGGGTTGAGCGGCCGGAGCGTACCTTTCAACGGAGCCGGAGCGTGGTTCGTGCGGATGCCGCCGCGCCGGCGTTGCTCGCCATCACCGACGCGGGGTGGCACGGCCAACCGCGCACGCGGCCGTTGAATGTCGTTGCAAAGAAAACGGCCCCGGCTTTCGCCGAGGCCGTCGGGCTTTGCGTTGAGCGATCCGCGCTCAGTTGAAGCGGATCTTGTCGGTGCCCATGGCGCCGTGATCGTCCATGCCGCCGCGGGTTGGGGCGTTGCCCTTGCCGCGACCCTGGCCGCCCGCGGGTTCCTCGCTGGCGCCGCCGCCCGAAGAATCGCCCCACTGAGCGCGCTTCAGCGACAGCCCGATCTTGCGGTCCGCCTTGTCAACGCGGAGGATCTTGACGTCCACCTCGTCGCCGGCCTTGACCACGTCCTGCGGGTTCTCGACTTTGTGATCCGCCAGCTCTGAGATGTGCAGGAGGCCCTCGAGATCGGACTCGAGCTCCACGAACACGCCGAAGTTGGTGATCTTGGTGACCGCGCCGCGGACGACCATGCCGGGCTTGTAGTGCTCGGGGATCGCGGTGAGCCACGGGTCTTCCGTGAGCTGCTTCATGCCCAGGCTGACGCGCTGCTTCTCGCGGTCGACCTCCAGCACGACGCACCGGACGGTGTCGCCCTTCTTGAGCACCTCGTTGGGGTGCGTGACCTTCTTGGTCCAGGACATGTCGGAGATGTGGAGCAGGCCGTCGATGCCCGGCTCGATCTCGACGAACGCGCCGTAGTTGGCGAGGTTGCGGACCTTGCCCTCGATGACGGTGCCGGGGGGATACTTCTCGCCAACCAGCTCCCAGGGGTTGACCTCGACCTGCTTCATGCCGAGGCTGATCTCCTGCTTGTCCTTGTTGATCTCAAGGACAACGACATCGACCTCCTGGTTGGGCTGAACGATCTCGGACGGGTGGTTGATGCGCCGGGTCCAGGACATCTCGGAGATGTGGACGAGGCCCTCGATGCCGTCCTCGAGCCGCACGAACGCGCCGTACGACATGAGGTTGACGACCGCGCCGCGGACGCGAGAGCCGACCGGGTACTTCTTCTCGATCTCTTCCCAGGGCGAGGCCTCGCGCTGCTTGAGGCCGAGGGCGATCTTCTCTTTCTCGCGGTCGATGTTGAGGACCTTGACCTCGACCTTCTGGCCGATCTTCAGGATCTCGCTCGGGTGGTTGATGCGGCTCCACGACATGTCGGTGATGTGGAGCAGGCCGTCGATCCCGCCCAGATCGACGAACGCGCCGAAGTCGGCGATGTTCTTGACCTCGCCCGTGATGATCTGGCCTTCCTTGAGCGTCTCCATGAGGCGCTTCTTGGCCGCGTCGCGCTCTTCCTCGATCAGCTTTCGGCGAGAGATGACGATGTTGTGGCGTTCCAGGTCGATCTTGATGATCGACGCGCGGATGCGCTTGCCGATGAAGTCGCCGATCTCGCCGGGGCGGCGGATATCGACCTGCGACGCGGGGAGGAAGACGTGCACGCCGATGTCGACGAGCAGGCCGCCCTTGATCTTCCGCATGCAGGTGCCCTCAACAACATCACCCTCCTTGGTGGTGTCCATGATGCGCTGCCAGGCCATCTGGCGGTCGGCCTTGCGCTTGGAGAGCTGCACCACGCCGCCCTCGCCCTCGAGCTCTTCGAGGTAGAAGCTGTGGACGTCGCCGGGCTTGATCTCGGTGCCCTCGAACTCTTCCTTGGGAACCAGTCCCTCGCTCTTGAGGCCCACCTCAACCACGACATCATCACCGGCATAGCCGATGATCTTGCCCTTGATGAGCTTGCCGGGCGTCAGATCGTTGATCTGCTGCCCCAGCAGCGAGTCCATGTACTCCTCGTCGCCGGCCTTCTTGCCCAGCGCGTCGCGCACCATGGAACTGGCGATGTCGTCGGAGATGCCAAGAGAAGCGATCAGGTTTTCATCGATCATGGGACGAATTCTCGTTGCGCTGCGTGGCCCAGGCCGCGGTCGGTGTGTCGGCCGGATTCGACAGCGCCGGCCCGGGAGCGACATCGCTCCCGTCCGTGCCCCGCTGGGGCTGTTCGACGTTTCGGACTCATCCGCCCCCGCGAACGCGGGGAACTCACGGACCACCGACCCACCGGGCCAAAGTCTAGGCCTGTTTGGTGCCCGCTTCCCGCCACTGATTCAGGCACCCAGGCACCCGCGCTGCCCCTCCGGGCCCCTGTCTCGGACGTCCGCTCGTCCGGCAGCGGCGCACCCCCAGGACCAACGCTGGTTCTCCTGCCCCTTCCTAAACTCGACGCATGAGTGATGCCCCCGCCTTGCCCCGCGAATGTCGTGTCGGGGACCTCCGCATCGGCCACGCCCGCCCGCTCGCCATCATCGCCGGACCCTGCGTCCTCGAATCGCTCGCGCTCGGCATGGAGATCGGCGTGGCCATGCGCGACGCCTGCAAGGCCCTCGGCCTCCCCTACATCTTCAAAGCCTCCTTCGACAAGGCCAACCGCTCCAGCATCCGCTCGCCCCGCGGCCCGGGGCTCGTCCAGGGCCTCGCCTGGCTCGCCGAGATCCGCGAAAAGCTCGGCGTTCCCGCGACCACCGACATCCACGAGCCCGCCCAGGCCGAGCCCGCCGCCCGTGCCGTGGATCTCTTGCAGATCCCCGCTTTCCTGTGCCGACAGACCGACCTGCTCTGCGCCGCCGGTGAGGCCGCGGTCAGGCACAACCGCGCCGTCAACGTCAAGAAGGGACAGTTCCTCTCGCCCGCCGAGATGAAGGGCGCCGCGCGCAAGCTCGCCGAGACCGGCTGCGACAACCTCCTCTTCACCGAGCGCGGCACGTTCTTCGGCTACGGGCGACTCGTCAACGACTTCCTCGGCCTGGGCGATCTCATCAACCTCGAGTCGCAGGGCGGCCCGGTGCCCGTGTGCTTTGATTGCACCCACTCGACTCAGCTCCCCGGCGCGGGCGAGCAGACCGGCGGCCGCCCCGAGCGCGCCCCGCTCCTGGCCCGCGCCGCCGCCGCCGCGGGCGTGCACGCGCTCTTCATCGAGTGCCACCCCTCGCCCAAGTCCGCGATGAGCGACGCGAGCACGATGCTCGACCTCGCCGCCGCCCGAGAGGTGCTGCGCGAAGTCGCCGCCATCCGCATCGCGCTGCGGAGCATGACATGAGCACGGGCCTTCTCCTGGCCCAGTCACGCGGCATGGCGACCGGCGTCGGCCTCGCGGTGATCGTCGGCATCATCGTGCTGAGCATCACGATCGGAATCCTCGCCAGCCGCGCCGTCCGCAAGGCCCGCCGCGAACTATTCGAAAAGCTCCGCCAGGTCGGGCTCACCATCATCGAAAAGCCCGACCTTGCCGCGCAGACCGACGCCTACTCGCTCATGCGCATGAGCATCACGCGGGCCGAGCGAGGCGTGCGCATGATCGCCCGCGGCATCATCCGCGATCGCGACACCACGCTCATCGAGCACGTGCACGTGGTGAGCACCGGCAAGTCGGCGCACGCCGTCTACTGGACGTTCGCCATCATCGCGTGCCCCGAGCATTGGCCGCGGCTCATCCTGAGCGAGGAGCACCTTGGCGACAAGATCATGAAGCTCTTCGGCAAGGACCGGAGCGACGTGCAGACCGAGTCCAAGGCGTTCGACGATCGCTGGCGCGTGGAATGTCCCGATCAGAACTTCGCGCTGCTGGTCCTGTCGCCCGAAGTTCAGGCGTGGGCCAACACGCTCCCTCGCTCCTCACGCGTCTCGATCGGCGCGGGGCAGATCAACGTCTCCTGCCGCGCCCAACTCTCCGCGAAAACCGTCGATTCCTTTGTGGATGCGCCCAGCACGCTCGCCGACCTCTTGCCGCCCGAGCTCGACGCCTACGGGGCGAACTGATCGACCTTCTCCATCCGCGGGTTCAGTGCTCCCCTCGTGCCGAGTGCCTGGTGCCTTCATCGAAACAAAGACCCCGCGTGGCCGCGGGGTTCGTGAATCCCTCTATTGAATCGAAGTGAAGCCGCGTCAGTTCGCGAGCCAGAACGGGCGGGGCGCCTTGGCGTCCGCCGGGTTCACGTGGACCGTCCGCCCGCGGAAGACCACCGTGCCGTTGGCGACGGAATACAGCGTGTTGTCCGAGCCTTCCTTCACGTTGAAGCCCGCCTTGAAGGGCGTGCCGACCTGACGCACGATGATCGAGCCGGGCTGGGCGACCTCGCCGCCGTAGAGCTTGATGCCGCGGTACTGCGGGTTGGAGTCGCGCCCGTTCTTCGTCGAGCCCTGACCCTTTTTGTGTGCCATGACGATCTCCGCTTCAAGAGCCAACCCAAACCGGTAACGAACATTCATCCGGCCGGGCAGAGACTGTAGCCCGGTTCCATCGACCGTTCCACCGAGTGAATCAGCGGAGAATCCAGCGGGCTTCATTCACCGGCAAGGGCGAGCTGTCGTGCCCGTCCAGATCGCCCGGCACGTCGTACCGCACCATCATGGTCTTTCGCAGGAGCACCTTGCGAATCTGACCCGTCCTGGGGTCGGCGACTTCGATCGGACGCGTTTCGCCACTGAAGCCCATCGCATAGATCGACAGGTCGCGAGCCCTGAGGTTGTCCGCAGGCCAGACCACCAGCCCCTCCTTGGCGTTTTCCTCGCCACGCAGGATCATCCCGAGAATGCTGATCTGGTCCTGCAGGAGGGGGTTTCCGAGCCGCTCCAAGAGCTGCCGGGTCACGTCCGCGGGCACCCCACGACCCGCCCGCATGACCGGAACATCTTCGCCGGCCATTTCGAAGATCGGAGCGAGCAGGAGGTCCTCGGACGATGAGTTGGTGACCTTGTAGGTCAGATAGAAATACGAACGGGGGCCAACGCCCGGGGCGTCCACGGTCGCGATCCGCATGGGGCCGACCTCGAGGTCCAACTGCCAGCGTCGCGGCACGGGGTCCGGTTCAGGGGCCGCCTTCACCCACGCGACAACCGCACCCATCAGGGCCACGACGATCACCATCACCCTTGTGACGGCCGCCCGCCGGGAAATGCACCATATCTTCGAAGCGTTCATGCCGGCTCCACAAAGCCATCCCTCGCCCGCCGTCATTCCCAAGAGCGATGGAAGGGACAAATCTCGGGCGGCGGATTCCAATCCTGCCGATCCCCAAGATTCGTAGTCTACTGGTTGCCGGTTGCCGGTCAAACCCGCGGCGAGACGACTTCTCGAAGTCCGTCGGAACCCTGAGGAGTATTTCGCCTGTCCCCGACCTCGCCAACCCCGCCCGGCACCGACCAGCCACGCGTCGTCCGTGTGCAGGAATCGCAGCGTCTGGCGGCGGTCCGCCGCCTGGTCAGCCAATCGGGTGATCGCGAGGCTTCCGCCCGGCGTCTCATCGCCGCTGCCTCGTCCCACGGGATCGACCTGGAACTGCTGTGGGCGTCGCTTTCATCAGGCGGGACGATTTCCCAGTCGTGCCTGGCCGTGCTGGGCGCCGGACGGACGGCGATGACTTTCCTGAGCGAGCCGAGCCCGGAGGGTGACCCGAACCCAGCCGTTGCACTCGCCGAGCGAGCCGCGTGTCTTGACGCGGCGTGCCGGGAACTGGCCCACCATCCCGGCAAGGCGGGCACCGGGGTGATGATGGCCCAAGGACTGCCCGACCCAAGCGAGTCCTGGTCCATCGACGCCTACACCCGGGCCGGATTCCTGCACGTCGGGAATCTCTCGTATCTCCGGCGCGCCATCTCCGGCTTCCCGGCGATCCCCGAACCGGCTTGGCCCGACGGCATCACGATCGTTCCCTTCAACAGGTGTTTCGCGGACGATCCGCGGCAGCGGCTCGCGGAATTGCTCGCGCGAACCTACGAGGGCACGCTGGATTGCCCCGAGCTGTGCGGCCTGCGCGATCCGCTCGACGTGGCGGATTCGCACCTGGCCACCGGTACCTTCGACCCGTCGCTCTGGCTCATCGTCTACCAACAGGGCAAGGCGGAGGGCTGCGTGCTTCTGTCGCGGAATCCCGAGCTGCGCGGCGTGGAGCTGGTGTACTTTGGCTTTACGCCGACGCTCCGCGGGAAACGGCTAGCGCTGCCGCTGCTCCTGTACGCCGTTGGGAGGGCGCGCGCCCCGAGTGTGCTGGAGCTGACGTGCGCCGTCGATGACCGCAACGAGCCCGCCAAGCGTCTGTACGAGCGGGCGGGGATGCGACGCTATTCGGGCCGGGTCGCGTTCGTGCGCCCCCTCCAGGGAGCGTCCAAAGTCACGCCTCCGCGCGCAAGTGCTTGACCCCGCGTCTGAACAAGACTTTTGCACATCCTTTGCGCACGATGACGCTCCGCGCGTGGACAAAGTTTTTTCTCGATCGATAAGTCCTTGCTTTTCCGCGTTGATCGCCGAGTTCGGCGCCATGTGAACGTGCTCGGCTCGTTGAAGCCGGAGTCCGACTTCACTACGTTCTTGGTCCTCGGTCAAGGACATGACCGGCTGACGACGCGATCGGATTCGCTCTCGAACGAAGTGCCAGCATTCGGTTGGACGGCGTTTCCCCCCTGGGGTGCGCTGGTGATTCTGTCACCTCGTTCGGAGCGGCCCGCGCCGCGGTGGGTGGAAGGACTCCGTGTTCAGGGTGGAAGGCGAGGAAGTCGCGAGCATGCGCGGCCGGGTGGCCGCTCGCGCTCGGGAGACCTCGTCCCTGCAGCGCACGGCGCGGAGGGCGGGTCGGCGTGGAGACGCGGACACCATCGGATATCACGGGGCCCACATCGCTGAGCCAGCAACCCAAGGACTTCCGGTCGCAGGATCGAGGCCGGGTTCAATCAGGCCCGCTCGACGGCACGGCGCGCCCCGACGGCGTGCGCCGCCTGCGCGATCGCCTCTCCCGCGAACTCGGGCCCGCCCGATTCGAGCGATACTTCGGTCGCGAGCCGCGCCTGGACGTCCACGACGACCATGTCGAAATCACTGTCCCGTCGGTGTTCGTCGCCGAGTTCATCGGGCGGCGATTCGCGCCCATGATCCGCCGCGCCGCCGCCGAGGAGCTCAACGAGCCCGGAGACGTGCAGCTCCGTCTCCGGGTCGAGTCCGACGGCGGAAGTTCGCACGACGCGAACGCGCTCCCGTCGGAGGCGGGCGCCGAGCCCGCCCCGTCGAACGCGCGCGCGCCCACGTCGTCGCAGGCGCCATCCGCCGAAACCTCGCGGGCTGTTCGGGCCTCGTCCCGCACCCGTGAAGCCGCGCGAGTCCTGGCCTCGCTCGATGACTTTGTGGTCGGCGAATCCAATCGTCTCGCCCATGCGGCGGCCCTGCGCCTCATCGATGCCGCTGAATCATCGCTCCAACTCGTCCTGATCCACGGCGGGTGCGGGGTGGGAAAGACACACCTGCTGCAGGGCGCCGCGCGTCGATTCCGTGAGGCACGTCCCGCGTCGGTCGTTCGATGCACCACCGCCGAGGAGTTTACGAACGCGTACATCTCGGCCGTCCGCGACAACCGGATCGACGAGTTCCGCCGGCAATACCGCGGCGTCGACCTGCTCTGCATCGATGATGCCCACTTCCTCTCGGGCAAGGAGCGCACGCAGTCGGAACTCCTCCACACGCTCGACGCCCTGAAGCTGGACGGGGCGCGCGTCCTGCTCGCCAGCGACCAGCACCCGCGCGACATCCAGAAGCTCAGTCAGCAGCTGCAATCGCGATTCCTCGCCGGGATGGTCGCGCGCCTCGACCCGCCCGACGCCGAGCTGCGCGCCGCGCTCCTGCGCACCTTCGCCTTCCGCCGCGGCCTGATCGTCGATGACGGCGCGGTCCGCCTTCTCACCGACCGCTCCGGACGGTCCGCGATCGGCGATCAGCCCGCGTCCGTCCGCGAACTTCAGGGCATGGTCACGCAGGTCGAGGCCGTCGTTCGGGTGCTCCCCGATCTTGCCCCGGGCGGTGTGATCGGCGCGGCGGCGGTGGGGCGGGCGCTGGGCATCGCCGTGGATCCGTCCCCGATCACGCGACCTCGCCGCCCCGTTCCCGCCGAGCTCATCGTCTCGGTCATCTGCGAGGAGTTGTCGATCGATCGCGCGACATTCATCGGACGCTCCCGCCACCCTCGCGCTGTGCTCGCTCGCTCGCTCGGGTCGTATCTCTGCCGCGAGCTGACGACCATGAGCTATCCCGAGGTCGCCCGCGCGCTGGGCAGGCCCAACCACTCGACGGTCATCACCGCCGACAAGCGAGTCCGCCAGCAGCTCGGATCATCGACCGACCTCGCGTCCGATGCCGGCCCCGCCTACGCGGGCGTTTCGCTCCGCGAACTCGCCGCTCGCCTCGCGCGCACCATCACCGCTCGCGCGGCAAAGTAACGCGCGCCGTACCGGCGGGGCGAACGTGCGCATCGCTCGTCGTTCGGAGTTTCCGTCCGAGCGTTTTCATGCACCGGTTCTCGCGCTGACCCCGCGCCGGGCGGACGGAGCCACTCTCCGGGGGGGCATCCCCGGTTCATCCAACACCTTCTCGCTGGCTTTTGGGCTCTCGCGTGCCGATGATGATGTCATGGGCGCCGCCGAAATCCCTCTCTCCCGTCCCGATATCACCGCTCTCGAGGAGGAGCTTGTCCTGCGCGTGCTGCGCTCCGGTCGGCTTTCCATCGGTCCGATGGTCGACGAGTTTGAGCACGCCGTCGCCCGCCGCGTCGGCTGTCGCCACGCGATCGCCGTCAACTCTGGCACCAGCGGTCTGCACATCATGCTCAGGGCCCTTGGCATCGGGCCCGGCGACGAGATCATCACCACGCCCTTCTCGTTCATCGCCAGCTCCAACTGCATCCTGTACGTCAACGCCACGCCCGTCTTTGTTGACATCGACCCCAAGAGCCTGAACATGGACCCCGACAAGGTCGCGTCGTCCATCACGCCGCGGACCAAGGCGATCCTGGCCGTCGAGACGTTCGGCAACCCCGCCCACATGGACGCCTATCGCGCCATCGCCGCTCGCCACGAGATCCCGCTGATCGAGGACTGCTGCGAGGCGCTGGGCACCACCTACCGCGGGCGCCAGGCCGGCTCCTTCGGACGCATCGGCGTCTTTGGCTTCTACCCGAACAAGCAGATCACGACCGGGGAAGGCGGCATGATCGTGACCGACGACGCACGACTGGCCGACCTCTGCCGCTCCATGCGAAACCAGGGGCGGCCACTCGGTTGGTCCGCGCCCACCTCCGGTGGCGCCGCGACCGGCTCGTGGCTCAAGCACGAGCGACTCGGATACAACTATCGACTTCCCGACATCAGCGCCGCGCTCGGCGTGGCGCAGATGCACCGCCTCGACGAGATCATCCGCAAGCGTCAGGCCGTCGCCCAGGCCTACATCGAGCGCCTCGCCGGCAACGCCCACCTTATTCTGCCCACCATCGACGAGCACACGGTCATGAGCTGGTTCGTGTTCGTGGTTCGCCTCGCGACCAGCTACAGCGGCGAGGAGCGCGATCGCATCATCGCGGGCCTGCGGCGCCACGACATCGGCGCCTCCGATTACTTCCCGTGCATCCACCTGCAGCCCTTCTACCGCGAACAGTTCGGGTTTGGGCCGGGCATGTTTCCGATCGCCGAGTCCGTCAGCCAGCGCACGATCGCTCTGCCGTTCTACAACGACCTCGGCGAGCGGGAGATTGACCACGTCGTTCAGACGCTCGACGTGATGATCTCGCGCGAGAACCTGAAGCGAACCTAACCGGCCCGGGAGCCCCGGGCTTGTCTGAGCGGCGACGCGGGCTATCCTTCCCTCCCGCCGGTGGCTCCGCCCCCGCGCTTTTTCACGAGGTTTTCCCATGCCCGCGACGTGCCATTTCACCGGTAAGAAAGTCAGCTTCGGGATGAAGCGCGCCTGGCGCGGCCAGGCGGTCAAGAAGGGCGGCTTCGGCCTGAAGCCCACCGGCATCACCCGCCGCAAGTTCCGTCCCAACCTCCAGAAGCTCACCGTCCTCGTCGACGGCCGGGCCCAGACCGTCCGCGTCTCCACGCGGGCGCTTCGTCAGGAAGTATTGGTCGTCAAGCCGCTCAAGCGCAAGTACGGCTACACCCGCCAGCAGAAGCAGGCCGCCGCTCACGCCTGAGCCACATTCCTCCGCCGGAATCTGAACCGGAACGCCCCCCGTGGGTGTTCCGGTTTTCGTTGCGCGATACACTCACGACGCGTGAAGTGCGATAAGTGCGACAACGAGGCGACTGTCCACGAGATGATCGTGAAGAGCGGTGTCAAAGCCGAACGCCATCTCTGCGAGCATTGCGCCCGCGAACTCGGGCTCAACCCCGGCGGCGCGACCCTCGGACAGCTCATCACCAAGTTTGTCGTCGCGCCGCAGGGACATCCCCTGGCGCCCGTCGGCAAGCCCGCCGCGCCAGCCCGTCCCACGCCGCCTACTTCCTGCCGCGGTTGCGGCACGAGCTTCGCTGACTTCAGGCAGACCGGCCGCCTCGGGTGCGCCGAGTGCTACGCCACCTTCGAGCCTCAGCTCGGCCCGCTGCTCGAGCGTGCGCACGAGGGCGCAACGCACCATGTCGGCAAGAGCCCCAAGCGCTGGGAGGAACGATCCGCGCGTGCCGAGGCCGATCGGGCCCGGCTCGAACGCCTCGCGGATCTTCGCCGCCGTCTCGAACAGGCGGTGATGGCCGAGCAGTACGAGGCCGCCGCCGCACTTCGTGACGAACTCCGAAAGGCCGAGTCTCAGGGCCAATCGTCTTAGCGCGGGGAGCTCGATGCCAAGCGAGGGATTCATCCCGTCGTTCGAGACCGGCACCGAATGGCTGCGTTCCGCCGGAGCATCCAGCGACGTGGTGATGTCTTCGCGCGTGCGACTCGCCCGCAACCTCGTCGGCTGGCGCTTCGGGCACAAGGCCGGGCACGGCGATCGCCAGAAGGTTCTCGAAATCTGCCGCGACCGCATCGCCGCCGCGGGGCTCTCGGGCGTCGGTGCGTCGCCCTCGTCCACGCCGCCCGAGCCGACAACACCGCCGGCGCCGCCCCAGGTCATGTGGATCGACCTCCGCGAGTCCCCGCCGATCGAACGCCAGCTCCTGGTCGAACGCCACCTGATCTCAAAGCAGCACTCCAAGGGCAAGCCCCTCCCCGACCTCAAGGCGGGGGACGTCGAAACCACCGACCCGCGCGGCGTGGCGATCGCGCTCCCCGACGAACGCCTCTCCATCATGGTCAACGAGGAGGACCACCTGCGCATCCAGGCGGTCCGCGGCGGGCTCGCGCTCGCCGAGGCCTGGGCCGACGCCGATCGCGCCGACGACCTCCTCGAATCCAAGCTCGATTTCGCCTACTCGCCGCGCTTCGGATATCTCACCTGCTGCCCGACCAACGTGGGCACCGGCGTTCGCATGAGCCTCATGCTCCACCTGCCCGGCCTGAAACTGACGGGCGACATCGAGAAGGTCAAACGCGCCGCCAGCGACATGAACCTCGCCGTTCGCGGCTTCTATGGCGAAGGCTCCGAGGCCGCCGGCGACTTCTACCAGATCTCCAACCAGACCACGCTGGGCAAGAGCGAGCAGGCGATCCTGAACGACCTCGCGGGCGAGATCATCCCCAAAATCGTCGAGTACGAACGCATGGCCCGGCGCAACCTCCTCGCCAAGCGCGCCGCCGCGCTCGAGGACCAGGTCTATCGCGCGCTCGGCCTGCTCACCCACGCCCGCCTCCTCACCGCCGAAGAGTCGATGCAGATGCTCAGCCACGTGCGTCTCGGCGTCGTGATGGGGCTCGTCTCCGACGTCGACCTCGCGAGTGTCAACGCGCTGATGCTGCTGACGCAGCCCGCGCACCTGCAGCGCGTGATGGGCACGGAGCTCGACCAGGAACAGCGCCGGAGCGCCCGAGCCCAGCTCATCCGCCGCCGCCTACTCAAGACGAGTTGATCCCGGCCCTGCACGCCGCGGAGAAGCGAGTCCGCGAGCGAATCCGAGCGCCGGTGTTTCCCGAGCCTCGCAGGTGTGTGATGTCGCTTGCTCCGGGTGGCGTGGTTAAGGCCCGGCTTTGCGGCCTTGACCACGGGTGTTCTTCCCCTCCCAATTCCCTCCCCCTCCCTGCCCATTTTCATGGCACCCGCCGCGATCCCGTGGCATGTTCCACTCGGGGGGCCGTGCGCGCCGGCGGCCTGCCCCGATCAGCAGCCCGCCCGTGACGAGGGCGTGTCTTGGGTGGCCCGGCAGTCCCCGCCGCCGCGCGACGTCACCGGCCCCGGGTGGCGTAGCCAAGCCCGGCTCTGCGGGCTTGACCACGGTCTGGGTGGGTCGGCGCTCCGCGCCGACATCTTCTTGGTCTACGGCCCTCATCGCGCGACGAGCGATGGAGTAAGGGAAGGCGTCGGCACAGAGTGCCGACCTACCAGGAGCGATCGATGAAACGCCTGCTCATCTCCCTCTCGATGCTCGCCGCGGGCCAGGCTGCGCTCGCACAGCCGTGGAGCTTCACGAAGATCGTGGATACGGACACGCCGGTGCCGAACGGCTTCGGTACTTTCAACATCGGCGATGCGTTTCAGAGCGTCGCTGTGTACGGCGATCACGTGGCGTTCCGAGGCAGAAACGTGCAAGGACGGGTCGGGGTGTATGAATGGCGGGGCGGAGTTGGTCGTGCGATCGCTGACCAAACCACGATGGTGCCGCGCGGTACGGGTGTCTTCGAGAACTTCCGCGATGTCAACGCAACATCGAGAGGGAGCACCTTCTTCGGCGTCGGCCCGGGCAATTCCGGCCTCTTCTATGACGATGGCACCGCACTTGGGCACGTCGCGGATCGGAAAGACGACATTCCCGGCGGCGGCGGCATGTTCACGGGTGTCACGAACTCGCACCACAGCATGGGAACCTCGACGGCTTTCGGCGGCTTCAATGACGCATCCAGCAATCCCTTCGGCATCTACCGCAGCGACGACGGCGTGCTCTCACGCATCGCCGACAAGACCATGAGCCCGCCGGGACACGCGGATACGTTCACCAATCTCGTCGACTGGCGTCTCGACGGCGACGCCACCTGTTTCACCGCCGCCACATCGAACGGCTACGCCGGTATTTTCCGAAATCAAAGCGGCGTGCTTACAAAGATCATGGACTCCAACGACGTCGATCCCGACGGGCACCGGCTCGCCTTCCCGCAATACGTTCGCCCCGCCGGCGCGAACACCGTGTTCAACGCCTACACCGACAACAACATCGAGGGCATCTACATCAAGACCGCCAGCGGGATCGACAAGCTCGTCGATGAAACGATGGCCCCGCCCGACGGCTCGTCGGCGACCTATGGCGGTATCGGAACGCTGGACTACCAGAACAACACGCTCATCTTCCAAGCCGGGAACGACGTGATCTACACCAACTACGGCGGCACCATGCGGCGGCTGATCGGTCCCGGCGACACCCTCGACGGCAAGCGCGTCATCGCGTCCGTGTTCGACGAGCACGGCTTTGACGGCACCACCGCCGCGTTCTGGGTGATCTTCGCGGGCGACAGTTCCTTCCACTACGACCGCGCGATCTACACCGTCACCATCCCCGCGCCGGGCGCGGCAGGGCTTGTGTTTCCCTGTGCGATACTGGCCCTCGGCCGCAGGCGGCGGGCTCGCCCCGATCAGTAGCCCGACCGTGAGGGCGGGCGCCTCTTGCATTGGACTTGACGGCGTCGGCTTGGAGCGTCAAGAGTCCTAACGCTCCCCCGTGCTTGGACGCCCTCGGTTCAATTGAATTCCGCCACAAATTCAGGTACAAAGCGCTCGTGGGCGACTCCGACTCCCCAACTTCGGCCGCAGCGCAGCGCGACCTTGATTCGCCACGCGTGAGCGCACCTTTCAGCGGTGGTCTTCCCTCCGCCGAGATCGAATCCAAGCCGAGCGAACTGTCGCCGAGCGAGCCGAATCCGACTGGACCCGTCTCTGTTGAAGCCGGGCCGCGCGACGCCAAGTTCATCTGGCCGCCCAGGTCGCCCGCGCCCGACGCGGAGAGACTCGGCACGGCCGAGGGTCGGGCCGCCGCACGCGATGCCCGTGCCGAACGTGCGGCCCGTGACGCGCGAAATGCGGCAAAGTCTGCTCGTGGGTCGCTCCAACTCCCGCCCGATTCAACGAATCTCGATGCCGACTCACTCGACGCCTCCATTGATCTGCATCCAACGCCAGCCGCCGCGCCCGCTTCCACCTGGCGCGATGTGCTCGAGCGGCTCGAACGCCGCTGGCTCGGCCTGATCCACCGCTCCTGGCGCACCCGCGCCCACGCCGCGGGCTGGCATCCTGACGCGCCCGACACCTCCTGCCCCTCCTGCGGCGAGGACATCGGTCGTTACGAGCTCGACACCGGCCAACGTTGCTCGTCCTGTCGCGCACGCCGCCTGGCGT
>JABLTH010023418.1_pt1:0-2500 | contig 41762 bp, 31 predicted proteins | sample 7875711 | NCBI WGS metagenome assembly JABLTH01 (sample SAMN14941262, study PRJNA633318) | bioreactor metagenome | isolation source: bioreactor | place: China | collected 2019-03-05 | reverse complement strand
CGCCAGCGTCTGGGCGAGCTTGCCTGGACGCTGCGCCTTGAGAGCGCCGAAGCGTTCGCCGCGTGGGTCGCCGACCGAAGCGTGGTGGAAGTAGGCGGAGGGCCTTTCCCCGCGGTGTCGCTGCTGAGCTGTCGTCGGGCGATTGCGATTGATCCGCTCGCCGAAGCCTATGTGACCGGGGGTCTTGTTCCCTCGCGGGCTTCGGGCGTTGTGCATATCGCGGCGCCGGCGGAGCGACTGCCGCTCCCTCAGGGGTCGGCCGATCTTGTGATCTGCGAAAACTGCCTCGACCATGTCGAGGATCCCACGCTCGCGATGCGAGAGATATCTCGCCTGCTTACGACGGGCGGGCTCCTGTGGCTGCTCGTCGATCTCATGGAGCATCGCGACGAACTCCACCCAAATCCGATGAGCCAACAGCGTCTGGCGGCGATCCTTCGCGAGGCGGGTGTTGAGGTGCTGTATGAGGCGACCTGGGACGGAGCGTCGCATCCCGAGGCCAAGCGCCAGACGCGGCTGCTCGCGTGGAAGCCCGACCCCGCCAAGGCGAACCGACCGCGGGTACGCCTCGAGCCTGGACGGATCGCCGACTCGGCCATCATCGGCGGACGGTAAGCGCTCACCGCGAGTTCTTGTCGTCTTTCACGTGTAAGTGCGCCGGTCAGGGGCGAGGCGACAAGGTTGAGCCGCGCCGTTGGGACGGCCCGGGGGCGATGTCCGGGAATCCACCGAAGACCTTTACTTCTTCGGCGCGTCCGGCGCATCTGGCGTCGCGGGGGCGCCCGTCGGAGCCGATGGTGCCACACCTCCCTGCGCGCGCTGGAGATATCGACGAAAGACCCGCCGGACGTATTCGCCCTGTTGCGGGGGAACAACCTGCTGCTCGATGGATCGCTCGGCGCCCTGTGCCGCGCGTCGCACGACTTCCGCACCGCTGCTCGCACCGGCGTGATTCGAGCGATCGCCCGGCTTTCCTGTCGGATCAAACCAATCCGAGATCACACGATCGTTTGGCGTGGGCGTCTCTCCGCCCGTGCGATCGCGCATGTCGACGGGCTCCGTTTCGGATTTGCCGAACGCGCGGGGCGAGCCCCGATCGCGTCCCGGACCATCGCCCGGGCGATCGCCGTTCGGGCGGTCTCCCGCACGATCCAGCCCGAGCGAACGCGCCAGGTCCGACAGCTTCTTCATGTCGTCGGGCGTCGCGTTCTTCATGAACTCTTCCGCGGCACGACGCGCGGCATCGCGCGAGCCCTGGGCGTTGCCGTCGTTCTCCCTGTTGTCGCCGGGCATTCTCTCGGCCATTCGTTGCGCCAGCTCCTGGAGTTTCTGCTTCTGCTCCGGCGTCGCGTTCTTCATCAATTGCTCGGCCTGCTCCAGCATCTTCCTTGCCAACTCCGGGGTGGCGGAATCGGGACCGGGCTTGGGAGCGCGCTTCGCTAGCTCGCGGGCGGCGTCGGCGGCCTTTGCGATCTGCTCCGGCGATGCGTTCTCCAGCATCTTCATCGCCTGCTCACGCATCCGATCGGCCAGCATCGAGTTGCGCGCCGCGTCTTTCTGTGCTTCCTCGGCCTCGCGCAGCGTGTCGGCCAGCTTCTGAACACCGGGCGCATCGGTTCGCGATGACTGCTCGCCGCTCGCGTCAGGGCGTCCCGACCTGTCCGCACCCTGCGAAGGACGATCACCCCGGCCGCCTTCCTTGGTTGCCTGGTCCTGCGATGGCTGGCCGTGCTGCTGTTGCTCGCGCCGCTCGCGTGGCGCCTGATCCGACTTTGCGCCGGAGTTGCTCGTCGTCGGTGGTTGCGGCGATTCCGTTGTGCGATCACTCGCCGGAGGCTTTGTTTCACCCGGCTTGGCAGCGTTACGCGTCGCGTCGGACTGTCCCTGCTCTGTCGGCTTGCTTTCTCCGGGCTTGCTCTCCCTGGGTTCGCCTTCACCGGGCTTGCTCTCGCGCGGCTGCTGGTTTGATGGGGCGGACTTCCGATTGGATGCACCTTCGCGGGCGTTCGCCTCGCGCGGCGTGTCGCTCTTTGACAGGTCCCGGGCGGCCTCTTCCATCGCGCGACGAAGCTGCTCCTTCCGCTGCTCCGCGGCCGTCGGCTTTGGCTTGTTCTCCGGCGTCCGGTCGGCGCTCTCGTTCTGATCGCCATTCGGCGGCAGGGGAGCGGCCGATTGATCGGGCTTCGGTTGGTCCTTCTTCGTGTCGTGCTTCTTCGAATCTTCAGGCTTCTGCTCTGGCGTCGCCTGCCCACTCGCGGGTTCGGGGTTTCGAGCATCGGGCTTGCTCGCGTCGCGTTTCGATTCGTCCGCCTTGCTGGCCTCGGTTGTATCGCTTCCGTGATCAGCATTTTCCGGTTTGGAGTTGTTATCGCCCGGCGAATCGCGCGGGGTGATTTGCTCGGCCGATTTGCGATCGACCGCGCCGGGATTGTCGCGCGAAGCCTGGTCCGTGCGATTCACCTCGCGCTCAGTGGCGGGTTCCGCGGCACCGCCCGTGGCG
>JABLTH010071455.1_pt1 | contig 41806 bp, 33 predicted proteins | sample 7875711 | NCBI WGS metagenome assembly JABLTH01 (sample SAMN14941262, study PRJNA633318) | bioreactor metagenome | isolation source: bioreactor | place: China | collected 2019-03-05 | reverse complement strand
CTTGTTGTTTGCGTGCGAGACGTTGTTGCCGGTCCGCACACCCTTTCCGGTGACTTGGCATACACGGGCCATGATGACCTCCGTATTCGTGGTGTAACGCCCGTTGGCCAGGGCGACTTCGGCCCAGCGGCGCCTTGGCGCCACGCGATGCTGGAGGGTGCAGCTCTCTAGGCTTGCCGTGAGGTCCGCATCGCGTCGCGGACGGCCCGTCGGAGCGGGCGGCAGGAGTCGAGCCGCGCATTATCGCGGAATTTCATCCGCTTGCGCAATCCTTGAGCAGTGGGCGGGGCGGCCGGCCCAGTGACGGCGCGCCGGCTTGTATGGAACAATCGCGCTCTTTGCGGTTTTCCGTCCGCCTGCGGATGGAGCCGGCCCGAATTTTCGAAGAGGACCTCCGATGTCAGACGTGACCACCAACGGCCAGGCCGACGGCCAGGCGACCCAGCCGCAGCTCGCGCTGCAGAAGATCTACGTGAAGGACGTCTCGTTCGAGGCTCCCAACGCGCCGCAGATCTTCCAGGACATGGGCGTCACCGAGGAGCAGCCGCAGGTGCAGCTCAACCTCGGCCAGCGCGCCACCGACCTGGGCGACGACCTGTACGAAGTGGTGCTCAGCCTGACCTTGACCTGCACCATCGGCGAGCGCACCGCCTACCTGGCCGAAGTGCACCAGGCCGGCCTGTTCGGCATCGCCGGTTTCGCGGTGGAGGATCAGGCCGGGATCATCGGCAGCTACTGCCCGAACCTGCTGTTCCCGTATGCACGCCAGGTGATCTCGCAGCTGGTGCTGGAAGGCGGCTTCCCGCCGTTCCTGCTGCAGCCGATCAACTTCGACGCGCTCTATGCCGAGCAGATGCGCCGCAACGCGATGGGCGGCGAGACGGCGCCGACGCTGAACAGCTGATCCAGTCATGAGCACCCGACCGACCCTGGCGGTACTCGGTGCCGGCTCCTGGGGGACGGCGCTCGCGGCGCTCGCGGCACGCAACGGCGTGCCGACTCGGCTGTGGGGCCGCGACCGGCAGGCGCTGGAGGCGATGGCGAGTACCCGTCGCAACCAGCGCTACCTGCCCGATCTGGAGCTGCCGGCCGGGCTGCACTACGAGAGCGACCTGGCCGCCGCCCTGCGTGGCGCCCAGGTCGTGCTGATCGTGGTGCCGAGCCACGCGTTTGCGTCGATGCTCGACCAGATCGCGCCGCTGCTCGAGCCGGGCGCGGCGATCGCCTGGGCGAGCAAGGGCTTCGAGCCCGGTACCGGTCGCTTCCTGCACGAGCTGGTGGCCGAGAAGCTGCCGGGGCGCGCCGCCGCCGTGGTCACCGGCCCTTCGTTCGCCAAGGAAGTGGCCGCAGGGCTGCCCAGCGCGGTGACCGTGCATTCGGACGACGAGGCATTCGCCAGGGAGCTCGCCGGGCTGTTGCATGCCCCCAATTTCCGTGCCTACACCGGCAGCGATGTGCTTGGCGGCGAGCTGGGCGGTGCGATGAAGAACGTGCTGGCGGTGGCCACCGGCGTTGCCGACGGCATGCAGCTGGGCCTCAACGCCCGCGCCGGGCTGATCACCCGCGGCATGAACGAGATGTTGCGCCTGGGGCTCGCGCTGGGTGCCAAGCCGGAGACGCTGATGGGCCTGTCCGGACTCGGCGACCTGGTGCTGACCTGCACCGGCGACCTGTCGCGCAACCGCCGCCTGGGCCTGGCCCTGGGCAGGGGCGTCGCGCTGGACGAGGCGGTGCGTCAGATCGGCCAGGTGGTCGAGAGCGTGCTCACCGCCGACGAGGTGGCGCGGCTGGCCGCCAAGCACGGGCTGGACCTGCCCATCGCCAGCGGAGTGCGCGCCGTGCTGCACGGCGAGGTGACCCCGGTGGAGGGCCTGCGCGCGCTGATGGCGCGCGAACAGAAGCCCGAGTACTCGCGCGGCCTGTTTCCCGGCACCTGAGTGCGCGGCCGGCCTGCCGCACGACTTTGCGGCGCGGGCGTGGGCATGCCACTGCCAGCCTTGCTAAGCTCAAGGTTTTGATCGCCCAACGGACCGCATGCCCATGCAGCAACCGGACGACCGAAAGCCTGGCGAGCCAGCCACCGCACGCGGTGGCACCGCCACGGGACTGTCGACGGTGTGGCGCCGTGTGCTGGAACCACCGGCACCGCCGGCGCCGGCCGAGCGCGGGGTGCTCGGCTTCTTCCTGGACGTCGTCCATGAGGATGGTGCCCCGTATGGCCGCGTCGACGTGGCGCCGGCCGTGCTGGCGGTGGCCGAGCACGGCCGCTTCGTACGCCCGTCGCCGCTGGACAGCAGGCATCTGGTCAACGCCCAGTTGGAGCCCCACGAGCAGCGCCTGGCGGCCACTGTGCTGGGCCTGCCGCAAAGCGTGCGGAAGAGCCGCAGCTATGCACGCCTGTCCGGCCATGTCGGCGACGCATTGCTGGCCGAGATCCTCGATACCGCCCCCTGCTTCCTCGGTGGGCTGGGTGGTCTGCGCCTGTCGCGCGGCAAGTCGCACCAGCTGAACTGGCACTGGCACCTGGAAGGCGATGGCAGTCAGCGTCTGCTGCCGGCACTGGCCACCGGTCAGCGTCTGCTGCGGATCGATGGCCTGTGGTACCTGGACGGCGAGCGCGCCGAGGTGGGGCATCTGGAGGCGCCGGCAGAAGAGGTCGGCTGGCTCGACCTGCCGCCGCTCAAGCACGACGACAGCCATCGTCTTCGCGACGCGTGGCCACACAGCCGGCTGGCGCAACGGGTGCCGTTGCCGCAGGTGTTCGAGGACCTGCGCCGGGAAGACCTGGCACCCAGGCCGGTGCTGACCCTGCACGCGCTGACCCGGCACGCCCGGCTGGCCGCCGGTACACCGCCGCTGGCCTACGCGCGGCTCGCTTTCGATTATGCCGGCGAGCGCTTGCCCGGTCGCGGTGGCGAGCCGCTGGTACGCCGCGTCCGGCAAGGCCAGCTGGTGGAGATCGTGCGCCGCCGCGCCGACGAGCTGGCGGCGATGGAGCAGCTCGAACGCGCCGGGCTCACCCCCGCCGTGGATACCGAGGGCTTGCCCTGGGACCTGGCCGATACCTTGCCGGAGGACGCCTGGCTGTTCCCCGGGAAAGGCTACGCCGGCGCGTTGGAAGTGAACACACCGGCCCGCTGGCTGGCGCTGCGCGGCCGGCTGGAAGGCGAGGGGTATCTGGTCGAATACGCCTCCAGCTTCCCGTTCGAAGTGCTGGAAGGCCCGGTGCATTGGTACGGTGACGCCACCGAGGACGCCGACGACCATGCGTTCGACCTGGAGATCGGCATCGAGGTCGAGGGCAAGCGGCACAACCTGTTGCCCGCCGTGGCGCAGGCACTGGCCGAGCACCAGCTCAGCCTCAGTCCGGTGCCGAACGAGCCGGAGGACGCGGTGTGGTACGCCCCGGTGGACGAGCGTCGCCGGGTGCCGGTAAAGCTGAAGGAGCTGCGCGACCTGCTCGCTCCGCTGGCCGAGTACCTGGAGAAGCCGCGCAAGCAGTTGCACCTGCCGCGCGTGCAGGCCGGACGGCTCGACGAACTGGTCGACGTGATGCCCGAAGGCAGCCAGCTGCAGGCGCCCGAGGCGCTGCGTGGTTTCACTACGCGCCTGCGCGACGCCGCCGAGCGCGCCAGCGACGCGATTCCCGAGGGGCTGACGGTCGAGCTGCGGCCGTACCAGCGCGAAGGTCTGCGCTGGCTCAATGCGCTGGCCGAGGCCGGGGTCGGCGGCGTGCTGGCCGACGACATGGGCCTGGGCAAGACGCTGCAGTTGATCACCCACCTGCTGGCACTGAAGCAGGGAGGCGCGCTGACCCAGCCGGCGCTGGTGGTGGTGCCGACCAGCCTGATCCCCAACTGGCAGTCCGAGTGTGCGCGCTTCGCGCCGTCGCTGAAGGTGCTGGCCCTGCACGGCCCCCAGCGCAGCGGCGACTTCTCCCAGCTCGGCCAGCAGGACATCGTGCTGACCAGTTACGCGCTGCTGCCGCGCGACGTGGTGGCGTTGCGCAAGCAGGCATTCGCGCTGATCGTGCTGGACGAGGCGCAGCAGGTGAAGAACCCGCGCACGCAGGCGCGGCGGGCGGTGCTCAGCTTGCGCGCGCCACGCTGCATCTGCCTTACCGGCACACCGCTGGAGAACCATCTGGGCGAGCTCTGGTCGCAGGTCGATCTCGCCGTGCCCGGTCTGCTCGGCGACGAGGGCGCGTTCCGTCGCCACTACCGCGGCCCGATCGAAAAGCAGCGCGACGAAGCCTGCCAGGCACGTCTCAATCGCCGGCTTGCACCGTTCATCCTGCGCCGGACCAAGAGCCAGGTGGCTGCCGAACTTCCGCCGAAGACCGAGATCACCCGCCGCGTGGTGCTCGACGGTCGCCAGCGCGAGCTCTACGAGAGCCTGCGCCTGTCGCTGGCCGAGGAGCTGCGCCAGGTGATCGCCCAACGCGGCATCGCGCACTCGGGCATCGTCGTGCTCGATGCGCTGCTGAAGCTGCGCCAGGTCTGCTGCGACCCCCGGCTGGTGAAGCTGGAGGCCGCTCGCGGCGTGCGCGATTCGGCCAAGTTCGAGCTGCTGATGGACATGTTGCCGGCGTTGCTCGCCGAGGGGCGCAAGGTGCTTCTGTTCTCGCAGTTCACCGAGATGATCAAGCTGATCGCCCACGAGCTGGACCGGCGCCGCATCCCGTATGTCACGCTTACCGGCGAGACGCGCGACCGCGCCGAGCCGGTGCGCCAGTTCCAGGAGGGCGACGTGCCGCTGTTCCTGCTCTCGCTCAAGGCCGGCGGCGTGGGCCTGAATCTCACCGCTGCGGACACCGTCATCCACTACGACCCATGGTGGAATCCGGCCGCCGAGGCCCAGGCATCGGATCGCGCGCACCGGATCGGCCAGGACAAGCCGGTGTTCGTGTTCCGCCTGATCACCGCCAACACGGTGGAAGAGCGCATCGAGGAGCTGAAGGCGCGCAAGGCCGAACTGGCCGACGCGGTGCTGGAGGGGGGAGGTGCGCGCGAAAGGCTCAGCTTCGACCAGGACGATCTCGACGCCTTGCTGGCGCCGGGCTGAGCCCGGCGTCCGTCACTGCCTGCTGCTGCCGGGTGTTGGCGGGACAGCGCCGCGTGCCGGCAGCGTGGCCGTGTCGACCCGGTCCTCCACGCGCTGCAGCGGGCCGATCAACACCGAGCCCTGCAGGCCGCCAAAGGCGCTTTCGGCCTCAGCGTGCAGCTGGCGCGAGAGGGTGTACGCCCGCACCGGGAACGGCCCGAATCCGGAGATCCACGCGACGCCGCCGTTGGCTGCGTCGTCGATATCGCTGATTTCGCGGTTGAAGCGATCGGTGGCGCGCTTGCCCGCCACCGCATCGCCGTAGCTTTTGCGAAGGTCGAGATAGATCGTGGCCGCACGCGCCCGTTGCGCGCGCGTGCCGCGCGCCACCGCGAGGGCGTAGTCGCGTTCGTAGTCCGGCTGGTGGCGCTCGCGGGCCAGCGCCAGCCAGGCGATGCCGCGCGCAGGATCGGCGGCGACACCGGGCAGGTCGCCGTTGATGTAGGCCAGCCCGAGTTGGTGTTGGGCCTCCTTGTTCGCCCAATAGGCCGATTCCTCCAGCATCGCCACAGCCTGGCGGTAGTGCTTGCGCTGCAGGTGGTAGAGCGCCCGGCAACCGTAATAGTCACCGGGCAGGATGCGCTCCAGGCCATCGGCGCAATAGATCCGTGGCATGTCCTGGCCGGGCAGCGGGTTCGCCGTGGCGTCGGCCGCATGGGTCGTACCGATCGCCCATCCGCCGGATAGCGCCGCCAGTATGGCCAAGTGCCGCCATTTCATCGTCTGCAACCCCTGTCGTACGTGAGCGTTCAGGCCAACGTCCAGTGTCGCACGCGGTTGACCGCGTCACCGGCCGGTCCGCTCAATGCTCGGCGGCTGGTGCACCGCCGCGGGTACGCAGCAGCGCGTCCACGGCCTGCTGCCACTCCGGCGAGCCGGGAGCCGCCTGCGGTGCCTCCTGCCCAAGTTTGCGCTGCACGGCCCGGTTCCACTCCGGGGAGCCGCGGTCCGGTCCGTGACCGTCGTCGGACATACCGAGCGACCGGTCGACCCAGTCGTACCAGGCGGGCGAGCCCAGGCGCGCGTCGGCCGGTGCATTCGGCGCCTGCTCGGAAGTGTCGCGGGGAGATGCCGGAGGCGGCGAGGGAGAGCAGGCCGTGGCGAGCAGGGTCGCCAGGCCCGCGGCGAGAAGGCGACGCATCGGTATTCCTCGGGGCAGATGGGTGCCCCCGAGGCTAGCCGCGCCGCGTTCAGTCCGTGTCAGGCGGATGCGAAGAAGCGGTTCACGCGCGGGCGGCGACCTCGTCGATGTGACGCAGCAGGTCGGCCGGGTCGTCGTACACGCGCAGTGCGCCGGCGTGCTGCAGCTCCTCGCGACCGTAACCGCCGGCGAGCAGGCCGATGCCGATCGCCCGCGCGCGCTGCGCGGCCAGCATGTCCCACACGCTGTCGCCGACCACCAGCGCGTGGCGGATGTCGAAGTCCAGCCGCTGCGCCGCGGTGACGAACAGGTCCGGGTCCGGCTTGGCATGGCGCACCTGGTCGCGCGTCACCACCGGCACCTTGGCCGGGTCGACGCCCAGCGCGGCGAGGTTGTGCGCAGCGGTTTCCATGCGGCCGCTGGTGGCGATCGCCCAGGGAATCTGCTGCTCGGTGAGGAAGCCCAGCAGCTCGCGCGCACCTGGCAGCGGCTTGACCGAGCCTTGCGTATGGTGCCGGTTGAAGGCCTCGGCGTGGCGCCGGCGCAGGCGCTCGAGCCGGTCCTCGGTGATGTCCAGGCCGGTCTCGCGCAACAGCATATTGGCGAACAGCCCGCCGCTCATGCCGATCTTGCGATGGATGCGCCACACCGACAGTTCCACGCCCTCGGCATCCAGCGCCTCCTTCCAGGCCAGCACGTGCTGGTAGACGCTGTCGACCAGGGTGCCGTCGAGGTCGAACAGGAAGGCGGTATCGCTGCGGGGCATGGGAGTCTCCTGCGGACTTGCCGGAGCATGCCGGCGAACGCGTGATGGCCGCGCCATGGCGCGGCTGCCCGGTTCAGCGGCCGAGCAGCGGTCGGCCCGATTCCATCACCGCAATCGCGGCGGCGCCGAGCAGTCCGGGCTCCGGATTCATGATCGCCTGGGTCGGGACCTTTTCCATGATGTCGCGGAAGCGGCCCTTCGCCTCGAAGCGCTCGCGGAAGCGGCCGCGCTCGAGCCACGGCAGCAGGATCGGAATCAGGCCCCCGGTGAGGTAGACGCCGTCCCACGCGCCGAGCGTAAGCACCAGGTCGCCGGCGACGCTGCCGAAGATGCCGGCGAAGGTCTCCACCGTGCGCGTGCACAGCGGGCAACTGCCGTCCTTCGCACGCGCGGTGATGTCTTCCGGCTTGAACGGCTGCGCGGTGGCGCCGGTGATGTGGCAGATCGCGTCGTACAGGTTGACCAGGCCCTGGCCGCAGATCAGCCGTTCGTTGGAGACGCGGCCGTACTTGTGGTGGAGGTAGTCGAGGATGGCGATGTCTTCGGGCGAGTGCGCGGCGAAGCCGGCATGGCCACCTTCGGTCTGCAGCACGCTGCAGTGGCCCTGGCGCACCAGCAGGCCGCCAACGCCCAGGCCGGTGCCCGGCCCGACGATGGCGAAGGTCTGCTCCTCGTGCGCGCCGATGGTCGGCAGCGGCAGCGGCCCGACCGCGACCAGATCGTCGCCCTTGAGCAGGGTCACCGCCATGCTCTGCGCGGCGAAGTCGTTGACCAGGTGCACCCCCTCCAGGCCCAGCGCGGCGGCGGTCTGCCGCGCCGAGATCGCCCACGGATTGTTGGTCACCTTGACCGTCTCGCCGTCCTCGATGCGGCCGGCGGCGGCCACCACCGCGCGCTTCACCGCCAAGCCGGTATCGGCCAGGTACTGCCTGGCGGTGGCGACCAGCGACTCGTGTTCGGCCACGCGGTAGCGCCGGATGCTCTCCTTGAGCAGCGGATCGGTACGCGACGGATCGGCCACGCCGAAGCGCACATTGGTGCCGCCGAGATCGACCAGCAGGGTGGGAACGGAGGCGTGGGCGTCAGCCGGCATGCTCAAAACCTTCAGCACAAGCGAATAGATAAGGGTGCCCTGCCCTCGGGCGCGCGTCCAGTGGGCGGGCCAGGATCGCCGTCACCGGGTCAGGCAGGCACCGCGACTGGCGATCACGTCGGCGTAGAACCTTGCGCTCGTCTTGGGCGTGCGCTTGAGTGTGGCGAAGTCGACGTGGTAGAGCCCGAAGCGCTTGGCGAAGCCGAGCGACCATTCCAGGTTGTCCAGCAGCGACCACGCGTAGTAGCCCTTCACGTTGACGCCGGCAGCGATCGCCGCGTGCACGGCCCCGAGGTGCCGCCGCAGGTAGTCGACGCGCAACGGGTCCTCCAGCAACTCGCCATCGACCGCCGGAGGGTCGTAGAACGCTGCTCCGTTCTCGGTGATGTACAGCGGGATGTCGCCGTAGCGGTCCTTGAACCAGGTGAGGGTGTCGACCAGTCCCTGCTCGTACACCTCCCAGCCGGTCTCGGTGTACGTGCGGTCAGGCTGCCGCACCGGCGAGGCGCGAAGCGGATGCTGCGCCGGGTCGTGCTGCACCACTGCGCGGGTGTAGTAGTTGATGCCGACGAAATCGACGGCCTGCCGGGTCAGCCCGAAGTCGCTGGGCGGGAACGCCGGCCAGGCATCGCCGAAGCACTCCTTCAACTGCGGCGGGTAGCTGCCGAGCAGGGCGGGGTCGGCGAACTGCTGGTTCATGTAGGCGTGGGCGCGGGCAGCCGCCAGCACGTCCTCGTTGCGGTCGCTGGCCGGGTACTTCGGCTCGATGTTGAACACCACGCCGATCCGTTGCCTGCCCACCGCGCGGTAGGCTTGGATCGCCGCCCCGCTTGCACGCATCAGGTTGTGTGCGGCGATCGGGGCCTCATAGGTGTTGCGATGGCCCGGCGCGACGGTGCCGTGCAGGTAGCCGCCGTCGGTGACCACCCAGGGTTCGTTGAGCGTGCTCCACATCGGAACACGGTCGTCCAGCGCCTTGAACATGATCTCGGCGTACTCGGCGAACCAGTGCGCGCTGTCGCGGTTGAGCCAGCCGCCGCGATCGTCCAGTGCCGCCGGCAGGTCCCAGTGGAACAGCGTGGCGTTCGGCGCGACGCCGTGTTCGAGCAAGGTGTCGACCAGGCGCGAATAGAAATCCAGCCCGGCCGGGTTGATCCGCCCGGTACCCTCCGGCAGCACGCGCGCCCAGTTGATGCTGAAGCGGTAGCTGTCCAGGCCGAGCGCCTGCATCAGCCTCACGTCGTCGCGGTAGCGGCGGTAGTGGTCGCAGGCTGTGTCGCCGTGGTCGCCGTTGGCCATCATGCCGGGCGTGTGGGCGAAGCGTTGCCAGATGCTCGGCCCGGCGCCGTCGGCCAGCGGCGAACCCTCGATCTGGTACGCCGACGTGCCGGCACCCCAGACGAAGTCCGCAGGGAAGAGAAAGCGTCCAGACATGACGGGTCCGATGGCCGCGCAGCGGCTTGCTGTAAACGATTACGCCGCGAGAATAGCCGAACCCCCCTCCGGCATGCACCATGATGACTTCGGGTCCCGGGGCGGGCCCTACCTGGAGAACCCGATGGCGGTCGTTCGGCTGGAGGCGTTGCGCAAGGAATACCCGGACGGCCAGGTGGCGGTGGCAGACGCGACGCTGGAGATCGCCGACGGCGAGCTGCTGGTGCTGGTCGGACCTTCCGGCTGCGGCAAGACCACGTTGCTGCGAATGATTGCCGGGCTGGAGCCGATCACCGCCGGAACGCTCAGCATCGGCGGGCGGGTAATGAACGACGTGCCGCCGAAGGACCGCGACATCGCGATGGTGTTCCAGAACTACGCGCTGTATCCGCACATGACCGTGGCCGAGAACCTCGGCTTCGGCCTGCGCCTGCGCGGCCAGCATCGTCATGAGGTGGCACGGCGCGTGCGCGAGGTGGCGCGCCTGCTGGAGATCGAGCCGTCGCTCGACGCGCGGCCGGGTGCGCTGTCCGGCGGCCAGCAGCAACGCGTGGCGCTGGGTCGGGCGCTGGTGCGCCAGCCGCGGGTGTTCCTGCTCGACGAGCCGCTGTCGAACCTCGACGCGCGGTTGCGGCTGTCGATGCGGCTGGAGATCGCCCGGCTGCACCGGCGGCTCGGTGCGACGATGATCTACGTCACCCACGACCAGATCGAGGCGATGACGCTGGGCCAGCGCATCGTGATGCTCGACGGCGGCGTGGTCCAGCAGATCGACACGCCGATGAACCTCTACCGGCGGCCGGCGAACCGCTTCGTCGCCGGCTTCCTCGGCAGTCCGGCGATGAACTTCCTGCCTGGCACGCTGCGGTTGGCCGACGGCTGGGCGCTGGACGGCCCGCACGGTGTGCTGACCCTGCCGGGCGTTACCGGTTGGTCGATGTCCTGGGATCGCCGCGAGGTCACGCTCGGCGTGCGTCCGGAGGACCTGCATCCGGTCGATGCCCCCGGCCTGCATACCTTGAGCGCGCGGGTGGAGGTGGTCGAACCGGTCGGCAACGAGGTGTTCCTCAACCTGCGTACCGGCGGCAAGCCGCTGGTGGTGCGGCTGCCGCCGCGCACGCTGCCCGAGCCCGGCACGCTGGTGCACCTGGCACCCGATCCGACCATGCTGCACCTGTTCGATGCGGCCAGCGGAGAGCGCATCGGCGACTGAAGGCTTGCGGTGCGAACTTTTTTCCCGCCAGACTGACAAAAGGACACTTGGCTTCAGGGGGAAGGTCCAGGCCCATGGTTCGCATGGAAGCGATTACCCGCCACTACCGGGTGGGCGGGCAGACGATCGCCGCGCTGGATGGCGTCGGCTTCGAAATCCCGAAGGGGCAGTTCACCGCCATCGTCGGGCCGTCCGGCTCGGGCAAGTCCACCCTGTTGAACATGCTCGGTTGCCTGGACCGGCCGGATAGCGGCCGCTACCTGCTCGACCAGGTGGACGTCTCCACTTTCGACGACGAACGCGCCAGCGATTTCCGCAACCGGCGCATCGGCTTCGTGTTCCAGTCCTTCCATCTGCTGCCGCGCCTGAGCGTGCTGGAGAACGTGCTGCTGCCGCGGCGGTTCCTGCGCGGCGACGGCACAGGCCTCGAGGAACGTGCGCACACGCTGCTGGGGCGGATGGGGCTGGGCGAACGCCTGGAGCACCGCCCCGGCCAGCTGTCCGGTGGCCAAATGCAGCGCGTGGCGATCGCCCGCGCGCTGCTGATGCAGCCGGCCCTGCTGCTGGCCGACGAGCCCACCGGCAACCTCGATTCGAAGAGTGCCGCCGACGTGCTGGCGTTGATCGATGAGGTGCACGCAGATGGCCATACCGTGGTGCTGGTGACCCATGACGCCGACGTCGCCGCGCGGGCGCAACGGCAGATCAGCCTGCGCGACGGGAGGATCGAGCATGACTCGGCGGCGTAGGTGGTTCGCGCTTGCCGTTGCGCTGGCGCTGTCGAGCGGACAGGCATCGGCCACGGTGTTCACCGGCGAGATCCGTCTGGAAGGCGCCCAGCACATCGAGACGCCACCGTCCAACAGCTCGCCGGTGGTGCTGCGCTACTACGTGCCCGACGGCAGCCACGTGCAACCCGGCGAGGTGCTCCTGCGCATCGATGCCGGACAAGCCGAATCGGAAGTGCGCAAGCTGCAGGCCGAGCTGGCGGCGCAGCAGGCGAAGGACGCCAAGGAGGTCGCCGAGCTCGAGCTCAAGGCCAGCGACGCCGAACTCAAGCTGGCCGACGCGCAGGCCGAACGCGATACGGCGGCAGTGGACGCTGCCTTGCCGAAGCACCTGATCTCCGCACTCAACTACGACCGCTATCAGAGCGAAATGCGGCGCACCGAGCGGGCATTGGCGGTGGCTCACGAGCAGGCCGGCGAGGCCGAAGCCGCGGTCAGGCGTCGCCGCGAGGACGGTGCCCTTCAGCAGCAAAAGAAGCAGATCGAGCTGGATTTCGACCGTCGCCAGGTCACCCGTGCCGTGGTCAAGGCGACCCGCGCCGGCACCGTGGTGCACGGCTTCGACAACATGTTCGGTAATGGCGGGCGCTACGAGGAAGGCTCCTCCAGCTATCCGGGGCAGGTGGTGGGCGAGGTGCTCGGCGGCGGCCACGACTACGACGTGCGCGCCTGGGTGCTGGAGCCCGATCGTGCCGGCCTGAAGATCGGGCAGGCCGTCGCGCTCACCGTCGACGCCTTGCCCGGCCGACTCCTGCACGGTCGCATTCGGAGCATCACCGGCGCGTCGGTCGCCCACAAGGACTGGGGCGACGGCCGGTATTTCGAACTCGCCATCGACCTGTCCGATGGCGGCACGTTGCCGCTGCGGCCCGGCATGAGCGCACGCGTGGACACCGATCCGGCCGACCTGGCCGCCGATCGACCGGTCGTCGCCGATACCCAGCCGTTGCATGCCGATGGCGAGACGTTCGCGCGCGACAGCATCGCCATCTCCCCGCCGCCGGTAAACGGCCTGTGGCAGATGACCGTGACCCAGATGGCCGGCGATGGCGAGACGGTGAAGCAGGGCGACACCGTGGTGGTGTTCGACGGCAGCCAGGTGGTGAAGCAGCTCACTGCCAAGCGCAGCGAGCTGGACGAGAAGCTGCGCAAGCAGGAGCAGACCCGGCTGGACCTGGCCGACCGCGCGCGCGAGGCCGAACTTGCCACCGCACAGGCCCGCGCCGATTTGGAAAAGGCACGGCGCAAGGCGAACCAGCCGAAGGAATACGTCGCCGGCGTGGAATACGCCAAGCTGGTGATTGCGCGGACCAAGGCCGAGCGCAGGCTCGCCCTCACCATTGAGCGTGGACGGGTGGCGGCGGACGAGCGCCGCGCCGAGCAGCAGGTGGCCGATGCCGACGTCGAACAGGCGAAGCACGAGGTCAGCGTGCTCACCGCGGCACTTGCCTCGCTCACGGTGAAGGCGCCGCGCGCCGGCATCGTGCTGCACCAGAGTGCCTGGGACGGCAACAAGATCGATACCGGTTCGCAGGTGTGGATGGGCCAGTCGGTGGCGCAGATGCCGGACCTGGCCACGCTCGCCGTGCGTGCCTCGCTGCCGGAACGCGAGCTCGAGCGCGTGCATCAGGGGCAACGTGTCCGCGTGGTGGTGGCCGGTGGCGGTGATCGTTCGGTCGACGGTACCGTGGCCTCGGTGGGCGGCACCGTGCACAGCAAGTCGCGGGTGGAGGCGATCCCGGTGGTCGACCTGGTGGTGACGCTCGATCCCAACCATTTCAAGCTCAAGCCCGGGCAGGCGGTGCGGGTGGATTTCCCGGTCGATGCCGCCACCGCCACCGCCACGAGGCAGGCGCCATGAGCCGCCGTGTCGCATGGATCGCCTGCCTGACGCTCGCGCTGGCCGGCTGCGGCAAGCCGGACACCGCACGCGTGGTGCTGGAGCGGGTCCACGCCGGTCCGCTCGATTTCGTCGTCAGGGGTGAGGGCGAATTGCGTTCGGCGAAGGCCACGCCGCTGCTGATTCCCGGCCAGGTGTTCACCATGCGCCAGGTGGCCTGGATGCTGCCGGATGGCAGCCCGGTCACCAAGGGCGAACTGGTGGCGCGGTTCTCCGCCGAGCAGAGCAAGCAGGACCTGGACGAGGCCGAGATCGACCTGGAGCGCAACCTGCTCGCGCGTGCCGCCAAGCAGGCCGAACTGGCCGACAAGCGCGGCCAGCTCGGCGTGGACCTGACCCAGGTCGCCGGGCAGCTTGCGATCGCCCGCCGCTACGCCAACGCCAGCCCGGATGCGATGGCACGCAACGACATCCTCGATGCGATCCAGGATGCAAACTATCTCGCCGTGCGCCAGCGCATCCTCGAGTGGCGCGAGCAACAGTCCGGTGTGCGCGGCAAGGCGGAACTGGCCGTGCTGGATGCGCAGCACAACACCTACGCCACCGTGGCCGACCAGAAGAAGGCCGATCTCGACGCGCTCGAACTGCGCGCCCCGCACGACGGCGTACTCGTGCTCGAGCGAGACTGGATGGACCAGGCGCCCCACGTCGGCAGCCGCCTTTTCGCCGGCGACAGCTTCGCCAGCCTGCCCGACCTGTCCCGGCTGGAGGTGCAGCTGGCGGTGCCGCAGATCGAAGCGCAGGGCGTGCAGGTGGGCGATGCGGTCGAGCTGCATCCCTGGGGCGAACCCGCGCAGAAAGTCGTCTCCCGGCTCAGCTGGGTGGCGGCGGCTGCACAGTCGCGCAGCCGGCAGAATCCGGTGAAGTACCTGATGATGAAAGCCAGCGTGCCCGCCGAGGTGGCGCGGCGCTACGGCTGGACGCCGGGCCAGCGTTTCGTCGGCACCGTGGTACTGCTGCACGTGGACAACGGCCTGGCGGTACCGAACGTGGCACTGGCCAGCGACGGCGATGCCAGCACCGTGCAGGTGCTCGCCGACGGCAAGGTCCAGCGGCGCACCCTGCAGCTGGGCGTGCGCGGATCGTCCCGCAGCCAGGTGCTGTCCGGTCTGCAAGATGGCGACGAGGTACTGCTCGGCCAGCCCGGCAGCGACGGCGCACCGGCGGCCAAGGGAGTCGCACCATGATGCTTTCACCCGCCTGGCGCGAGGCCGTCGAGGCGCTGGCACGGCGCAAGCTGCGCACGCTGCTGACCCTGCTCGGCATGATCTTCGGCGTGGCCGCCATCGTTGCCATGCAGGGCGTGGGCGAGGGCAGCCGGCGCGAGGCGCTGAAGCTGGTGGAAAGCCTCGGCCTGCACAACCTGATCGTCGAGGCCAAGCCGCAGGACCAGGACAGCCTCAAGGAGATCCGCGCGCGCAGCCTGGGCCTCAGCGAGGCCGATGCCCGCGCCGCGCTGCTGGTGGTACCCGGCGCGGAACGCTATGCCGCCGAGAAGCGGGTGCATCGCTGGGCGGTGTTCAGCGACGATGGCCAGAGCACCGCCGAGGTCAGCGGCATCACGCCGGACTACTTCCGGCTGGCGGCGCTGCGGGTGGCGCGGGGAAGGGCGCTGGACGCCCACGACAACGATTCGCTCGCCGCCGTCGCCGTGCTCGGAGCGCAGGCCGCGCACGACCTGTTTCCCGACGGCAGGGCACTGGGCCGGCTGGTCAAGGTCAACCAGGTGTGGTTGCGGGTGGTCGGTGTGCTGGCCGACCGGGATCTCGGCCAGGACAAGTTCGAGGGCGTTTCCCTTGGAGCGGACGCCAACCGCGTGTTCGTGCCGTTGCAGAGCGCGCACGCCCGTTTCCGCTTCCAGCCGATGGAGGATCCGGTCGACCGCTTCCTGCTGCAACTGAAGGATCCGGACACGTTGGCGGCCGGTGCGCGCGTGCTCACCCAGGTGCTCGACCAGCGCCATGCCGGTGCTGCCGACTACCGGATGATCGTGCCGCAGCAGCTGTACCGGCAGAACCAGAAGACCCAGCGTATCTTCTCGATCGTGATGGGCTCGATCGCCGGCGTCAGCCTGCTGGTCGGCGGCATCGGCATCATGAACATCATGTTGGCGAACGTGCTCGAGCGCCGGCGTGAGATCGGTCTGCTGCGCGCGATCGGTGCGCGACGTGGCGACATCGTCAGGCGCTTCCTGCGCGAGGCGGTGGTGATCTGCACCTCTGGCGCGGTGATCGGCCTGGTGTTCGGCGCCCTGCTGGCTTACGCCATCGCCGTGTTCGCCGGCTGGAAGGTGGCGTGGCAGCCGGTCGGCGTGCTGGCGTCGGCGGTGGCCTGCGTGCTGATCGGCCTGGCCTTCAGCATCTATCCGGCGCGCCAGGCGGCGGCGCTGGACCCGATCGCCGCGATCCGCGACGAGTGAGCCAGTCGGGCGGCTGCGGCTGCGTGCCCCGTGGGGCCCAGCCGCCGCAGGGGTACAATGCATGGCCGAGTTTTCCTGCAGGACCGATCCATGAGCTACCCCGCGATCCGCCCCCGCCGCATGCGCCGCGACGCGTTTTCCCGCGCGCTGATGCGCGAGCACACCCTGCAGGCGACCGACCTGATCATGGTGGCGTTCGTGATCGAGGGTGACAACCGGCGCGTGGACGTGCCGTCGATGCCGGGCGTGCAGCGGCTGTCGATCGACCTGCTGCTGGAACTGGCCGGCGAATGCGTGCGCCTGAGTATCCCGGCGCTGGCGCTGTTCCCGATCACCGATGCGCCGAAGACCGAGGACGCCGCCGAGGCCTGGAATCCCGACGGCCTGATGCAGCGGGCCTGCCGCGCGCTGAAGGCGAAGTATCCGGAGCTGGGCCTGATCGGCGACGTTGCGCTGGATCCGTACACCATCCACGGCCAGGACGGCCTGATCGACGAACACGGCTACGTGATGAACGAGCCGACCATCGAGGCACTGGTGAAGATGTCGCTGGCGCAGGCCGCGGCAGGCATGGATTTCGTGGCGCCCTCGGACATGATGGACGGCCGCGTCGGCGCGATCCGCGATGCGCTGGAAACCGCCGGCCACATCCATACCCGCATCCTGGCCTACTCGGCCAAGTACGCCTCCAGCTTCTACGGGCCGTTCCGCGATGCGGTCGGTTCGGCCGGCAACCTCGGCAAGGGCAACAAGCACACCTACCAGATGGACGTGGGCAACGCCGACGAGGCGCTGCGCGAGGTCGAGCTCGACATCGCCGAAGGCGCCGATGCGGTGATGGTCAAGCCTGGCCTGCCGTACCTGGACGTGCTGCGCCGGGTGAAGGACGCGTTCGGCATGCCGACCTTCGTCTACCAGGTCAGCGGCGAGTACGCGATGCTCAAGGCCGCATGCCGGAACGGCTGGCTCGACGAGAAGTCGGTGGTGCTGGAAACGCTGACCTGCTTCAAGCGCGCCGGCGCCGACGCCATCCTCACCTACTACGCGATCGACGCCGCGCGCTGGCTGCGCGGCGAGTAGCCGTCGACGCCCGCGCTGCCGGCAAATGTCCTCAGCGGCGTCCTTCGAGCGCCCGTCGTGTGGTTCATATTGGGCAACCCTGGGTACCCGGGGCTCTCTCGACGTGATCAAGCCACCTGGCTGCGTGCCAGGGGCGCAAGGGGAACTATGACGCGGTGCCGGATCGTGGCGTTTCTTGGTCTGCTGCTCGCGTGTGCCGGTGCGCACGCGCAAACCCCCGTGTGGCATCCGGGCGCGGCACTGAAGCAGTCGCCGGTCTGGCCGGGCACGCCGCCCGATGCGCGGCCGGTGCCAGGGCCGGAGACGATGACCGTGCGTGACGAGCCGGTCGGTGGCCGGCCGTGGCTGGCGGTGACCAACGTCGCCGTCCCGACGATGACCGTTTACCCACCGCGGGGCCGCAACACCGGTGCGGCGGTGGTGGTGTTCCCCGGGGGCGGTTTCGAGGTGCTGGCGATCGACCTGGAGGGCACCGAAATCTGCGACTGGCTGACCGCCCGTGGCATCACCTGCGTGCTGCTCAAGTACCGCGTGCCCAGCGCGACCTACGACTGGCATTGTCGTTGTCGCCCGCACAACTTTGCCTTGTCGCTGCCCTCGCTGCAGGACGCCCAGCGCACGCTGCGGCTGGTGCGCTTGCACGCCCGGGGCTGGCATGTCGATCCGCACAAGGTCGGGGTGATCGGCTTTTCCGCCGGCGGCTACCTGGTGGCCGAGATCAGCACGAACCATGCGAGGAAGCTGTATCCGCCGGAGGATGCGGCGGATCGCGAGAGCGCGCGGCCGGACTTCGCGCTGGCGATCTATCCCGGCCACCTCACCCGTGGCGACGGCAAGCTCAACCCGAACGTGCCGGTCACCGCGGACACGCCGCCGACCTTCCTCCTGCAGGCCGGCGACGACGATGTCGACGGCGTGCAGCAGGCACTGGTCTACTACACCGCGCTGCAGGCGGCCGGCGTGCGGGCCGAGTTGCACCTGTACGCCCACGGCGGGCACGCGTTCGGGTTGCGCCGTACCGACCAGCCGATCACGGCATGGACCGACCTGGCCGATACCTGGCTGCATACCATCGGGGTAATTGCGCACTGACCGGTGCGCCGGGCGCGCACCGGCTATGCGTACTGCGCTACCCCGTTGCCGAACGACCAGTTCTCCCTTGCTGTCTCCAGCAGGTTGACGAACACGTCTTCCGGACGCAGCCCGGGGGCGGCGGCGAGCTCCTCCACGACACGACGGTAGAAGGCCTGCTTCTGCGCCGCCGTGCGGCTGTTGTTGCAGGTGATCTGCACGATCACCAGGTCGTCGCTGCGCTCGATGCCGAGGTAGTGCGGGTCGCAGTCGAACTCCACGGGGTCGTGCTGATGGATCAGGATGAAGCGGTCGTCTTCCGGTACGCCGAAGGTCTCGCGCATGGCGTCGTAGACGCCGGTGCGCAGGGCGGCGAGATGGGCGGCGGACTTGCCGCGGCGCAGGGAGATGCGGACGAGAGGCACGGATGTTCTCCTTCGATGGGGGCGGTCAGCGCGCGACCGCGGCCTGCGCAACGTGGCCGACACGGTAGAGGCGGCATGCGCCGCCGGCGAGTCCGGCGCGCAGCTCGGGCCAGAGACGGAAGCGCACCAGCGTCCAGCCGGTGGGTTCGAACGCTGTCACGGCGGCGACGGCGCCGTCGGTCATGGCCGCATGCACCGCTTCAGCCTCGCGCTCGCGCCAGATCTCCAGTCGCGCGTCGTCGGGGATGGGGACGATCTCGCGACTGGCGCAGGCCGCCGAGGACAGGTCGCCCTTCGACCCGGCCTGCCAGACCGACCATGTCTGCACGGCAGGACGGCCGAAGTCCTGCGCCAATGCGGCAAAGCCGGCGCCATCGAGGAAGGCGTTCATGGCTTCGCTGCCGTGCCACAGGTAGAAGGGCGCGTAGCGGTTGTGACCGCCCGGCAGCACCGCGTCGTCGCGCGTGGAGTAGAGATAGGCCTTGAAGCCCAGGCCGGGAAAGCCGTCGAGCAGGCGGCCCTTTTCGGCGATCCGGCGGCGGATGACCGTCATGTCGTAGTCGGCGGGCAGGGTGATCTCGTACTGCATTGCAAGCATGGCAGCGTCCTCAGTGCCTTTCGTCGAGCCGGCGCAGCACGGCGAGTGCGGAGAAAGCCACCGGCCAACCGCCGTAGAAGGCGAGATGGGTGGTCAGCTCGATGAGTTCGGGGTCGGTGAGGCCGTTGTCGCGCGCGCGGTGCAGGTGGAACGGCAACTGTTCCATGCGGTTGAGCGCGATCAGCGCGGCGACGGTGGCGATGCTGCGCTCGCGTGCGGCAAGGCCGGGACGCGCCCAGACATCGCCGAACAGCACGTCGTCGGTGAGCTCGGCCAGCTTGGGGGCGATGTCGCCGATGGCGTCGCGGCCGTAATGGGGATCGTGCGCCATGGGGCGGCCTCATCGGATGCGGGTTGACGGGGCGTAACCTAACGGCACAGGATCATCCTGAAAATCGGAATTTTCAGAACGGTCGATCCATTAAATCGGGATTCCATATGAGCCGCGTCTCCTTCGACCCGGACGTCCTGCGCAGCTTCGTGCAAGGCGTGGAACTGGGTAGCTTCGCCAAGGCCGCGGAGCGGCTCAGTCGATCCACCTCGGCGGTCAGTGCGCAGCTCAAGCGGCTGGAGGAGCAGGCGGGGCGACCGTTGCTGCGCAAGGCCGGTCGCGGCATGGCACTCACCGAGACGGGCGAGGTGATGCTCGGCTATGCGCGGCGCCTGCTCGAACTCAACGACGAAGCTGCAGCCGCGGTGCGCGGCGTGGAGTTGGAAGGTCGCGTGCGGCTCGGCCTGCAGGAGGATTTCGGCGAGACCCTGTTGCCCGCAGTGCTGGGTCGCTTTGCGCGTGCGCACCCGAAGCTGCGCATCGAGGCACGCATCGCGCGCAATGCCGAGCTGCTGGACGGCGTCAACCACGGCAAGCTCGACCTGGTGCTGGCGTGGGAGAGCGATGAGAGCAGCCCCCATGTCGAGCGCATGGCGCGCTTGCCGATGCGCTGGATCGGCTCGGCTGATGGGAATCCTTCGAAGCTGCGCCGGCGCGGCGAAGCGCTGCCGCTGGTGGTGCTGGATGCCCCCTGCCTGGTACGGCGTGCCGCCATCGACGCCCTGGACCGCGCCGGCGTCGCCTGGCGCATCGCCTTCACCAGCGCCAGCCTCGCCGGTACGTGGGCTGCGGTCACGGCGGGGCTGGGGGTGAGCGTACGCACGCCGCTGGGCCTGCCGGCGGGAGTGCGCGCGTTGACCGCGAAGGAGGCGGGCCTGCCCGCGCTGCCGATGCTGGGGCTGGCGCTGCATCGCGCCGAGGCCGAGCCGCCTCCTGCAGTGGCACGGCTGGCGGAGATCCTGGTCGACACGCTGTCGCCATTGCTGTCGACCTGAGCCTGCCAGTCGCCCTTTTCGTCGGCCGCCATCGGTTGCGGCGGTGGAGGACCGTCAGTTGCCGGACTTCGGCCCAGTGAGCTTGATTTCGTAGACCTGCGGCCACTGCTTGCCGGTGACGAACAGCCGGTCGCCCTTCGCGTCGTAGGCGATGCCGTTGAGCACGTCGTTCGCCGGATCGATCATCTGGTCCGGCTTCGGCCCGAGGCCCGACAGGTCGATCCAGCCGACCACGTTGCCGCTGACCGGGTCGATCCGGGCGATCCGCGAAGTGAGCCAGACGTTGGCATAGATCTGCCCTTTCACCCATTCCAGCTCGTTGAGGTTCTTCACCGGCTGGCCATCGGCGGTGACCATGATCGAGGACACCTGCTCGAGCGTCTCCGGGTCCAGCACGCGCAGGAATGGCGTGCCGTCGCTCATGTAGAGATGGCGGCTGTCGGCAGTCAACGCCCAGCCCTCGCCCGGGTAACGGAAGCTGCCGGTGGGACGGAAGCCGTCCAGTTCATAGGTGTATCCCTTCTGCGACCGCCACGTCAGCTCGACCAGCTTGTCGTGCCAGGCAACGATGCCCTCGCCGTAGTCCGGAGGAGGGAGGTCGCGCCGTTGCAGCACATGGCCGGTGGCCAGCTCGACCTTGCGGATCGACGAGGCGCCGATCATGCCGGTGCTCTCGTAAAGAAAGCCGTCGCGGTAGAACAGGCCCTCGGTGAAGGCCTGCCGGTCGTGCGGATAGGTATGCACCACTTTGTAGCCATATACCGGGACGGTGGCGTCGGCGACGCAGGCGGTCAGGACGAGGGAGGTGGCGAGCAGGAGGCGGGCAGCAGGGTTCATGCCCGCGATGATTCCACACTTGCCGCGTGGGTGGTTGCGGTCACGGAGCCGCCGCGGGCGCGTGACATAATCCGTCGACCCGCCGAGGAGCGTTCCGCTTGCACACCCCGCATTATCTCCAGACCGCGCTGGTGTTCCTGCTCGCCACGGTGATCGCCGTGCCACTGACCAAGCGCTTCCGTCTCGGCGCGGTGCTGGGCTACCTGGGTGCGGGCGTGGTGATCGGCCCGCAGGTGCTGGGCCTGGTGCGCGACACGGATGGCGTGTCGACGATCTCCGAGTTCGGCGTGGTGCTGATGCTGTTCGTGATCGGGCTGGAGCTCTCGCCGCAGCGGCTATGGGTGATGCGGCGTTCGGTGTTTGGCACCGGGGCCCTGCAGGTGATCGCCAGCGCACTGGTCATTGGCGGCATCGGCTATGCGGTGGGCGGACTCACCGGCAAGGTGGCGGCAGTGGTCGGTGGCAGCCTGGCGCTGTCGTCCACTGCGTTCGGCCTGCAGATCCTCGCCGAGCGCAAGGAGGCCGGCTCGGCCTATGGCCGGCAAGCGTTCTCGATCCTGCTGTTCCAGGACCTGGCGGCGATCCCGTTGATCGCGATGGTGCCGTTGCTGGCCAGCTCCTCGGCGCGGCACGGCATCGACCTGCTGGGCATTGCGCGCACCGTCGGCATTATCGTGGTGGTGATGGTGGGTGGCCGCTATCTGCTGCGCCCGGTCTTCCGTTTTGTCGCCAAGGCGAACGCCATCGAGGTGTCCACCGCCACGGCGCTGCTGGTAGTGATGGGCACTGCCTGGCTGATGGAACAGGTTGGCGTGTCGTCCACGCTGGGGGCGTTCCTGGCCGGCATGCTGCTGGCCGACTCGGAGTACCGGCACGAGCTGGAATCGCACATCGAGCCGTTCAAGGGCCTGTTGCTGGGGCTGTTCTTCATCAGCGTGGGCATGTCGATGGACCTGGGCCAGCTGCTGCACCAGCCCGGGCTGGTGCTCGGCCTGGTCGTCGCCCTGCTGGCGCTGAAGGGGGCGCTGTTGTGGCCGCTGGGGCGCAGCCTGGGCGGGCTGGACGGCGCCGATGCCTTGCGGCTGGCGGTGTTGCTGGCCTGCGGTGGCGAATTCGCCTTCGTGGTGCTGAAACAGGCCGGGGACCGACATCTGCTGGATCCTGGCCTGCACGATGTGCTGGTGCTGGCGATCACCCTGTCGATGGCGCTCACACCGTTGCTGGTGGTGGCCGCGGCGAAGCTGCTGAACGTGAAGGAGCGGGTCCCCGAGCGGGAGTACGACGCGATTACGCCGGACGCGCCGCCGCGCGTCATCATCGCCGGCTTCGGGCGCATGGGGCAGATCGTCGGCCGCATGCTGCGCGCGCAGAACATCCCGTTCGTGGCGCTGGAGTCCTCGGTCGAGCAGATGGATACCCTGCGCCGCTTCTCCAACACCTCGCTGTTCTTCGGCGATCCGGCGCGGCCGGACCTGCTGCGTGCGGCGCAGGCGGACAAGGCCGAGGTGTTCGTACTCGCCACCGACGATCCGCAGGCCAACCTGCGCATCGCGCGGCTGGTGCGGCGGCAGTTCCCCCACCTGAAACTGGTCGCTCGGGCGCGCAATCGCCAGCACGCGTTCCGGCTGATGGACCTGGGCATCGACGAGCCGGTGCGCGAGACCTTCCATTCCAGCCTGAAGATGACCCGCAAGACACTCGAGGCGCTGGGCATGCCCTCGGCGCAGGCAATCGACCGGGTGACGCGCTTCCGCCGCCACGACGAAAAGCTGCTCAAGGCGCAGCACCTGGTCTACGACGACGAGACGCGGCTGGTGCAGACCTCGCTGGAGGCGCTCAACGATCTGCAGAAGCTGCTCGATGCCGACATGTCGCCCGAGGCCGAGGAAGCGCGCCGCGAGACTCCCTCGGCGGTGGGGGCGGCCGATCCGGATTGAGCCGGAGGCCCGGAGCCAGCGGGCCCCGGGCGTGTCTCATTCCGCCGGCTGGGCAGGTTGCCGCAGCGTCTGTCGCACGCTGGGAACGATCGATGCGCCGCGGGCGGCCAGTTCGTGGGCGATGTCCACATAACCCAGGTGCCGGGCCACGTCGGCCGCGGTGCGACCGAAGCCGTCGGCGGCGTTGCGGTCGGCGCCGCGCGCCAGCAGCACGCGTGCTGCCGGCAGCAGGGCGTGCATCGCGCAGGCGTGCAACGCGGTAACGCCGCGTTGGTCGGCATGCTCGTGGCGCGCGCCGGCGTCCAGCAACACTGGCAGCAGCGCACCGATGTGCGTGGCGTCGCATTCGCTGCCCGGGCGCAACTGGGCGCCGAGCAACATCAGCAATGGGGTCTTGCCCTCGAGATCGGCGCGGTTCACGTCGGCTCCGCGCTTGAGCAGCACGTCGAACAGCCGGCGCGCGCGCAGGCTGTCCTGGCTCTCGAAGCCGAATTGGGCGGCAGCATGCAGCGCACCGCGGCCGCGCGCGTCGACGGCCTGCATGTCGGCGCCGGCGTCGAGCAGCCGCTCGACCAGCTCGGGATAACCCATCGCCGAGGCCACCATCAATGCGGTGCTCTCGCCCGGCAGGCGCTGGTCGACCGTCGCACCGTGTTCGAGCAGTAGCGCAACCAGTGGCTCGCGTCGCGCGGCCACGGCGGCGCCGAGTGCGGTCATTCCGTTCTGTGCGGTCAGCGAGGCGTCTGCGCCGGCATCGAGCAGTCGAGCAGCAACCTCGCGGTGGCCGGCCCCACAGGCGTGCAGCAGTGCGCTGGCCCCGTGCGCGTCCCGACTGTCCACCGGGATGCCCAGCTCGATGAGACGCTCCACCGCCTGCGTCGCGCCGGCAGCCGCCGCCACCGGCAGGTCAGTGCCACGCAGCGCCCTGCGCGGGAGCGGCCAGTGGCCCCAGTCCAGCCAACGCTTGAGCTCGGGGTGTTCCATGGACAGTCCCAACGGCGTTTCGCCGTGGGCGTCGCTGGCCTCGGGGTCGGCGCCGTGCGCGATCAACGACTTCACCACCGGCAGCGCCCGTGCGCCGCCGGCAAGTGCTGCGAACAGCGGCGTGCGGGCCTGTGCGTCGCGGGCATTCGGGTCGCAGCCGCGATCCAGCAGCGCTTCCAGCATGGCCAGATGCCCTGCAGCTGCGGACAGATGCAATGGAGTGCGCTGACGGGCGTCTGGGCCGAATGGATCGGCGCCGCGCTCGAGCATCGCCAGCGGCAGGCCGAGCGCCTGCGCGTCGCCGTCCAGGCGCGCCAGGGCTGCGCTGAGCAGGCCGGCGCCGGCTGGCGTGGCGCCGGCGAGCAGCAGGTCTTCGACCGCTTCGGCGGACGCAGGCAGCTGTTCGAGCAGGGTGTCGAACAGGCGCGGATGGCTCGCTCCTTCTTCGCCCGATACGCGCGCCTCGGCGGACAATCCATGCTCGAGCAGCCAGCGCCGCGAGGCACCCAGGCCCGGCGCGGCGAGTTCCTGATAAAGCCGCGCGAGCTCCGCTTCCGGCCACTCGCGAACGCGTTGAACAAAGGTGGACACGACGGCCCAGTGCCCGAAACGCAGTGCGTCGAGCAGATGGCCCGGGGTGTCCTCACCGGGGGCCAGATTGTCCGCACTGAGGCTGGCCGGCAACGGCGTGTCGGGGTCCAGCAGGGCGACCAGATCCCAGCGACCGGCGGTCGCTGCGTGGTCCAGCGCGCTGCGGCCATCCGTGCCGGCGGTCTTCGGGTCGGCACCCAGCCCCAGCAATGCGCGTACGGTGTCGGCGTGGGCACGGGGCGACTGGCATGCCAGCGTCAGTGCGTCACGACCATGCTGGTCGCGCAGCGACGCATCGGCTCCCGCCTGGGCCAGCAACTGCACGATGCCGACGGCGCCGGCACGGGCTGCCTCCATCAGGGCGGTGCTTCCGTTGCGGTCGACCAGGTCGACCTCGGCGCCGGCAGCGCGCAGGGCGCCGGCGATCTCCTCATGGCCTTCGGCCGCCGCGACCATCAGAGCGCTGCGTCCGCGCGCATCGGCGGCGTTGACGCTGGCGCGATGCTTGAGCAGCAGCCGTACACCGGCCGGGTCGTCGTCGGCGATGCCCGCCGCCGCGACCATGGCCGGCTCGGCGTCGGGCAGTTGGCTCTTGGCTCCACGCTCGAGCAGGAATCGGGCCAGCGTCCAGTTGGCCGCCCGGCAGGCCGTGGCTAGCGGGGTAAGCCCGGCCCGGTTGAGGGCGTTGAGGGGGGCGCCGGCATCCAGCAGCATCGCCGCCACGATCGGTTCTTCGCTCAGCACCGCCCCATGCAGCGACGTGTTGCCGTCAGCGTCGACGGCGGTCGGGTCGGCGCCGTTGGAGATCAGCGTCATCACTGCCTCGGCGCGACCGGACAGGCTGTCGCGGGTCGCTGCCAGCAGCGCGGTGAGACCGCCATGGGCGCGGTTCACATCGGCGCCACGGGAAATCAGTGCGCGCAGCACCCGGATGTCCGGCAACAGCGCGGCAAGCAGCAGTGCGGAGCGCTGGTCGCGGTCTTCCGCCGTCGGCATGGTGTCGGGGTCGGCACCGCTGTCCACGAGAGCCAGCGCGCGCTCCACGTCACCCTCGCGGATCGCCGTCAACAGCGCGGCCGCTTGCTCGGGGCTGCCGGCGGTCCGTTCGGCCTCGGTCAGTGGCGGCGCCGGGGCGCGGGCCGCCGATTCCTCTGCCACGATGGCGCCGCCGGCCGTCATGCGCGGGCGGTGGCGCTCGCACAGCAAAGCCCGCAGCGTGCGATTGGCGATCACCAGACAACCCAACGGCAGCAGCAGCAGCCCGTACAGCACCATTGCAGCGGTGCGCAGTTCCGCCGGGAGCACACCGTAGAGGCCGGTGAGGGCCAGGGCCAGGAACGCCAGTACCAGCAGCGAAAAGGCCGCAGGCAGGAAGTGCGTGAAGAAGCGCTCTTCGCGCGAGAGGTGGCGACCGAACGCGATGCTCCGCGCGGTGGCGGTGAAGATCCACGAGCCGTCGCTTTGCGGCGGGTAGGCGTCGTCCCATACGAACACCAGGCCGAATGCGGGCCACAGACGCCATAGCAGGCTCAATGCGATCACCAGGGCCGCCGCCAGCAGCAACGCTGCGCTCAGGCTCGGCGCCTGGCTCAGCTTGAGCATCGGCCAGGCGATCAGCAGGAACACCACCGCGACATAGGTACTGAACATCACCAGGTGAGCCGCGCCGCGGCGGAGCACGGTACGTCCGAAGCGCGGTTCCGGGTCGAAGCCGATCGCGTGGCACACCGCGGCCATGGTCAGCGCGTTGGCGGCCAGCAAGGGAACCAGCACCAGGGGATGGGTGGTGGCTGCGGCGATCGCCACGGCGATCCATCCGGGAACGAACCAGGCGAGTGCCTGCACGAGAGGGGGCGGCCGGCGCCGCGGCTTGGGAGCAGTCATCGGGGGAGTATAGGAACCGGAGAAGCAAACGGCGGTAACCCGGTGTTAACGGCCGCCGTTCGCGGTGCGCTCAATGCGCGGCGCCGTCGCGCGGGCCGCGGTGGTAGTCGGGGTGATGGCCGGCCAGGTTGTCCTTGGGAGGCAACTGCAGGTGCCAACCGCGGTCGCGCAGATTGGCCAACACCTGCCTGGGATCTTCCCTCGGCAGCCGGCGGTCCTCGTCCAGGTCGACCTCGAGGGCAAGGCGCATCTGGCCGAGTAGCGAGACCAGGTCGGCCGGCAGCAGGTCGAAGGCATCGCGCCGGGCCAGCCAGAGATAGCTGTCAACCTTGCGCAGGCTGGCGTAGACGTAGCAGTGCATGGCAACCACCATCGTGCGGGAAGGAAGGGGACCGCCACGGCGGCCGGTCAAGCTTAGCAGTCGCCCCCGATGGCCCTGTCGGGCGGCACCGACGGTTGCGGAAGCCCGCACCGAAAGGTTTTGCTGCAACCGCACTTGCAATGCCCGGCAGGCAGTCGGCACAGTGCCGCGCGGGGACATCAAACGCGCGTATGAAAATAACAGCGCGAGGGGGTTCCCGCTACTCGTCCCGAGACGCATCCACGAACAGCAGGAGCAACCGATGCAGATGTCCATCCGTCCCTTCAAGGCAGCCGCCCGACCGCTCGCGTTCGCTGCGCTGAGCCTGGCGATCGCCGGCGCTCTGGTGGCCCCCAACGTCGCCCAGGCCAGTGCGTTCCAGCTCAAGGAGAACAGTGCGAAGGGCATGGGTCGCGCCTACGCCGGTTCGGCTACTGCCGGCGGCGACGTCTCCGTCGTGGTGAACAATCCGGCTGCGATGAGCGAGCTCGACGGCACCTACTTCCAGGCCGACGTCACCGCAATCAACTTCAGCGCCAAGTTCAGTGGCAGCGCGCACGACGTGCTCGGGCGCCCGATCAGCGGCGGCAACGGCGGCGACGCAGGCACTACGCTGCCGGTGCCCGCGCTGTTCTTCGCGACCAAGGTCAACGACAAGCTGCACCTCGGCGCAGGCTTCTCCGTGCCGTTCGGCTTCCAGACCGAATACGACCGCAACTGGGTCGGCCGCTACAACGGCATCAAGTCCAAGTTCGAGTCGCTCGACGCCACGCTGTCGGCTTCGTACGACCTGACCGACACCTTCGCCCTGGGCGTGAGCGCGATCGCGCAACGTACTTCGGCCGAGCTGACCAGCGCGATCAACTTCAATGCGGTCGGCCTGCAGGTGCAGCAGGGCATCTCGCAGCAGGCCGCTGCCGGCGTGGCGCAGATCCAGGCCGCGATCGCTGCCGGCCAGATCCCGCCGGCGCAGGGCGCGGCGATGATCCAGGCCGCCGTGCAGCAGGCCCAGGCCGCCGCCGCCGGCGTCGCCGCGCTTACCCCGCAGGGCGTGGACGGCTACGCGCGCATCAAGGGCGACGACTGGGGCTACGGCTACCAGGTGGGCGGCTTCTGGAAGCTCACCCCGAACGACAAGCTGGCGGTGAACTTCCGCTCGAAGATCAGCCATCGCCTCACCGGCACCGGCAACTTCACCACCACTCCGGGCTACCAGCTGCTGCTGGCCAACCCGGCGCTGGCCGGCAGCCTGCCGCCGTTCGCCAACACCACCGGCACCGCCGACTTCACCACGCCGGCGGTGCTCAGCGGCAGCTACTGGCATCAGGCGGAGAAGTTCGGCCTCGGCATCGACCTGGCCTGGACCAAGTGGGACGTGTTCAAGGAGCTGCGCGTGAAGTACGGCAACCCGGGTCAGCCGGATACCGCCGAGGAGTTCAACTGGCGCAACTCGATCTACGCCTCGATCGGTGGCGACTATTACCTCAACGACAAGCTGACGCTGCGCGCTGGTATCGCAGTGGACACTTCGCCGACCTACAACGCCGTGCGAGACGTGCGCGTTCCGGACTCCACCCGCAAGCTGGCCACGGTTGGCCTTGGCTACAAGGCCAGCGAACACTTCGAGATCAACGCTTCGTACGCGCATATTTTCGTGAACCATGCGCACATCGACAGCACCAGCTCGACCGGCGACGTGATCAGCGGCGATTACAACGACTACGGCAACCTGCTGAGCCTGTCGGCGATCTACAAGTTCTGACCGTCGTTCACGCAAAAACAAGCCTCCCCTTTGCCGGGGAGGCTTTTTTTGTGGCCACGTCCGGTCTTTAGCCCCGTCGCAGAAGCAGCGCTAGCACCTTGCGGAAACGCTCCCCATACGGTGGATTGAGCAGTCCGGCGCCGTTGAGGCGGGCCTGGCGGAACACCGGTTTGAGATGGGAGAACGTGCGGAAGCCCGCTTCGCCGTGATACCCGCCGATGCCGGACGGGCCGACGCCGCCGAACGGCAGGTGGTGCTGGGCGATGTGGTACAGCGTGTCGTTCACCGTGACGCCACCGGCGGTCGTCCGGGCGAGCACTTTCTCGACCGCCCCGGTGTCGAGCTCGAACAGGTAAAGAGCCAGCGGATGCGGTCGGCCGGCCACGTAGTCGATTGCCCCCTCAAGGGTGTCGTAGGGCACCAGCGGCAGTAGCGGGCCGAAGATCTCCTCCTGCATCACCGCCATGTCGTCGCTCACCCCGGTCAGCAGGGTCGGCAGGAGGCGTCGCGGACCGGGGCCTTCGCCTTCCGTGCCCAGCACCTGCGCCTGCGCGCCCGCTGCCACGGCACCATCGCGCAGCGCCCGCAGTCGGTCGTGCTGGCGATCGGAGGCGACGCTGGTGTATTGCCGGTTGGCGGCGATCTGTGGATAGAAGCGCTCGACCGTCGTGCCCGCGATGCGAACGAACTCGTCCAGGCGCTTGCGGGGCAGCAGCACGTAGTCCGGCGCGATGCAGGTCTGCCCGGCGTTGATCAGCTTGCCGAACACGATGCGCTCGACCGCATGCGCGAAGTCCGCACCGGGTCCGATGATGGCCGGCGACTTTCCGCCGAGCTCCAGCGTCACCGGGGTCAGGTTGTCGGCGGCCGCACGCATCACGTGACGGCCGACGGCGGTGGAGCCGGTGAACAGCAGGTGGTCGAGCGGCAGGGCGGAAAACGCCTGGGCCACGGCGGCGTCGCCGTTGACCACCGCGACCTCCTCGGTCGGGAAATGCCGGGCGACCAGCCTGGCGAACAGGGCGGAGAAGCGCGGTGTGTACTCGCTCATCTTGATCATGGCGCGGTTGCCGGCGGCCAGTGCGTCGACCAGCGGCCCCACCGCGAGGTACAGCGGGTAGTTCCACGGCACGATGATGCCCACCACGCCCAGTGGCTGTGGCCGCAGCTCGGTGCGCGCGGGCAGGAAGGCCAGGTCGGCGAGGTGCCGCCGTGGACGCATCCAGCGGCGTCCATGCGCCAGCGCGTGGCGGACCGCCGACAGGCAGGGGAAGACCTCGAGCAGGTCGGTTTCCTCGCCGGGGCGATAGCCGAAATCGGCGCTGATGGCTTCGGCGATCTCCGCGCGGTGCTGGCGAAGCATCGTCTCCAGCGCGCGAAGGCGCCCCGCCCGGACCGGCCAGGATGGCTGTGGGTCGCCAGCTTGCGCGTCGCGCAGCCGTTGCAGCAGGTGGATGAGGTCGTTGCTGTCGGTCATCGGATGCTCAGAGCCTGGCGCGCAGTTCCACGCCCCACATGCGCGGTGGCGTCACCGAAGCATACGGCGTTCCGAACACGCTGCTGCTGATATTGCTCACGCCGGTGACGTAGCGCTGGTCGAACAGGTTGTTGACGTAGAAGGCCACGCCCCAGCGGCCGCCGGACGACTGCCAGTCCAGTCGGGCATCGGTGCGCTGCTGGGCAGCCCCTACGGTGAAATTGGGGCTGATCTGGCAGGTACCCTGCAGCTGCGAATCGCGGTTACAGCGCGACTTGCCGCGGTAGGCGTACGACAGGTCGAAGGTCAGTGCCCCATTCGCCACGCCCTGCCAGGTGTAGGACACGCCGCCGGCGAAGGCGTACTTCGGCTCGCCGGTCGGCTGGCCGCTGAGGTCGGCACCCGACGCAGCGGTGGCGTGACGGTAGGTGGCGTCGATGTAGGTGCCGTTGACGTGCGCGCGGAACGCCTCGACCGGCTGCCACTGCGCCTCCAGCTCCAGACCCTTCGCCTGCTGGTCGGTGCTGCTGACCAGATAGCGTGGCACGCCGGTGCCGGCACTGTTGGGATCGAGCGTGAGCGCCTGGCGGTTGTCGTAGCGGTAGGCATAGGCCGATGCGTTGAGCAGCAGGTTCTGCTCGGGGAACAGCGTCTTGATGCCGGCTTCGTAGTTGATGACCTTCTCGGGCGCGAAGCGCGAGCCGATCTGCACGCTGTTGTAGCCGCCGGCCTTGTAGCCCTTGGTCACCGAGACGTAGCCCATCACGTCCGGGGTGAACTTGTAGCTGAGCACCGCGCGCGGACTGAGGTCCTGCCAGCTGTCGCGTCGCTGCACCAGCACCCCGACCGGCGCGCCGCTGGCGTCGGTGAAGATCACGTTGCCGCCGAACGCGGCGAGCGCCATCTGCGCCTCGGGCGGCAGCATCGCCAGCACGCCGGCGTCGTTCAGCGCCTGCACCGTGGCGTCGAACTGCGGTGCGCTGCGCGGGCGGTTGTACCAGGAGAACTGCTTCTGGTCGTGGGTGTAGCGGATGCCGGTGGTCAGGTCGAAGCGGTCGTCCAGGTGCCAGATCACGTCGCCGTAGGCGGCGTAGGCCTTGGAGTGGCCGACGTTGTCGATCGCCTCGTGCCACGGGTCGCCGAGCAGGGTGTAGGGCAGGCCGAACGAGGCCAGTGCGGCGCTGATGTCGGTCAGCGGCGTGCCCACGCCCATCACGTTCTGCGCCAGCGTATCCAGGCTGTCGGTGGTGACGTTGGTCTGGCTGGTCTGGTGGGCGCGCTCGTCGTAGTAGCTGACGCCGGCGACCCAGTCGGTCAGGTCGGTGGTGCCGGCCAGCTTGAACTCCTGGTACCAGCTGGTGTTGCGCTCGATGTTCGCGGTGTCCAGGTAGCTGACGATGTGGTTGGTGCCGTCGTAGTCGCCCAGGTTCAGCGTGTTGAAGTGGCGCCATGCGGTGATCGAGGTCAGGCTGCCCCAGCCGAAGGCGTGGTCCACGTTCAGCGTGGCGCCGTCGAAGCGCCGGGTCTCTGCCGCACCGACTGCATCGTTGTAGAGCGGCGCATGCAGCGGGTCGAGGTAGGTGGACGGGTCGGCCGGGAAGGGCGGGCGCTGGTTGGTGTCGTTCGACAGCCGGACCAGGCCGATCGCCGGCTGTGGCGGCTGGTTCAGGCGTTCGTGATCCCAGGACAGCAGCACCCGCGTGTCCTTGTCCAGGTTCCAGCGCCAGGCGACGCGGCTGCCCCAGTCGTCGTCCTTGCCGTAGTGCCTGCCGGTCGCCGCATCCTTGATCCAGCCGTCGCTCTGGTTGTCCAGCACGCTCACCCGCAGCGCCATGTCCCGGTTCAGCGGTACGTTGAGCAGGGCGTCGGCATAGCGCTTGCCGTAGTTGCCGAAGCGCAGCCGCGCTTTCGCCTCGAGGCGGTCCGATGGCTCATTGGTGATGATCGAGATCGCGCCAGCCGCCGCGTTGCGACCGAACAGCGTGCCCTGCGGCCCTTTCAGTACCTCGATCCGCTTGATGTCGTTGAAGGCGAGCAGGGCGCCGCCGGAGCGGGCGGCGTAGACGCCGTCGATGTAGACGCCGACGGCCGAGTCGGTGCCGACGCCGAAGTCGTCGGTGCTGATGCCGCGCAGCTCGTAGCGGGGCTGGGTCGGCTGGTCGCCGCTGACCACCAGGCCCGGCACGAACAGGCTCATCTTGCTGAGGTCGGTGGCGGCGAGGGTATCGACCTGTCTGGCAGTGACGATCTGCAGCGGGATCGGTACCGACTGCATTTCCTGCGAGCGGCTCTGCGCGGTCACCGTGATGTTGCCCAGCAGCTTGGCCTTGGCCGGGCTGGCGGCAGCCTGGGCGGTGGTGTTGCCGTCGCTCTGCCGGCCGGCGACAGGTTCGTCCGCCAGCGCGACGGACGGTGCCATCGCCAGCAGTGCGATACCCGGCAGCAGCCGGCGCAGGCCGACGGTAAGTGGACGTGGACGCATGCTCATGCCCTGCTCTCCCCTATGCAACGCATCGGATGCGCGCGGCCATCCGCTGCCGCGCAATGGACCGGTCTGACGACCGGTGGTGTCAGTGGATCGGCGTGCAGCTCCCCGGTTGCGCCGCGATCCAGGCCCTGATCAGCGCCAGGCCCTCGCGGTGCACGGTGCTGCGCCCCAGCTCGGGCATCATCACCCCCGGTTCCTTCGACGACAGGCGGTAGGGAATGATCGATTCGTCGGGCAGCCCCGGCACGATGTCGAACAGGTGGTCGCCGGTGCCGCGCCCGGCCGCGGTAGGTGGCTTGCAGATGCCCATGTGGCGGTCTTCCGGCGTGCCGTAGATCAGCGACAGGCCGGTGGTGTTGGCGGCGCCATGGAGGTTGTGGCAATGCCCGCAGTTGATGTCGAAATAGGCCCGGGCGCGGGCATCGAGCGGTGCCTTCGGGTCGTTCCACACGGCGTCGCGCGGCACCTCGGCCATCGCCGGCAGGCCGCTCAGGTAGCCGACCTTGGCCAGGTGCTCGAGCTGGTCCTGTACGCCATCGGCATAGGCGTAGTCCTTGTTGATGTGCCGCGCCTTGGGTCCGATCGGGTGCACCTTGCGGCTGACCCAGTCCTGCGCGTGGCAGCTGGCGCACTGGCTCTCGTCGGGCACCACGTAGTTGAAGTCCTCGCGGCTGCCGTCGGCGGCGACCAGGGTCAGCGGTTCGACCGCGCCGGTGCGCTGCAGGGTGGCCTCGGTCTGCGCGTCGTTCCACACGTAGGGAAACGCTACCCAGCCGTCCTTGCGGCGCGCCAGGATCCGTGTCTCGACCAGGTGTACGCGGGACAAGTCCAGCCCCTGGCCGGCGAAGTCGTGCGAGTAGTCGTCGGTACGCAGCACGTCGGTGAACGTGCCGTCGGCGGCGCGCGGGTAGTAGAACGTCTTGCTGATCACCGTGCCGACCGGGAAGTCGAGGGTATCGACCGGCTGGTAAGTCGCCGATTCCCCCTTCGGCATCCAGATCGTGCGCAGCTTGTGCGCGTAGTCGGTGAACAGCGGCGTGTTGAGGTCGTAGGGCACCACGCCCTGGTTGAGCTCGAGCTTGCCGTCGTGCACCTCGACCACGTGCCAGTCGCTCAGCTTCGCTGGCCGGCCCTCGGCATGGAAGGCGACCGCTTGCATCGGGCGATCGCAGCCGCCCAGCAGTGCCGCCAGTCCGGCGACGAGGAGGATCGCGCGGTACGTCATTCCCACCCCCTCAGGCCTTCGGTGCCGGGTCGAGCACCACCGCGGGCAGCTTGGGCAGGTCGCACTGGTACGGCTTGGTGTCGGTGCTGGGGTTCTTGTAGTCGTGTGGGCCGTCGGCGTTCAGCACGCCGTTGACGTCATGGATACAGATGCGATCGTTCGGCGGCGGCAGCCCGTCGACCAGCGACTTGGTGTCCACGTAGCCGTCCCACAGCACGTCCGGAAAGTGGCCGCCCAGCCCGTATACGGCGGTCTTCAGCGTCTTCAGCTTGAGCCCGTCGGGCGAGTCGCCACCGCCCTTCAGGCGGTTGCCGTAGATGTAGATGCCCTTCGGATACGGGTTGTAGTCGGCCGCCACGCCGCGGGTGTTGTAGTAGTTGGTGGAGAAGTAGCTGGAGATGATGATGTTCGCCGTCTGGTTGTCGGCGATGTCGTTGTCGAAGATCTCCACCTTGTCGTTGGAGTTCACCACCACGCCCGAGCCGGCCGGCACGCTGGCCACCGCCGCGCCCTTGGCGGCGAAGTTCTCCGTGTCGTTGGCGAAGACCTTGTTCTTGAACACGCGCGTGGCGTGCCCCGCCTGCGACAGGTTGGGCATGTTGAACACCAGGATGCCGCCGGTGTTCCTGGTGGCGGTGTTGCCGTAGACGTCGGCGTTGACCGAGTTCTCGATCTCGATGCCGGCCACGTTCTGCTCGGCGCGGTTGTTGCGCACCACGATGTTGTTGGACTGGCCGACGTAGATGCCGGCGTCGGAGGCGCCGATCACCACCGAGTCCTCCACCAGCACGTTCTGCGTCTTCACCGGATACAGGCCATAGGCGCCGTTGGTGGTCTTCGGGCCGCCGGTCCACTCGATGCGCACGCCGCGGATGGTGATGTTGCGGCCCTGGTTGATCTTCAGCGCATCGCCCTTGGTGTCCTCGATGGCCAGGTTCTCGATGGTGAAGTCGTTGGCATTGACCAGCAGGCCCTCCGGGCCGACCACCTGGCCCTTGAACGAGAGCACGGTCTTGTCCATGCCGGCACCCTTGATGGTGACGCCGTCGGTGCGCAGGCTGAGGCCGCGCTTGAGCGCGTAGTGGCCGGCGGGAATCTGGATCACGCTGCCGGGCTTGGCGTCGAGGAACTGCTCCTGCAGCTTGGCCTCGAAGCTGGCATCGCCGGCACTTTGCTGGGCCGGCTGCTGGCCGCGGCCGCAACCGGCGAGCGCCACGGCCAGCGCAGCGATGATGATGGTCTTGCGCATGTGTGGTCCCCTTGCCCCCGGCGCGGATGCCGCGGATGGTCCACTGTCCCGCAAGCCGGTCCGGTCGGGGAGGGGCAAACGGCCGACGCAGGGGGGGCAAGTCGGCCAGCTTTCGCCGTCCGGCGTCACCCTGCGGGTTGGCGGGCGTCCTGGGGGGCCATGCCGGTCCAGCGCTTGAAGGCGCGCCGGAATTCGCGGGGATCGCTGAAACCCACTTCGCTGCCGATCTCGGCCACGCTGAGGCTGCCGGCCTGCAGCATCTGCAGCGCGCACTCGGCGCGAACGCGATCGTGGATTTCCCGGAAGATCCGCCCGCTCTCGGCCAGCTTGCGCCGCAGCGAACGCTCGCTGAGGTTGAGTATGCGCGCCACGTCGTTGAGGCGAGGCTGCTTGCGCAACTGGCTGCGCAGCAGCCGTTCGACCGCAGCGACGATCTCCTGGTGCGGTTCCCCGCCATCCGGCGTGCGCTGCTGCGCGCACAGGGCCAGCGCCTGCTGGGCAGTCAGCGGGTTGTAGCCGGGCAGCGGCCGGGCCAGCCACTGGGTGTCGATCAGCAGGCGGTTCTGCGGCGTGCCGAAGTCGACTTCGCAGCCGAAAAGCTGCTCGTATTCGTGTGCGTAGGCGGGCTCTGGATAAGCCAGCTCGACCCTGAGCGGGCGAAGCTCCGGCCCGACCAGCTCGCGCGCGATCATCAGGCAACTGGCGAACAGCTCTTCGCAGAAGAACGGCAGCAATTCGGTATCCCCGAACTGCGGCCAGGCGACGAGTGCGGCCTCGCGCTCGCCGAGCGCCTCGAAGTTCAGGTCGAGCAGGCAGCCGCAGATCTTGTGGTGGGTGATCCCGGCGAACATGGCCTCGCCGAGTGTGCGCGAGGTCATCATGGCCAGGCCGAGCAGGCCGAAACCGCCGATCGTGCCTTGCCGGCCGATCAGCAGCCCGGCATCGGGCACGCCCAGCGCGTCCAGCGCGCGCCGCACCAGGACGCTCGCCTGTCGATAGGACACCCGCAACGCGGGGTCGGCGACCTGCGTCCGGGTGAGCGCGAGCCCGGCGAACCACGGTCGGCAGTCGATGCCCCGGGCATCGGCCAGCTGCACCAGGTAGAGCAGCTTGTTCGGCGGAAACTCGGCAGCGGTGTAACGCGGATCGTTGGCTGCAAGAGCGGCACCTTGAGGGGTGCCGAGCATGCCGGCGGGTCGAGCCATGGTGGAATCGCTCCGGTGTCTTGGCCTGCCGTGGCCAGGTGGGAGCCATTTCTATAGCACGCATGCCTGCGCCGCGTTGGCGCGGCGCACAACGCACGGGCCGGGCACCTGCCCGGCCCAGGCAACCGGTTCCTACTCGCCGATGGTCAGCAGCGAGGCGTTGCCGCCGGCGGCGGTGGTATTGATGGTGAGCACGCGCTCGCCGGCGAAGCGCAGCAGATAGTGCGGGCCACCCGCCTTCGGTCCCGTGCCGGACAGGCCTTCGCCGCCGAACGGCTGCACGCCGACCACCGCACCGATCTGGTTGCGGTTGACGTAGCAGTTGCCGACGCGCGCATGGCGGCTGATGTAGTCGATGGTCGCGTCGATACGACTGTGCACGCCCAGCGTGAGGCCGTAGCCGGTGGCGTTGATCGCCGCGATCACCTGGTCCAGTTCGCTGGCCTTCCAGAGCAGCACGTGCAACACCGGACCGAATACCTCCCGCTTGAGGATGTCCAGTGAAGGGATCTCGTAGGCGCGCGGCGCTAAGAAGGTGCCATGGGCGGCCACCTCCGGGTCCAGCGGCGCCACGGCGATCAGCTTCGCCTCGGCGTCCATGCGCGCGGCATGGTCGACCAGGATCTGCTTGGCGTCCTCGTCGATCACCGGACCGACGTCGGTGGACAGCAGGCCAGGGTCGCCGACCTTCAGCTCGGCCATGGCGCCGCGCAGCATGGTGATCACCTTGTCGGCGATGTCGTCCTGCACGAACAGCACGCGCGCGGCCGAGCAGCGCTGCCCGGCGGACTGGAACGCCGAGGCGATCACGTCCTTGACGATCTGTTCGGGTAGTGCGGAAGAGTCGGCGATCATCGCGTTCTGGCCGCCGGTCTCGGCGATCAGCGCGGCGATCTGGGCATTGCGCGCGGCCAGAGCGCGGTTGATCGCCCAGGCGGTCTCGGTGGAGCCGGTAAACACGACGCCGGCCACGCGCGGGTCGCGGGTCAATGCGGCGCCCACGGTGGCGCCGTCGCCGGGCACGAACTGCAGCACGTCCTCCGGCACGCCGGCCTCGTGCAGCAGTCGCACGGCCAGGTAACCGATCAGGCTGGTCTGCTCGGCCGGCTTGGCGATGACCGGATTGCCGGCAGCAAGCGCGGCGCTGACCTGGCCGACGAAGATCGCCAGCGGGAAATTCCACGGGCTGATGCCGACGAACACGCCGCGACCTTCCAGATACAGCCGGTTGCTCTCGCCGGTTGGGCCGGGGAGCAATTCCGGTTCGGCGAACAGGCGGCGAGCCATGGTCGCGTAGTAGCGCAGGAAGTCCGCCGCCTCGCGGATCTCGGCGATCGCATCGGGCAGGCTCTTGCCGGCCTCGCGCACGCACAGCGCGATGAACTCGCCGCGGCGTGCCTCGAGCTGCTCGGCGGCGTATTCCAGCATCGCCGCGCGGTTCGCCACCGGCATGTTGTTCCAGCGGTCCTGCGCAGCGTGCGCGTTGGCCAGGGCCTTCGCCACGGTGGTATCGTCGGCGCTCAGGTAGCTGCCCACGCGCTGGCGGCGGTCGGCCGGGTTGGTGACATCGACCATGGCGCCCTGGCTGGCCGCTCCGGGCACAGCGGGCCGGCGGTCCAGGGGCCGGGGTGCGTGTTTACCGCCTCGGCGAGCGCGCTCAGTTCGTTGTCGTTGGCAAAGTTGACGCCCATGGAATTCTTCCGAAGTTCACCGTAAAGATTGGCCGGCAGCGGGATGCGCGGGTGGGGGATCGAGTCGAACGCGCGGACCGTCTCGCACGGATCGGCCACCAGCTCGCGGGCCGGGGTCGCCTCGTCCACCACGCGGTTGACGAAGCTGGTGTTGGCGCCGTTCTCCAGCAGGCGGCGTACCAGGTAGGGCAGCAGGTCTTCGTGCGAACCGACCGGTGCGTACACGCGGCAGGGCACGTCGAATTGTTTCGGTCCGATCACCTCGGCGTAGAGGTCCGTGCCCATGCCATGCAGGCGCTGGAACCCGAACGGACGCCCTTGCGCGATGTGGTGGACCGCGGCGATGGTGTGTGCGTTGTGGGTGGCGAATTGTGGATAGATCAGGTGGCTGCCGGCAGCAAACAGGCGGCGCGCGCAGGCCAGGTAGGAGACGTCGGTGTTCGGCTTGCGGGTGTACACCGGGTAACCGGACAGGCCTTGCTCCTGCGCCTTCTTGATCTCCGCGTCCCAGTAGGCACCCTTGACCAGGCGCACGTACCAGCGCCGGTCGTGCATCAGCGCCATCTCGACCAGCCAGTCGATCACTAACGGGGTGCGCTTGGCGTACGCCTGCACCACGATGCCCAGGCCGTTCCAGCCGGCCAGCGACGGGTGCGCGAAGACGTCACCGATGATGTCGAGCGAGAGCTCGAGGCGATCGGCTTCCTCGGCGTCGACCGACAGCGCGATGCCGGCCTTCATCGACAGTTGCGCCAGCTCCAGCAGCTTTTCGGTGAGCGACAGGCGGGCACGTTCGCGCTGGGCCACTTCGTAGCGCGGAAACAGTGCCGACAGCTTGACCGAGATCGACGGCGCGTCGGTGTGGTTGGCGAACGGGCCACGCCGTCCGAGTGCGCCGATCGCGTCGCGGTAGGCCTGCTGGTAGCGCTCGGCGTCGGCGGCGGTGAGTGCTGCCTCGCCGAGCATGTCGAAGGAGTAGCGGTAGGCCGCATTCTCCTTCTTGACCGAGCGGTCCAGCGCTTCCTCGATGGTGCGTCCCATCACGAACTGGTGGCCCATGATGCGCATGGCCTGGCGTACTGCCACGCGGATGGTCGGCTCGCCGATGCGTGCGACCAGCCGGCGCAGCGCGCCGGTGAAGTCGTCGCGGGTGCTTTCGGCCAGATTCACCAGCCGGCCGGTGAGCAGCAGGCCCCAGGTGGAGGCATTGACCAGCAGCGACTCGCTGCGACCCAGGTGCTTGCGCCAGTTGGCGTCGCCGAGCTTGTCTCGGATCAGCATGTCGGCGGTGCGCGTGTCGGGGATGCGCAACAGCGCCTCGGCCACGCACATCAGCAGGACGCCTTCCTCGCTGGACAGGTCGTACTGGCGCATGAAGGACTCGACCACGCTCTGGTCCTTCGCCCGTTCACGCACGCGGGTGACCAGGGCCGCGGCGCGGTCGACGACCTGTTCGCGTTCGCCGTCGGGCAGACCGGCCTGGTCGAGCAGGTCGAGTACGGCCTCGGTTTCGTCGCGCAGCCACGCGGCGGTGATGCGCGCGCGCGCGGGCGCGATGCGATCGGGGAGTTCGGGACTCAGGATGGGAGCGGTCACGGGTCGTTCGATCCGTTGGTTGACGTGCGGGTGGGGAGGGCGAAAGCGCCGCATTGTACGCGCGTGTCCCGGCCCCACCCAAGCCGCCGGGCCTTGCCTGATGCTGCATCGCAACGAGGTGTGGCTCGTCGATAGGGCAAAGTGACGCACCCTGGATCGTTCGCCCGCACAGCGGATTCCGACGCCGGGCTTTCGCGCGCCCTGCCGGCCTGCGCTGCGGCTCCCGCGGGTGCGTATAGACGCGCGCCCTGATCCGCGTCATCCCCCTGCGGCATTGTTGCCCACCGGACGGGGGCGGCCTATCATTAGGGCGTTCCAGGCACGCCGGTTTCGCCATGATCGTGCTTCGACCCGCCTCCGAAGGCCTGCCGTGCGCGATGTGGCTTCGTCCCAACCGCGTGCTCAGCCGCAAGGGCTTGCGTCGACTGATTCTGGTGCTGGCTGCGCTGGCGCTGACGACCGCCGCTCTGGGGGCGTGGCAGGGGAATGTATTCGCTCCGCTGTTTGCGCTGATCGAGTCTGTAGCGATGGCCGTCGCGCTTAGCGTAGCCTGGCGGGCGGGCGACCGTGGGGAGCGCATCACCCTCGACGAATCGTCGCTGGAGGTGCGATCGCTGCCGGGGCAGCGACGCATCCGGTTCCAGTCGCACTGGGTCCGGGTGAAGCTGGTCCCCGGGGCGGGGCGCCATCGCCTGCTCTTGGCATCGCATGGTCGCGAGCTGGAAATCGGGGCTTTCCTCGCCGAAGAGGAGCGTGCCGAGCTGTCGGGGAAACTCAAGGTGCTGCTGGCCGAATCCACGGCTCCGTGGCGCAGGTAGGTTCAACAAAGGTGCAAGACATGACATCTGGCGGCATCAAGCCTCACGGTATCAAGCGCGCGGTGTTGGCCGGCCTCGGCGGGGCGATGGCCCTGTTCGGCGGCTCGGCGATGGCCAATCCGGAGCCGTGGCAGCTCAACATGACGCGCGGCGCCAGCGAGTGGTCGTCGGTTCCCTACCACCTGAACAACATCGCCCTCGGCGTGTGTGTCGGCATCGGTATCCTGGTGTTCGGCGCGATGTTCATCGCCATGTTCCGCTTCCGCAAGTCGCGCGGCGCCGTTGCCGAGAAGTGGACACACAACACCATGCTCGAAGTGGTGTGGACCACCGTCCCGGTGATCATCCTGATCACGCTGGCCTATCTGGCCACCGGTGGCCTGACCTCGTTCGCCAACACCACCGGCTCGCAAATGACCGTGAAGGTCACCGGCTACCAGTGGAAGTGGCGCTACGACTACATCGACTACAAGGGCAAGGCGATCGACCACGTCGGCTTCATGTCCAAGCTCGACACGCTCAGCGACGAGACCCGTCAGCTGGGTTCGGGCATGGATCCGCGTGCGGTGCAGACCGACGGCGAAAACACCTATCTGCTGAACGTCGACAAGCCGCTGGTGGTGCCGGTCGGCACCAAGATCCGCTTCGTCATCACCGCCGGCGACGTGATCCACTCCTGGTGGGTGCCGGCGCTGGGCTGGAAGATGGATGCCATTCCGGGCATCGTCAACGCAGCCTGGACCAACATCGAGAAGCCGGGCGTGTACCGTGGCCAGTGCGCCGAGCTGTGCGGCCAGGACCACGGTTTCATGCCGATCGTGGTGAAGGCGGTGCCGAAGGCCGAGTTCGAGCAGTGGCTGGCCCAGCAGCAGGCTGCCAATGCGCCGAAGCCGGCTGCGGCGGCTCCGGCCACCGCACAGGCAACCACTCCGGCCCAGGGCAACCAGGGTTGATTTTCTGGACCGCGCCTGGCGCGGTCCCACGTCATTACGTATCAGGTAGAGGTGCAAGGCCATGGCCCACGCAGCCACCCACGACCACCACGATCATCACGGTGCCCCGAGCAACTTCTTCGTGCGCTGGTGCATGTCCACCAACCACAAGGACATCGGCACCCTGTACCTCGTGTTCGCGCTGACGATGTTCTTCATCGGCGGCAGCTTTGCGATGGTGATCCGCGCCGAGCTGTTCAAGCCCGGCCTGCAGCTGGTGCAGCCGTACTTTTTCAACGAGATGACCACCATGCATGCGCTGGTGATGATCTTCGGCGCGGTGATGCCGGCCTTCGTGGGCCTGGGCAACTGGATGATCCCGCTGATGATCGGTGCGCCGGACATGGCGCTG
>JABLTH010108965.1_pt1 | contig 41923 bp, 28 predicted proteins | sample 7875711 | NCBI WGS metagenome assembly JABLTH01 (sample SAMN14941262, study PRJNA633318) | bioreactor metagenome | isolation source: bioreactor | place: China | collected 2019-03-05 | reverse complement strand
CCCGCGCAGCCGCCCACCCGCCCACCCGATCAACCGCTCAACCGCTCAACCGATCTCGATCGGCACATACAGACGCGTGCCGCCGCGCTGGACGAGCAGCGCGACGTTGCCGCGCGCGGCATCGATCTCGGTCATCAGCGCGCCAATGTTCGCGACCGGCGTGCCGTTGACCGACAGCACGATATCGCCGGCCTGCAACCCCGCGCGCGCGGCCTGGCCGCTCGCCTGCTCGACGACGAGCGCCTGGCCGACGCCGAGCCGCTGGCGCTCCTGCTCGGTCGCCGCGCGCAACGCGAGCCCGAACCGCGCGGGCCCTTGCTCGCCGCTTGCCGGCGCCGACCCGCTGTCGAATGCGGCGACGGTCGCAATCACGTGCCTCGCCTTGCCCGCGCGCCACACCAGCAGGTCGGCTTGCCGCCCGGCCCGCATGAGCGCGACCGTGCCGAGCAGATCCGCCGATTCGGCGACCGGCTTGCCGTCGACGGCGAGCACGACGTCGCCCGGTTGCAGGCCCGCGTGCGCGGCCGGGCCGTCCGGTTCGACCATGGTGATCAGCGCGCCGTCCGGGCTCGCGAGGCCGAACGAACGTGCGAGTGCCTGGCTCACCTCCTGCACGGCCACGCCGAGCCGGCCGCGCGTGACCTTGCCGGTGCGCAGCAGCTGGTCCTTCACGTCGAGCGCGATGTCGATCGGGATCGCGAACGCGAGCCCCTGGTAGCCGCCCGTCTTCGAGAAAATCATCGAGTTGATCGCGATCACGCGGCCGCCGAGATCGAACAGCGGGCCGCCCGAATTGCCGGGGTTGATCGGCACGTCGGTCTGGATGAACGGAATCGCGCGCTCACCGGGCAACGAGCGCGATTTCGCGCTGACGATGCCCTGCGTGACCGTGTTCGCGAATCCATACGGCGAACCGATCGCCATCACCCAGTCGCCCACCTCGGTGCGTGCCGGGTCGCCGGTCGCGACGACCGGCAGGTCGTGCGCGTCGATGCGGATCACGGCAACGTCGGAGACGGGGTCGCTGCCGATCACGCGCCCCTTGAACTGCCGCTTGTCGGTCAGCTTCACGTCGATCGCGACGGCGTCGCCGACCACGTGCCGGTTGGTCAGGATCACGCCGTCCGCACTGACGATGAAGCCGGAGCCGAGGCTCACTTCCTCGCGGTTGCCGATCACGCGCCGCGCGAGAAACGGCGCGAGCGGATGATCGGGCGCGATGCCCGGCGGCAGCTGGATGCCCATCTGCGTGACTTCGCGCGTGACGCTGATGTTGACGACGGCCGGGCCGACGCGCCGCACCAGCGCGGCGAAGTTCGGCAGCGCAACGGCCGGCGCAGGCGACGCGGCAACCGGCTGCGCCGGCCGTTCGGCGGCCGATGCCGATGCCGGTGCCGGTGTCGTTGCACCGGCGCACGCGCCGGCCAGCGCCAGCCCGCCCGCCATCGCTCGCAGCACAACCGCCCGGTTCGTGTACCTGCCCGCCTTCATGTCGCTGCTCCTCGTCGGTTCGCGCCGGAACGCCGCCGGCTCATCGATACGCGCGCGGCACGCCCGGCCGCACGGATTACTTCGGCGGCACCACGACCGGCGCATCCGGCCGCTGCGGCGTCACCGACCGGCCCCAGTTCGAGCCGAACCGGTTCCGCTCGGTCGACAGGTTGAACGTGCCAAGCCGGTTCGACGGCTGCTTCGACAGCCGCTCCGCATCCGTCTGCGATGCGCCCGCCTGCGGATCGGCCTTCGGCGTCAGTTGCCGGCTCAGGCAGTCGTACGACAGCGCACGCTTGCCGTCGACTTCCGCATCGACGCACACCGGCTTCGTGGCCGCCCCCGCGCTCGCCGCCGCGCGGCCGCCCTGCGCGTGCGTACCGGTTGCCACCAGCAGGCAGACGATCGTCGCGATTGCGCTTCGTCGCATCTTCATGCGCGCTCCTTCAGAAATGACGCCATGGCACCCGCGCTGCCGCGGTCACACGTTCGCGCCCGCTGCCGACGCGCGCGCGAGGAAACGCGCGAACGCCGCGCGATCGGCGTCGTCGACGGCCGGCTCTTGCGTATCGACCCGCTGCGCCCAGGCGTCGCGCATGCCGTCGACCGGCTGCCACGCCTGCACCTGCGCGCCGGTCGGATACGGCGTGACGAGCGGCTCGCGATAGTCGACGCGAAACAGCGACGGCGCGCCGTTACCGGCCGCCCACAGATCGCCGACGTCGCGCACGCTCGCGTCGAACCAGAATCGGACCCACCGCACGCCAGGCGCGCGTGCGTCGACGCCTGACGCATCGGCCCCCGACGCATCGGTGCCCGAAACATCGGCACCCGACGCGTCCGGCACGCGCAGGAAACCGGCCAGCACGAGCAGCACGGCCGCCAGATCGTCGTCGCGCAACATCCGGTACGACCAGAGATCCGCGACGTCGACGCAGGCGATCACCGCGATGAAACGCCCGATCGTGAGCGCGGGCCACGCGCGCCGCATCAGTGCGTAATGACGCGCCCAGTGCGCCAGGAAGCGCTCGCGATGCCGGGCGGCCACCTGCGCGTCGCGCGAGCCGCGAATCGTCAGGTCCTCCGGCTGGTACTGGCGCGTGGTGAGCACGCACTGCGCGGAGCATCGCGCGCTCCGGTGCCGCGCGTAACCGCCCGCACCGGGCAACGGCTCCAGCGCCCCGAAGCACAGCGGGCAATGCGTGGGCCCCTCGCCGGGCCGGCCCGGCCACGGGTTCGCTTTCGGCATGCGCGGGCGGTCGGCAGCCCCGGCCGGGCGGCGGCGCCCCGGCGTGCGCGCGTCGGGTACGCCGACGCGCGGCGTCGAACGGACGGTTCCCATGCGCGCGCCTACCGGGCGGATGCGAGCGCTTTCTTCAGCGCGTCTTCGTTGATCGGCGCGTTAGCGGCGAGCTTCGCGAGATACGCCTGCGCATTCTGCTGCGTGCGCTGCGCGCGCAGCATCGCGCGCAGTTGCTCCTTCACGTCGGCCAGCGGGCGCGGCGCGGCCGCGCGAACGTCGATCAGCTTCACGACATGAAAGCCGGCCGGCGTCTGGATCGGCGCGGAGACCTGGCCCGGCTTCAACGCGTCGGCCGCCTGACGGACTGCCGGCACCATCAGCTGATCGGGCACGAACCCGAGATCGCCGCCGTTCGCGGCGCTCGCCTTGTCCTGCGAATTCGCCTTCGCGAGCGCCGCGAAATCGCCGCCGCGCGCGCGGCTCGCGAGATCGGCCGCCTGCTTGCGCGCCTTGTCGAGCGTCGCGGCATCCGCGTTCGTCGGCACCGCGATATAGATCTGCGCGACGTGCAGCGCGCGCGGCGCGGTGAACGCGGCGCGATTCCTGTCATACGCGGACTGCAGCTCCGCGTCCGACGGATAGTCGGCCGGCGGTGCATTCGCCGACGCCAGGTAGCTGCGCACGACGATGTCGCGCTGCGCCTGTTCGACGGCCGCCAGCACCTGCGCCTGCTTGTCCCAGCCCTTCGATTTCGCCTCGGCCAGCACGGCCTTCTGCGCGAGCGTCGAACGCACGACCTGGTCGAGCGCCGCGGGATCGGCCGCGAGACGCTCGCGCCCTTCCGGGCTCACCGACTTCAGCAGCCCCGCGATATCGGCCTGCGTGACCGATGCCTGCGCGGCATTCGCGATCACGTCGTCCTGTGCGTGCGCAATGAACGGCGCACCCAGCACGAGACTGCCTGCCACCGTCGCCAGCATCTTCATCTTCGTCATCATCGTTCGACTGCCCTCTCGATCGTTCCTGAATTGCGGACGCCGCATCGGCGCGCGTCCGTCAGCGTCATGCGCAGGACAAGCGGCTGCGCCATCCCGCGTGGCGGCGCCGCGCCGACCGCCCGGCCGACGAGTGCGGCGTGCAGCGCCGCGTCGAGCGCCGCTTGCCCGGCCGCACCGCTGTCGATGCGCGTCACGTGCCCGTACCGGTCGAGCCACGCGCACACCGGCAGCACGGGACGGTCGTCGCCCGCATCGGCCCGTTCGCCGGCCCAGCGCTCGATGCCGGCGCGCAGGCGGCAAACCGCCGCGTCGTCGCTTTCGTTGTCGCCGTCCAGCGTCGCCTGCAGCCACCGCGCGATGCGCTGTGCATACGCGCCCCACGCGGCGGGTACATCGCTCGCGGCCGCGGCTTTCGCGTCGTGCCGCGCGCGGCCCGGCAACCACGCACGCAGCATGGCGCCGATCCGGCTGCCGCCGCGCATCACTGCGCGGCAGCCTCGACTGCTGCCGTGGCCGCTTCGGCGGTCGATGCGCGTGCCTGGTCGCCGGCCGCCGCACGCGCCGCCGCTTCCTGCCCGGCCATCGCGGGACGGTTGCGCAGGTGCAGCAGGAATTCCTGGATCAGCCGGTCCCACAGCTCGATCGTCGAGCGCAGGTAGCGCTCGGACACGCCCCCCGCGACGATCACGTCCATTTCCAGCGCAAGAAACTGCCCGTGGCTCGCGAGACGCGCGAAGCGCTTGGTCCGGTTCCAGTCCGCGACGAGCTCGGCCGGCAACTCACCCTGCACCTGCAGCACGCACGACAGCGTGTAATCGATGTACGGCAGCGCGGCAGGCGTTGCATCGGCGCCCTGCGGCGCGAGCGCGACAGCCGGGTTGCCGAAGCGCACCGCGAAGCCGATGCCCTGGCTCGCGCTCATCAGCTGCACCGCGCCGTTCTGCTCGGCCGCCGTCACGCGGTAGCCCGCGCGGCGCAGCACGTCGGCGAGACGGTCGGCGCTGATCGCTTCGATCGGCGCGTCGTGTGCCGCGCGTTCGTCGCCGGCGTTCGGTTGCTTGTCTTGCATGTCTGTCTTCCCCATGTTCAACGAATCGATCGGTTCAATCCCGGTTGCGGGCCGCGCGCTCACTGCGCGTTCGCCGAAGTGGCCGAAGCGGCCGACGCGGGTGCCGGTGCCGGCGCGGCGGCAACCGGCCGCGCGGCCGGATCGTACTTGCCCGCGTACAGCGCATCGCCATAGCGTTGCGCGAGGTCGTCGTACTTCACGCGCGCCGACTGCGCGAACGGCTGCCGCGACGAGAACAGCGTGCCGATGCCGACGTGCTCGTACGCGTCGAGAATCTCGTGCCCCACGCGATACAGCTCGGCATTGTGTGCCTGGCAGGTTTTCAGCTGCGTGTCACGCGCGGCGACGTCCTTCTGCAGTTGCGTGTGCTGCGCATCGCGGGCTCGCGACACGGTCAGCAGGTCCTCGTAGGACGATTTGTATTTCGCCAGCGACTTCGCGTCCTGCTCGCGGCCCGCCCGTTCCTGCGCCAGCGCGCGCTTCGCCGCGGCCTCGGCGCCCGAGTCGCCGCGCGCGGCCGCCAGTTGCCCCTGCATCGCCTTCAGCTGCGCAAGTGCGTCGTCGCGCTGCTTCTCGGCCGCCGCCTTGTCGCTCTGCAACTGCGCCTGGCTGTCCTGCAACTGGCGCAGCTCCTGCACGGTCGAGCGCAACTGGCTGCGCAGCTTGTCCTCGATGCTCTGCGCATGCGCGCCGCCGGCCGCGGACAGCAGCGTGCCGGCCAGGGCGGCCGCGAGCATCGTGCGAGTGATCGTGTTCATTCCCGGCTCCGGTCAGAAGCGAGCATTGAGCTCGATCTGCAGCACGTCGATCGATACCGGCGGCCCGTACACTTCCTTCGAGCTCAGGTAGCGGGCCGACACCCACGTGTCCCGTGCAACCGCGTAGGCGGCGCCGAGCACGTAACCGCGCGCGTTGGTGCCGCCCAGGTGGAAGTCGGGATCGTTGAACGCGTCGAGCACGGCGTCCGGCTGCAGGTACTTGTATGCGATCGAGAAGTTCCACTGGCCCTTCTCGCGCGGTTCCGGCTCGCCGAACGTCGCCTTCGCGAGGAAGCCGTTCGGGCCGCTGCGATAGTCGGCGCGCGTCGCGTTCACCGACGTCGATTCGTAGTTGTTGACCGGCAGCGACGCCGCCGCGAACGCCTTGTTGTCGTTGTACGCGAGGTTGCGCACGTATTCGCCGTCGAGACGCAGCTTGAAGCGGTCGGCGACGACCGTATCCCACTGCGCCTTCAGGTCGAGCAGCCGGTAGTTGTACGCGAGACCGAACAGCTGCGGCTGCGGCGTCATCCCCGGCGCGAGGTTCGGGTTCTGCACGATGTTGCGCAGTGCGATCAGCGTGTTGCCGCCCTGCATGAATGCCGGCGCCTCGTTGTCGGTGCTGCAGCTCGTCGCGCCGAGATACAGCGCGCACGGCGACGACAGCGTGCCACGCATGTTCTGGAAGTCGTAATACGCGACGGCGCCACGCAGCCGGTTCTTCGCATCGATCTTCCAGTCCGCGCCGAACTGCGCGCCGATCATCCACTTCGTATCGCTGCCGGCCTTGTCGGTGCTGTTCGACGGGAAGTTCTCGCTCGTGTACTGGATCGGGAACACGCCGAGCGTGCCGAACAGCGTGACGTCCGGATTCCACGGCAGCGCATGGCGGAGGTTCGCGGCGAGCCCGTCCATCATCAGGTCGTCGGAGAACACCAGATCAGACTTGAAGAACGGATTGTCGAAACGGCCGGCCGTCAGGTTCAGCCACGACGTCGGCCGGTACGCGAAGAACGCCTTGTTCAGCCAGATGTTCTTCTTCCCCCAGCCGCCGCCGGCCGTTCCCGTCGTCGAAACGGGGCCATTGTCGTTGCCGCTCGCGAGCTGGAGGCCCGCGATCATCTCGTCGGACAGCGTCGCCGTCACGCCGAGCCGCGCGCGGTAGCGCAGCAGGTTGTTGCGGTTCTGCGTGGTGTTCTGGGTCGGCAGCTGCGTCGTGTTGGTGTTCGAGTTGATGTCGAACCCGTTGCCCTGGTTGATCGCCGCGAAGTTCGTCACGTTGTTCGCGTTGCGGCTGCCGTAGAAGTGGTACTCGTCGCGCACGCGCATGTCGCCGTCGAGCTTGATGCGCGACACCCAGTCGGGAAACGTGTTCGGCTGCGCCCAGTTCTCGGCCTTGGCCTGCGCGATCACTTCCTGCTTCACCTGGTCGCGGATCTGGTCGCGCACGAGCTGCGGCACGTACGGCACCGCGACGTCGCCCGGCTGCGTCGGCGGGTTGACCACGCCACCCGCCACGACCGGTGCGCCCGATGCGCGCGCCGACCTCGCCTGCACGGCTTCCGTGCGCGCTTCGGCGATCAGCTCGTTCGCGTTCTGCTGCGTGAGCACGCCGCGCTTGACGAGCAGGTTGATCAGGTTGATCACCACGCTTTCCGTCGGCGCGGCCTTCCCCGATGCCGCCTGCGCCTCGAGCGACTGCCCGTGCGCGGCGGACGCGCATGTCAGCCCGAGCGTCAGCACCGCCGCACCGACGCGCGACAGGCGCGCGGGCAGCGCGCCGTTGCGGGGCACCCCACCCCGTCCGTTCATCTTCCGAATCATCGAAGCACTCCGAACAATTTTCGTTTCTTTTCCGGCAGCATCCGTGCGACGGCGCTGCCCCATGATTCTTGCGTGGTCTCTGTCGCGCATCGTCATGCCGGCTTGCGGCCCTGGAGCTTGACGAGCACCGGATACGCGGTCGCGGGCGGCGGCACCTCATCGACCCTGCCGAGCGCCTCGACCGCCGCGACGACGGCCGCGTCGATCTTCGCGTCGCCGGTGGACTGCGCGATCGTCACCTTCGTGATCCGCCCCGACGTGTCCATCCACAGGTTCAGGCTGCCCGCGAAACGGGCGCCGCCGGCCTCCTGCACGCCCTTGTCCTGCTCGATCGCACGCTGCAGCACGTACACCATGTATTGCGCATAGCTCGCGTTGCCGAACTTGCCGCCCCCGCCGCTGCCCAGCATGCCCGACCCGTCGCCCGCGCCGATGCCGAAGTTGTCGCTGCCCGCCTGCGCGTCGGCATTCATCGTCATCTGCTTCGGCTGGTTGTCCGACGGCTTCGGCGCCTCGGACGGCTTCGGCGCGATCGTCGGCCGCTCGACCGGCGTCTTGACCTCTTCCTTGATCTTCTCGGGCGGCGGCTTCTGTTTCGGCGGCGGCGGCGGGGGCGGCGGCAACGGAATCACCGTCGTCACCTGCGGCGCGCTCACGCGCTTCACGCCCGCGGTATCGCCCGCGAAACGCCAGATCAGCGCGGCCACGCCGGCAAGCACCAGCGCGATCGCAACGGGCTTCACGTAGCGGCCGGGGCCCTTGTCCGGCGGGCCGCCGTTGTAGGTCATCTCCATCGCGTCAGCCGCCCTGCTTCGCCTTGCCGGTCACCAGGCCGACCTGCGACAGGTCGAGGCGGCGCAGCAGGTCGAGCACGTCCATCACCTTCTGGTACTGCACGCCCGCGTCGCCCTTCAGCACGATCGGGAACTCCGGATTGGTCGCCTTCTCGGTGCGCAGCCGGCTTTCGAGCTCGTCCATCGTCACCGGGTACGCGTCAAGGAACACCTGCCCCGAATCGGCGACCGTGATCGCCTTCGTCTTCGGCTTCGCGAGACTCGCGGACGAGCTCGCCTTCGGCAGATCGACCTTGATGCCCTGCACCGACGCGGTCGTCATGATGATGAAGATGATCAGCAGCACGTACGCGAGGTCGAGCATCGGCGTGATGTTGATGTCGTCGTACGGCTTGTCGTCGTCCTGAACCTGCATGGTGGTCTCCTGCGTGCGATGCGGTCAGTCGGCCAGCACCGCGTGATCGGGCGCGCGGTGCGCTTCGGCGAGGCGCGTGACGAATTCGTCGACGAACACCTGCATGTTCGCGGTCACGTTCTTGTTGCGGATCAGCAGGTAGTTGTAGCCGAACAGCGCGGGAATCGCGACGAACAGCCCCGTGACGGTGGCGAGCAGCGCGGCCGCGATACCCGGCGCGATCGCGTTCACGTTGACGTCGCCGGCCGCCGCGATCGCCGCGAACGTGATCATCACGCCGACCACCGTGCCCAGCAGCCCGAGGAACGGGCCGCCCGAGATCGCGATCGTCAGCAGTACCATCGACTTCGACAGCCGCTGGTTTTCGCGCACGAGCGTCGCGTCCATCGACGCGCGGATCGCCTCGATCGATTCGGACGTGATCACCGTGCGGCCGTTGCCGTCCACGCGGCTGTGGATTTCATGCACGCCGGCCTTGTACAGCCGGTACAGCGACGACTGGTACAGCCGGCGGCCGTCGGCACTCGCTTCGTCGACATGCGCGAGACCGACCAGGTGGCGGCCCGCCACTTCGCGGAAACGCTGCACGAAATACTGGTTCGCCTTGTCGACGGTGCCGACGTAGCGCGCCTTGGTCCACATCACGATCCACGACACGAGCGCCATGCCGAGCAGGATCGTGATGACGACCCACGCGTCGACGGTCACCGACTGCACGATCACGCCGAAATAGCCGAAGCCGAAACCCGACTGCTTCTCGTCGGCGCCATACGCGACGAGCTTCGATTCCGAGCCCTGCGCGAGCGCATCGACCGCGATCGCGGCCGGCGAGCGCGCGATCTTCGACAGGCGCAGCTCGTCGAGCGCGCCCGCATACGCGGCGAACCCGGCCGGCGCGCCCGTCGTGTCCGCCGCGACCGTCGCCGCGCCGGTCAATGCGGGCAGCGTCGCCGCGACTTGCGCGGCCTGCTTGCCGTTCACGTAGACGGTGAGGTTCTTGCCGTCGGCCGTGACCGCGAGATGCGTCCACTGGTTCGCGGCGACCGGCGATGCGGCCGGCGTGCGTACCGGTGCGGCACCACCCGCGAATTCCGCGAACGGCACGCCGTTGTCGAGGCCGATCAGCAGCGCGTTCGCGCCGTCGCGACGGCTGTACAGCAGCGTGTTCGGCGCGAGCGCCGACGGCTTCACCCATGCGCTGAAGGTGAAGCTGCCGCCGGCCGGCACATTCAGCGACGGGCTCGCCGGCAGCGTCAGCGACCCGCTGCCGTCGAACCGCGCGCCCTTGCCGACGATGCCGTCCTCGACCGTCTTGAACGACGCGTTCTGCGCGTGGTTGCCATACGCGGTCAGGTCCTTCGGCGGCGCACCGGCCGCGCCGTTGAAGTGGTACACGAGCGTGTAGTCGGCATCGAACGTCTCGGCCGGCTTGCTGCCGTCCGGCGCCTTCTTGTTGCCGTAGTACATCCAGATCGACTCCGCGGCGCCGGCCGGCATCTTCGGAATGTCGACCCAGATCAGCGCGACGCCGAGTACCGGGTCGTATTGCTCGACGTGATAGTTCAGCGGCGTCTTGTCGTCGGCGGCGACGAAGCGGATGTCCGCGCCGTTGTCGGCCAGACCGTCGAACTGGAAGTTGCCCGAGTGCAGGCGGATCAGCAGCGGCACGCGGCCGGCCGATTCCACGAGGTTCGCGCCTTTCGCGCTCGCGTCGATCGTGATCGCCTTCCGGTACGACCAGTCGTTCTGCCACCATGCGTTCGCGATGCCGGGCAGCACGCCGAGCATCACCGCCAACAGGAAAAACAAGACTCGCTTCACGATCCACTCCCCGAATGTGCGGGCGCCGCGCTCGTCGCATCGCCCCGGCACGATCAAAAAAAATCCGTCAGAACCCCAGCCTTACGTAGAAATCGAACCGCGGGCTGTACTGCCGCGTATAGACGCCCGCCTTCAACGGCCACCCGGCCTCGAAATCCGCGCTCGCGTACTTCATGATCTGCACCCGTGTGCCGACGCCGACGCTCATCAGGTTGAAGCGCGACGTCTGCTCCGGCAGCGGGCTCAGCAGCCACAGGTGCGCCGCATCGAAGAACGCGTGGAAGCGCCACTCGTTCACGCGGCTGCCGACCGCGCCGCCGAGCCACTTCGCGAGCGACGGGCTGCGCAGTTCGACCGACGCGATCACGCCGCTGTCGGCCGTGTCCTCGGCCTGCATGTAGCCGCGCACGCTGTTCATCCCGCCCGCGGCGAACTGCTCGCTCGACACGAGCGGCGAGTTCGAGATCTGCGCATTCACGTGCGCATTGGCCTGCATGTCGTTCGCGAAGCGCTGCGTGTGGTTGACGTCGAACTTGCCGTACACGAAATCGGGCGTCGCGTTGTAGCGCTTGTTGTCCCACGCGCCCCAGTCGCTGCCGAAGCCGCGGATGTTCGTCGTCAGCGATGCGGAGAACGACGTCTGCGAGTTCTTCAGGCTCAACTGGCCGTTGTACGACAGCGTCACCGGCACGTATGTGAGCGGCGCGGTCGAGCCGGTCTGGCCCGGTATCGACACGTTCTCGTCGAAGTGCTTGCGGTCGATCTCGACGCTGACCGAATGCGCGTAGGTTTCCGTCGCCGGCAACGCGTAGATCGCGGTGAAGCCGTACGTGGTGCCCTTGCCGAGCACGTTGGTGTTCGCGACCGACGCGACGTTGCTGTCCGAATGCACGACCGTCGCGAGGAAACTCCAGTGCGAATCCTTGATCGGCGCGAGATAGGAGAACGCGTAGACGCGCGCATCGTTCGGATGCTGCGGCGCGAGCACGTAGGTGCCGGAAATCACGTGGCCGAGCTGCCACAGATTCGAGTAGCTGAGGTTCGCGGTCGTGCGCAGCGTCGACGTGCCGGGGCTGTTGTCGTTGTTCAGTTCGAGCGAGCCGTGCAGCGGGCTGTGATCGTCGACCTTCAGGTCGACGTCGACCGTCTGCGGCAGCGCACCCGGCTTGAGGATCGGAATCACCTGCCGGTCCGCCGAGCGGTTCAGGTCGGTGAGCTGCTGCTGCGCCTGGTTGAAATCGGGCACCTGGCCCTCGGCCAGCGCGGGCACCGCGTCGCGAATGTTCTGCGGCGAATTGTATTGCGCGCCGTCGACGCGCAAGCGCCCGACCTTCGCTTCCGTCACCTGCAGCAGGATCACGCCGTTCTTCACCTGCTGCTGCGGCAGCTCGACGACGACCGACTGGTAGCCGCGATCCTGGTACGCCTTCTGCAATGCGTCACGCGCCGCATTCACGTCGGCGAGCGTGCGGCCCGGCCCTTCGAACGGATACACGGCCTTCTCGATCTCGAGCGTCGGCAACGTCGTGTTGCCGCGCACCACGAAGGCGTTCACGTCGAACGACTGCGGCGCGGCCGGCGCCGCCTTCGCGGCCGGCGCGGCTTCCTGCGCATGAACGCCCGGTGCGAGGCCCATCCCTCCGGCCAGCACGACGCCCGCCAGGCATCGGCAGTTCAGCCGCCATCGTTCGCGTGACTTGCGGTCTACTCTCGGCGGCATGCGCCATTCCCCTTTGTTGTTCCGGATCGAAGCGAAGCTGTCGCGAGCTTCCGCCGCTCCGCTATCAGTTGCCTGTTTCACTTTGATGACGCTTTGTTCGTCATCCTTAGCATGAACTGCGAAATACCATTTCCTGCTATCGATCCGGACTCAGCCGTGCCGCAGCGGTGCCGCCTGCGGATCGGCCGCACCACCGAACTGCGCGACGGCGAACCGCATCAGCGCGTCGACGCACATCGCGAGCGACGCGCGGCCGGTGTCGATCGTGAGATCGGCTTCGACCGGTGGCTCGTACGGCGCCGAAACACCTGTGAATTCCGGCATCACACCGCTCCGCGCCTTCGCATACAGCCCTTTCGGATCCCGCGCCTCGCAGCAGGCGAGCGGCGTGCTCACATACACTTCACGGAATGCCGGCCCGACGATCGCTCTCGCGGCATCGCGCATCGCCGCGAGCGGCGAAATGACCGCAACGATCGCAAGCGCGCCCGATTCGCTCGTCAGTGCCGCGACTTCGGCGATGCGCCGCACGTTCTCGAAACGGTCCTGCACCGTAAAGCCGAGATCCCGATTCAGCCCCGTCCGCAGCCGGTCGCCGTCGAGCACCACCGGATGCACGGATCGGTCGCGCAGTTGCGCCGCCACCGCATCGGCCAGCGTCGTCTTGCCCGCGCCCGACAGCCCCGTGAGCCACAACACCCCGCCGGCCCGCGGCGACGCTCTCCACCCAGCGCACGCTCCGTCTACCGATAAGGACGAAACGACGCCGGGAAACCCGCAACGATCGATCGTCATCACGCCTGCTCCACCGCGTTCGCGGGTTCATCGTCCTCGCGCGGACGCGGCTGCCAGATCGGCGTGAAATTGAAATAACCGTCGATCACGCTGATGCATGAGTAGCGCGTGTTGACCGCGAGCAGCACGTGCTTGTCGAACGCCATGTCGTGCAGGTCGAGATCGCTGGTGTAGTACGACATGCGCGGCACGAATATCGCGTCGTAATGATCCGGGCGGGCCGGAGAGCGCGGCGCGAGCGTCGACAAGTTGGCGAACACCATCAGCTCGTGCATCGTCGCGACCGCGAGCCGGTTACCCGACACGGCCATCCCCATCGAGCGCGGCAACAGGCACGCGGACAACGTTGGCACACCGTCGTCGACGCCGATCACGGCCACGCCGGACGGGCGGCGACTCACGGCCAGCGAGCACCCGAGCGCCTCGAGCACCTGCAGGAAACGCCCCGTGTCGCGCAGGTTGACGACCGGCGACAGCGCTTGCGCCTGCCGCGCCGATACGTCGTCCGTCGGCATGCCGCGCTCGCCGGCCGGCCGGGTTTCCTCGAACTGTTCCACTGTCATGCACCTGTCGGCTTCACGCCGCCTGATGAGAAAAAATGCGCGCGTCCGCGTGTTCCCGCCCGCCGGCCCGACGCATGCGCGCCGGTCGCGGACGGGGCCGCATACGGCATACCGAGTCGCAGCTCCCACCTACCTAGACGGAACGAAGCGCGCATTGCCGCAATGTTTTTTTGCGTGACGTCGACCGGTCCGCCGGCACGGGCAGGCGGTCGACGCAAGCGGCCTGCAATGCGCGCGCAGCGCTCCCTCGCGCAGGACGCGCGAGACGCGGTGCATGACCTTGCTTGGCCCCCGTTTCGTGTACGTGCGTCGTCCGGCCGACCTGCGGCACGTCAGCGTGCTGCCATTGCGCGCGGACGACCGGAAAACGTGTCGCCGTCTGGCCAGCCCTCGCGAAAACGCGACGTGCCGGCGTGCGGCCCGACAATCCTCGGGTTTCAACCGGGAAGTTTTTGTGACATTCCGCTGAAGATATTCACGAAACGCTCGCGAAACACGGCGCGGGATCGCCGGGACCGTTTACGGTGCATCGCCGGCGCATCGCCGTATCGCGACGCACGCAACGGCACGCACGAAATCCTGCGGCTTGCGCGCGCCCGCTTCGTCCTAGCTATTGAGAACGGAACACGTCAACGACAGGACACTCCATGTCATTCGCCACGATGCTCGTCCGGTGGCTCGCCGGGCGGTTGTCCGGCGCCGCCGGAATGCCCGGCCGGCCGCTGCCGCCCGCCGCTCATGTCGCGCCGCATCCGCCGCTGCGCTGGCGCACGCCGTGGCTCGCGTGGCAGCTGCTGTCGTGGTCCGCGCTCACGCTGCTCGCGCCGCCGATCTGGACGATCGGCACGCTGCTGCTGATCAATCCGTCGAGCGACCAGCCGCTGTTCTGGGCGCTCGCGATGGCGATCGTGCCCGTCGCGAACGGGGTCGCGATCGTCACGACGAACCAGCGCCATCACCGCGCGCCGTTCACGCGGCGCCCGGCGGTCGCGGCGCACATGTTCGCGATCGCGATGGCCGTCGGCGGCGCGCTGTTCGTGCTGCTGCTGTGGCGGTCGCACGCGATCGCCGGCCTCGTCGGCCCGCTTGCCGACGACGGCATGCGTCCCGCGACGCTCGCATGCTGGGTCGCGGGACTGGCCGCGCTGTTCGGCGTCGCGTCATCCGCGCATGCGAGCATCGCGCATGCGTGGCTGGCGTTCGAGGTGTGAGCGCGCCGCGCCGACACTGCGGGGGCACGCGGATGCATCGATTCGGAAAAGACAGGACGACGCACGCACGACGCGAACGCGGCATCGCGATCGTGACGGTGCTGCTCGTCGTCGCGCTGGCGGCCACGCTCGCGGCCAGCGTGCTGTGGCGCCAGCAGGTCGCGACGCGCGACGTCGAGAACCAGCGGCTCGCGACGCAGACGATGTGGATCGAGCGCGCCGCGGTCGAATGGGCACGCGCGACGCTGCGCGCACAAAGCGCGACGTCGAACGTCACGTTCGCCGGCCAGACGTGGTCGGCACCGGTTGCCGACGTGCCGCTCTCGGACCTGCTGCCGTCCGACGCGCTGGCGGTCAACGCCGAACTGTCGCGCGCGTGGATCTCGGGCAGCGTCGAGGACGCGCAGGCGCGCTTCAACCTGACGAACCTCGTGTCGCGCGCCGCGCCCGGCAAGCCGTGGCAATCCAACGGCGAAGGCGTGCTGGCGTACCGGCGCCTGCTCGGGCAGCTGTCGCTCGACCCGGCGCTCGCGCAACCGACGGCCGACTACATGCTGCGCTCGCTGCGCGACACGAACGGCCCGGGCGGCTGGCCGCTGCAGCTCGTGTCCGTCGACGATCTCGCACGCATTCCCGGCTACGACGCGCATGCGGTCGCAGCGCTCGCGCCGTTCGTCACGATCCTGCCCGACCTGACCGTCGTCAACGCGAACACCGCGGCCGAACCCGTGCTCGTCGCCGCGATTCCGACGCTGTCGGCGAGCCAGGCCAGGCGGCTCGTCGACCGGCGCGCCACCGCCTACTTCGTCAGCACCGGCGACATCGCCGAATACCTGTTGCCCGCGCAGGGCGGCAACCCGACGCTGCCGGACGGCTCGGCCGTGGGCGTGAACAGCGGCTATTTCATCGTGCACTGCCGCGTGCATTCGGCGCGGATCAACACGCGCATCGACACGTTGATCGCGCGCTACGGCAGCGGCAATTTCGCATGGACGTCGGTCATCTGGGTGCGGCGGCTGACGAGTTGAAGCCGGAGGCGGCACGTGCCGGCGCCCGCTAATTCAACGACGACTCGCTCAGCGTCACCGGGCGCAGGCCCTGCGACGCGGCCGCATCGAACGACAGCCGCGTGAAGCTCGTCTCGCGCACTTCGCCGAGCAGCCGGTTCCAGTCGTCGATCGACACGAGCAGCGCGATCGGCCGGTTGTACTTGGTGACCATCACGAGCGCCTCGCCCGCGTGCCGCAGCGCCTTCGACGGATTGCTGCTGAAGTCGCGCGTCGCCATCGCGATCGTGCGCAGACTGAACACGTTCGCGGCCGGATCGTCGCCGTCGTCGTGCATCAGGCGCTCGAGCGTCGCCGCGCGCAGCATCGCCTGCGACTTCGCGGACAGCCGGTTGTCACGGCGCCGCCGCCGCTCGCTGCGCGGGTCGACGTGCGCGGCGAGCATCCGCACGATCTGGCCGAGCGCCGTCGCGGGCAACTGGTCGTAACGCTGCCACCAGTCCGGCGGCAGCGCGATCATCATGCCCGCGTAGGTGGCCGCCACGCCGTCGGCGATCAGCGCCGGCAGGCGCTCGACGTCGCGCGCGTCGAGATCGAGCGTGCCGCCGACGACACGCGTCATCACGCTGAACGCGTTGTAGGCAAACGCGGCGATCCCGCTCGCCAGCAGCGCCGCACGCGCGGGCACGGCGCCGAACGGCGCGCCGTCCACGACGGGCTCGAGCGCCAGCGGCAACGCGTCACGCCAGCGCCGGCACGACAGTGCAACGACCTGCGGCGCGTCGAACCGCCCGGCCGGCAGATCGGTCAACCGCGTGACGATGTCGCCGGGGGCCTCCGCGCCGCGCCATTCGATCCGTCGAAACGCGCCCGACACGCCGCCTTCGCCGGCCATCCCGACGGATTGTTCGCGCACGCGCCCGGCGCCGAACACGCCGGCTTCCCGCCAGTCGCCGAGCGGCCGGCACGCCGCCGGGCTGGCGTATTCGCGCAGCACGAACGCACCGCCGCGACGCGGCCAGCCGGACAGGATCGCGTCAGTATCGAAGCGCCCGTCGACGATCCACAGCTCGCCGGGCCGAACCGTTTCCAGCAGCGCGCCGACGAATGCACGCTCGTGCGACCGACACCGCTCGCACGGCAGCAGGTCGACGATCATCCCGAGATCCGGATCGTAGACCGGCAGGACGCGCACACCGCCCGCCGCCGCATCGCGCGCGGGGTCGTCGCACGCGCGCCCGCAGTCGCAACCGCCGGCCCGCGGCGCGCAGGCCTCGCCGGCCCCGTCCAGCACGCGCAGCCGCATCCCGTCGACTGCACGCGCACCGTCGACGCCGCGCACCGATGCGACCGGCAGCAGCAGGTCGACGCTGTCCCTTACCAGCGCGCGCCCCCAGCCGGCCCGCCACCGGCTCATGCAATCGTGCAGCGCCGTCACGGCCGTACCCACCCCCGGCGCAGCGGCCGCCTCGCCGTCGGACATCCGCCGTCGCCCCGCAATCGACGCGAGCGCGTCGACGGCCAGGGCAAACAGCGCCTCGCGGATAGACTCGCCGTCGGGTTCGTCGCCGGCGTCCGCCGCGGCGCCGACCCAGTCGTCGTGCAGCGCGCATTGCAGCACGAGCCGCGCCATGATCGTCATCGGGCTCTGCTCGACAAAGCGTTCCACGATCGTGCGCATCATCGGGTTACCCCACATTGTCCGGTTGAACGCGCGGGCCGCCGCAACGGGACGCGCACGCGTGCGGCGCGATGCGTTCGCACTTGACGGCGCGCGGTCGACACCGCAGCATCGTGGGCGACCCGATCCGCGCGACGACACGCCGTCGCGACGGTCCGCCCGCAATCGATGCACGAGGCACCGGCATGTACGTAGATCCCCGCGTGGCGCACGGCCGCGCCCGGTTCGACCTGAGCGGCTCGCCACGGCTCGTCGCCGACGAGCGCCGCTGGGAAATCAGCGACGTCGTCACGCGCGGCATCGACGATTTCAACGGCGTGCGCAACCGCCGCAACCTGCTGCGGCTGCTCGAACGCCAGATCGCGCCGAAACTCGCGCGCCTCGGGCTCGAACCGTACGTCGGTGCGCTCGGACGGACCGAAGGGCTGTTCGTCAATTTCTCGACGATGAGCGCCGAGCACGGGCTGCGCGAATTCCAGCTTCAGCTGACGGTGCCCGACCTCGTGCTGCGCAGCTTCGCGTCGAACGTGATCCGGCCGCACGCGGTCGCGCGCTGCATGCAGCGCAACGGCGTGATGTCGCTGGCGGAAGTCGAACATGAAACGCGCATCGCATTCGTCGCGGCGCGCGTGATGCGCTCGCTCGCGCTCGCGGAAGGCTGGCGGCAGATCGGCGTGCCGACGCCGCACGGGTTGTTCGTCGGCGCGCTGACCGACGCGGACGACGTCGCGATGAACACGTATTTCCGGCCCGGCGACAACGACCGGCCGTCGCGCTGGAGCGGCTTCTCGGCCCTCTTCTCGACGATGCCGGACTGGCGCCCGGAACAGGTCCGGCACGGCGGCGAACTGCTGCAATGGATGGTCAACCATATCGTGGCCCTGCAAGAATCCGCATCGTTCGTCGAACGCTTTCCCTTTCTGCGCGAGCCGCTGCGCGATGCCGGCGATCCGCTCGATGCCGCGTGGAACGGCGCACGCGCGGGCCTGCAGCCCGGGTCGCCATCCTGAATCGGGAATCCGTGTTGTCGTGACGCGGCCGGCACGTACGCGCCACGCGCGCCGCCGCCATGCATGAACGGCGATCCGGGAGCCGTCTCCGGCCCCCGTTCCCCGGTCTCCGCTTTACCGCCCCTCTTCACGGTCCTGCTACACGGCCCCCTCGCTCTCTCGTATACAAGGTCGAAGCGGGCCTGCATAACCCGCAGACTTTCTTCCGGCGCCATTGGGTGATCGCGCGAACGCGATCGCGCACCACACCGGTGCGTGCGCGGATCGCCGCCATGTCAATGCGTGCGTGTCGATCCGCCGGGCTCATGACGGCCGACCGCCTCCAGCAGCGCCCACATCCAGATCAGCTCGCGGACCGTGGCCGCATGCTCGTCGCTCTGCGCGCGCCAGCGCGCGAAAGCGTCGTGTTCCTGCTCCGTCGTATCGCCGGCGCGCAGCCACAGCAGCCAGCGCACCGCGCCCTCGCGGATCGCATCGGCGCGCGTATTCGCGTCGCCGGGATCCGTGTCCCGTTGCGATTCGTTCATGATCACGCCACCGCCCGAAGCTCCATCGACACACATCCCCCGCACCGCGCATCGCTGCGCGGCCGGGGCGCTTGCCACCCACGCCTCGGGTCCGACGACGTCACACCGGGCCGCCATCAAGGACAGCCCGGCGTTTGCCGGCCCTCATTGATCAAGTCGTATCGGACGGCCGTAACCCGCAGTGCGCGGACGGCCGCAAGCGACGCGAACGCATCGCGCGCGGAAGGAAAACGGGGGAATGAAGCGCGGGAAGCCGGTCAGCTCAACAGCACGATGTTGCCGGGCAGGCGCGTGATGTGCGCGCCGTACAGGCGGCCGACCATGTCGATCACGTCGTCGAGCCGCGTGATCGGGAACTGCGCCTGCATCCGGTTCGCGCCGAGCGACGCGCGGCGCAGGATGACCTTGCCGCGCCGGTAGCGGTTGATCTCGTCGACGACGTCCGACAGCGGCACGCCGTTGAACACCAGCATGCCGCGCCGCCATGCGCTGACGGCGCCCGGATCGATCCGCGACACGGGCTGCACGCCGCGATCATCGTAGACGACCTGATCGTCGGCGTTCAACATGCGCGCGCCGCGCGGATGCTGGAGCGCGACCGTGCCGGACAGGCAGGTCACGCACACCTGCGTGCCCGTGCGCCGCACGTTGAAGCGCGCGACGGTCGCCTGCATGCGGCCGCCACCCGCCACCACCGTGACGGGCTGAATCGGCGTCGCGCGGCCGGCCGGCGGCGCGACCGCGTCGATCTCCGCTTCGCCGGCGACGACTTCGACACCGTGCGCGGCATCGCTCGCGGCCAGCACGTCGAGACGCGTCTGCGTATTCAGCTCGACCGTCACGCGCGACGACAGCGCGACGCTGCGCTGTTCGCCGGTGCCCGTGTGGTAATCGGCGGCGATATCGCCGAGCGACGGCCACAGCTGCATCGGCGGCCGTACCGCGAGCCACGACGCGCCGGCCGCGACCGCGAAACCGATGAATGCGCGCCGCCCGGTGCGCATCGTGCGCTCGCGCCTTGCAACGTTTGCCCAGGCAGCGGCCGCCCGCTCCTCGTGCGCAAGCTCGGTCGCCGCCGTGCGCAGCGAACTCCAGGTGTCGCGCAGCAGATCGGCGGCCTGCGGACGATCGGCACACCAGCGCTCGAACGCATCGGCTTCGGCCTGGCTCGCTTCTCCCGAGCGCAGACGCAGCAGCCACGCACTCGCTTCGTCGAGTTCGTCGTGGGCAGGTTGGGCCTGGGCTTTCGTCATCGTCCTGATGCTCAAAATTTACGCGGGCCGCCTCGCGTGCCCGTGTACGGATCACCATCTTCCTGCATGCGCTGCAGGCAGTACTTCATCGCCGCGCTCAGCTCGCTTTCGACGAGCCGCAGCGAAATGCCGAAATGCTCGGCGATCTCGCGGTTCAGCAGGCCGTCCACGCGGGCGGCCAGCAGGATCGCGCGGCGCCGCGGCGGCAGGCCGCGCAGCACGTCCTTCAGGGTCTCGACCTTGCGGCGCGCCGCCACGATCCGCTCGGGATCGGCCAGCTCGTCGGGCATCTCGAGCAGCGTCTCGACATCGTCGTCGTGCAGATGCCGCCGTTCGCGGCGATGCTGGTCGATCGCGACATTGTTCGCCATCCCGAGTATATAGGCGTCCGCGTTCGTCACCTGCGTGGAGACGTTCGCGTTCTCGAGGCGCAGCCAGGTTTCGTGCAGCGCATCGGCGGCGCCGTCCTTCGACCCCGTCACGCGTTCGAGCCGCCTGACTAGGTACGCGTAGCGCGTCGCCAGCAGATTCCGGAGCCCGGAGCGGTTGCTGTCGGACATGGCGGCCTAGCCCCGAACGGCCGGCTGCGGCGCCGGGCAACGGAAATGCACGCCGTTGCCGGCCGGCCGCAACAGGATCGTGACCGGCTGCGGCAGGTCCGCAGGCGGCGCGTCGTCCAGCTTCAGTGCGCGCAGCGCGCGCATCACCGCCGCGTCGCGGGCGGCCGAGCCGCTCGATGCCACCATGTTGACCGCCACCACCGCCCCCCTGTTGTCGATGCGCACCTGCGCGACGAGTCGATAGCTGCCCGGCACGGCCGCCGGCTGCGCACACAGTGCATCGATCAGATGCGCCTGCAGCAGACCCGCGAACGTGCGCCGCTCGCCGGAATCGCCGATCCCGTCGATCGGCAGCGCCGCATCCGCCGGCGTGTCGGCCGTCGCGGGCGGCGTCTCGGCGGCCGGCTGCGCGACGATGATCGCTTCGTCCGGACGCGAGAATTCCGCACGCAACCCCGTTCCCGCCAGCATCCGCGCGAGCGCATCGCGCGGCGCGAAGTCGCCCTGCACCGGCGCACTCGTGCGCCCGTCGAGCAGCGGCGCCGGCGCCAGCACGATCAGCTCGGTGAGCCGCGCGAAGTCCTGCAAGGTCTTCGCGAGCGGCTGCGCGGGCAGATCGAAATGCACCGCGCTGCCCGGCTGGCGGCCGATGGTGCCGGTCTCCTGTGCCTGTACGCCGCGCATGCACAGCACGACGAACGCGAGCCCCGCGACGAGCGCCAGGACACCGGTCGGCGCCCGTGAACGAGTCATGAATTCCTGGACGGAAGTGGAGTTGCACGCTGCCGGCGAAACGCGCTCCCCCGTGAGCGGTTCCGTCGCAAGCGAACGACAGATTGTGAGCGGGCACTGTGACAGTCAGGTGAAGCGTGCAGGGGCATGATTCAATCGCGACGCGTTCGCGCGTCGTATCCGCACCCGGCGCCACGCGTCGCTCAAGGCCGGCGCACGAAGAAGGTGCCGATGCCCGTGCCGACGACGGCCATTCGCACGTCGCCGGACCACAGCGTGATCGTCACCGGCACGTCGATGCTTTCGCTGCCGAGCACGATCTGCGAAGGTGTTTCGCCGCCGCCGGTGTAACGCACCGACACGCCCGTCACCTCGACGCCCCAGCGGCGCGCACGATAGAGGTCGTCGGACATCGGCGCCCACGCGCCGCTCTCGGTGCGCTGCACGAACCGGTAGCCACCGCCTACCGGCTGCCACGCGATCGGCATCGACCGCACCTGCGCTTCGTCGCCGGCCGATTCGAGCAGGTTCGCGAGCCGTTGCGCTTCCTCGGCCAGATCCGTGCGGCGATTGCGCGACGGCGCGAGCGTCACGACCGCGACCAGCAGCCCGACGATCACGAGCACGACGAGCATTTCCAGCAGCGTGAAGCCGGATTGACGATATCGACGCGATCGCTGCCGCGCGTTCGTGCGCTTCATGTGTGCCAAGCCTTTGCCGTTACTGCCACGAACCGATGTCCGCATCGTTTCCCTCGCCGCCCGGCTTGCCGTCCGCACCGTAGCTGAACACGTCGATCGCGCCGTGCGCGCCCGGGTTCAGGTATTGATACGCGTTGCCCCAGGGATCCTTCGGCAACCGCTCCAGATAGCCGCCGTCTTTCCAGTTGTTCGGCACCGGGTCGGTCGTCGGCTTCTGGATCAGCGCGGTGAGCCCCTGCTCCTGCGACGGATAGCGGCCGTTGTCGAGTCGATACAGGTTCAGCGACTGCATCATCGTGCCGATGTCCTGCTTCGCCGCAATGCGGCGCGCTTCGTCGGGACGACTCATGATCTTCGGCACGATCAGCGCCGCGAGAATCCCGAGAATCGCGACGACCACCATGATCTCGATCAGCGTGAAGCCGCGTTGCGCGCGTCGACATGCAGGTTCCTGCGGCTTGCCTGCGCGCAACATGCGGGTTTCGTTCGGGCCCGTCATCATGCATTCACCCTTCCATCAAAGAATGGCAACCGTCTTTCGTCCATCGCATCGACTCTTCGCCATGAAACCGTTCGCCCTGCACCGTATCGTTCCGTCCCGCGCCGATCTCTTGCCGCTCGTCGCGACGCTCGCTTCCGGCGCCGCGCTCGTCGCCGTCTCGCTGTGCGCCGTGCGGCTGCTGACCGTGCCCGACGCATCGGCGCCCGCGCCCGTCGCAGTGCCCGCGCCGATCGACGTCACCGCGAGTACGCAACTCTTCGGCGCGAAACCCGACGACAACCGAGACACGATCCAGTTGCTCGGCGTGCTCGCGTTCGACGCGCGCCGTGCGGCCGCGATCGTCAGCGTCGGCGGCGAAGCGGCGCGCGTCGTGTCGCTCGGCGCGGCGATCGGTGAAGCCGCGCAGCTCGCCGAGGTTCGCGCGCGCTCGATCGTCGTCGATCGCCACGGCCTGCAACGCGAGATCGCGCTGCCCGCCACGGAGAAGGCGAACGCGTTCGTGCGCTGAGCCGAACCGCGCATCACTGCACCATGTTGTTCAGCTCGATGATCGGCATCATCACCGCGAGCACGATCACGAGCACCACACCGCCCATCGCGAGAATCAGCAGCGGTTCGAGCAGGCTCGTCAGGAACATCGTGCGGCGCTCCAGCTCGCGCGATTCGCCTTCCGAAGCGCGGTCGAGCATCGTCGTCACGTCGCCGGTCGCCTCGCCCGAACGGATCAGGTGCACCAACACCGGCGGGAACGTCTTCGTGTGGGCGAGCGCACGCGACAGCGCCGAGCCTTCGCGCACGCGCACGATCGCATCGTCGACGTTCGCGCTCATCGCGCGGTTCGACAGCGTTTCGCCGGCCGCCTGCAACGCGCGCAGGATCGGGACGCCCGCCGCGGTGAGGATGCCGAGCGTGCTCGCGAAACGTACCGTGTTGTAGCCGCGCACGAGCTTGCCGGCGAGCGGCGCGGTGAGCAGCCAGTGATCGAACTTCAGTCGCGGCCCTTCCTGCGACAACACCTTGCGGATCGCGAACACAACCGCAACCATTCCCGCGAGCGACGCCCACCACCAGTGCCGCACGAAATCGGAGAGCGCCATCATCACGACCGTCAGCGTCGGCAACTGCTGTTTCGTGCTGGTGAACACGTTCGCCACCTGCGGCACCACGTAGCTCAGCAGGAACGTGACGATGCCGAACGCGATCAGCGTGACGATGCCTGGGTACGTGAATGCCAGCAGGATCTTCTGCTTCAGCGCATTGCTCTGTTCGATGTAGTCGGCCAGACGCGACAGCACGATACCGAGCTTGCCCGTGTGCTCGCCGGCCGCGACGAGCGCGCGGTAGATGTCGGGGAAATCGCGCGGATGCTGGCCGAGCGCGTTCGCGAACGAATGGCCGCCGACGACTTCCGCGCGGATCGACGCCATCAGCTCACGCAGGTATTCGCGCTCGGCCTGCTCGCTCAGCACCGACAGCGATTCGTCGAGCGGCAGCCCCGCGACCAGCAGGCTCGCGAGCTGGCGCGTGAGGATCGCCTGCTCGCGCTGCGACAGCTTGCGGCCGAGCGACAGGCGCTGATGACGTTCACCGTGCAGGCGCTGCGCGGCGAGTTCGACCACGAGCGGCGTGAGCCCCTGCGTGCGCAGATGGCTGCGCCCGGCGCGCGCGCTGTCGGCTTCGAGCACGCCTTTCAGCGTGCGGCCGGTGGGATCGATCGCTTCGTAGCGGAATGCCGACATGTCACTGCCCTCGGGTCACGTGTGCGACTTCCCCGGCGACGTCGTGCAACGAGTCGGACGGAGTCGTCGGAGAAGACTAAGGAGTGAACCGGCGCAGATTTGTGACGGATGTTGGGCTACCTTTTTTAGGTTTGGCGGGCTTTATTACTTCCGGCCGTTGTTCTTATATTGGATAAACGATTTCATTCTGGGCAGTGACATCAATTATTCAATCATTAATCATCCGGCAATCACGATCCAATGATTTCCCAATGATTCAATTAAATGAATTTCAGGAATATCGCAACCGGATGATCGATTCACCTCTGGAAGAAATGTTCCGTAGCATCTGCCACGAAACCGACTTGATGTTGAGATAGCGCCGCTGTGCGCACAAGCACGCCAGCAGAGCAACATCGCGCCGCATCGGGCCGCCGCCTTCCCAACATCTGGGAATCGCTCGCCATGCGAATCGATCACGATTTTTCGCCAGCCAATCCGGATAACGCATTGGCAATATCGACAAAAATGTTCCGTACCATTCGTTATTAAAAATTCACACGCGTCATACGGAATTCCCCCTACATTTACCCGGCGGTCCACAAGTATTCAAACCGCAGTAGCAGGGGTTCCGTTTATCTTCGTCCAAGGAAATTTCTCATGAAATCCAGCAAGCGCAAGATCTGTCAAGTCCTCGCTCTCGTCGTTTCGGGCATGGGCGCATCGCTCGCGATGGCCGCAGGCCCTGTGATTCAAGGTGGCGGTTCGTCGCTCGTCGCGCCGACGATCGGCTCGGTCAGCAACCCCGCCAGCGAAATCGGCCTGTTCGGCACGTCCGAAGGCACGTTCACGTACTACTCGGTCGGCTCGGGCGCCGGCCAGAACGCGTTCCTGAACAACCAGCCGACGTTCTTCGGCTCGGGTGTCACCGGCACGGTTCACTTCGCCAACAGCGATGCCGCACTGACCACCGCTCAGGTCACCGCGTACAACAACACGGGCCTCGGCACCACGAACGGCCCGCTGATCCAGATCCCGTACATCGTGACGGCCATCACAGTGCCGGTCGTCAACGCGCCGGCCGTGACGAGCTCGACGACGCCGCAAACGACGCCGGGTCAGGCGCACAGCATCGCGCTGAACGACGACGACCTGTGCGGCATCTTCTCCGGCAAGATTACCGACTGGAACAAAGTGATCAACCCGGAAACGGGCGCTGTCTACACGACGACCAGCAAGCCGATCAAGGTCGTCTACCGTTCGGACGGCAGCGGTACGACCGAACTGCTGACCCGCCACCTGGCTGCCGTCTGCACGACCGCCAATACGGCTTCGGGCGTCAAGTTCATCGATTCGCTGACGTTCGCGAACACGTCGGCGTTCCCGTCGGGTGTGCCGGCGAACTTCGTCGCGGCTTCGGGCAGCGGCGGCGTCCGTGGTTCGCTCGCGTCGCTGTCGTCGGCCGGTACGGCCGCCGTCGCCTACCTGAGCCCGGACTACACGAACACGTTCCTTGCTTCGCAAAGCTCGGTCGTGACGTCGTCGGGCGCGCTGCAACTCCCGATCGCCAGCCTGTACAACACGAAGGACACGAAGTACTACGCACCGACGTACGCGAACGCGACGAAGGCGATCGGTACGATTACCGCCCCGTCAGGCACCGCTGCCGGCGATCCGACCCAGTGGGTTCCGGTTTCCGGTTCGGCGTATGCCGCCCTGGCCAACCCCGCTTCCGGTTATCCGGTCTCGGGCACGAGCCAGATCATCCTGAGCCAGTGCTACTCCAACGCCGCAGCGGGTACGGCTGTTCATGACTTCCTGAACAACCACTACACGAACGCCAGCTACGCGTCGGTCGTCCATGGCAACGGTTTCGACACCGTTCCGTCGGGATTCCAGACCGCGATTTCGTCGAACTTCCTGAGCAACTCGAGCAACAACTTCCTCGACATCAACGATTCGAGCGTCTGCGGTGCAGGCGGCTTCGCCGGCCGGTAAGCCGGATCGCTTCCGAATCAACGTCCTGATGAACCGCCTCGAGTGATCGAGGCGGTTTTTTTATGCCGAAGCTGGCTTACGTCATGTCTCGATGCATGCGACTCCAGCCGCACTCACCCGAATACGACAAGCGCGCACGGGACGATTGTTTCTGCGTCCGGTGGTGATATGACCGATCCCACCAAGCGGGCTTCGTTTTCCGGCTCTGATGCCTGTCACTGGCCAACCCGCATCCGGTTATCCGGTCTCGGGCACGGACCGGATTCTCTTGAATCGGCGAACCTCCTGAGCGACACAAACGCATTTTTTCTCGGCACCGACAATTCACGCGTCTGCGGCCTTGGAGGCGACGAGGGACATTAACCGGAACCAGAATCGAGACTAACGCGACAACGCACGGCAGCCGCCTCGATAATCAAGGCGGCTGATGTATCAACCGGTTAGTCTGGCCCAATCAAGCCGGGCATCCCACTTCCGGTTGGCGAAAACACAGCTTTCGTCTCGGCTATGTTGCCGCTTACACCCCAATCAGAGCCGGTTGAGTTTCGCCAACTCCTCCTTGCTCAGCAACGCTTTCTGCGTCGCCCCCGCCGCCGCCCCAAATCCCAGCAGCGAAACCGAATTCGACGAATCGTAGCCAACCTGCTCCGACCTGCGCCGCTTCGATACGCCATCCGCGCCGTTATCACCGAAGCCCTCGACCTGCACGCTGATCGTCCAGCGACGCGGCGCGACGCCCGATGCGTTGTTCCTCGCGATGTCCTGCGCGACCTGGCTCGCCGCCGACGCCGCCGAACTCGCCGCCGTCAGCGCACCCGTGTTCACCGCCTGCACGAGCGGAATGCCGGTCGCCTTGCCCGTCACCTGGATGTTGTCGGCATTCACGACACGCAAAGCCGCGACGTTCAGGTTGCCCGCGCGAATGCCGGCGTCACCCGCATCAACGGTACCGCGCGGCGCGATCAGGTTCACCGTGCCTTTCGGCGCGCCCGGTATGCTCTGCAGCGTCGCGATGCCCGCCCCCGTCACCTGACCGCGCGAATCGACCGTGCAGTAATGGTTCGCATCGCAGACATACTGCGGCGCCGGCGTGTCGGCCGACGTTTTCGCGCCCTTACCCGCGTTGATGTCTCCGTTCGAACTCCAGATCGTCATGTCGCCGCCCTGCTCGGTGAAAATCCGGCTCTGCGCGAGCAGCACGCTCTGATCCGTGAAGATGTCGACGTTCCCCTTCTCGAGCGTCAGGATCCCCATCGTGCCGGGGCCGGCCACTACGTTTCCGGTGCTGTCGACGATCTGCGGCGGCGCCGTCGTGCTGCCGACGAGCGCCTGCCCGCCGGGACCGAGGATCGTCACATCACCGCCTTGCTGCGTCTGGATCGTCGTGCTGCGAATGTCGAGATCGCCGGTAGCGACCTGCTTGTTCGCACCATTCGAGCCACCGCCCAGATTGTTCGCGGTATAGCCGAACGAAGCCGGAAACAGCGTGTTGATCGCCTGATAGCCTCTTGCGTACTGACCGCTGTATCGGCTCGCAGGATCGTTGAAGTCGGCACCGACTTGCGCGAGCACGCCGAACAGCACCTTCTCCGCGAATAGTTGCTGAACGTACGACGGCAACGCCTGGAATTGCTTCCACGCTTCGTCGGCCGTCAGCCGGCCAACCTTCGCCAGCGCCGCATCCTTGTCGGCCTGCAGGCCCGTGTCGACGCCAATTCCCGCGTCGTACTGCTCCATGAATGCAATCAGTGCGGGCGTTGCGCTCGGTACGCCGGCAACCGAACTGCCCGGCGCGACGTAGGTCGAGACGAAGCCGGGAAGATCGATGCCTGGGCCTACGCCGAACAGCACATTGATGCTCGCACTCTCGTGCGGCAGATTCGGGTTGTTCGCGTTTCCGACTGCATCGATGCCGGTGAAAAGGTGCACGAGTCCGCCCACGTTGACCTTCCGGTTATACAACTCGGCTTGACTCGTCAGCGGGCCGATATTACGTCCAGCCTGAACATCGAACCATCCCGGTCCGCCAAGCGACAGTACCGGCACCGCACCGGTGGTCGTCGAAATCGGCGTATCGTAAATGTCCCGCCCCGCCACGACGCGCGTCACATCGGAGCTGCGCAGATTCTGCCCCCAGAACGCCAGATTGACGATGTCCTGCCCGGCCTGCAAAAGCGCGGGTTTGTCGACCGAAAACGTGACGAGATTCTGGTAAAAGCCGTCGCCGGTAACTGATGTATTTATCCCGCCATTGACGATGCTTCCGTTCAAGCTGTAAACGCGCACAGGCTGCAAATCTGCACCGTGAAGCGGATTCAGCGCATGAGCTGCAAGCGTCGTATTCGTCAACGCCGGGATATTCGGTGTCAAGCTCGGATTCGTCGGCGACGGCATCTGCGATGGATCGGCGTCCGATAGACCGAACGTTTTCGGCAATGCTGCGTCGATCCGCGTGGCCGATACATTGGACAGGTACACCGATTGACCCGCGATCAAGTTCAACTGACCGACTGCCGAAGGATAGAGAACGCCTCCGGATTGGATGTCGATTGCACCGTCGAATGCGGTCATGCCGAGGCTCGCAGGCAACACGCCATTTGCACCGGTCAACGCTCCTCCGAGCGCACCGAGTTGAACGTCGCCGGTCGTGGACAGCACATTGACCGCCGAAGTCGGGGAATAGACCTGATTGTCGGGATACTGGCCATAGCTCGAAAGATTGATGACACCGGTCGGCTGTCCACCGCTCTGCACAAAGCTGCTTGAATAAGACGGATTCAATACCGCGCCAATCCCCACACCCTGACGTGCGGTAACGTCGAATATGCCGTCCTGAGTCGCAAGCACCGTCGACACGTCGATCGGACCAGCGCCGAGCACACGAGGTGCGACGGAAATATCGGACCCGATGCGACCGCCAGCCGATATCGTGCCGGCTCCCTTCGCAACGAAATAGTCACCGCTCAGAATGTCTCCACCTGCGCGTACGGTCAGATTTCCTCCACCGACGGTGACAGGCTTGCCGCTGCCGTTCAGGTACCACGTGGTCGGCAACGATACGGCGAGATCCGAGATATTGCCACCGGCGCTGATCGATACATTACCGCCGACACTCATTACGCCTTGGTCGAATGCGCCGAAGTCGATCGAGGTTCGGGTCAGCGGCGCGACAACAACTTGACCGTCGGTTGTTTTCCCCGCGGTAATCTGCATCCACTGCCACCAGTATTGGCCAATGTCGTTACCCGTGCTCCCTGTCACGGCTCCTTTCGTATCGATCACGCTTTGCATGCCATCGATATCACCCTGCGCGTGAATCGTGATATCACCGGCCGAATCGGGATTCACGGCAGGTGTAACCAGGACGTCTTGCAGGCCGCCACTCGGAGCATGGGCAATCGCAACGGCAGTACCCACTGATGGCGCCCCTGCAGCAGGCGCACCGGCCGTGTAGATCACGCCAGGAACGATCAAGGTTGACGAATCGGCTGTCTTGTTCGTATCGAACAGCGACACTCCGTTGCCGGCCGCCACATCGATTGATCCCGTGCCGGTGCGGATCGTTACGGGCTCGACGAGTGTCAGACCGTTGCTGTCGACGTAGCCGGTATGCCCGCTCAGCATCACATTGCCGGTACCGACTGAGGTCGCCCCTGCATTCGTGAGCGTCGAAACCGGTTGCAATGCGAGCGGATTCGCACTCTGCACATCGGCACCCGACACGATCCGGTATGACGAGCTACCACCGCCAAGCAAGGTCGCGAAAGCTACCGGCATCGGGTTGTTTGGCGTCGGCACGTTGGCTACCGCGTTACCGGGCAATGCACCGATGTTGACGATGCCTGTGTCTGGCACCGATGCGGGTGCGATCGGTGCATAGAACATGTTGTAGGAGTTTCTAGGTGCGAAAAGACTAGGCCATCGACTATTGAAGTAGTCCGAGTACGCCAGCATGTAGTTTGAATAGTTTGCCAAGTATGCAGCTTGGGCAGAATCGCCCGAATTGGGTTGTAACCCGACCGGAGGCGTAGGCGCAGCGGGCGTCCCGAATCGGATTACCGACGCGCGAGAGTACCCATACAGATACGATGTCGAGCTCTTGGCGCCTGTCAGGTCCGGCCCCCAATAGGCAGTCAGATAATCCGAGTATGTGGCGAAATCAGCCAGCACCGGCGCCGGCGTCGTCGACGGCCTGACCGGCAGGATGTGCCCAATGTAATTCGATGCCGTGTCCGGCGACGTCCATGCCTCGATATCCTGTTGCCAAGCTCCGGTATATGACAAATACGCAGAGTAATAGCCGGCCGTCTGACCCATTAGCGGTGAGGCGAGCGTCGCATTCGGATCGAGCGCCGTCAGGTTCGCCGTGGCTCCATCGTTAAAAGACACCGTCACCTGCGTCGGATCATCGATCGACACAAGCTGATCGAACTTCTGCTTCGCGTCCGTGTAGGTACCGGTTGCCGTAACCGGCCCCACCCCGCCCAGAATCGACGCGACCTGGCTCTGATAAAACCCGTCCGAAATGCTTGCGTACGCATCGAAATCGTTCGCCGCGCGGAACGTCAGCGTCGGCGCGATCGTCGACCGATAGCGGAAATCGGGTGTGATGCTGCCGCTATTGTTCGGTGCGCCCGCGCCGAGGTTCCAGTTCGACAGCACCGAAATATTGCCGCCGTTGACCGCATTGCCGGGATTGTCGAGCTCGATGCCCGGCACGACGCTGAAATTCTGCAGCGATGCACGGGCGAACTGGCCGGCGACGCCATCCGGGCCATGCTGAACGAACGCCATCAACGTGCCCGGCGACGTACCGGAACCGTCGGCGCGATATCCATAGAACGCGACATGATCGGCATTCGCGGCCCCTGCGGCGAAATACGCACCTGTCAGCCCGGTAAAGCCGCTGCCGGAAATCCCGTTGCGCAATTGATCCTCGGTGACCGCCGTCGACTCGCCGGTCGCGTTGTTGACGAGCGTTCCGCCGCCTGCGCCGCCAGGCGTATAGCTGTACGTCGCCGGCGTGCTGCCCGGCACCGTGAACGTTCCGGCAAGCAGATGGCCACTGCCGTCGTACCAGCCGGCCGGATCGATGAGGCCGTCGAAATGCTGCGAGCCGGTCGTCGCATCCGCTGCGCTCCACACCGCATACGCCTCGACGGTCGTCTTGCGCGAACCATGCACGCCGCCACCATCGAGCGCGATATTGACCGTGCCGTCGCGCAGCAGCGGTGCACGGAAATTGACCGTGCCGTCGAGCGTGCCGCCCGGCGTACCGCCGGACACGTCGATCGACGCATTCGAGCCGAGCCGGATCAACCCGGACTGCGCGGCGGATACATTCTCGTAGCCGTAAGTCGCGTTGTACGGATCGGCTACGGCCGGATCGAACGTCGCGCTCGTGCCGATCGCGACCTTGCCGCCGCGCTGGCTCGCATCGGTCGCTTTCGCGAGCAGCGAACCTTCGATATCGACGCCGCTCTTGCCGTACAGGCTGATCTGACCGCCCGCCTTGCCCGACGCATCGATCGTCCCCAGCACGTTCACGTTGCCGTTCGCCGCATCCGACGCGTTGCCCGCGCCGCCGTCGGCCGTCAGCGACACCGCCCGCGCGGTCAGCGCATTGCCGGCCGACAGCGTCAGGTTGCCCGACCGCGTATGAATGTCGATCGACTGGTTCACACCGCTCGATGCGAGCGTCTTCGCGAGCGCATCGAGATCGGCCGCGCCGGCCGTATCGAGCGACAGCGAGCCGCCCGCGTAGCCGTTCGTCGCGCCGCCCTTGATCGTGCCGTTCAGGCTCGCGACCTGCTTCGGCGCCGACAGCGTCAGGCTGCCAGCCGCGCCGCCCCCCTTCGCGCCCGAGAAGTCGAGCGTCGCACCCGGCTGCACGTCGACCGTCCCCGCATCGGCGCTCAGGATGATCGAACCGGCCGGCGCGTACTGCGTCACGTCGAAGAACTGCTTCGACACGCCCGCCGAACTGACCGTCGAACCGCCGCCGATCGTCAGGTTGCCGGTGGTCGCCTCGAGGCTCACGTTGCCGGCGGGCGCCGCGATCGTCGCACCGTTGTCAGCAAGCGTGCCGCCAACGAATTTCCATGCGCCGCCGACCGGCGTATTCGTCAACGCGGTGCCGGCCGCGCCGCTCAACGTCAGCGCCCCGGTCGTCTTCACGGTCGACGCGGAGCTCGTATCGGCCAGATACACGGGCGCGTTGAGCGTCACCGGCAGCGCCCCGAAATCGAACGTCCCCGTGCCTTGCCCGACGATGCCGCCGGTCGCCGTCAGGTTCGCCGACGAGAATCCGCTCAGCGTCTTCGTGCCCGCGCCGAAGTCGATCTCTTTTGCGTTGACCGTCAGCACGCCGCTGCCCGGCGTGACGGTGCCGTTCGCCGCGCCCGTCTCGTTCGTGAACGCGATCTGCTGTCCGTTCAGCGTCACGCGGCCGCCGTCGCTCGTGAACGTACCCGCGCTCAGGTCGACGCGCTTGCCGAACGTCGCGCTCACGTCGCCGACGAAGCCCATTGCACCGTAGCTGCGCAGCGACACGAGATCGGCGTTGGCGAGTTGCGCCAGGCCCGCCGGATCGATCACGAAACCCGGCAGCGCCGCCGCGGCCGCGCCGCTCGCGTTCGTGAACGTGATCGCCGAACCATCCACAGTGATCGCTTTCCCGGACAGCACCGCGCTCGGATCGACCTTCAGGTTGCCCGAGGAATCGAGCATCAGCGCCTGGCCGCCCGACAGCGTCGCGCCTGCACCGACCGTCAGCAGCCCCGTACCCGTGCCGCCCGTGCGCGTGAGCGGTGCCATCGCACCGTTCGATACACGCAGCAGCGCGCCGTCGCCGGCGATCGTGATCGGCTGGTCCTTCGCCGCCGGGTAGTCGCCCGCCGCCGCGATCGACGCGCCCGCATCCACGCGCAAACCGTTCGCCGCGCTCGGATCCGTGCCGCTCGCGTCGGTTTTAGTCACGAGCAGGATCTCGGGCCCCTTCAGCGACGAATTCCCGTCGTTCGACACCACGACGCTGTTCGCGATCGGCGTGATCGTCACGCCCTTGGTCGTCGCCGCGCGCGTGCCGCCGATCAGCAGGCTGCCGGCACCCAGCGAATCGAGCGCCTCGCCGCCGATCTGCAGATAGCCGGGCAATGCGGCGCTGCCGCTGCCGGTGATCTGGATGTCCTGCGACGCGATGTCGACCTCCGCCGGCGCGCCGCCCGGGCCGGCCGCCGCGTTGAGCGTCGCGCCAAGCGTCAGCGCCTTCGTCGCGGCGAGCACGAGCTGGCCGCCATCCACCGGCAGCGGCGGGGTCACGTTGCCCTGCTTCGCGGCCTGCGCGGTGAAGAAGTCGTTCGCGCCCTTCAGCGTGTACTGCGAATACTGCTGCCACGTCGCGCCCGACTGCACGTTGAAGAGCGTCGGCGTCGCGCTGCGGCCGCCCGTCACCGCATCGGCGAAATACCCGGCCGCCATGACGGTGCCGTCCGGCAGCACCTGCGACGCGCCCGGCACGACGTTGCCCGTCGTCGCGGACACGGTCACGCGGTACGCGCCGGGCAGCGTCGCATACTTGCCCGGCAGCAGCGTGTAATAGCCGGGCGCGAGTCCCGGCACGCCGGACAGGTACACGGCCTTGCCGATCGCGTCGTTCAACCCGGCCTGGCCGACGCCCAGCGTCACGGTCTTGGTCGTCGGCGTGCCGTTGCTGGCGACATCCGGCTGCACGGTCTGCGCGAACAGCGGATCGTAGGCTGCGACCGGCGATTGCGTGCCCGGCACGATCGCATAGACGTTGCCGCCGCCCGCATTGACCGGCACCGCCGTCGCGCCCTTGCCGCTCGCATAGCTCACGTTGTATTGCGACAGCACGTCGCGCGTGCCGCCCGTGCCGGGCACCCATTCGGCGGCCTGCAGGTCGCCGCCGCCGGACAGGTCGATCGTCGCGCCCTTGTTGAGTGCGACGCTGGTGCCGTTGACCCCGATGTACTTCGCTGGCGGCGCGGTCAGGTCCGACGCCGTCGTGCCAGCGATCGGATTGAATTGCCATTCGACGCCATCGACCGTCGTACCGTAAGGAATGATCGAACCGCCGTTCGAAACCGACGTCACGCTGCCGTTCGCGAAGGTCACCGAATCCGTCGCCACGAGCAGCAGGTTGCCGAACTGACTCTGCGTGGCGCTGTTCGTCGGGTCACCGACGCCGAACACGATCGTGCCGGACGGCGCACGCACGGTGCCGCCCTGCACGATGTTCGTTGCATCGACGAGCAGCGTGCCGCCGGCCGACAGCGGCGTGCCGGACACACCGGTCGTGCCGAACGTGACGGTGGTCGGCGCGGGTTTGCCGGTGGTCGAATCGACCGGGCCGACCGCATCGACGATGAACGTGCTGCCGGTCGCCGGATACAGGCTCGCCGCGTTGAACGTCACGTTGCCTGGCGTGTACAGCACGCCCGGCGACAGCCCCTTGCCCGATGGATTGGAAGCGCTCAGACGGATGTCGCCGCTGCTGGTGAAATTCGCCTGCCCGATATTGTTGAGCTGGAACTGGTTGCGCAGATCGACGAACGACGCATTCACGTTCAGCGTCGCGTCGGAACGCGTGGCGACCGGCGTGAAGGCGGGTGTCCCCGAAGGGGCCATCGGGCCGGCAAATGCGACGTACGGCGCGCTGATCGTCACCGTCGTGCCGAGCGGAACGGCCGGCGGCTGGGCGAGCAGGTCCGCGAGCGCCGAGTTGCCACCCGCCGGCTTCGCAGGGGTCGACAGCAGCGTCGAAAGCTGATCCATCCCGATCGCCGCGATCCGGCCGGTATTCAGCGTGACGGATTCGGGCAGCGTCAGGTTCACGTTGCCGGCAAACGCGATCGGCGGCGCCGCGAACGGGGATGGCGTGCCATCGCCCAGCACGAGATTCGCGATTCCCGAATCGTTCAGGCGATCGACGGCGAACTGGATCACGCCGGTGGGCAATCCGGTCGGCAACCCGGTGGTCGGATCGATCGGCGTCGGAAAATCCTTGCCCGGCGCAAGCCCCGCGGGCAACAGCATCCCGCTTTGCTGCACGACGAGCGCCGTCGCACCGGGCGCACTGCTGTTCGCCCGCGGCAGGATCGTCAGCGTACCGCCGCGCGCCTGCGACGCGCCGGCATGGCCGGCCATTGTCCCGTCCGCAAAGAGGCCGTACGCGGGCGCCAGCGTGATCGAGCCCGCATCGCTCCACACGGGCTGCGACGCATAGGTGCCGTTCGCCTGCAATCGGTCGAAGTTCGCGGATGTGCCCGACACGTCGATCTTCGACCCGGCTTGCGTCACCACATAGCCCGCATCGCTCGACAGCGTCACCGAACCGCCAGGCAGAACCTTGCCGGTATTCGGCACGACGGTCGTTCCACCGATCTTGACCGGCGCGGCAAGCGGATTGGCGAGAGCGACACCGGATACGTCGAGCGTTGCGTCCGACCCGAGCCACGCGGATCGGCTGTTGCTTGGCGTGAAGACATTGAATTGGCCCGGTTGAGGGGCCGTGGTGCCGGTATCGGCGCTCAGTACGATCGACCCGCCCGGCGCGACCACCGAGCCGAGCACGGTCACCTGCTTCGGCGATGCGAGCACGATGCCTGCACCGGCGTCCGCGTGGATCGATGCCCCCGACGACAGCGTCACCGCACCGGTCACGCCCAGATACGACGGCACCGCGCCGTTGTTTGCCGCCGTCAGCCACGACACGACGTTACCGCCGGTCAGCACGAGCCCTGTCGGCTGCCGGTGATACGCATCGAGTTGGCCGACCGTCGGCAGGCCGCCCGCGGACAAGCTCGCGCCCGAACCTGTCTGCTGCAGCGCCAGCGCGTCGGGAAGCAGGTTTCTCTGCGTGAGCGCAACCGTCGCGCCCGGCGCGATGGTCGAGTCGTAGTACGCGTTCAGCACGTACTTGCCGAAGCCCTGTTGCGCAAAGAAATTCTCGGGTAGATACACGTCCCACGGCGCCGCTGCCGCCTTGTCTCCACCGATCCGGAAGCCGAGCGCGCCCAGGGTCATCGTCCCGCCCCCCGAGAAACCGTCGCTCAGGATCGTGCCGCCCATCGCAATCGTGCCGGCAGTCGGCTGGGTGTCCGGCAGGTTCGCGCCGCCGTCGTTCGTATGACCGAACTGCGCGCCGCCCGCCGGCACCGCATAGGTCTGCAACGCAACGTTGCCGCCGCGCCCGGCCGGCACGCCGTTCTGCATCAGCAACTGGCCGTTCGCGAGCATTTCGCCGCCGCCCGACACATCGAGCACGCTGCCCGGTTGCAGCAGGATCGATCCTGTCGCATCCACGGCGGTGCCGTTCACGAACGTCGCATTCTCCCTCGCCGACAGCGAAATGCTGCCGCCGTTGATGAACTGGCTGTTGCCGGGCGTCGTGCCCGGTGCGGCCTGCACGTCGTTGTTCACCCACTGGCCGGCCGCACTGAGCGCGCCCTGCGGCCCGACGACCACATTGCCGCCGCTCGTGATCGAAATCGAACCGGACGGCGCGGACAGGCGCCCCGCGACGGTCACGTCGGCGCCGACCGCCGGGCTGTTGAGCGAGATCGAACCGCCCGGTTGCAGGTTCAGCTGTGCGCCCTGCCCCACCACGATGCCCTTGCCCGCGTTCTTGTCCTCGGTCACGTTCAGGTTCGCGAACCCGCCGTTGTTCAGCGTCGCGACCGGTACCACGCGCGTCGCCGGCAGATTGTTCGGATCGTTGGCGGCCAGCGATTGCGGCGCCCCCTTGTCGAGCGGCGTGTCGATCGAGAAACCCGGCATCAGCGCGCTCAACTGCGGTGCCGAGTCCTGCAGGATCGTCAGTCCCGACAGCGCATTGAGCGGCAGCGACGCGGTGTTCGCCGCACTGTTCCACGTCATCCCGGCCAGCGCAGTGCCGGCCAGCTTCGGATCGGCCCCCAGGTTGAACGTGCCGCCGGACGGCAGGCTGTTGCCCTGCATCTGCTTCGCACCGCCGAACGCCTGCGCGCTGATGTCGCCGTCGAGCACCAGCGCCTGCGACGCGAACAGGTCGAGCGTGCCCGCGTTGCCGCCGACGATGGTGTCGGACTGGTAGGTGCCGCCCGTCTGCAGCGGGTTGAACCACGACTTCGTCACACCCCAGCGCGGATGGCTTTCGACGAACTGCCCGGCAATGCCGACATAGCGATCGTACGGGCTCGCCTGCCCGATCGGCACGATCGCGCCGTTGGCGTCGACGAGCCGCGTCGTATTGACCATCCCGCCGTCGTAGTGCACGTACCCGCCGTTCAGGTTCATCGACGAACCGGTCGCGGTCATCACCTCGTTACCGGACAGCGTGATCGTGCCGCCGTTGGTCAGCAGTTGGTCGACGGTACGCGGAATCAGGTTCACATAGCCGGACAGATTCAGGATCGGGCTGCCGACCCACTGCACGCCGTCGCTGCGCGTGCCCGACAGCGTGCTGTCGACGACCACGCCCTTCAGCCCGAACAGGAAACTGTTGCGCAGCAGCGGCGAATCGGCGAGTTCGTTCTGGCCGATCCGGTCGACCGTCACGAGCGTCTGCGAAATCGGCGCCTGCACGTCCGCCAGCCCCGACACGTCGATCGTCGCGCCGTCGTCCACGTAGATGCGGCCCGGCACCGCGGTCTGGCCCGACACCTGGTTCGTCACGACCGACGGCGCATAGGCCGTCACCGACACGTTCGAGCCCGGCGCCTCGATCAGCGAGCCGCCCTGGAACCAGACGGAGCCGGCCGTCATCGCGATGCCGCCCGGCGTGAAGGTCGTGCCGGGCGTCGACGTCGCGGTCTGGCCGTTGTTGTCGGGCAGCACGGTCGTCACCGATCCCGGCCCGAAGCTCAGCAGACCGGCGCGATTGACGTTGTCGCCGCCGCCGGGGCCGCCCGTGACCGGCGTCGAGCCGGTATAGGGATTGCCCAGCGGATTGTTCGACGCATATTCGTCCGCCGTCGAGATCGTGATCGTGCCCGGCGTGTTCACGCTCGTCGTCACGCCCACCACGCCGTTCTGCGCGACGCGGCTGCCGAGCAGGTTCACGTTGCCTCGCGCAGCCTGCACGATACCGGTGTTCGTCAGCGTGCCGGCCGGCGTGACGTCGATCGACGCGCCGGTGGCCGGGTCGACGGTCACGATCTGCCCGCTCAGCTCCGGCAGCAGCACTTGCGGATTGCCCAACGTTCCGGCTCCGTTCGGCCGCAGGCTCACCCCCACGCCCGCCGCCAGCACGACCTGTCCCGACGTCGCCGCGATGCTGCCCGCGTTCGTCACGTTCGGCGCGGCGACCAGCACGAAACCGCCGTCGCTGGCCGTGCCGTTGGTGTGCGTCGTGATCGACGCGCCCTGCTCGATGGTCACGTCGCCCGGCGGCTGATACGCACCGCTCAGCAGCGCCTGACTACCGAGCCCGAGCACCTCGTTCGGCTTGCCCCCGTCCCCGGCCACCCCGCTCGAACTCCCCGACTGCGGATAAGCCAGCCCGCCCGTCGTCCCCGCCGGCAGGCTCAGGAACTGCTGATTGCTCGCGACAATGCCCGCAGGCGTCGGCACGAGCTGGTTCTTCATGTCCAGCAGGTTCAGCGACGAAGCCACGAGCGAATGCACGTTGACCTGCGACCCGGCGCCGAACAGCACGCCGTTCCGGTTGATCACGTACACGGCGCCCTGGGCGGTGATGTTGCCGAGAATCTGGCTCGGCCTGCCGCTCGGATCGTTGATCCGGTTCAGCACGGCCCAGTTGTTCGCGCCGTTGGTCTGCGTACCGCCCGATTGATCGAAGTTCAGCGTCGTCTGCCGGCCGACGTTCATCGTCTCCCACGTCAGCACCGCGTTCTGCCCGGTCTGCTTGACGTCGACGTTCACATGGCCGCTGCTATCGATGTTCTGAGTCGGCGCGTTCGCGTTGAACCACAGCACGGGATTGTTCGTATCGCTCGACGCGCCAGCCGCCACCTGCAGCCCGCCCGGCGTCAACCCGTTCGGCACGGTCGAAGGCAGCTTCGCCGCCGCCGCTGCCGCATTCTGCTGCGCGGCAATCTGCGCGGCGATCGCATGCGCTGCATACCCGAGGTTGCGGATCGATGGCTGGCTCGCCTGCAGCGCCTGCTGCGCCGACACACCCAGATTCGGCATGCCCGGCGCGCCGCCGGCACCGCCCGCACCGCCGCCGGACGCACGCGCGGCCGCCGCCCCGAGGTTCATGATGCCCGCCGCGTGCACGTGCGCGGACGCGCCCGCCAGCAGCATCAAGGCCACGGCCCGGACCAGCGGCCGCAGTTCCGATTTCAGGACCGGGCGCGAACCCGTCGTGTCAGGTTGTCGTGCCGTGCGTGCGCGTGCTGCCATTCTTCACCCCGAATCCTATGAAATTGCGCTGGACGACGGTCGCGCGGAAAGCGGCGCCAATCCGTTTTCGCGCTCGGTCGTTGCAACCGGGATCGACCCCGGCCACTGGAATCCCAAGAACATACGAAGGCCCGATGGCAGCCGCGTGGCGGGTGTTACGGACCATTCGGGCCGCTTGCCAAAGGTCCGTAGCTTTTGTCACAGTCGGCCGGGCCGGTCACGCGGTGTCGCGATGCGCAAGGATGCGGGCCGCGAGCGCCTGCGCCACGCGTTCGACCAGTGCCGGCCAGTCGCCGGGCAGCCCCTGCCGGAACAGCGTCGCGGACGGATACCACGGGCTGTCGTCGCGTTCGAGCAGCCAGCGCCAGTCCGGCACGCGCGGCAGCATCACCCACACGGGGCGTCCGAGCGCACCGGCCAGGTGCACGACCGACGTATCGACGGCGATCACCAGATCGAGCGTGTCGACGAGCGCGGCCGTTTCCGCGAAATCCTTCAGCTCGGCCTCGAACGACAGCACGCCGCTTGCCTCGAAAGCTTCGGCGTCACGCGGGCGCACGCCGACCTGCAGGCTCACGAACGTCGCATCGAGCGCGACGAGCGGCGCGAGCGCGGCGAACGTCATCGACCGGTTTTCGTCGTTCGCATGAACCGGATTGCCCGACCACGCGAGCCCCACGCGCATTCGTCGCGGCGGGGCGGCCGCATCGAGCCGTTCGACCCATGCGGCGCGCCGTTGCGGGTCGGCATGCAGGTACGGCACGTCGGCCGGCACCGTGTCGAGCGTCGTGCGGAACGCGAACGGCAGGCTCATCAGCGGGCAATGCAAATCGAACGCCGGCGCAGGCTGTCCGTCGGCGACGACGCGGCTCACGCCGCGCAGCGTCCCGAGCAGGTCGGCCAGCGCGGCCGGCGCGTCGACCACCACGGTCGCGCCGCGCTCGTGCGCGAGGCTCGCGTAGCGGCAGAACTGCAGCGTGTCGCCGAATCCCTGCTCCGCATGCAGCAGCAGCGTGCGGCCGGCGAGCGGTTCGTCGCCAGTCCATTGCGGGCGGTCCGCGTGACGCCGATGCAGCGTCACGTCGGCGGCATCCCAGCGCGCTTCATGCTGCCGCCAGCCGGCGTCGAAGTCGCCCGTCACCAGACGGCAGAACGCCTCCGACCGGCGCGCGACGCCGTGATTCGGGTCGCGCCGGCTCGCCAAAGCGAAATCGGCAAGCGCGGCTTCATGGTCGCCGAGTTGCTGCCGTGCCACCGCGCGCGTGTAGATCTCCTGCGCCGTCCGGCCCGGCGCGCTGACGGCCGCCGCGTAACTCGCGAGCGCATCGTCGTAGCGGCCGAGCAGTTGCAGCGCGATCGCGCGATTGCACAGCACTTCCGCGTGCGGGCCGCGTGCTTCGAGCGCACGGTCGTAATGCGCGAGCGCTTCGTCGAACGCACCGAGCGCCCGCAGCGCGCCGGCCCGGTTGCGCAGCGCGTCGAAATCCGCCGGTGCGCGCGCGAGGGCTTCGCCATATGCGTGTGCGGCTTCCTCGTGCCGCCGCAGCCCGAGCAGCGCGTTGCCGCGGCCGACCCACGCGCCGACGTTGTCGCGGTCGCGCGCCAGCAGCCGGTCGCTACGCTTCAGCAATTCGTCACGCAGATGCAGCAAGTCGAGCGCGACACAACTCACGAACAGCAGTTGCATGTCGTCCGGCATCCGCGCGAGCGCTTCGTCGAGACACGCCAGCGCTTCGGCCGGACGCCCCAGTTCGATCAGCGTATAGCCGCACGCGTAGACGAGATCGGGCGTCTTGCCGCGCACCACCATCGCAAGCTGAAAGCAATGCAGCGCCTCGTTGCCGCGGCCGAGCGCACGCAACGCATGGCCGCGTTCGGCGAGCGCCGCCGGGTCGTCCGGCGCGATCCGCAGCGCGCGCTCGATGCTGATCAGCGCGTCGGCGGGCCGGCCGAGCGCGCGCAATGCCTCGCCGCGCCGCACCCACGACACCGCGCGGCCCGGCTCGCGCGTCAGCGCAAGATCGTAGGCGCCGACCGCTTCGCCGTGCCGGCCGAGCGCATGCAGCGCGTCGCCACGCGCCGCGTAGGCCTGCGCATGGCCGGGATCGCGCTCGAGCGCCTGCGCAGCCGCGTTCAGCGCTTCACGATGACGGCCCGTGCCGCT